>Ga0126381_100001027_pt1 | contig 30344 bp, 21 predicted proteins | sample PanSoiMetPlot_28_FD_96465 | JGI IMG/M metagenome (GOLD analysis project Ga0126381, IMG submission 96465) | Tropical forest soil microbial communities from Panama - MetaG Plot_28 | ecosystem: Environmental > Terrestrial > Soil > Tropical forest > Bulk soil | place: Panama | collected 2016-02-17
AATCCCATGATGGAAGGACCTTGGTGCCGATTCCGAAGAGAAGCGCGAGCCCGCGAGCGACATCAACACCCCGGTGGTGGATGGCCTGAAAGTGCTTGACCCAAAACGGCCGATTAGAGAAGCGGACATGCAGGAAGGACCGGATCGGGCCATAGCACTAATAGGAGAAGTTTGGTTCCCGTCATCTCCACCAATTCGGTCTTTCAGAAAAGCGGTGTAGGTTCGCCGAAGATCGAGATGACCCGTCGACGCGGTCCGCGGGGCTACTCTGCGAATCAAAGGGAGATCGGCCTAGAAATCAAAGCCATGAAAACAGTATACAGGCGCGCTACGCTCGACGATACAAATCGGCTGTTCGAGCTTCGTCGACAATCCATTGTTAAGCTTGCCGTCAAAGCTATGTCGATCGAAGAAGCCGCAAGGTGGGCTGACAACCTAACTGTCGCTGGCATGGAACGAAGGATTTGCGAGTTGAAGATATGGGTTGCCGAAATAGGTGAGAGAGTGGTCGGCTGGGGGTCAATTCGTGACGATCAGTTGGAGGGGTTGTACGTGGACCCTGAATTCACCGGTCGAGGTATTGGAACCGAATTGCTTGGTCCGCTCGAAGGGCTGATGCAAAACGAGGTATTTCAGCAGTGCGCGCGGAATCAAGCCCGAATGCGGAAGCGTTTTACCTTCGACGCGGATACGAACGAATCGGCGTAGGGCGCTTGCCGCACCGTTTTTTTCGGTCCATGCTTTTTGCCCTTTCTTCCCCCCCGCTTGCGGGGGAGGGTTAGGGTGGGGCACGCGGAGGAAACAATGAGGAAGCTTTTCGTCATCGCCGTGCTCGCGTTTGCGATCGAATCTGTTGGATTTGCGGCATCCGCCGCGATCATCTCTGGCACCATCAAAGAAGCCGATGGCTCGCCTTTCCGCGCCGCCTTCGTGCGCGTGCAGAACGTCAAGACCAAGACCACCATGATGGTTCTCTCCGACAGCAAGGGGCGCTATTGGACCGACCGGCTCGATGCGGGCACCTACGAGGTCTGGCCGACCTCCGTGGGTTACAGGAGCGAGCGCCGCCGTGGTGTCGACCTTGAGGACGGCAGCGCGCTCACGCTCGACTTCACCATGCAGAAGGGCGCGGTCGAGTGGAGCGATCTCACCAAATATCAGGCCGGCACGCTCCTGCCGGAGGCGCCCGGGAAGGGCGTGCTGATCCAGCAGTGCTTCAACTGCCATGCCTTCGGCAAGATCGGCGCGGTCGGCCGGCATGATCAGGACGGCTGGAAAGGCGCGATCGACGTCATGCGCCAGCTCGGGGTCGCCCGCATCAGACCCGAGGTCGAGACGGAAGTGTCGAAGTATCTGGCCTCGGCCTTCGGCACGGATTCGGCGACCCCGCTCTCGCCGATCCAGCTGCCGGATTATCAGAAGGTCAGGCAGGAGCGCGACTATTTCAGCGACGCGGCGCTCAACATCGTCTATGTCGACTACGAGCTCACCGGCGACCCCAAGGACCGGCCTGGCACCGCCAAGCAGGACAAGGACGGCAATCTGTGGATGGAGATGTCGGCCGGCCTGTCGCGCCTCGATCCGAAGACCGGCGAGATCAAGACCTGGCGGCTATTCAACCTCACCAGCAACTTCATCCACGAGATCCTGCCGACGCCCGACGGCTCGGTGTGGCTCACGCTCGAGGCGCAGGGCGGACTCGCGCGCTTTGACAGCAAGTATGAGCAGTTCCAGGTGTTCATCGACAAGCAGGCGAACGACAAGTACAACCTGGCCAAGCCCGTGCAGAAGGACCCGAACGATCCGTTCCCCGACCTGCCAAACCCGCAGGGCCCGCAAGGCGGCGATGCGCGAAGCCACACTGGCGTGATGGACCTCGAGGGCAGCATCTGGGTCTCGGGGCGCCCGCTCAAGAAGCTCGATCCCAAGAGCGGCAGGTACACCTACTTCTCGGACGAGGTGCCCGACACCTATGGGATCGCGGTCGATCAAGCCGGCAATGTCTGGTTTGCCGAGTTCAATGCGCGCGACCATCAGGCGATCGGCTTCGTCGACGTCAAGACCAACAAGGTCACCAAGTTCCAGCCGCCTGAGGGCGTGACGCCGCGTCGCCTCAAGATCGACTCCAAGGGGATGGTGTGGATTGGCGACTATTTCGGCGGCAGCCTGACGCGTTTTGATCCGGCGAGCAAAGAGTTCAAGGTGTTCAAGCTACCAGGCCCGATGCCGACGCCCTACGGCCTCGCCGTCGATCACGACGACAACGTCTGGTACGCCTCGATGTATACCGACGTGATCGGCCGCCTCGATCCCAAGACTGCAGAGGTGACCGAATATCCCTCGCCCTACGGCGAGCGCGGCACCCGCGATATGTTCGAGGATGCGCAGGGCCGCATCTGGTTCGGAGCGCAGCCGTATTTCAAGGCGGGGTATTTCCGCGTGCGCTCGGAGGCAGAGCGGGCGGCAGCGTTGGGGCAGTAGTGCTGAGGCAGTAGTGCTGAGGTGTCATCGCCGGGCTTGTCCCGGCGATCTCCGCAAGTGAAGCTCCGTGCTCTCCGTGCCGGGCTGGAACAAGTCCGGCCATGACAAGTGCGCTACCGGCCGACGGCGACGCGCTGCTTCGGGGCGCCGTGTGTCTTCGGGATCTTGTCCGCGAACACCTCGACCAGATGGTCGGTGTTGCCCGCGAGTGTGGGCGTCAGCGCCGCGTCCATGTAGCGCATCTTGTCGGGATCGGCCTCGACCTTCGCCAGGATCGCCCGGTAGCGCTGCACGAGGCGCAGCCAGCGCACCACCGTGCGGATGAAGTCGAAGACGCGCCACGGATAGAAGATGAGCGGATTGACGATCGGCATCCCATACCGGCGCGAAACGCGCACCTTGCGCCGTACATAGCCGAACTGCAGCGGATGCACGCCCTCGATCCGCGCCGAGCCAGAGAACACCGTCACAGCGTCGAAAATCTTCGTCCGGTTGATACCGGTGGCGGCGGCGCGGCGCATGATGGTCTCGACATGCGCGTCGGAATAGTAGCGCTCCCACGCCCGCGCATAGACCTCTTCCCAGGTCGCCTTCGACATGATCGCGTGCGGCGCGCAGGCGTGCTCGAGGTCGTAGTTGTTCATGTCCGGGTCCATCGGTACACCGGCGGTGTAGAGCTTCTTGTGATCCTCCGAGCCCGGCAGCGGCGTCAGGAAGAAGAACTCGAGCAGGTCAATCGGCAATTCCTTCTTGATGATCTCGATGTCGCGCGCGATCGAGTCCGGCGTGTCGGTCGGGAAGCCCAGAATGTATCCCGCATAGGTGAGCACCTTGGCCCGCTTCCAGGCCTGCAGCATCTCCCGGTATTCCCAGATCTTGTTCTGCCGCTTCTTGGTCCCCAAAAGCGATTCCGGATTGATGTTCTCGAGCCCGATGAACACCGCCGTGCATCCCGCCCGCGCAGACTTCTCGATGAAGCCCGGAATACGGTGGCAGAGCGTGTCGACCTGCAGGAACAGGCGGATCCGGAAGCCTTCCTTCTCGCGCAGTTCGATCAGCCGGTCGAGGATCGCCTCCCAATTGGTGTTGCGCGCGAAATTGTCGTCGGTGACGAAGAAGCGGGTGATGTTCTGCGCGGCGTTGGCGCGCACGATCTCCTCGACGTCGTCGGCGGTGCGGTAGCGCGACTTGCGGCCCTGCACATTGATGATGGTGCAGAAGCTGCATTGGAACGGACAGCCGCGGCCCGCATCGAAGCTCGCATAGTGACCGGCGACCCGCGTCACCGCCCAGCGCGGCAAAATCGGCAAGGTGGCGGCGGCCATCTCCGGCATGTCCGCGAGATAGTTGTAGACCGGCTTGGCGGTGCCCGCCGCGAGATCGCGCAACAGCGTCGCCATACGGCCCTCGCCCTCGCCGGCGAACAGGATGATGCCGAGATCGCGCGCCTGTTTGAGATCAGGCGGCAGCTCCGGCAGCATCGACAGGCAGCCGCTCACATGGAAACCGCCGACCACCACGGTCAGGCCCGCGGCACGGAATTGCCGGCCGAGGTCGAGCGCACGCGGAAATTGGTTCGACTGGACCCCGACGAGCCCCACGAAGCCCGCGCCCGCCGCGCGGATGCGGCCGACCACGCCTTTGACGTCGATGACTGTGTTGCACTCGTCATAGACCTCGATGTCGATATCGACGTCGGTGCCGAGCGCATGCGCTTGCGCACATTCCGACAACAGGCCGTAGGCGCTGGCGAGGCTGTTCGAGGGGATGGTCGAGCGATGCCATTGGATCACATAGCCGTCGGCGTCGTAGTGCGACGGCTTGATCAGGACGACCAGGAACCGCCGGCGGCCGGGTACACGCGCGCGTTCCGGCGCATGTGCGCTCGCGATCGCCCATTCCCGGCGAAGAGTTCGAAGCAGCTTCAATGCAACCCCCACGACCCGCGCCCAACGGCACTTGCCGCCACCTTAGCCAATGGCGGACCCGGAAGCCATGCTTTTGCACCCCGCGGCCGCGGCCAGTACTTTAACTCAAATTTCAGCGGCTTCGCAAAAGTTCTAAATTCTTAAAGGACCTATAGGGACTGGGCGGCAAACGTGAAAGCCCGCATGTGACGGCCCCGCAGATGGCTCCCCGGTTCCGCGCTTTCGCGCGCCTGCCCCCCATCGTAGTGGTCCGGACCGCCTTGGCGCGGGGGTTGGCGGATGGAGCTACGCGCCTATTCCATCGATCTCGCCTCCGCGATGTCGGGCACATCGTCGCCAACCGGACGGCAACGACCGAGCAATCGGTCAAGGCGCCGAACCGTTCGCTCGCACTGCTGCAGCAGCAGGTGATCGATCGACACACGGGCACCTGATCAGCACCGCATCGCTTCCGCAGATCCTGCTCTCGGAGAGAGCGCACCTTCCGCCAGGGGCGGATTCGCAATCGTCGATGCGCAGGGGCATATCGTCGAGCGCTCGCCCGCTCGGGGCTACCGGCCGCGCGGCTCGAGCTCGAGGTCACCGAATCGCTGCTGCTGCAGAAGAGCGCAGGCAACCCTGCGATCCTGCATCAGATCAAGAAGGTCGGCGCCTCGATCGTGCTCGACGATTTCGGCACGGGCAATCCCTGGCTCGGGTAGCTGCGCCTATTTCCGGAGATCAAGATCGACCAGTCGTTCGTGCGCGAGATGCCTAACTAACCGAGCCGATTGCGCAGCCATCGTTTGTGCCGTCGCCAATCTCGCGTCGCGAGCTCGACATGGTGACGGTCGCCGAAGGGGTTGAGACCTCCGAGCAGCTGGAGCCCGGTGCGCGTCGCCGGCTGCAAGCAGGCGTAGGGATTTCTGTTCAGCGCGCCGGTGCCGGCGTCGCGGCTGACCTTCGACGAGCCAAGGCTCGCGGCGTCGGCCTGAAGGTCTAATGAATCGTCGGGCTTGCGACCAGGCGCAGGTCGATCTGGCCGATCAGCTGCGAGCGGCGCTGCTCCGCCGCGTTGCTCGCGGTGACCGCCTGATCGAGCGTGCTGGTGTTCGAGCCGAACACCACAAACGCGCCGAGCAAGACGCCGAACCCGCCGATGAGCAGCGCGGGATCGAGATTGATCACTCCGAGGAGCGTCACCACGATCAACACACCGGCAACCGCCGCGGCGAGCTTCGAGGCCAGGATGAGCTTGCGGCAGCTCTCCATGGTCTCAGCCAGGCGCTCGATCTCCCCTTCCAGGCGGACGATCTCCTCGCGCAGCTCGGCTTCGTCGTCCATGGCTACATCTGCCCAAGCCTCTCGGTTGTCACGGTCCGCGAAAGCGGACCACCCCGTACGCCGTGGCGCCTCGCTATATAACCGACGCCTGCAATTACTGGGTACCCCGCTTTCGCGGGGCATGACACGCAAGAGAGTGGCGCCATCACCCCTCCTTGAAATCCGGCGAGTTTTCGGTCTGCTTCAGATCCGAGGCCAAATGCTCCTGGATCGGGATGTTGATGAACGCACACCAGATCGCGGGCTTTTGCGGATCGAGATTGAAATGCTGGTGCTCGACGCCTTCCGGCTTCATCGGCAGCAGCACGAGGTCGCCCTTCTCCCAATCCCAGCGTTCGCCGTCGACCACCGAATAGCCCTTGCCCTCCAGCACATAGATCACCAATCCCCCCTGATGGCGATGCTTGCCGGAGCGCGTCTTGATATCATGCATGAAGACGCGCCATTGCTGCAGCGGCGTGTCCTTGATGGTAAGCGGCTCGAGATAATAGCGCAGCTTACCCTGCCGGGTCTGATGCCACGGGCGATCGTCGCCGCGCACCACCACCGGCCCAGTCAGGTTGCGCTCGGCGAGCTCCGCCCGCTGGCGCATGATGCGCTCATACGGATTGTCGTCGAGCGGCTGGCGCTCGCGCTGGCGCAGGCGTTCGGTCTCGGCCATCTGGTCCTCACTTTCGGTATTCGGGAGCGTCCTCGAGCTGCTCGAAGCCGCAGCCGCGATCGACCGAGGTGCATTCGAGCCAGTTCGGCTCGGCGGCGACAAAAATCGCCGGCCGCCCGCGGTCGGTGTTGAAATGCTGCACGATGATGCCGTCGGCGCGCAGCGGCAGATTGAGCAGGTCGCCCGCCTTCCAGGTGTGCCTGACGCCGTCGATCAGCGTATAGCCCTCGCCTTCGAGGATCAGCATCACCTGCCCGCCCTGGAACTTGAGCCGCCCCGAGCGACTGCCCGGCGGAATTTCCTGCTGAAAGAAGAGCAACACCGAGAGCGCCGTGTCCTTGATCGCGGGATGCATGTACCAGCGCATCAGTCCCTGCCGGCTCACTTCGAGTGGCAGCTCGGATTGCTTGATCACCTGGATGCCATTCTTCGTCTGCGCGCGCTGGCGGTCGCGCAGCGCCAGAATCTCGTCCCAATGATTGGTCTCGGCCAGCTTTGATTTACGCTCATTTGCCATAATTGTTTCTCCGCCGCCGACGGGGCGGCTATGCCACTATAAACCGCCGCTACGGCGTGTATACATGATGCGATGAACCACGATCACGGCGCCAACGCGCATATCCATGCGAGCATCGACCATCTGGCAACCGCGGCTGGCGCGGGTGCGCGCCTGCTGGTTCGCCTCGATGCCGCGCTGATGCGGCAGCTCGGCGTCGCGGCCGGCGACCTCGTGCGGCTTGCGACCGATCGCGGCCGCAGCATTCTGGCGCGGCTCGATGCGCCGCTCGACGGCGAAGCCGGAATCGTGCGGCTCGATCGCTTCGCGCGCCAGGCCATCAAGGCACACCTCAACGAATCGATCGAGATCGAAGCCGCGAGCGCCCGACCGGTCATGCGCGTCGTTCTGCTGCCGGCGGTCGACGTCTCCATGGCGCATGATCTCGTGCCGCATCTCAAAGAGGTCATGGTCGAGAGCGCGACGCCGGCGAGCCAGGGCGCCGTGCTCTACATCCCCTTCCCGAATTCCCATGCCGGTACCACCTATCAAATCCACAAGCTCGACGGTGGGCCGGGCCTCGTGGATGCGGTAACCGAGGTGGTGCTCGACTATCACGACTCCCACATCCCGGACGGAGCCTTCGACATCACCTTCGAGGACGTCGGCGGCCTATCCAAGCAGATCAAGCTCGTGCGCGAGTTGGTGCAGCTGCCGCTCAAATATCCGCACGTGTATCGCCATCTCGGCATCAATCCGCCGCGCGGCATCATCCTTTACGGACCACCCGGCGCCGGCAAGACGCATCTGGCGCGCGCCGTCGCCAACGAGGTCGAGGCGCGCTTCTACTACATCAACGGCCCCGATGTGATCGGCACCTATACGGGCGAAACCGAGGCCAATCTGCGCCGCATGTTCAACGAGGCCGGCCATCACTCGCCCTCGATCATCTTCATCGACGAATTGGACGCCATGGCGCCCAAGCGCGGCGAGACCGGCGCCCATTCCGACACGCGCGCCGTCACGCAGCTGCTTGCCCTGATGGACGGCCTCAAACGCGTCGACGCGGTCATCGTGATCGGCACCACCAACCGGATCGATGCGGTCGATCCGGCGTTCCGCCGGCCGGGGCGCTTCGACCGCGAGATTTTTGTCGGGCCGCCCGATGTGGCCGGTCGCCGCGAGATTCTCGAGATCCATTCGCGCGAGATGCCGCTTGCCGACGACGCGCAGAAATTCCTCGACGAGATCGCCCGCCGCACCCACGGCTTTCTCGGCGCCGATCTGATGGAGCTCTGCCGCGACGCCGGCCTCAACCGGCTGCGCCGCAGCGCCGGCAATTTGGCCGACCATCGCTCAGCCTTCCGCATTCCGCTCGAGGACTTGCGCGTCGAGCGCGAAGATTTCGAGCTCGCACTGTCGCAGACGCGCCCCTCGGCGTTGCGGGAGACGCTGATCAGCATCCCGGACGTATCCTGGAGCGACGTCGGCGGGCTCGATGCGGTCAAGAAGCGCCTGCAAGAGACGGTCGAGCTGCCGCTGCGCAGCCCGCAACTCCTGACGGCGAGCGGCCTGCCGCCGCACATGGGCGCGCTGCTCTATGGACCGCCCGGCACCGGCAAGACGCTTCTCGCCAAAGCCTTGGCCAAGGAATGCGGCGTCAATTTCATCTCGGTCGACGGCCCGGAGATTTTTACCAAATGGCTCGGCGAATCCGAGGAAGGCGTGCGCCAGATCTTCCGCATCGCCCGCCAGGTGGCCCCTACCGTGATCTTTTTTGATCAGCTCGAGGCGATCGCTCCCATCCGCGGCGCGCACTCCGGCGCCATGACCACCGACCGGGTGGTGAGCCAGCTCCTCGCTGAGCTCGACGGCGTCGAGCAGCTATCGCGCGTGCTCGTGCTCGGCGCCACCAACCGCATCGACCTGATCGACCCCTCGATCCTACGCCCCGGCCGCTTCGGTGTGCACATCGCGGTCGGATTGCCGGACGCGGCAGCGCGGCGCGAGATTTTGCGTATCTGCCTGCGTACAACGGAGGGCACCGCCGACCTCTCATCCATCATCGACGCGATAGTGCCGTGCACCGAGGGCTTCTCCGGGGCGCGGCTCCGGCAGCTCTGCGACGACGCCAAGCGCGCCGCAATTCGGCGCACAGGATTCACGCAGGCGGCAACGCCCACGGCCGACGATATGCTGGCGGCCTTGGAGGCGGACAACTTGCAATGATCCGTGGATAGGCAAAGGGAGCCACGAAGGCGTTACGCCGGTCTTAGACCGCAATGGCGCCCGTGCCCACGCAGCTAGGCTCGACGCAAGAAAGCTCGTATTCATTGATGGAACTGCAGCGTCGACGAACGTGACGCCGCCACGGCCGAGGAACACGTGACCGCCATTGGCGGTGGAAAAGGACCACCGGCCCTCGGCGGCCTCCTAGCGCCGTGGACGTTCCGTAACAGCGGCGCCTCGGGCACACTTTTGCCCATCCTACCGCTTCGGAAACGGCAGCACGCCGGAATACTTCCTCACCATCGCGTCGCGCTGGTCCTTGCCGATGCGGTTGACCGGGGGGAACTTGTCCTTCCAGACCCATGGGCGCACCGCGTAGTAGATGGCGCGCGAGTTCGTGTGCGGGCCGTTCGCGGCGCGGTCGGGCGGCATGCGCGGGTCAAGCGGCGTCGCCCAGCAGTTCTCCACGATCTCTATATCGGTTGCGGGATCGACGCGGGTGGTCATGGCCCACAGCACCTCGTCGATGTTGGAGGGATCGATGTCCTCGTCGACGATGACCACGAAGCGTCCGTTGCGCGCGGACGCCGAGCAGCCGAGCACCGCCATGCCGGCCTGCTTGGCGTGACCGGCATATTGTTGCTTGATCGCCACGACCACCAGGAACATGTGGTGCACATAGGCGCCGACCACGCCGGGCACGCCCGCGGCCTCGAGCTGCTGCCACAGGATGCCGCCCTCGAAGCGCACCGCGTGATGCGGCGCGCCCGGCCATTGCGGCGCCATGTTGAGCAGGATCGGGTCGTTGCGGTAGTAGACCGCCTTGACGCGGATGACCGGCTGCTCGTCGGCCATACCCTTGCTGCCGACCGTGTAGTAGCCCGGCCACTCGCCGAACGGGCCCTCGAGCCGAGTCTCGACGTCGGGCGGCGGCATCTCGCCTTCAACGGCGATCTCGGCATGTGCCGGAATCGGCAGGCCGGTGAGCGGGCCTTTGATCACCTCGACCGGATGTCCGAGCATGCCGCCGGCGCGATCGAGCTCAGATATGCCGAACGGAAATTTGGTGTGCGAGAGGAAGAACAGGAGCGGATCGCCGCCGAAGGTCGCAACCACAGGGCAGGCCTTGCCTTGCTTCCAATAGCGTTCCGCTATCAGTCGGCCCTGCTGGCCCGGGCTCTGCCAGATACCGAGCAGATTGCCTTCGTGCACCTGCATCCGGTAGGTGCCCATGTTGACATAGCCGGTTTCCGGATCACGATTGAGGAAGGTGCAGCCGGTACCAATATAGCGCCCGCCATCCTCGCGGTGCGACTTGAGCACCGGGAACTTCAAGAGATCGACCTCATTGTCGCGCATGACGTTCGCCATCACTGGCCGGTCGCGACCTCCTGGGGCGGGATCGGCGGGGCGTTTTTCAGGCGCTGCGCGGCATGGCGCACGATCTCCATCTTGGGGGTGTCGGGCGCAAGCCCGAGCGCAATCGCCATGCGTACCCGCGAGCCCGCGGGAATGCTGAGCACGCGAAAGCCCTTCGGATAGCCGGCGATCTCGTCGAACAGCAACGCGGGAGGCTCGTCGATGAGTTCGCAGGCCGCTTCGGTCAGGGCGCCGATCTCCAGATTCCAATCGGCGTTGCGCACCACCGTGACCTCGCCGCGCTGCTCGCACTGCGCGAGGAAAGAGCGTAGCCCATCGTAGACGTTTTCGTTGTCTTGCGACATTGAGTGACCTTTTCGCGGCCGCGGGCCGGTTTGCGGGCCAACCATACGTGATAATGTCATGATTGAAAGGCCCGGAAGACGTTCGGGAACGGCCGCCAGCCTCGAGGGAGGAGTCCATGCATCCCAACAAGCGTCCCACGAGAAGGCGATTCGACCCGGAGGTCGTGGCCGGCAACGGCCTGTTGCACCGCCGCGCGTTGCTCAAAAGCGGAATCGTCTTCGCCGGCGCGATGACGACCGGCACCGCCGGGTCCCTCACCGGGGCCGCCGCCGAGCCGCTGACCGACGATCCCTGGAGCCGCGGGCCCGGCGCCGTCACGCCGGTGCTGCAGCAGCGCTCGCGCTTCGAGGACAAGGTGGTGCGCACGCTCAGCAACCCGGATGGAGCGCCGCGCACCCAGCACGCGCGCGCCCCCCTGCATCTGCTCAACGGAACCATTACGCCGAACCCGCTGCATTTCACCATCTTGCACAACGGCATTCCCGACATCGATCCCGACAGACATCGTCTAGTGATCCACGGCATGGTGCGGCAGCCGCTCGAGTTCACGCTCGACAAGCTGATGCGCTACCCGATGGTCACGCGCATGCATTTTGTGGAATGCGGCGGCAACAGCGCGCCGCTGTTTTCCAAGGAACCGCTGCAGGCAACCGTGCAGGCCCTGCACGGCCTCTCCTCCTGCGCGGAGTGGACCGGCATCCCGCTCTCGATTTTGCTCGATGAAGCGGGCGTCGATCCGGGGGCGAAATGGCTCGTTGCCGAAGGTGCCGACGCGGCCGCGCTCGACCGCAGCACGCCGCTCAAGAAGGGCATGGATGACGCGATGATCGCGCTCTACCAGAACGGCGAGCGGCTGATGCCGGGCAACGGCTATCCGATGCGCCTCCTGCTGCCCGGCTACGAAGGCAACATGAACGTGAAATTCCTGCGCCGCATCCAGCTCACTGACCAGCCGGCCATGAGCTACTACGAGGAGCGCAACTATTCGCCGCTCCTGCCCGACGGCAAGGCCTATCGTTTCTACTTCATCAACGAGGTCAAATCCTTCATCACCGTGCCCTCCTTCGGCTATGCGCTGAGGCAACCCGGCTACTACCACATCTCCGGCATCGCCTATTCGGGCACCGGGCGCATCGCCAAGGTCATGGTTTCGGCCGACGGCGGCAGGAGCTGGGGCGAAGCGACGCTGCAGGGGCCGGTTCATCCCAAAGCGTATACGCGCTTTACGATGCCGTGGCGCTGGGACGGCCAGCCGGTGGTGCTGCAAAGCCGCGCCTGGGACGAGGCCGGCAATGCACAGCCGTTGCGGGCGGATTTCGTGGTGCTGCGTGGGCAGAGCAAGACAGTGCCGAACGTGCTCGGCTTCCCCAACAATCACTACAACAGCCTCACCAGCTGGGGGATCGACAGCAAAGGGGAGATCAAGCATGTCTATGCGTAAACCGCGTGCCGCGCTCGCCGCCGCTTTCTTGCTGACGCTTGCGGCTGCACCCTCCCCGGCAGCGGACTCCCCCGGCCTCGGTAAGCCGATCTCGGAGGCCGACATCAAAGGCTGGAACATCACCATCCTGCCCGACGGCGCCAATCTGCCACCGGGCAGCGGCAGCGCCGCGGAAGGCGCCAAGATCTTCGCTCAGAAATGCGCGGGCTGTCACGGCGAGGGCGCCAAGGGCGGCTCCGCCCGCACGCTCGTCGGCGCCCCCTCGCTAACCGAGGCCGGCATCGAGGCGGAAAAGACCATCGGCAATTTCTGGGCCGACCCGACGACCTTGTTCGACTACATCCGGCGCGCCATGCCTTGGCCGCAGCCACGCACGCTCTCGAACGAGGAGGTCTATGCGCTGTGCGCCTATGTCTTCGCGCTCAACAAGTTTATCGGCGAGAACGACGTCATCAACGCGCAGACCCTGCCGAAGGTGAAGCTGCCGAACCGCGGCAATTTCATCATCAAGTTTCCAGACAAGATTTAGAGACCGTCGAATCTGAAGCCCGGATGGAGCGCAGCGAAATCCGGCAACGCTGTCCGCATTCCGTTGCGCTCCAGGCTGGCTACAAGGCTTTCGAAGAATTCGACAACGAGCAGGGCTGACGATATGGAATCTGTGCTGACCTCCTATGCGTCGCTGCGCGAGCTGCAAGCCGCGGAGGCCGGCCGCATGGCGGAGCGCACCGAGGCGCTCTTTGCGGCGATCGCTCGGCAGCGGCAGCTCAACGCGTATCTAACCGAGACGCCGGAGGTTGCGCGCGCGCAGGCCCACGCATCCGACCAACGGATGGCAGGCAAGGAACCGCGCAGGCTCGAAGGCCTCCTGCTCTCGGTCAAGGACAACTATTGCACCAAGGACATCCGCACCACCGCGGGCTCGCGCATCCTATCGAATTTCGTCCCAACCTATGACGCCTTCGTGTTCCGCAAGGCGATCGAGGCCGGGGCCATCTGCCTCGGCAAGACCAATCTGGACGAGTTCGGCATGGGCTCGTCGACGGAGAACAGCGCCTTCGGGCCGACGCTCAATCCACGCGGCCTCAAGCTCGGCCGAGCTAACATTGCGCCCGGTGGGTCGTCGGGCGGGGCGGCTGCGGCTGTGGCAGCGGGACTCTGCATGGCGGCGCTCGCGACCGACACCGGCGGCTCAATCAGGCAGCCCGCAGCCTTTTGCGGTGTCGTCGGCATGAAGCCGACCTATGGGCTCTGCTCACGCTGGGGCATCATCGCCTACGGCTCCTCTCTCGATCAGGCCGGCGTCATCGCGCGCACGGTCGAGGACACTGCCATCGTCATCGATGCGATCGTGGGCGAGGATGAAAACGACTCGACCTCCTCGCCGACCACGATCCCCGAGATCGAATCCTTCCTGAACGCGCCGCGGCGAAGATACACCGTGGGCGTCCCGAAATCCTTTCGCGAGCTCTCCATCAATCCGGACCTCGAGGATTGCTGGAAGGCCGGCGAGGCCGCGATCAAGGACGCCGGCTTCGAGCTAAAATATGTCGACCTGCCCTCGATCAACTACACGCTGCCGGCCTACTACATCATCGCTCTCTCGGAGGCATCCTCGAACCTCGCCCGCTATGACGGCGTCCGCTACGGCTACCGATCGCCGCACGCAAACGACATCATCGATCTCTACGAGCACACGCGCGCGGAGGGTTTCCGCTGGGAGACCAAGAAGCGCATCATCATGGGCACCTACGCGCTGTCGGCCGGCTACTACGAAGCCTATTACGAGAAGGCGTCGCGGGTGCGGGCGCTCATCGCCAGGGAATTTGCCGCCGTGTTCGGAGAGGTCGACTGCCTCGCCTGGCCGACGGCGCCGACGCCCGCTTTCGAGCTCGGCTCGCATGCGAGCGACCCGGTGTCGATGTATCTGGAAGACGTGTTCACCGTGCCGGTAAATTTGGCCGGGCTGCCCGCCATCAGCATTCCAATAGTGTTGGCGCGCAATTCACTGCCCATGGGGCTGCAGATCATCGGGCCTCAGTTCGGCGATCCGCACGTCTTTCGCGTCGCCAAGGCGATTGAGGATCGCGTCGGCAAGCTGGGGCTGGCGTAGCTGAACTCGGCGTCGTCGCCGGGCTTAGAGCGGGATGGCCTTTCTTCGAATCGCAATCCCGCTCTCCATTATTGGTGGAGCATGATCTTTTCCGAAAACCGGCGTCCACTTTTCGGGATCATGCTCCAGCTCGTCGAACACGGGCGTGACGCCCAGGTGACCCGGCAATCCATCTTCTTCGCAAAAAGCTCTATGCGAAGCGGGTGGACCCGCGCGTCAAGCCCGCGGGTGACGGACGTGGGGGCCTATTCCGACCAAAGCAAGCTCTAACAGGCGAGGCGCTCCCATATCCAGCGGGCGCAGGCGAACAGGCGCTGGTCGTCGTAGCGGTGGCCGACGAGCTGGATGCCGACCGGCAGGCCGTTCGGGCCGCGATGGGTGGGCAGGCTCATGGCCGGGACATGCAGGATGGTCCAGATCGCCTGGAAGCCCGGATCGCCGGTCGAGTCGAGGCCGAGCGGAGCCTCACCCTGCACGCAAGGCGCGAGCAGAACGTCGAAGCCTTCGAACACATCCGGCAGGCGCGCGCGGCAGCTTTCGCCGAGCGCAATGGCGCCGAGATATTCTTCGTGCGGCATCTCCATGCCAAGCTTGATGCAGCGCGAAAGTTTTGGGCTGATCTCGGCGGCACGGCTCGCCCACTCGGCAGCCATGCTCTTCGAGCGCTCGTAGTTGTTGATGGTCTCGCGCGCGGCGGTCTTGAGGCCGGCGAAATCCGCCGGCAGCGTCACGTCGCGGAGCGCAGCGGCGGCCTTGGCCAGACGCGCCGCCGCATCCTCGACGGCATGCTTTGTCTCCGCTTGCGCGGTGTCCCAAAGCGGGGTGCGGCACAGACCAATGCGGGGCGCTGCACCGAGCGATGCTGCGGCAGCCTTGCCACCGATCAGCACTGAGGTGATGAGTGCAACGTCGTCCAGCGTGCGCGCCAGGAGGCCGATCGTGTCGAGACTCTCGGCGGCGAATTTGAGCCCGGCGCGGTTGAAGGCTCCGAAGGTCGGCTTGTAGCCGATGACACCGCAATAGGCGGCGGGCCGCAGCACCGAGCCGCCGGTCTGCGTGCCGAGCGCGGCGGCGAGCATGAAATCGGCCACCGCAGCGCCCGAGCCGCTCGACGAGCCGCCGGGTGTACGTGCCGGATTGTGCGGATTGGTGGTCGGCCCGGCGGTCATGCCGGCGAACTCGCAGGTGACGGTTTTGCCCAGGATGATGGCGCCCGCGGCACGCAGCAGCGCGACGCTCGCGGCATCGCAAGTGGGACGGTGGCCGCGGTAGATCGGCGAGCCCATCTCGGTCGGCAGGTCCGCGGTGTCGATGACGTCCTTGATCCCGATCGGGACGCCGTGCAGCGCACCTCGGCGCGGACCGCGGTCGAGCTCCCGCGCTGCCTTGAGCGCCAGCTTGGCATCGACATTGGCGAAGGCGTGAACCACGCTCTCGCGCGCCGCGATGCGCTCAAGGCAGCCGGCGACAACCTGCTCCGCGGTGATTTCGCCAGCCGCGATGCGTTTGACGATCTCGGTCGCGGAGAGCTCGTTGAGCGCTTTGGTCGGTGGCGAGGCCATGTTGAGGCACGTCTCTTTGAAACTTGGCCGGCCATAGTGCGTCGAAGACGGGCCTAGACGCCCTTATGGCCGGCATCCACGTCTTGGCCTGGAGCAAAGGCGTGGCTGGCCGGGACAAGCCCGGCCATGACTCGTGTGTCAGTTCGTCCTTGCGCGTCCGGCGGAAGTGCCGGCGATCTTGCCGAAGACGGCGCCGGAGATGAGGCCGGAGCCGCCCGGATAGTTGAAGTAGAAGATGCCGCCGACCAATTCGCCGGCCGCATAGAGGCCCCGGATCGGCTCGTAGTCGCTGTTGAGCACCTCGGCGTCGGTGTTGATGCGCAAGCCGCCGAACGTGAAGGTGACGCCGCAGGTCACCGCATAGCCCTCGTAAGGCGGTGCATCGAGGGTGTTCGCCCAGTTGCTCTTGTTGATCGCCAGGCCCTGCGTGCAGCGCCCGTCCTTGACGTTGGGATTGAACGGCACGTCCTGGCGCACCGCGGCATTGTACTCGGCGACCGTCTTGACGAATTGCGCGGCATCGACACCGTCGAGCCTCTTGGCGAGTTCCTCGATCGTGTCGGCCGTGACCTTGGTGATCTGGCGTATGCGGTATTCGTCACGCTGCAGGTGCTTCACCTTCTGGTCGAAGATCTGCCAGGCGAACTGACTGGGCTGCTCCAGGATGACACGGCCATATTTGGCGTAGGTGTAGTTGCGGAAGTCGGCGCCCTCGTCGACGAAGCGCTTGCCGGTGGCGTTGACCATGATGGCGAACGGATAGGAATGCTTCTGAAACTGGTCGCCGACCGCGAGGTCACCGAATTCCGGCGCATTCATCTCCCAGCCGACCGCGTGGCAGCCCGACCAGTTGCCGCGCGGGCTCGCCCCGATGGCGAGCGCCATGCGGATGCCGTCGCCGGCATTGAAGCGGGTGCCGCGCACCTTGGCCAAATCCCAGCCCGGCCCGAGATAGCGGGTGCGCCATTCCGCATTGGCCTCGAAGCCGCCGCAGGCGAGCACCACGGATTTGCCCGCGATCTCGCTCACCTCATCGCGGCTCTTCACCCGCACGCCCTCGATGCGGTTGCCATTGTGGAGAAGATCGACCGCGCGCGTGCGGTAGCGGATCTCGATGCCGCGCTTCTTCGCCGACTCGGTCAGCATGTTGACGAGCCCCGGCCCGCCGCCGACCGCCTCTACGGTGAGGCCGCCCCAGAACTTGAACTTGCCGTCGATCTTGAAGGCTTGGCGGCCGTAGATCGGAATGAAGCGCACGCCCTTGTCGCGCATCCAGCACATGGTCTCGAAGCTCCTGGTCACCATCAGCTCGACCAGGTCAGGATCGGCGCGGTGCTGCGTCACCCGCGCCATGTCGTCGAAGAACTGCTCCTGCGTGTAAGTGCCGAAGTCGGTGGTGGCGATCTCGGCTTCGGTAAGGTCGGGGACGAGCGTCTTGATATCCCCGACACCGTCATAGACCACGCGGATAGAGCCCGCCGTGAAGCGGCTGTTGCCGCCGGATTCCTCTTCCGGCGCCGCCTCCAGCATCAGCACCGAGGCGCCCTGCTCCTGCGCCGCCAAAGCGGCGCAGAACGCCGCGTTTCCCGCCCCGACCACGATGACATCGTACTGCGACATTGTTGTTCTCGCCTTTCACGCTCCCACTGTCATGCCCGCGAAAGCGGGCACCCAGTAACCGCCGGCATTGGTTTGATGCAAAGCGTCACCGATTACTGGGTCGTCCGCCTTCGCGGACGATGACACCGTGGGTATATCAATTCTCCAGCACCCGCCACTCGATCGTTTCGCCACCGCGGTAGACCAGCGCCCGCTCGTCCGGCCCCTCGACCGCAACCTCAGGCGGCGCGGTCCAGGATGACTTTTCGAGCGTGATCGTCCCCTCGTTCGGGGTCATGCGGTAGTGCCTGGGCCCGTTGAGTGAGGCGAAGGCCTCGAGATTGTCGAGCGCGCGCTCCTCGTCGAACACGCGCGCGTAGGTCGCCAGCGCAACCGGCGCGTTGAACACGCCGGGCACGCCGTTGACCGCAACCTTGCGCGACATCGGGTGCGGAGCGGAATCGGTACCGAGGAAATAGCAGGCCTCGCCCGAGGTCGCGGCCTTGCGCAGCGCCAGGCGATCCGGCTCGGTCTTGATGACCGGCATGCAGTAGAAGTAGGGCTTGAGGCCCCAGCCCAGCATGTCGGTGCGCGTCAGCACCATGTGATAGGGCGTGATGGTGCCGCCGACCTGTGGCGCGGTGCTGCGCACGAAATCGACGGCGGCCTTGGTCGAGAGATGCTCCAGGATCATGCGCAGGCCGGGGAACTGGCGCACCCATTTGGAGAGATAGCGGTCGATGAAGCTCGCCTCGCGGTCGAATATGTCGACCGCCGGATCGACGTCCTCGCCGTGCATCAAGAACGGCATGTCGATCTTCTCCATGCGCTCGAGCACGCGCATGATCTTGCGATGATCAGTGACGCCGTGCGCCGAGTTGGTGGTGGCGTGCGCCGGATAGAGCTTGACGCCGGTGAACACGCCCTCGCGGAAACCGCGCTCGACGTCGTCGGGATCGGTGTCGTCGGTGAGATAGCAGGTCATCAGCGGCTTGAAGATCGAGTCGGTCGGCAGCGCCGCCATGACGCGCGCGCGGTAGGCGATCGCCTCCGCCGTTGTGGTCACCGGCGGCACCAGATTGGGCATCAGGATGGCGCGGCCGAAATGTTTGGCCGTGAACGGCAGCACCGCCTTAAGCATCGCGCCGTCGCGCACATGCAGATGCCAGTCGTCGGGCTTCTTGATGGTGATGCGTTGGGTCATGGCGCCCAAATACTCCAGGTGTCCCAAATACTCCACGTCCCATGCCCGCGAAAGCGGGCACCCAGTAATCATAAAATTCGCCGAGATGCACCGCCTTGCAACATACCATCGTCGGTGAGTACTGGGCCGTCCGCTTTCGCGGACGACGACGCACTGAGAGGGCGGCGGGTCATCCGATAGGCGCCGCTGCGGCCAGCAAGGTCAGCGCCGGCTTGTCGAATTTCATGGCGCCGGTCAGGTCGGCGACGCGGGCGAAGCCGCGCTTCTTGCACCATTCCTCGAGCCCGTCGATGATCGCGATCATGCCAGAGGGATTGCGGAACGTCAGATAGCCGATCATCACCGCGGTCGCACCCGCCAGCATGTACTCGACCACGTCCTCGACCTTGACGATGCCGCCGCAGCCGATGATCGGGATTTTCACGGCCTTCGAGCACTGGTGCACCATGCGCAGGATGATCGGCTTGATGCCGGGCCCGGAAATCCCGCCATAGCCGTTGCCGATCATCGGCTTGAAAGTCTCGGTGTTGATCTTGAGGCCGAGCAGCGTGTTGGAGATGGTGAGCGCATCAGCGCCGGCGCGCTCGGCGGCGCGCGCCACCAGATCGATCTCGCCCGCATTGGGCGAAAGCTTGGCCCACAGCGGCTTGTCGGTCGCGGCGCGCACCCGGCTCACGATGTCGTAGGTGTGGTTCTCGTGCAGCGCGAAGTTGCCGCCGCCCGGTTCGCGCGTCGGGCAGGAAATGTTCATCTCGATGGCGTCGACCTCGGGCCGCGTCACCGCGCACGCCATGGCGGCGAAATCCTCGGCCGTGGTTGCCGTGATGTTGGCGACCACCGGCGGGGTGTACTGCCGGTACTCGGGCAGCTGATGCTCGAGGAAATAGTCAAGGCCTTTGCCAGGTAGGCCGATCGAGTTGATCATGCCGCCTTCCAGCTCGGCGACGCGTGGCGGCGGATTGCCGATGCGGTATTCGCGCGACACGGTCTTGGTGACCAGCGCGCCGAGGCGGTTGATGTCCATCACCTGCGCGAGCTCGGTCGAGAACGCGCCGGAGGCCGGCATGATCGGGTTCTTGAGCGCGACGCGCCCGATCTTGACGCTCAAATCTACCATCCGACCGCCTCCTGCAAATCGAACACCGGCCCGTCGATGCACACGCGCCGCAAGACCTGCTCGCCCGCAACCTCGAAGGTCTTCACGCACACGTAACAAGGGCCGAGCCCGCACGCCATGATCTGCTCCATGGCGACCTGCCCCGGCACACCGTGCTTCCTGCCGAGCCGCTTCATCAGCTGCATGAGGCGATTGGAGCCGCAGGTATAGAAGGCGTCCGCCCGACCCGCCGCGATCAGGCGCTCAAGGATCGCCTCAACGTTCTCGACCGCACTCGAGCCGTCGGCATCGAGCACCGAGACCACCTCGCCGACCGCGGCGAACAAATCGTCCGCCATCACGAACTCGCGACTGCGCGCGGAGAGGATCGCGGTGACGCACACGCCGTTCTCGCCGGCGAGCTGCGAGATCGGCGCAAGCGTCGCAAGCCCAACGCCGCGGCCGAGCACCACCACGCTCTTCCAGCGTGGATTGAGTGAGAAGCCGACGCCCAGCGGCCCGACCATGTTGAGGGAGGCGCCGACCGGCAGGGTGGCGAGGCCCCGCGTGCCGCGCCCGACGCATTTGTAGAGGAACTCGATGCGCCCGCCCGCGCGGTCGATCCGGTAGACGCTCTGCGGCCGCCGCAGCCACAGCTCACCCACGTCCGGCGAGGGGCACAGGAGATTGAAGAACTGCCCCGGCTTGACCGCGAGCGCCTTGGGCGAGGCCTCGACGACCATGCGCTTGTATTCGGAATTCACCCAATCGTGGGAAACGATGGGGCAAAGCGCCTCTTCGGCCGGGATATGCGGCGCGGCGGGCGGGCTCTTGCCGACCACGAAGGGAGAAGAGGCAAAGACATCTTGCATGTGGCTACTTTCAATACGGTCCGCCCGCCGTTCTAGGGCCGCACCGTCCCAAAATCAAGATTTGTTCCAATTTTTGGACAGCCCCCACGCGACGCCACAACCCCGGGTCATGCCGCGCGCCCAAGCGGCGGCAATGGGGTGTGGCTAGGGCTCAACCCTTCCTACAAATACCGCCTCACTTCTGCGTCTGCTTGAAGTACCGCAGATCCGGCGGCGGCTGGTCCTTCTTGGCCGGCATCAGCAGGCCATCGGCGCTCAAGTAGTAATTTTCCTTGCCGATGACCACGTCGTTCGTCCCTTCCATGCAGGAGATGCGGCTGAAGGCGGGGTAGCGCTTGGGGTTGCGCTTGTAGGTCTTGTCGACGCTCCAGGGATGCGTCAGGGCATGATCGAAGGTGGTGATCTCGTCGTGCAGCGTGTCGGCGTCACTCTTGTCGAGATGGATGCGCTCCTTGAAGGTCGACTCGTTGTCGAAATGGAGCGGAAGGCCGGTCGCGTCGTAGGCGCGCGGGCCCTTGAACGGGCCGCGGGTCTCGACCTCGAGGGTGTCGTAGCTGCCTGACCCGGTGGTGTCGAGCCAGTGGCCGATGGCGTAGCCCTGATAGGTCGGCTCAACGTCCTTCGGCCAGGGGCGGCCGTCCGTGAAAATGCGACGCAGGTCGCTGCCGGTCGAGATGTAGGTCGTCTCCGGGGTGATGATGTATTCCATGGTCGGGGTCGACATCATGCTCGGCATGCCGCCCGGGATACATCTGGTGTGGTCGAGGAAGTTGCCCTGCCCGCCCTTGGCCTGGTCGGCCATGCTCTCCTCGTGGATTTTCTGATATTCGGGCGTCAGCGGCGCCTGTTGCGGCGGCCCGAACGGCTTGTAGGGATCGTATTTGATCGACTGGCCGCCGAAGCGCGGGCTCACCGTGTCCCACTGGCCTTTCCAGTTCGGATATTTGCTCATATCGGCAATCTGCGCGCTGGCGGTCGCCGGCATCAGCGCAGCAGCAAGCGCCGCCACCACAATCGAGCCTCGATACGACATGATGACCCTCCCTGCGAATGAATCTCCCCAGCTTCGTCGTCTTGATCGCGACGTTGCTGCGGCAAACGATACACCGAGTAGGCAACACGTGGAACGACGCGAGCGGTAGGTGGGCAAAGCGCGGCCGAGATAGTCACGATTTCCGGTATGCCGACATTGCGCGCGTGTCCCTGTGGGTCGCCGAACGTGGACAGGGGGCGCACCTCTCTCACCTTACTAAAATACCTCCACATCCGCGCTTGACAAATGAGGACTGACGAATTATGATCTTCCTCAGTCAACACGCCCTGAGATTGGCGCCGGACATGAACCCGCAGGTGAAGACCAAGCCCGAGGATACCAAGGCCCGCATCGTCGAGGTCGCGGAAGCGCTGTTCCTGCGGATTGGCTACGCCAAGACCACGGTCGCCGACATTGCGGCCGAGCTCCAAATGTCGCCAGCCAATGTCTACCGCTTCTTCTCCTCGAAGAACGCCATCGTGGAGGCCATCTGCCGCAAGTGCCTGTCGGAAGTCGAGGAGGAGGCCTGGAAGGTCGCCCGCTCCAAGGCGCCGGCGGCCCAGCGGATGGAGCGGCTGATCCTGGGGATCCTCGCCTATCACAAAGAGAATTTGATGAGCGAGCAGCGCGTTAACGACATGGTCCTGGCCGCCATCGAGCAGAGCTGGGAGACCATTCGGGCGCACAAGGAGATCATGGAGCGCGTAGTCGAGCTCATCATCCGCGATGGCGTCGAGGCCGGCGAGTTCGAACCGGTCGACGCACGGCGCACCGCCTCGCTCATCATGCGCTCGGTCATCCCATTTACGCATCCGCTCGTGCTCGGGCAATGCATCGACGAAGGTGAGGATGTCGAGGCCGAAGCGCGCGCCTCGGTCCGTTTCCTCTTGCGCGCCATCACCCCCCACTAGGTCGGAGTCGTCCAAGCCGGGGAAAAACTATGTCTGATGTGTGACGACAGATGGTTTTCGTCAGTCATCAAAATTCAGTGAAGGAGGCCAACATGAAGCTCTCGATCTCCAAACTGACCGGCATCAGCGCAATCGCGCTGGGGGCAGCAGGCGCCGTCGCAATGCTGCCGCTCTTGGCAGCGCACGACAATCCGGCAGCCTCCGCACTCGCCGCGCCGTTGCGGCCGGTGCAAGTGCAGCGCGTCGCCTTCGAGAGCGACAGGCCGGTGCGCGAGTTCGTCGGCGTTGTGCGGGCGCGCCACGAGACCGATCTCGGCTTCCGGGTCGCCGGCAAGATCGTCGCGCGCACCGTCAATGTCGGCGATGTCGTGCATGCGGGCGATGTGGTTGCGCGGCTTGACCCGCAGGACCTCAATCTGCAGGTCGAGAGCGCGCAGGCCGAGCTCACCGCCGCGACCTCCAATCTCGCCGACGCTTCGGCCGAGGAGGCACGCTATGCCAGCCTCAAGCAGCGCGCCGCCGTCGCCGCCGCCGACTACGATCACAAAAAGGCCGCCAAGGATGAAGCCGAGGGGCGGCTGGAGCGTGCAAAGCGCTCGCTCGATCTCGCGCGCAATCAGGTGGCTTATGCGGAGCTCAAAGTGGACGTCGATGGTGTGATCACCGCAACCTTGGCCGAGCCCGGACAGGTGGTGAACATCGGCCAGGCAGTTGCGCGGCTCGCCCATCACGGCGAGAAGGAGGCGCTGGTGGCGCTGCCCGAGACATGGCTCGACGAGGCGCGCAAGTCCGACGCCACCGTCTCCCTGTGGTCCAGTCCCGACAAGAGCTTCGCGGCGCATCTGCGCGAGCTTTCACCGCAAGCGGATGCCATGACCCGCACCTACGCGGCGCGATTCACGATCGACAATCCCGACGACACGGTTGCGCTCGGCATGACCGCGACGGTGCGGCTCGCCCATCCGGCGAGCGGCCGCCTCGCCAAGCTGCCGCTCTCGGCGGTGCTTAATCGCGGCAGCGGGCCCTCGGTCTATCTGGTTGATCAATCAGGCGCGCTGGTGCTGCGGCCGGTGGCGGTCGCGTCCTTCACGGAGGACACGGCGCTGGTGAGATCAGGGATCAATGACGGCGATGAGGTCGTCACACTGGGCGTGCAGAAGCTCGTCCCTGGCACGCAGGTTCGCACCCTCGACGCACGTTAGGCGACTCCCCTCCCCACGCGAAGTCGGGTTTACCCGACTTCGCCACGTAAAGTGATCGAAGTCGGATAAATCCGACTCATTGCGGGGAGGGGATGGGGGTGGGACTCAGGTGTTGTAGGACGCGCCGCGTGGCGCAAACGACGACCCCCTCCCCAACGCTCCCCCACAAGGGGGGAGGGACAAGTCCGCGGCTCGCATCGATTTAAAATTGGGAGGCTTGTCATGAAGCGGTTCAATCTCTCTGAATGGGCGATCACGCACCAGGCGCTGGTGCTATTCATGATCATCATGCTCGGCGCGGCCGGCATCTACTCCTACCTCAATCTCGGGCGTGCGGAGGATCCGAACTTCACCATCAAGGTGATGATCATCGGGGTCGGGTGGCCGGGCGCGAGCGCGAGCGACATGCAGACGCAGGTTGCCGACAAGATCGAGAAGAAGCTGCAGGAGCTGCCCTATCTCGACCGCGTGGAGACGTACTCGCAGCCGGGCGATTCCTACATTCAGGTGATCCTGTCCGACAAGACGCCGCCCGCCAAGGTCAAGGACCTCTGGTATCAGGTGCGCAAGAAGGTCGGCGACATCAAGAGCGAGCTCCCCGCGGGCATCACTGGCCCGCAGTTCAACGACGAGTTCGGCGACGTCTATTCGACGCTCTACATGCTGACCGCCGACGGCCTCTCGCTGGCCGAGCTCAAGGACCGCGCCGAGGACATCCGCCAGCGCCTGTTGCGCGTGAACGATGTCAACAAGGTCGACATCATCGGCGAGCGGCCGCAGAAGATTTTCATCGAGTTCAGCCATGCCAAGCTCGCCACGCTCGGTGTCACCCCGGAGCAGATTTTCGACAGCGTTGCGCGGCAGAACGCCATCGTCGCCGGCGGCTCGGTCGACACCTCGGCCGACCGCATCAACGTGCGGGTGACCGGCGCCTTCACCGGCGTCAATGCCATCGCGGCCGTGCCGGTGCACGCGAACGGGCAAGTCTTCCGCCTCGGTGATATCGCGACCGTCAAGCGCGGCTACGAGGACCCGCCGAGCTTCATCGTGCGCCAGGGCGGCAAGCCCGCGCTCGGGCTTGGCGTCTCCATGCAGGAGGGCGCCAACATCATCACGCTCGGCGAGAACCTCAAGAAGGCGATGACCGCCATCACGGCCGAGCTGCCGCAGGGCATCGAGGTCACCCAGATCGCCGACCAGCCGCACATCGTCGACGGCTCGGTCTCGGAATTCGTCGAGACTTTTGCGGAGGCGCTCGTCATCGTGCTGGCGGTGAGCTTCCTCTCGCTCGGCTGGCGCACCGGCATCGTGGTCGCGCTGTCGGTGCCGCTGGTGCTCGCGATCGTGCTGCTCGTGATGTATACGGGCGGCCTCGATCTGCACCGCATAACGCTCGGCGCGCTCATCATCGCGCTCGGCCTTCTGGTCGATGATGCCATCATCGCCATCGAGATGATGGTGGTGAAGATGGAGCAAGGGTGGGACCGCGCGCGCGCCGCCACCTTCGCCTGGACCTCGACCGCCTTCCCGATGCTGACCGGCACGCTCGTGACGGCCGCGGGCTTCCTGCCCGTCGGCTTCGCCAAGTCGAGCGCCGGCGAATATGCAGGCGGCATCTTCTGGGTCGTGGGGCTTGCGCTCATCGCCTCGTGGATCGTCGCGGTCCTGTTCACGCCCTATCTCGGCCTCAAGCTCCTACCTAACCTCGCCAAACGCAGCGCCCATAACGATCCGGCGGCGATCTACGACACCCGCATCTACCGCACGTTGCGCAGCGTCATCGCGGTCTGCCTGCGCTGGCGCAAGACCGTCGTCGCCGTGACCATGCTGATGTTCGGCACGGCGGTTGCGGGCTTCGGGTTGGTGCAGCAGCAATTCTTCCCGACCTCGACCCGCACCGAGCTCTTCTTCGAGATGCGCCTGCCGGAAGGCACCGCGATCGGCGTGACCGACGCGACCGCCAAGAAGGCCGAACAACTCATCGGCGAGGACCCCGACATCGTCACCTCCACGACCTATGTGGGCCAGGGCTCGCCGCGCTTCTGGCTCGGCCTCAATCCGGTGCTGCCCAACCCGAACTTCGCGCAGATCGTGATCGTCACCAAGGACCTCGCCGCGCGCGAGCGCGTCAAGGTACGGCTCGAGAAGGCGCTGGCCGAAGGCGCCTTGCCGCAGGCGCGCTCCCGCGTCGACCGCTTCGTGTTCGGCCCGCCGGTCGGCTTCCCGGTGCAGTTCCGCGTGGTCGGGCCCGACCCGCTCAAGGTGCGCACCATCGCCGAGCAGGTCCGCGTCGTCATGGCCAAGAACCCGAAGACCATCGACCCGCATCTGAACTGGGGCGAGGAGGAGAAGTCGATCCGCCTCGAGGTCGACCAGGACCGCGCCCGCGCGCTCGGCCTCACCCCGCAGGACGTGGCGCAGACCCTGCAGACGCTGCTCTCGGGGTACACGGTCACGCAATATCGCGAAGGCATCGAGTCGATCGACGTGGTGGCGCGCGCGGTGCCGGCCGAGCGTCTCGCCCTCGACCGCCTGGGCGAGCTCACCATCACGACGCAGAACGGCGTCCCCGTGCCGCTCCTGCAGGTCGCCCACGTCGCCTATGACTACGAGGAGCCGATCCTGTGGCGGCGCAATCGCGACCTCGTGCTCACCGCGCGCGCCGACATCGTCGACGGCGTGCAGGCGCCCGACGTGAGCATGGAGATCGAGCCGCAGCTCCAGCCGATCAAGGATGCGCTGCCCTACGGCTATCGCATCGAGACCGGCGGCTCGATCGAGGAAAGCGCCAAGGCCAACACCGCGCTCGCGGCGGTATTCCCGGTCATGGCCATCGTCATGCTGTCGCTGCTGATGATCCAGCTGCAGAGCTTTTCGCGGCTTGCGCTGGTGTTCGTCACCGCTCCGCTCGGCCTCATCGGCGCGACGGGGGCGTTGCTCGTCTCCAACCGGCCGTTCGGCTTCGTGGCCTTGCTCGGCCTGATCGCGCTCGCCGGCATGATCATGCGCAACACCGTGATCCTGGTCGATCAGATCGAGCGCGACATCGCCGACGGGCATTCCCGCTACCGCGCCATCATCGACGCGACGGTACGCCGCGCGCGCCCGGTCGTACTCACCGCGCTCGCCGCCATCCTTGGCATGATCCCACTCGCGCAGAGCATCTTCTGGGGACCGATGGCGATCACCATCATGGGCGGCCTCCTGGTCGCCACCATGCTGACGCTTCTGGTCGTCCCCGCCCTTTACGCTCTGTGGTTCCGCGTGCGGCAGGACGAGCCGGACGCGATCGCGACGAAGCGCGCCGACGCATTCGGCCACGACATGGAGCCCATGCGCATCGCGGCGGAGTAAAGCGATATCGGCTTGACGTGGCTTGGTTCCTCGGCCACGTCGGCGCCAGGCGGCTTTCCACCTATCCGCCCCCGCGGTGTGGAGTCGCCTGGCGCATTTTTCACCGGGCCCTCATCCTGAGGAGCGTTCGCACGGCGACGCGTCCCGGATGGCCGCGGGCGATGTCCGTGTTTGTGGCCATCCTTCGAGATGGCGCTTCAGGATGAGGGCTGAAGGAGTGGAGAGCACCTCATGCTGCGCAGGGTCATTATCCAGACCACGATCTGGCTCGCCATCATGGCGGCGCTCTTGTTCATTCCCGCCGGGACGCTCGCCTGGCCACAGGCCTGGGTTTACATCGCCGCGATGGGCGGCGGGAGCATCCTGGTCTCCGCCTGGCTCTACGTTCATGATCCCGCGCTGTTGCGGCAGCGCATGGCTGCGCCGGTGCAGCGCGCTCAGCCGCGCTGGGACCGCATCTTCATGATCTTCCTGCTGATATATTTCATGGTCTGGTTCGCGGTCATGGGCCTCGACCAGCGCTTCGGCTGGTCGCACATGCCGCTATGGCTCGAGGTCGTGGGCGCGCTCGCGTTGCTCTGGACGAACTACGCCTTCTGGCGCGTGTTCCGCGCCAACAGCTACGCGGCGCCGGTGGTTAAGATTCAGCAGGACCGCGGCCAGAGGATCATCACCGCCGGCCCCTACGCGATCGTGCGCCATCCCCTCTATGCCGGCGCCATCGGCTTTGCGCTCGGCGCGCCCTTGCTGCTCGGCTCCTGGATCGGATTCGTGCTCGGCGTCCTCATGATCTTCGCCTTCGGCTACCGCGCGGTCGGCGAGGAGGCGACGCTCACGGCGCAATTCCCGGACTACGCCGACTATGCTTCACGCGTGCGCTACCGGCTCATCCCCTACGTCTGGTAGCTCCCCTTTCGCGCTTCCGCGGTATACGCTTGCGGGCCAAGCTCGTGCCGGGGAGGATGCCATGGTCCATCGAAGCCCGCTCCATCTCATCGCGGTCGCGGCGGTGATGCTTTCGACCGCGCTGGCTGCGGCGTTCACCGAGACCCAATATCCCGACTGGAAGGGCCAATGGACCCGGCTGCGGACGCTACGCGACCGCGTCTCCCCCAATCCTTCATTCGACCCGAACAAGTTCCAGGGCCTCGCGCAGGAGGCCCCGCTGACAGCCGAATATAAAGCGATCCTGGAAGCAAGCCTCGCCGACCAGGCCGCAGGCGGCGCCGGTCTCGACCGCGACTATGCGTGCTTCCCGGCTGGCATGCCGCGCATGATGAACGTTTATTCCACGATGGAAATCATCGTGCTGCCGGATTTGACCTACATGCTGATGGGCTTTTTGAACGAGAACCGCCGTATCTTTACCGACGGCCGCGACTGGGGCGAAGCGCGCGAACCTTCGATCGCCGGCTATTCGATCGGTCGCTGGCTCGACACCGAGCGCAACGGGCGCTTCGATGTGCTGGAGGTGGAGACGCGCGCCTTCAGGGGCCTGCGCACCCTCGACTCGACCGCCATTCCGTTGCACCAGGACAACCAAAGCATCATCAAGGAACGATTTTTCAGCGACAAGGCCGATCGCGATATCCTGCACGACGAGATTACCGTGATCGACCACGCCTTTATGCGGCCTTGGACAGTGATGAAGGACTACCGCCGCTCAAACGAGGCGCACCCGATCTGGCGCGACTCGGTCTGCGTCGAGGAGAACCAGCACGTGCGCATCGGCAACGACAGCTACATGTTGAGCGCCCATGGCCTGTTGATGCCCGCCAAGAAGGACCAGCCACCGCCGGATTTGCGCTATTTCAAGCCGCGGTAGCTCGTTTGTGCGAGTTTCATTGAATTTCTCGGCGTCAGCTCAGGAGGAAAGGCCCGGCCCGGTCTCGCCCAGGATGACCGGCTTGTCGGTGGCGCAGCGGAACGTGCGGGCGCGTTCATCGGCGATCTTGCGGGCAAGCGCGTCGGCATTGGGATTGGCGAGCGCATCCACATGCCCGACATGGCACACGCCGCCCCGGCCAGTCGGGTCACCACCGGCACCTATGATTGATCATCATCGAGCGTGACAGATCGAGCGAGCCTGGGGATTTCGTCGCGGAGCCAGGCGTGCCAGAGCACGATGGCGGAGAACGGCTTGCCCCGCGCACGGAGCGCCATTCGATGCGCGCCTTGTAGACGTCGTTGAAACCCGACAAGGTCTGCGCGATGCGCGGCTCGTCCTTGGCGCAGCGCCATCACGGATCATTCGGCCAGGAGCTGCACAAGCTCGGCCGCGCCGTCGAGAACTGAGGCGACTGGCGCTGCAAGGGGCTCGGCGGCATGCTGGTTCTGGTCTCGGCCGGCGATCAGCGCATGACCAGGAGCTTCGGCCCTGATTCCCGCCGGCCGCAGGTTCAATTCGCGCAATGCCGAATGGTCCGCGTCCACGGGGCCGTGCTATACTTACGGTTTGATGTCTGGACTTACCGTTTGATGTCTGGGCCGCAGGCCCGAGGAGGAGCGCGTGATATCGACATTCGCTCGTGCTTGCGTACTGGTCGCGGCGGTCTGCGCCACGGCGCTGCGGCCGGCAATCGGGACGGAGGCTCCCGCCCTCTCGCCCGGCGGCTGGGACGGCGACGGCGAGAATGAGTTCACCCCGCCCAAGAGCGGGCCGGGCCCGGTCACCTCCGATCCGGCGCATCACTATGTCAGCAATTTCGAGGCGCGGCGCACCGGCGCGGCCGCCAACTGGCGCGTGGCCGACCTCACCAATCCGATCCTTAAGCCCTGGGTGGTCGAGGCGCTGCGCAAGGCCAATGCGGACGCGCTCGCCGGCAAAGCCATGTTCACCCGCGAGGCGCGCTGCTGGCCGACCGGCGTTCCCGCCGTGCTGCTCAATCCGGGCCGGCTCTACTTCGTGCAGCAGCCGAAGGAGGTCTGGATCATCCAGGAGTCCGACCACCGGGTGCGCCGCGTCTTCCTCGACCGGCCGCACGCAGCCGAGCTCAAGCCGACCTGGTACGGCGAGTCGGTCGGCCATTACGAGGGCGGCGACACGCTGGTCGTCGATACGATCGGCATGAACGACCAGTCGTTCGTCGATTCCTACCGCACGCCGCACACCAC
>Ga0126381_100001028_pt1 | contig 30276 bp, 24 predicted proteins | sample PanSoiMetPlot_28_FD_96465 | JGI IMG/M metagenome (GOLD analysis project Ga0126381, IMG submission 96465) | Tropical forest soil microbial communities from Panama - MetaG Plot_28 | ecosystem: Environmental > Terrestrial > Soil > Tropical forest > Bulk soil | place: Panama | collected 2016-02-17
ACGACGAGGTCGCCCGGATCAAGCTGCCCGACCTGCATACCGGCGTCGACATGGATCCGGGCCGGCTCGATGCGCCCTCGCACGGGATCGGCGTGCATCCGGACGGCAAGACGCTGTGGGTCACCAGCATCCCCCAGAACGCGGTGTTCGTCTATTCGCTCGCCGACCTCAAGCTCACCGACCAGATCGCGCTGCCCGACCTCAAGCTGCCCGGCAAGCCGCTCGGCGGCGCCGTCGCCAACTGGGTGACGTTCAGCGGCGACGGCAAGACGATCTACATCGCCAATTCCGGGCTGCGCTCGGTCACCGCCATCGACACCGACAGCAAGAAGATCAAGGCTGTGATTCCGGTGGGCGAGGTGCCCAAGCGGATCAACACGCTGGTGATGAACTAAAGGCGAGCCAACACGGACGGGAGCAGATTGCGCCCGTGCGGTCTCATTCTTGGGGCACCCTTGCGGGTGCCCCAATGATTTTAGGACTGGTCTCATTGACAGGCGCGCCGAAGAAAGTGCTTGCGTCAAATCGCAAGATCGGCATAGACGGAAATTGAAACTCACGAGGTGCGCGCCGATCCTGCGATTCGCCGGGTCGGCGTTTTTGCGTGCGCGGCTTGGCATCGACAGCGTTGGCGGCGGCGCGTTCGCGCGCCTGCGATTCGGAAACGGCTGACGCGCGGAGCCCTGCAGATCTCTTGTTCTTTACAGGGAGTCCGCACTTGCGCACAGGGCCCTGGCCCGCCCGCGCGCGCCTGCGAGAGAACGGGCATCGAGAATTTCATTGATATGAACAATGGCGGACGTTGGCCCGATCGACGTCGGGAGGGGTCTTTTGAAAATTCCATATACGCGATTCGAGGCCGAAACGGCTCTACAACCAAAAACGTTGTATTTCCGCCTGTTTTTACAACGCGCCGAAACGGTCGATCGCGCAGAGGTTGCAAGGGGTGGCGACGTTAGACGGGGGGCGGACGCTTCGCGGAAAGGTCTCCTCGTCCCTTCCCAACAGCCCAGTCTAGGAATGCCGCTTTGATTTAGCGCCGCAAGGTGTTCAAAAATCAGGCTTGTCGGCCGTTGGAATTTCCGAGACCGAGGCATCGAACGCGATATTGTTTTCCGCGCAGATGGTTTCCTCCATGGCCCCAGTGCGCGTGCGGAGATAGGTCTGCCGTGCAGACCACGGCATGTTGAACGTGCCGGGATCCTCGACGTAAATCGTAACCTTGAGCGTGTTCCCGCCGTCGGTGACCTGGAAGCGTTCGACCACGTGCAGCTGCGTCGTGTGCGGCGTGCGGTAGTTATCGACGTAGGTATCGTCCGAAAGGCCGATCGTGTCCACGACCAGCGTATCATCACCCTCATAGTGGCCGACGGATTCCCCATAGGGGCTTATCTTCGGCTGCGCCGAATGAGGAACGTCGAGGAGGACGTGGCGCACCTCCGGTCCGCCTTCGTTGATCAGGACAACTTCGTTCTTCCCCTGCACCACATAAAGCGGATTGACCCGGCCCATGACCAGAAATCCGGGGACCCCTCCCGGGCGGCAGCTCGCGCGCGCCTCGTAAGCGCGCTTGCCCGTCGCGGCGAGATCGTTCTGCTCGCGCATTTTTTCGATCGCCCAGGGCTTGAGGATCGGATTGGTCAGATCGGCAATCCGAAACGTCGCCTGCTTGCCGCCCCCGTTGGGAACGTAAGGGTGATCCTTCTCGTACGTTACCGGCCCCGGACCCGATTGCGGCGGGTCAAAATCGTCGGAAACCTTCGCCCAGCCAACCGTGGTGGATTCCAGCTGAGGAATTCCGGATTTCGTTTCGGCCGCGAACGCAAACGCGACCGGCAAAGACGACGCGACGATAACGGCGACGCTGCCTCGAAGCATGGATTTTTGCTCCTGTCGCGAGACCGGATCCGAGTGGCGGAGGAGCGGAAGCTTTGCGCAGCTCAGCGCGGATCGCCAAGATGCGATCAGCGCCGAGCCCGGTCGCTCACTTCAACGCGCCCGCCCACTGCGCCAAAATCTTCCAGTCCGGATCGTCCTTGGATTCGAACTGACGGCCGCCCGAGTGAAACAGATCGCCGCCCGCTTCCGGCGCCAGCGGATGGTTCAGGAGCCGGCTCGCGGCCGGGTCGTTGGGCATGACCAGGCTGGAGGCGGCCGCGAAATTCTTGCGGGACTGCTCGTCATTCCAGAACGTCGCACCGGGCGAGAGCTTCTCAAGGTGAAGCGCGTTGTTGCCTTCGGAGTGACAGACGTAGCAGCGCACGTGCCCTTCCCGCTTTTCCAGGAAGATCGGCTCGACCTTGGCCTTGAAGACCTCGAAGTCGAGGGCCGGCTTGGCTTGCGAGGCGACCTCCGACACCGAAACGGCGTTCAAAGCCGCCGCTGCCACGACCGCAACGACGACCGACAGGCGAACCGACATTTGCTTCCTCCCGCTTTGATTGGGACCTTTGGCCCCAGCTCCTTGATTGCGGCACATTAGCACGGTGCCGCCGCCATGGCGATGCGCCTTGGCCCTTTCGCGCGGCGGCGCCCGCGCGCTAGGATCACGCGGGGCACAACCTCAGCCGGCAACAACGCCGGCACATGCCGATATCCGCGAAGGGAGGAAGTTCATGCCGTTCATCGATTCGGAGACGAGCCGCCGCCGGTTCCTGCAGTTCCTGGCGGCAAGCCCGCTCGTTGCCTCCGGCAGCCTTTCGGGCTTCGCCGCCGAGATGCCGTCGCGGCCGCCCGACCCGATGATCTGGGCGCCGCGCGATCCCAATTACCTGATTTCCTCCCCCAAGGAGGCAACCAGCGTCTTCGATCTGGAGCTGGTGATGCACAAGAACGTGCCGCCCGGCCACTTCGGCTACATGGCGTCGGGCATCGATGACGAGGTGACGCTGCGGGCCAATCGCGAAGGCTTCTTGAAATACCAGCTGCGGCCGCGCCGGCTGGTCGATGTCAGCAAGGTCGACATGAGCGCCGATATTCTCGGCGTCAAATATTCAACGCCGATCATCGTGGCGCCGACGGGTGGCCACAGGGCCTATCATCCCGACGGCGAGATCGGCGTCGCCACCGCGGCCAAGCGCGGCGATCATCTCATGATCCTGTCGACCCAGACGTCCACCTCGATCGAGGACGTGACGGCGGCACGCGGCCAGCCGATCTGGTATCAGCTCTACGCCACCAACAAGTTCGAGGTGGCCAAGGATCACGTGCAGCGGGCCGAGCGGGCGGGCGCGCTCGCGGTTGCGGTCACGGTCGACCGCAATGGCGGGCGCAATCAGGAGACCTTGTTCCGCATGCAGCGCAACGACCCGCGCCACTGCTCGGATTGCCACGACAACAGCAGCCTGGTGGCGGCGCAGCGCGACAAGCCCATGTACGAGGGCGTCGATCTGAGCGGGCTGCGCAACATCCAGTCCTCGGCCATGACCTGGGACTACATCAAGCGCCTGCGCGACGTGACCAAGATGAAAATGGTGCTCAAGGGCATCCTGGCCTGGGAGGACGCCAAGATCGCGGCCGATTCCGGCATCGACGCGATCATCGTGTCGAACCACGGCGGGCGCGCCGACGAAGCCGGCCGCTCGACCATCGAGTCGCTGCAGGAGATCATCGAGGCCTCCGGCAACATGCCGGTGCTGATCGATTCCGGCTTCCGCCGCGGCACCGACATCGTCAAGGCGCTGTGCATGGGCGCCAAGGGCGTGGCGGTCGGCCGGCCTTATCTGTGGGGGCTTGGCGCATTCGGCACCGCGGGCGTCGACCGCGCGCTCGAGCTGCTGCGGACCGAATTGCTGGCCGCCATGCAGCAGGTCGGCGCACCCTCGCTCAAGCAGCTGGTGCCGGCGATGGTGAAGCACGTGTAGAGCGGGGCGCTACTCCGCCGCCTTGATCAGGCGCTCGGCGGCGGCGCGGGCCTCGGCGGTGATCTCGGCGCCGGCCAGCATGCGGGCGATCTCCTCGCGCCGCCCCTCGGCCGCGACCTCGGCCACGCGGGTCGCCACCCGCCGGCCGCGGTCGAGGGTGTCCTTCGTGATCAGGAAATGCCGTCCGGCGCGGGCGGCGACCTGGGGCGCATGCGTCACCGCAAGGACCTGGGCGCGGCGAGCAAGCCTTGAGAGACGCACCCCGATGGCATCCGCGACCGAGCCGCCGACGCCAGTGTCGACCTCGTCGAAGATGAGCGTCGGCGCGGAGCCGCGGTCGGCCAGCACCACCTTGAGGGCGAGCAGGAAGCGCGCGAGCTCGCCGCCCGAGGCGATCTTCATCAGCGGCCCCGGCCGCGTGCCAGGATTGGTCTGCACCCAGAATTCGACGCGGTCGATGCCGTGCGGGCCGGGCGCGTCGGGATCGGTCGCGATCTCGGTCGTGAAACGGGCGCGGTCGAGCTTCAACGGCGTGAGCTCCGCGTTGACGGCGCGATCGAGCTTTCCGGCCGCGCGTTTGCGATGCTCGGAGAGCGCAAGGGCGGCGGCGCGATAGCGCTCGAGCGCCTCGCCGGCGGCGGCTTCGAGCCTGACGAGCTCCGCGGCGCCCGCATCGATCCGGCCGAGGTCGGCGGCGTAGCGGTTTGCCAGCGCGGCAAGGTCGTCCACCGGAACGTTGTGCTTGCGGGCGGCGGCGCGCAGCGCAAACAGCCGCTCCTCGAGCCGTTCCAGCTCCTGCGGATCGTGATCGGCGATGCGCAGCGCCGATTCGAGATGTGCGCGCGCCTCCTCGATGGCGGCGAGGCCGGCATCCAGCGCCTTCAGCGCCGGCTCGACCAAGGAAGGAACGAGCGCGCTGCGCCGCTCGAGGCGGCGCATGGCGGCCGCCAGCCCCGGCACGGGTGAATGCTCGCCTGCCACCGCCTCGTGCGCGTCGCGCAGGTCGCCGGCGATCTTCTCGGTCTGCATCATGGCGGTGCGCCGTTCGGCCAGCGCCGCCTCCTCGGCCGGCTGCGGGCCGAGCTCCGCCAGCTCGGCCACCGCATGGCGCAGCCAGTCGGCCTCCCGCTGCACGCGCTCGACCTCGGCGCGGTGAGCAGCGAGAGCGGTCTCACGGGAGCGCCGTTCGTCCCAGAGGCGGGCAACATCGTCCGCGGCCGCCGCGATATCCCCGAACGCATCGAGCAGCCGGCGATGGGTCGCGGGATCGACCAGCGCGCGCTCGTCGTGCTGGCCGTGGATTTCCACAAGCACGGCGCCCAGCAGCTTCAATGCCTGCACGCTGGCCGGCTGATCGTTGATGAAGGCGCGGGTGCGACCGTCGGCGAATTGCGCCCGGCGCAGGATCAGCTCGTCCTCGGCCGCAATGTCGTTGGCCGCCATTACGGCGTGCGCCGGGTGGTCGCGCCTGAGCTCGAAGGCGGCGGTGACCTGCCCATGCTCGGCGCCCTCGCGCACCAGCGCGGCGTCACCGCGTGCGCCCAGCGCCAGCGCGAAGGCGTCGAGCAGGATCGACTTTCCGGCGCCGGTCTCTCCGGTGAGCACGGACAGGCCCGACGTGAAATCGAGGTCGAGCCGATCGATCAGGACGATGTCGCGGATCGAGAGACGGGTCAGCATGCTTACGGACCGGTGACTTTTCCGGAGGAAACCGCCCCTCGGGCTCAGCGCATACCGCCCGGGGTTCCCGATTCGCCATCATCAGAGACGGAAACCGTCAGCGCAAGGCTGGCCGCTAAAGCGTGATGACTTCTCTTCGATTCGTCATCCCGCTTCAGCTTGTTCATGGAGCATGATCTTTTCCCGACCTGCCTTCGCTCGCCGAAGCATCAAGCCAAATTGATAGGCCGTACCAAGGCTTCGCGCAGGCGGGAAACCGGTGGCCACCCCCGCCTTCGCGGGCGCAGGCTTTTTCGGGATCATGCTGCACCCGACACAGGCCGCTCGGCGGGCCTATCCAAGCCCGAATTTCTTGAACGCCTGGCTGATCCAGGAATTCTTGTTCTCCGTGGGCTCGATGCCACGCGATCTCATCAGGTTATAGGCGTCCTTGTACCAGGGACTGTCCGGAAAGTTGTGGCCAAGGACGGCGGCGGAGGTCTGCGCCTCGTCGACGATGCCGAGCGACAGATAGGCCTCGGTGAGCCGCATCAAGGCCTCCTCGACGTGGCGCGTGGTCTGGTAGCGGGTCACCACGACCTTGAAGCGATTGATCGCCCCGGTGAAGTCGCGCCGGTTCATATACCAGCGGCCGACGTCGACTTCCTTGCCGGCAAGCTGGTCGCGCGCGACGTCGATCTTTCGCTTGGCGGAGACCGCATATTCGGTGGTGGGATATTTGCGGACGACCTCTTCGAGCTCCGAAACGGCCTTTTCGGTGCGATCCTGATCGCGCGAAATGTCGGGAATCCGGTCGTAATAGGACGAGCCGATGAGGAACTGCGCGTAGGCTGCATCCTGACTCCCGGGATGCAGCATGACGTATCGCCGCGCCGCGGTGATCGAGTCGTCGTATTCGCCGGCCTGATAATACGCGAAGGCCGTCATGATGAGCGCCTTGCGCGCCCAATCGGAATAGGGATGCTGGCGGTCGACCTCCTCGAACTTCTTGGCCGCGTCCTTCGGCTTCTGGTCGCTGTTGAGGAGGAAGAGCCCCTCGTTATAGAGCTTGTCCGCGGGCTCTTCGACGTAGTTGTCGTCGTCCTTGCTGAACAGGCTCGTGCAGGCGCCGAGCGGGACCAGCATCAACGCAAGCGCCAATGCTCGCGCCACGGCGGGCGAGCGCCGGAGAAGTCCGTTCGCGGAGGCAAGTGACCGCAGCATGGATCGGATGAATCTCTTCCCCATCGAGGCCAAGCGGACGCCGCAAAGGCGGACGGCGATCTATCCGATAACCTCTGACCCAAGTGCAGGATTTATGAGGACAATCGGTCCCAAATAAGGCGCGGAATCATGCAGCGGATTGGCGTGCACTCAGGAAATGTCCGGCGCATAGGCAGCCGCCGGCAGGGCGGCCGGCAAGTCCGCATGGCTGCGGGTGGCCCAAGCCGGCTCCCCCTCGACCAGGCACCAGGCGCTGGTATCGGCCATCAAGGCGGTCAGGGCCGCGTAGTTGAGCTTGTGGCCGCCATGCACGGTGCGGTAAGCGCAAAGCAGCGGCGCTCCCGCAAGAGCCAGGTCGCCGATCGCATCCAGCATCTTGTGGCGGACGAACTCGTCGGAAAACCGCAGGCCCTCCGGATTGAGAACGCGGTTTTCCGCAACCACGACGGTGTTCTCGAGCGAAGCACCCAGCGCATAGCCGGCGCCCCAGAGCTTCGCGACATCCCGCAGGAAGCCGAAGGTGCGGGCGCGGGCCACCTCGCGGCGGAACGTGTCGGGCCGTACGTCAGCCGCGTACGACTGCCGCCCGATCGCAGGATGATCGAACGCGATCTCCGCCTCGATACGGAAGCCGCGGGCATAAGGCCTGAACTCCGCGCAGGCATCGCCCCGCGCCACGCGAACCGGTTTCAGCACGCGAATGTAGCGTCGCGGCGCATCGAGGGATTCGAGACCGACCTGATCGATCGCATCAGCGAAAGGCGCAGCGCTGCCGTCGAGAATCGGAGCCTCGGGACCGTCGACCTCGATCACCGCATTGTCCACGCCAAGCCCGCGCAAGGCCGCCAGGACGTGCTCAGCCGTGGACACCAGCGGCCCGGAAGCATCCCCCAGGACGGTTGCGAACTCGGTCGCCGTGACCGCGCCGATTTCGGCGCTGACCTCACGGTCGCACCCGCCACCAAGGCCTGATCGGATGAAACGAATTCCGGTATTGGCTTCAGCTGGAAAGAGAGAGAGCGTGACAGGCAGACCGGAATGGACGCCGATGCCGCTCAGCACCGCATGGTCGCGAAGCGTCGTCTGCTTGCCGAGCCTCATCAGCCCCTTCCCATCACCTTGGGTGCTGGAATCCCGGAAGTCAGGATCCAGCGCCCGCGAGAAACCTTTGGGTCACTCGCTCTTCACGAATTCGCACGCAACCGCGAACTCGCACGTCACCGATGGGGCGCGACGCCGCTACAGACCGACTGGCACCGACTTGGCAAGATCCCCCCGCCAAACCCCCTTGGCAGACGAAGCTTAACCATAGCGGCGGGCAGTTCCAATTCACGCTTTCTTACCAACTGTTACCTCGATCCAGCCGCATTCGCGCCCCCGCGCGGTCGCAAATCGGGGGTGCGACCGGCACTGCCAAGGCTTGCCACGCGGTCCCCCCTCGCTGGCGGCAGGTTTGCGAATCCAGGCGGCAAGAATATTTCAAGCAAATCAAACTGTTGCCAGCCGGTCCGCGCCCCAAGCCGGCGCGGACTGGGCCGGCCGGGACCGGTCACGATAGGCCGCCCGCGGGGTCAGTTGGCCTGACGCCGCAGGAAGGCCGGGATGTCAAGTTGATCGTCATCGGGTGGATTATGCACAGGGGCCTTTCGTCCCTGCGGATCAAGGGGATGGTGCGCGGGGCGCCGGGCATATTCGGAGACCGGGTCCGGACCGCGCACCTCGGGGGGGCGGGCCGGTCGAGGCGGCAGCCGCTCCACCGACCGCGGCGCCAGACGCGGCTGTTGCGGCCGCCCTGACGTGGCCTCGGCGGCATCAGGGGAGTCTTCGCGACGGCCAAGGCCCACGGTGGCAAGCCGCTGCAGCAGGCTCATCCGCCGCTTCTCCGGGGGCTCGGCGGGAGGCGCATCCCCCAGATGCGCGCGCAGCTCCTTCTGGGCCGGCAAGGGCAGTTCGTCGATTCGGGGCATGCGCGGGGGCCGCGCGGCCGCGCTGCGCTCCGGGGCCGGCGGAATGAAGGCCCGCGGCAGCGCCGGCTCGGGAGCCGGCGTCTCGTTCGCGGGCTCCGGAAACAACGACGGCTTGGGCTGGATCGGCCGGATGGTGACATCCTCGATCGAGGTGGGAAGCACCGCCGCCGCGACGGCGGCGCGCGCAGCCGATTCGATCGCCGTGGGCGTTGGCGCGGCGGGCGACGCGGGCTGCGGCGTCGCTCGAAGCGTTTCGGTGCGCTCGGCGCGCTCCACCCGCTCGGCCAGGCGCTGCTGGTCTACCCGCAGCTTGTGGGCGATCTCGGCGAGCTTTGGCTCGGACGGCGCAGGCTGGCGTGCGGCCGCCGGCTGATCGATGCCGGTCGCAACCACAGCCACGCGGATGAGGCCTTCGAGCGTCTCGTCGAATGTCGCCCCCACGATGATGTTGGCGTCCTGATCGACCTCCTCGCGGATGCGGGTGGCGGCCTCGTCGACCTCGTAGAGCGTGAGATCACGCCCGCCAGTGATCGAGATCAGGAGGCCTTTGGCGCCCTTCATCGAGGAATCGTCGATCAGCGGGTTGGAGATCGCGGCCTCGGCGGCGCTGAGCGCGCGCTTCTCGCCCGACGCCTCGCCGGTCCCCATCATGGCCTTGCCCATCTCGCGCATGACCGCGCGCACGTCGGCGAAGTCGAGATTGATGAGGCCTTCCTTGACCATCAGATCGGTGATGCAGGCGACGCCCGAGTAGAGCACCTGGTCGGCCATCGCGAAGGCATCCGCGAAGGTGGTCTTCTCGTTCGCCACCCGGAACAGGTTCTGGTTCGGGATGATGAGCAGCGTGTCGACGACCTTCTGCAATTCCTGGATGCCGGCTTCCGCCATTCGCATGCGGCGCACGCCCTCGAAATGGAACGGCTTGGTGACGACGCCCACCGTCAGGATGCCGGCCTCCTTGGCACAGCGCGCGACGACCGGAGCCGCGCCGGTTCCGGTGCCGCCGCCCATGCCGGCGGTCACGAACACCATGTGGGCGCCCGACAGGTGATCGCGGATCTCGTCGATCACCTCCTCGGCGGCGGCGCGCCCGACATCGGGTTGCGAGCCGGCGCCGAGCCCCTCGGTCACCTGCACGCCCATCTGGATGATGCGCTCGGCCTTCGACATCGTAAGCGCCTGGGCATCGGTGTTGGCGACCACGAAATCGACCCCTTCGAGGCCGCTGGCGATCATGTTGTTGACGGCATTGCCGCCGGCGCCCCCGGTCCCGAACACGGTGATCCGTGGCTTGAGCTCACGGACGTCGGGCATTTTCAGATTGATGCTCATGGTTGCCTCTTCGGTATCACGCGGACGTTTTCACGCCGCGGTCAGGCCGGTCCGCCACCGGCTGATGGGAATCTCGTGATCGAGTCATCAGAAGCTTTCCCGAAGCCATCGTCCGACCCGTGCGATGTAGCCGCCCGTCCCTGCCCCCGCCTGGCGGGTGCGCTGCGGCTCGAAATGCTCAAGATGCGCCGCCTGCGGGTACACGAGCAGCCCGGTGACGGCGGCGAATGCCGGGCCCTTGGCCTCCTCCGGCAGCCCGGAAACGCCGAGCGAGCGGCCGATGCGGACCTGACGATTGAGCACGCGCGCGGCGAGATCGGCGAGGCCGCTTAACTGACTTGCGCCTCCGGTCAGGATCACGCGCCCGTTGGCCTCGGCGGCAAACGGCGAGGCCTTGAGCCGGTCGCGCACCATTTCGAGGATTTCCTCGACCCGCGGCTTGATGATCCGGATGAGCGCCGAGCGGGGAAAGAACTGGGGCGTCTCCCGCTCATCATGCCCGACCGAGGGTACGGTGATCATGTCGCGTTCGTCCGCTCCGCCCGCGATGACACTGCCATACAGTGTCTTGATTCGCTCGGAGTCGGTGAGGCTTGCATTGAGGCCGCGGGCTAGGTCAGTGGTCACGTGTCCGCCGCCCAGCGTGAAGGCGTCGACGTGGGTAAAGCGGCCGCCGGAAAAGACCGCGACGCTGGTGGTGCCCGCCCCCATGTCGACGATGGCGGCGCCGAGATCGGCCTCGTCGTCGGCCAGGACCGAGAGGCCGGCCACGTAAGGAGCCGCCACGAGCGCCTCCACGCCCAGATGACAGCGCTCGATCGCCAGCATCAGGTTGCGCACCACGAACAGGTCGGCGGTCGCCACATGCATGTCGATCGCGAAGCGGCGGCCGACCATTCCGCGCGGATCTCGAATGCACTGCGCATCGTCGAGCCCATAGGCGATCGGCAGCGAATGCAGCACCGCGCGGCCCGCCCGCGCCGAGTGCCGGCTGCCGGCCGAGAGCACGCGCGCGATATCACCCTCGGAAACCGTCTTACCGGCGACGTCGACGGAAGCGGACATGCGCTCGCTGCCGAGGCGACCGGCGGAAACCGAGACCACGACCGCCTCGAGCTGCATCTTGGCCGAGCGCTCGGCGAGGTCGACAGCTTGCCGGATCGCGGCCTCGACGGCGGCAAGGTCGATCACCGCGCCGGCCTTCATGCCGCGTGCCCCGGTATGGCCAATGCCGAGGATCTCGATCGAATGGCTGCGTCGGCGGAACGCGTCGCCCGGCGGATGCGGCCGCAGGCGCGCGATCAGGCACGCGACCTTGCTGGTGCCCACGTCGAGCGCCGCGATCAGCGCCGAACGCTTCGGCAACAACGGCTTCATCTTGGGCGCAAAGCCAAGCTGGAGGGCGCTCATGCGTTGCCTCCCTTCTTGGCGGGCTTCTCTTTCTTCAGCGCCTCGGCGCGCTCGGCCGCGGCGCTGTCGGTGAGCTCGACGGTCACGCGGTCGGGCAAGCGCAGGTCGATGGCCAGGATGTCGCGCGAGATGAGCCGCTTGTCCTTGTCGAGAGCAACGAGAGTTGCCAGCGCCTTCTCGATTCCGTTCTCCGGCAGGCGGATGTCGAGGCCATTCTTCAAACGCAGGTTCCAGCGCCGCTCGCCGATCAGCACCGAAGCGCGCACCAGGTCCCGCAGCTCCGGATAACCATCCAGCAAGCCTAGAAACGGCTTGGCGCGCGCAGCCGCCCCGCGGCCGACCACGAGCGGCAGGCGCAGCAGGCGCGGGTCGACGTAAGGCTCCAGCACCGTCCCGTCTTCGGCGATCACCGAGACCTGGCCCTTCTGCTGCCAAAGCGCAAAGGCTTCGCGTTCCCGAATGCCGATCTGCAGCCGATCGGGATAGAGCTTGAGCACAGTGGCGTCGGCGATCCACGGATTGGTCTTGAGCCGGTCGCGCGCCGCCTCGACATCGAGAAAGAGGAGCGAGGTGGTGCCGGTCACGCCCGCCGCGGCAAGGACCTCTTCACGGCTGACGTGATGCTCGCCCGTCAAGGCGATTGAGGTGATGCGAAAGCCCGCCGCATTGGCGGCTGCGTCGCGCGCATCCCTGAAGGCATCGACGATCGCCGCGACGTGACCGCCGGCGACGACCCCATAGGCGATGGCGGAGAGAAGGAAGAGGCCGCTCGCCGCAAGGCCGGCGCCGCGCGGGATTCGCCAATTCACGACCACGCTCAGGCCGCGCTGCAGGCGGCGCCGGATACCGGAGGCCGGACCGCTCGCGGAGGGGCGCGCATAGAATATCGTCCCGCGTGACGGGCGCGCCCACCATGCGGCGAGCCACGGCGTCAGCCGGTTCATCGATTGAGCGAGGCGTCCTCGACCATCCATTTCACCAGCTCATCGAACGATATGCCGGCGTGCGCCGCCAGCTCGGGTACGAGCGACGTCTCCGTCATGCCGGGTTGCGTATTGACTTCGAGGCAGACCAACCCTCCGGCCCCTTCCATCCGGTCGTCGTAGCGGAAGTCCGCCCGGCTCACTCCCCGGCAGCCGAGCGCACGATGTGCCGCCAACGCTAGTCTTCGGGCCTGTTGGTAAACAAAAGATGAAACTGGCGCCGGCAGGAGGTGTTTCGACCCTCCGGGAGCATATTTCGCCTCATAGTCGTAGAAGGAGGTCGTGGGGACGATCTCGATCACCCCGAGCGCCTCCTCGCCCACGCAGGCGCAAGTCAACTCCTTGCCGGGAATGAATTTTTCGACGATGACCCGATCCCCATAGGCCCAGTCCTGCCGAAAGAGTTCCTGTGGCGGATGCGAATGCTCGGCGGTCACGATGTAGACCCCTTTGCTCGACCCTTCCGCGATCGGCTTGATCACGTAAGGGGGCGGCAAAAGGTGCGTCCGGCCGGCCTCGAAGCGGGACGCCACCAGGCCTTCCGGCACCGGCACGCCGGCAGCTCGAAACAAGTCCTTGGCCATGTCCTTCTGCATCGCCAGGGCGGACGCGAGCACGCCCGAATGCGTGTAGGGGATCGCAAGGATTTCCAGGACTCCCTGAATCGTGCCGTCCTCGCCCGGCCGGCCGTGCAGGACGTTGAGGGCGACATCAGGTTTGGCTTGTGAAAGCACGGCCGCAATGTCGCGGCCCACATCGATCTCAGTGACGCGGTGGCCGAGCCGCCCCAGCGCATCGGCACAGGCGCGGCCGGAGCGCAGCGAGACCTCCCGCTCGGCCGACCAGCCCCCCATGAGAACGGCGACGTGCTTCCTCATAACCCTCCGCGCTGAGACTGATTCGCTTGCGCCCAATAGAATCGAGAAATGGCGGGGCGTCGAGAGTCTCAGCGCAGGTTTTCTCGAGCGTCGGGGAGCGAACGTTCGCCTTCGCCCGGCCGCGGGAAGCCGTCGTAGAGCCAGGCGAGGCACTGGAGGACGTCGGCTTCCGAACGCTCGCGGAGCATCTGGTGATGGACGTCCCGAGTGATGCCGTCGGCATGGTAGAGGTCCCAGAGATAGCGCGATTCCAGCGTCACCCGTGCGGTCCGCAGATGGCGCGCGGCGGCAAATCGCCGAAACGCCTGGTCAAAATCGCCCCCCGCTGTATCGATGACCTCGGCAAGACAAAGGCCATCTTCGATCGCCATGCAGGCACCCTGCGCGAGCGATTGCAGGGTGGGATGCGCGGCGTCGCCGAGCAGCCCTACCCTTCCCTTGTGCCAATGCCGGATCGGATCGCGGTCGCCCACCGCTTGGCGCCGGTTCAGGTCGAGCATCGCCAACAGCGCCTTCATGGTCGGATGCGCGTCGCGGTAGGCATGCTCGAGCTCGGCACGGTAAGCCGCGACATCGCCCCGCTCCGAATGGGCCGATCTTCGGAACACCGCCGCGATGTTGAACAGTAACCCGTGGCGCAGCGGGTAATGCACGATGTGGAAGCCGGGGCCGCCCCACAAGGCGACGACGTCACGTTGAACCTCGGCGGTCACCTCGCCCATCGGCACGCTGCTGCGAAAGGCCATGAATCCGTTGGGCAGCGGATCGCCGTCGCCGAGCAGTTGCGCGCGCGTGCGCGAGCGAATGCCGTCGGCGCCGATCAGCGCCGCGCCTTCGAAACTGCGGCCGTCCTGCGTCGTCACGGTGACCCAGTCACCCTGATCGGCAAAGCCGGTGACCAGGGCATCGGCCTCGAGCGTGACGAGCGGGTCGCGCCGGCAGGCATCGAGCATGACATTCTGCAGGTCAACGCGATGGATGACGATGTAAGGATATCTGAAGCGCTCCCGAAACTCCGGCCCTCCGGTCGGCACCCGCGTGACCTCTTCGCCGGTGAGCGCGTCGATCATCAGCACCGCTGCCGGCGAGTCGGCCTTCTCGATGACTGCGGCGCTCACGCCAATCCGGTCGAGCACATGGAACACATTGGGGCCGAACTGAATGCCGTAACCCAGGGCGCCGAATTCGGGCGCGCCTTCGAGCACGCGGACCGGCCATCCCCGTTGCGCCAGCGCGAGCGCTGTCGTGAGGCCGCCCAGGCCGCCGCCCGCGATGAGGATGGGCTCTTTCATTGCTCCGGGTTCGCCACGCCGATCCGTTTGATCTCCCATTCGAGCTCGACGCCGGAACTCTCCTTCACGCGCCGGCGCACGGTCTCGCCCAATGTCTCGATCTCGCCGGCGCTGGCGTTGCCGAGATTGATCAGGAAGTTGCAATGCATCTGCGAGACCTGGGCGTCGCCGATGCGCAGGCCGCGGCAGCCGGCTGCATCGATGAGCTCCCAGGCCTTCCGCCCGGGCGGGTTCTTGAAGGTCGAGCCGCCCGTGCGGCTCTTGATCGGCTGCGTGGCCTCACGCGATTCGGTGATCTGGTCCATCTCGGCCGCGATCTTGGCCGGATCGCCGGGCGTACCGGCGAACAGCGCCTCGGTGAAGACGATGTCGTCCGGCGCGCCGCAATGGCGGTAGGCATAGTGCATATCGCCATTCGCCAGCACGCGTACGCTTCCGCGCCGGTCGATGCCGCGCGCCTCGACCAGCGCGTCCTTGGTCTCGCGGCCGTAGGCGCCGCCGTTCATGCGCAGCGCCCCGCCGAGCGCGCCCGGGATGCCGCGCAGGAATGCAAGGCCGGCGATGCCCGCCTCATGGGCGGCGCGCGCAATTCGCACATCGGGCACCGCCGTCCCGGCGCGCACGCGTTCGCCGGGCTCGATCTTGACCTCGCCGAATCCGCGGCCGAGCCGGATCACCACGCCCGGCACGCCGCCGTCACGCACGATCAGGTTGGAGCCAAGGCCGATCACCGTCACCGGAATGTCGGGCGCAAGATGCGCCAGGAAATAGGCGAGATCGGCCTCGTGGTCGGGCATGAACAGGATTTGCGCCGGCCCTCCGACCCGGAACCAGGTCAGCTCCGCGAGCGACTGGTTGGCGAGCAGGCGGCCGCGCAGGTCCGGCATCGCGGCTTTGAGCTCGGCAACAATATCCGGGAACGGCGCGGGCGGCGGCATCACGCCACCTTGTCGAGCGCCGCGAGCTCTCCGGGCAGCGCATAGGCCCATTGGGTGATGGAGCCGGCGCCCAGAAACACCACGATATCACCCGCCCGCGCCAGCCGGCGCACCTGCGGCGCGATGTCAGCGGGCCCCTCGAGCGCGATCACTTGGCGATGCCCCCGGGCGCGCAGGCCCTGCACCAAGCCGTCGCGATCGGCTCCCGCAATCGGCGCCTCGCCGGCCGGATAGACATGCGCCACCATGACCGTATCAGCATCGTTGAAGCAGGTGCAAAAGGGCTCGAACAGGGCGGCGAGGCGCGTGTAGCGGTGCGGCTGCATGATCGCGATCACTTGGCCGCTGGTTGATTCGCGCGCCGCCCGCAGGACCGCGCCGATCTCGACCGGGTGATGGCCGTAATCGTCGATGATTGGAATGCCGTTCCATTCCCCGGTGCGGGTGAAGCGCCGCTTGACGCCGCCGAAGCCCGCGAGCGCCTTGCGGACGGTGTCGTCGCCGATGCCAAGCTCGCGGGCAACCGCGATCGCGGCGGTGGCGTTGAGCGCATTGTGCCGCCCCGGCATCGGCAGCCGCAGGTCCCTGATCTCGTGCACGGTCTCCCCGCTGCGATCGCGGAACACCGCGGAGAAGCGCGATTGCCCATTGACGTGCTCGAGATCCGCCAGACGAACGTCCGCCTGAAGGTTCTCTCCATAGGTGACGACTCGGCGATCCTCGATGCGGCCGATCAGGGTCTGCACCACCGGGTGATCGATGCACATCACCGCGAAGCCGTAGAAGGGCACGTTCTCGATGAAGGCGCGGAATGCCTCCTGCACGGCATCGAAGGTCTTGAAATGATCGAGATGCTCGGGGTCCACATTGGTGACGATCGCGATGTCGGCGGGGAGCTTGAGGAAGGTTCCGTCCGATTCGTCGGCCTCGACCACCATCCAGTCGCCTTCACCGAGCCGGGCGTTGGTTCCGTAGGCGTTGATGATGCCGCCATTGATCACGGTCGGATCGAAGCCGCCGGCATCGGTCAGCGCCGCGACCAGCGAGGTCGTAGTGGTCTTGCCGTGGGTGCCTGCAATCGCGATGCACCGCTTGAGCCGCATCAATTCGGCGAGCATCTCGGCGCGCCGCACGACCGGCAGGCGCCGCGCGCGTGCCGCTGCAAGCTCGGGGTTGTCGCGTTTGATCGCCGAGGAGACGACGACCACGTCGGCGCCCGCTACGTTTGCGGCATCGTGACCGATATGGACCGCAATGCCGTTGTCGCGCAGCCGCCTGACATTGGCACTGTCGGCCACGTCCGAGCCCTGCACGTCATAGCCGAGGTTGGCCAGTACCTCCGCGATACCGCTCATGCCGATACCGCCGATGCCGACGAAATGGATCGGTCCGATGTTACGCGGCAGCTTCATTCCGAGCCCGCTCCCGATGCGATGGTGCCGAGAACTAGATCAGCCAGCCGCTCGGCGGCGTCAATAGCGCCGGCCGATCTTGCACCGACCGCCATCGCGGAAAGCTGCTGCGGCGCAGAGGCAAGCTTGGCGATCTCGGAAGCGAGGCGGTCGGGCGTGAAATTGTCCTGGCGCAGCCGGAGGGCGCCGCCTGCGCGCTCCAGCACGCCGGCATTCGCGTACTGGTCTTGATCGAGCGCGTGCGGCAGCGGCACGAGAATGGCCGGACGCCCGATCGCCGCCAGCTCGGCGACGGTCGAGGCACCCGAGCGCGCGATCACCAGATGCGCGGCCGCGATCCGCGCCGGCAGATCCGGAAAGAAGGGTGCGACCTCGGCGCTGATATTGAGCCGGGCGTAGGTTTCGCGAACCGGACCGAGATCCTCGTTGCGCGCCTGCTGCGCGAGCAGGAGGCGCATCCGCAAGACCGGATCGAGCCGCTCGATCGCCGCCGGCACCACCTCGGACATCACCCGCGCGCCCTGGCTGCCGCCAAAGACGAGAAGGCGAAAGAGGCCGTCAGCCTGCAGCGCCGGATAGGGCATCATCGCCGCGGCGGCGACGGCCGGGCGGACCGGGTTCCCGGTGCGACTCGCCTTGGCGGCAAGCGCCGGCGCTTGGTCGAGAACGCCGGCGAAGCTCAAGGCGATCCTGCTGACCCTTGGCGCCAGGAGCTTGTTGGCACGCCCCATGACGGCGTTCTGCTCGTGGATGATGGTGGGAATCCGCCGCAATGTTGCGGCCAGGACCGGAGGAAGCGTCGGGTAGCCGCCAAAGCCCACCACGGCGGCGGGCCTGATGCGCCCCAGCAATGCATAGGCGCGCAGCAATCCAATCCCCAGCACGGCACCGGTGCGCGCGAATGCGACGATGCCGCGTCCACGCAATGTTGCGCTTGGAACGATATGAATGTCTCGCGCGGGAAATCGCCCGCCATAGCGCTCCGCCCGCTCGTCGGTCGCAAGGTCGACCGCGAGGCCACGGCCGGTCAGGGCCTCCGCCAAAGCCTCGGCAGGAAAGAGGTGCCCGCCGGTTCCGCCGGCGGCCAGCAGGATGAGCGGCGCGCCGCCGCCCGCATGCATCAGGCCGGGCTCCCGGCGGGCGCCAGCATGCCCGGGGCCGGCAAGAATTCCGAGCGCGGACGTTCGCGCGTCAGGGCGAGCAGCATTCCCATGCCGTAAGCGAGCGAGATCAGCGACGAACCGCCGTAGGAAATGAACGGCAGGGTCATGCCCTTTGCCGGGATCAAATGCAAGTTGACCGCCATGTTGATCGCTGACTGCAGGCCGAACAGGATCGCAAGCCCGGCAACCGAAAAACGCCGGAACGGATCGTCGTCACGCAAAGCCTGGCGCAGCGCGCGCAAGACCACGAATACGAACAAGGCCAGGAGGATGAGGCAGAGCACGATGCCGAACTCCTCGGCGGCGACCGCGAAGACGAAATCGGTATGAGCTTCCGGCAGGATGCGCTTGATCGTTCCTTCGCCGGGGCCGCGCCCAAGCCAGCCGCCCCGCGAAAAGGATTCGAGCGCCTGGTCCACATTGAACGTGTCGCCGGAGGCCGGATCCATAAAGCGCTGGATGCGGCGGGCAACGTGGGGAACGGTCGCATAAGCGGCCGCAAGCCCGACCGCGGCGGCGCCGCCCAGCCCGAAGACCCAGACCATGCGCATGCCGGCGAGGAAGAACAGGGCGCCCCAGACCAGCAGCACGAGCATCGTTTGCCCGAAATCGGGCTGCAGCACGAGCGCGCCCACGGCCGCGAGCAGCAGGCAGAGCGCAGCGGTGTTCGTGGGCATTTCCGGACGGCGGGCGGATTCGCTGAACAGCCAGGCGATCAGGATGACGAAGGCGGGCTTGAGAAATTCGGAAGGCTGAATGTTGACGCCCAGGATCACGATCCAGCGGCGGGCGCCCTTGACCTCGGCGCCGAAGAACAGCGTGGCCACGACCAGGACGAGGCTCACGATGAACACGATGAGCGCCAGCCGGCGGATGCCGCGCGAGGACATGAACGAAGTCGTGAGCAGCACCGCGAGCGCCGGAATGAGAAAGAGGACATGCCGGTTGACGAAATAGAACGGCTCGAGATTGAGCCGCGCCGCGACCGGCGGGCTCGCGGCGAGCGACAGCACGATGCCGCCGAGCATGAGGACAATCAGCGCCGCCAGCATGAGGCGGTCGACCGTCCACCACCAGCCCGCAAAGGGAGTTCGTTCAACGCGCGACACCATGGGCGGACTTCCTCAGTCAAAGCATGCCCGGCGACAGGGGCGGCCCGACTATGGTTGCCCAGCCGTTAAGAAAAAATTTCAATTTCGCCGTTCGGCGGCCGAACGGCCGCTCCGTCCGGCCTCCTAGGCCGGAGCGATGCCGGGGAGGCGTCGTACCAGCTCGCGGAAATAGTCTCCGCGCACCTCGAAATTGCGGAACTGATCGAACGATGCGCAGGCTGGCGAAAGGAGGACGACGGGCGCCGTGTCGGTCACAGCTTCGGCGTCCTGGGCAGCCAGCGCGACGGCGCGATCCAGTGTCCCGGCCACCACGAAGGGCACCTGTCGGTCGAGATTGGCCGCGAAGGCTTCGGCCGCCTCGCCGATCAGGTAGGCTTTGCGGATGCGCGGGAAGAAGCTCGCGAGCGAATCGATGCCGCCGGTCTTCGGCTTGCCGCCGGCGATCCAGAAAATATCGGAGTAGCAGGCGAGCGCCCGCGCGGCGGAATCCGCATTGGTGGCCTTGGAGTCGTTGACGAAGAGCACCTTGCCCTTGCGGCCGATCATTTCCATGCGGTGGGCGAGGCCCGGGAACAATCGCAGCCCATCCTGAATGGCGAGCGGCGTCAGCCCGAGCGCCAGTGCGGCGGCGGCGGCGCATGCCGCATTCTGGGCATTGTGCAGGCCGCGCAGCGAGCCGATCCCGTGGAGATCGGCGATCGCCTCGGCGCTGCCGCCATCCGCCCGCATGATTCGCCCGTCCTCGACATCGAGGCCGTCGGCGACCTTCTGCAGGACCGACACCCGCGTGAGTCGCCGGCCGGGGCGCTCGACATGATCGGCCGCCGCGCGGGACCATTCGTCATCGATTCCGACGACGGCGGTCCCGCCTTGCTGCACGCCTGCCACCAAGCGTTCCTTGACGGCCGCGTAGTTGTGCATGGCGCCATGGCGCTCGAGATGATCTTCGCTCAGGTTGATCAGAACGCCGATCGAAGGATCGAGCGAGGGCGCGAGATCGATTTGATAGGACGACACCTCGATGACATGGATGCGGTCGGTCCGCGGCGGATCAAGCGACAGGATCGGGGTGCCGATATTGCCGCCGGGCTGCGCATCGAGGCCGGCGGAGCGCAGCAGATGGGCGGTCAGCGCCGTGGTGGTCGACTTGCCGTTGGTGCCCGTGATCGCGACGAAAGGCGCCTGCGGAGCGTGGCGGCGACGCTCGCGGCAGAACAGCTCGATGTCGCCGATCACCTCGACGCCCGCGGCGCGCGCGAGAGCGACCGCGGCGTGCGGCGCCGGATGCGTCAGCGGGACGCCGGGCGAGAGCACCAGGGCGGCGAGGTGGCGCCAGTCCACGTCGCGCAGCGCAGCGGTCGCGAACCCGGCCTGCGCGGCCGCGGCGAGCTTTCCCCCATCATCGTCGCAGGCCACCACCTCGGCGCCGCCGGCCTTGAGCGCATGGCAGCTCGCCAGGCCGGAGCCGCCGAGGCCGAAGACCGCGACCCGCCGGCCCGCAAAGGTGGAGACGGGGATCACTATCGCAGCTTCAGCGTGGAGAGCCCGGCGAGCGCGAGGACGACCGCGATGATCCAGAACCGGATCACGATCTGCGGCTCGGTCCAGCCGAGCTGCTCGAAGTGGTGGTGGATCGGCGCCATCTTGAAAACGCGCTTGCCGGTCAGCTTGAACGACAGAACCTGCACGATCACCGACACGGCTTCCAGCACGAACAGCCCGCCGACCACCGCCAGCACGATCTCGTGCTTGGTGGCAACCGCGATCGTGCCGAGCATGCCGCCGAGCGCGAGCGAGCCGGTGTCGCCCATGAAGATCGAGGCTGGAGGCGCGTTGAACCAGAGAAAGCCGAGGCCGGAGCCGATCACCGATCCGCACAGCACCGCGAGCTCGCCGGTCCCGGCCACGTAATGGATGTTGAGATAATCGGCGAACACCAGGTTGCCGACGAGATAAGAGATGAACCCGAAGCTCAGCGCCGCAATGATGACGGGCACGATGGCGAGCCCGTCGAGCCCGTCGGTCAGGTTCACGGCGTTGCCGGCGCCGACGATGATGAAGGCGCCGAACACGACGAAGAAATATCCGAGCGGAAGGACCAGCTCTTTGAGGAAGGGAAAGGTAAGAGAAGTCGCAAGCGTGGTGCGTCCAAGGCTCAGGATTGCGTAGCAGGCAGCGGCAGCGATCAGCGTCTCGATCAGGAGGCGGGCGCCACCCGCAAAGCCGGAATGAGTCTGGCGGGTAACTTTAAGATAATCGTCGTAGAACCCGACCGCGCCGAAGCACAAGGTCACTCCCAGCACGATCCAGACATACGGGTTGACCGGGTTTGCCCATAACAGCGTCGCCGTCACGATGCCGAACAGGATCATGAGCCCGCCCATGGTGGGCGTACCCTTCTTGGTCACCAGATGCGATTGCGGCCCGTCGCTTCGGATCGGCTGACCCTTGCCCTGCAAGACGCGCAGGTGATCGATGACCCGGGGCCCGAACCAGAAGACGACGACCAGCGCGGTGATCATGGCCCCGCCGGTGCGAAAGGTAATGTAGCGAAAGACGTTGAAGACCGAGAGCTTGTCGGAAAGATCGATCAGCCAATAAAGCATGGGTCAGCCTTGCGCCGGGACCGCTTGGCGGCCGGAATAGTGGCGTTCGAGCGCCCTGACAATAGGCCCCAGCCGGGAGCCGAGCGACCCTTTCACCATGACGACATCGCCGGAATGCACCGCGGTGAGCACCTGCGGCTCGAGCAGGGCGGCGCTCTCCGCGTAGCCGCCGCGGCGCTCGGAGGGAAGCGCCTCCCACAGCGCGCGCATCAGCGGTCCGCAGCAGAACACCAGGTCGATGCCGCCGGCAAGTACGGGCTCTAGCAATTGGCGATGCATGTCCGAGCCATGCGCTCCGAGCTCCAGCATGTCGCCAAGCACCGCGATGCGGCGGCCGCGGCTGCCGCTGTCCGCCTGCCCCAGCAAGGCGAGCGCCGCGCGCATCGACGCCGGATTGGCGTTGTAGCTCTCGTCGATCAGCAGCGCGCTGCCCTCGCGGGTTTGCAGCATGATGCGCGCGCCCCGGCCCCCCGCCGGCCTGAGCCCCGCAAGCGCAAGCGCCGCGAGCGCAAGGTCGGCGCCCGCGAGCGAGGCGGCCGCAAGCACCGCGAGCGAATTGAGCACGATGTGGCGCCCGGGCGCTCCGAGCTTGTAGGCAAGGTCGGTGCCGAGGATGCGCGCGCGCACCGTCGAGCAGTCCGGGTGCAGCGAGCAGGCGACCAGTCGGGCGTCCGCCTTCGCATGCTCGCCGAACGAGACGATGCGGCCCACCCCGGCATTCTGCGCATGTCGCCGCAGCCGCGCGTAATGAGGGTTGTCGCGATTGATGACCGCCGCCCCGTCGGCGCCGAGGCCGCGGAAAATTTCGGCCTTGGCATCGGCGATGGCCTCGACCGACGCGAAGAACTCGAGGTGCACCGGCTCGACCGCGGTGATGATCGCCACGTGCGGACGCACCAGGCGCGCAAGCGGCTCGATCTCACCGGCATGGTTCATGCCGATCTCGAATACCGCGAAGCGCGCGGTCACGGGGCAGCGGGCAAGCGACAGCGGTACACCCCAGTGATTGTTGTAGGAGGCGGTGGAGGCGTGGGTCTCGCGATCGGCCGCCAATGCCAGGCGCAGCGCCTCTTTCGTGCCGGTCTTGCCGACCGACCCGGTGACGGCGATGACCTTCCCCTGCATGCGCGCGCGCGCCGCCCCGGCAAGGTCACAGAGGGCGGCAAGCACGTCCGGGACGATGAGGAGCGGCGCATCGGAAAAGCGCGAACTTTGTCCGGCAGATACTACGGCAAGCCCAGCGCCGGCCGCCAGCGCAGCGTCCACGAAGTCGTGGCCGTCGCGGTGCTCACCGGCAATCGCGAAGAATGCCTCCCTGGGGCCGATGGTGCGGCTGTCGATCGAGATTCCGGCAATCGATGACGGCAGCAGGCCAACTCGCTCGGCGCGCATTGCGTGCGCCATCGCCGCGACGCTCCAGAGCGGCCGCTCGCTCATGCCGCTCTCCCTCGATCAAGCGCAGCGGCGACCGTCTCGTGGTCGCTGAACGGTAGCACCTTGTTGCCGATGATTTGGCCGGTTTCATGGCCCTTGCCGGCGATGAGCAGCACGTCTCCGCTGCGAAGCTCGGCAATCGCCGCGCGGATCGCTTCGCCGCGGTCGCCGATCTCGACCGCCCCGGGCGAAGCCCGCAGGATCGCGCCGCGGATCGCGGCTGCTTGCTCGCTCCTCGGATTATCGTCCGTGACGATCACGCGATCGGCCTTCTCGGCGGCGATGCGTCCCATCATCGGCCGCTTGCCCGGATCGCGGTCGCCGCCGGCGCCGAAGACCACCACCAGGCGTCCGCTCGCATAGGGGCGCAGCGCATCGAGCGCCTTGGCGAGCGCATCGGGCTTGTGGGCGTAATCGACGAAGATCGATGCGCCGCCGGTCTCGCCCACGAGCTCGAGCCGGCCCTTGGCGCCCTTGAGCTTGCTGAGCGCCGCGAAGACGGCATCGGGCTCCGCGCCAGTCGCGATCGCAAGCCCCGCGGCGATCAGCGCATTCTCGATCTGGAAATCACCGACCAAAGGCAGCCGAACGCTGTAGCGGTTGCCCGCATGCACGGCGACGAACCTCTGGGCGAATCCGGCAATCGCGGATTCGACGAGCTTGATGCCGGCGCCACGCCGGCCGACGGTCAGGAGTCGCAGGCGCCGCCGCTTTGCGCAGGCGACGACGTCGTCCGCATGCTCCTGATCCGCATTGATCACCGCGGCGCCCTGCGGCTCGATCAAGTCGGTGAACAGGCGCAGCTTGGCGGCCAGATAGTCCGCCATGGTTGGATGATAATCGAGATGATCGCGGCTGATGTTGGTGAAGCCGCCGGCCGCGACCCGCACGCCGTCAAGACGACGCTGGTCGAGGCCGTGGGAGGAAGCTTCGATCGCAAGATGGGTGACACCCTCCTGCGCGAGCGATTCCAGCTCGCGATGCAAGGCCACCGGGTCGGGCGTGGTGAGGGAGCCGTAGGCCTCCTGGGTTGGAGAGACGAGCCCGATGGTGCCGATGCTTGCCGCCGAAAAGCCGAGGGAGGCCCAGATCTGGCGGGTGAAGACCGTCGCCGACGTTTTCCCGCTGGTCCCGGTGACCGCGGCGATGACTTCAGGCTGGTCCGGATGAAATTTTGCCGCCGCACGCGCCAGCGCAAGGCGGGCATCGTAAACCTTCACGAACGCGACGTCGGGCGGAAGCGGGGTCGGCGGCACCCGCTCGGCCATGACGGCCGCCGCACCGGCGGCGAGCGCGGCGCCCACGAATCGCAGGCCGTCGTCTTTCGCTCCCGCCACCGCCACGAACAGGTTGCCGGGCTTCAACGTGCGGCTGTCTGCGCTCACCCCGGTCAGCTCGAGCTCCGCGAAGCGGGCATCGCTGAGGGCATCCACGGTGAGCAGGTGCTTGAGTTGCATGCGCGGCAGCGGCGTTTCCGGTTGGCCGCGCCTGCGCTACCTGCTCGGGACGATCGATGCAAGGATCAACTGATCGGCCGGCGGCAGATCGAACCGCGGTTGAATGCCCAGAAGCGGAGCGACCCGGCCGATGACCGCGGCGCCCGTCGGCACCGCGTTCCAGCCGGAGGTGCGGAACCCGTGGGTCTCCGGCAGCGCCTGCGGCTCGTCCAGCATGATCAGCACCTGGTAACGCGGATCATCGGCCGGCAGAATGGCCGTGAAGGAATTGAGCACGCGATCCTTCGAGTAGTGTCCGCCGATGACCTTCTCGGAGGTTCCGGTCTTGCCGCCGACGTAGTAGCCGGGCACGTCGGCCTGCCGGGCGGTTCCCTTCTCGGCGTTGAGCCGCATGAGATAGCGCATCTTGTCGCTGGTCTCCGGCCTGATGACGCGCACCGCCAAGGCCTTCGCCTGCTCCTCGCTGCGCCGCAGGAAGGTCGGGGGAATAAGGTAGCCCCCATTGACGAGTGCAGAGACCCCCATCACGGCCTGCAGCGGAGCGACCGCAAGCCCGTGCCCGAAGGCGATTGTGACCGTGTTGAGCTCGCCCCAGTTCCTCGGAACGAGCGGCTCGGCGCTCTCGGGCAGTTCGGTCCGCAGGCGGTCGAGCTGACCCATTTTCTTCAGGAATGCCTTGTGCGCCTCGACCCCCATCATTAGCGCGATGCGGGCCGCCCCGATATTCGACGAATACGTGAAGACTTCTGACAGAGACAGAAAACGGCCTTCCGGGTGGGCATCGTGAATTTCGAACTTGCCAAAATGCAGCGGGGCGCGTGCATCGAAGCTGGAATTGAGGTTGGCCTTGCCTGAGTCGAGCGCCATCGCCAGTGTCAGCGCCTTGAAGGTCGAGCCCATCTCGTAGACGCCGGTGGTGAGCCGATTGATCCGGTTGGGGTCCAGCGCCTCGCGCGGATTGTTGGGATCGTAGTCCGGCACCGACACCATGGCGATGATCTCGCCGGTGCGCACCGAAACGATGAGGCCGGCCGCCGCCTTCGCCTTGAACTTGTCGCGCCCCTTGATGAGCTCGTCGCGCAGCGCATGCTGCACCCGCAGGTCGACCGCAAGCCGGACCGGCTCCTGCAGGCGGTCGGTCGCGAGCCCTGCCATGTGCAGATCGGCAAGCCCGCTCCGATCCAGCCATTTCTCGATGCCGGCAATTCCCTGATTGTCGATATTGACGTGACCGATGAGGTGCGAGACTTCATTGCCGTTCGGATAGACGCGCTTGTTCTCCGGCAGGAAGCCGATACCGGGCTGCCCGAGCCGGTAGATCTCCGCCCGCTGCCTGGGCGTGATGTCGCGCTTGAGCCAGGCGAAGCGGCGTTTCGAGCCAAGCCGCTCGCGCACCTCCATGGAGTCGAGGTCAGGCAGGACTGCGGTCAGAAGCTCGGTTGCCTCGTCGACGTCGATGATCCGGTTGGGCTCGGCAAAGAGCGATGGCACCCGCACATCGGTCGCCAGGATTTCGCCGTTGCGATCGAGAATGTCCGGGCGCGCGGTTCCCACAAGGCCCGGGGTCACATGCCGGCCGGTGTGGCCCTCGGGCTGCGCCGCGAACATGACGAGCCGGCCGGCAATCACCGCATAGCCGAGCGCAAAGGCCACGATCGCAAGACCAAGCCGCGCCCTGGTCTTGGCCGCACGATCGACATCGCGGCCATAGAGCAGTGAGCGCAGGATGGTGCGGCGCCAATCCGTCCGCACAGGGGCAGGCGCGGGCAGCGAAGTCACGGGGGTTGCATCGGTCGCCGTCACTTGGGCCTCCCGGCGGGTGGGATGCTGCTGGTCGGCGGATCGGGATGCTCCAAGAGGCTTCCGATCGGATCGGGCGAATCCGGCGGCACGAGATCAGGCGGACGCTCAGGCAGGCCCTGGAGCTGGTCGAACTGCCGGGAATCGATCGGCCGCAGCTCCAGATGCCGGCGCGCCAAATCCTGGATGCGCAGCGGGTTGTCGAGCTTGGACCATTCCGCGCGCAATGCCGCGATGGTGTCGCGCTCGCGCTGGATATCGAGGCGGAGCTTCGCCACTTGCTCCGCCTTGCGGGTCGATTCAAACTTGATCTTGTAGACATAGGCGGCGGCGGCGACGAGTGCCACGATCACGCAGATGTTGAGCAGGCGCATCATCGCGAACGCCCCTTCATCATGCCGCCGAGCGATGGCAGACGCGAGAGGACCTCTTTTCTGGGCCCTTCAGTGCCAGGAGGCGCGGAGGTGCGCTCGGCGGCGCGCAGCTTGGCCGAGCGCGCCCTCGGGTTGGCGGCGATCTCCTGCTCGTCCGGCGTGACGGGGCGACCGGTCAACAGGCGAAACGTCGGCGCTGAATGGGTCATTTCGGGCCGATGCCGCGAACCAGCGGCAGGGCGGCAGTGCTCGATCAGGAATGTCTTGACGATCCGATCTTCGAGGGAATGGAACGCGACCACGACCAGCCGCCCGCCGGGCCTGAGCACGGATTCGGCCGCCGTCAGGCTCGCCACCAGCTCCTCAAGCTCCTCATTGACGAAGATGCGGAGCGCTTGAAACGTGCGGGTCGCCGGATGGATCGCACCCGGCCTACTCCGCGCGATCCGCTCGATGATGCCGGCAAGCTCGCGCGTGGTGCGGATCGGCGCTTCGCTGCGCGCCTTGACGATGGCGCGGGCGATCAGGCGCGATTGGCGCTCCTCGCCGAGAGCAAAGATGATCGAGGCGAGCTCGCGCTCGCTGGCCACGGCGATCACATCGGCAGCGCTCGGACCGGACCGATCCATGCGCATGTCGAGCGGCCCATCGAGGCGGAATGAAAAGCCGCGCTCGGCGTCATCGAGTTGCATCGAGGAGACGCCGAGATCGAGGACGACTCCGTCCACCGCCGGGTAGCCGCAGCGGCGCGCGACCGACGCGAGATTGGAGAAGCGATCCTGCACCAGCACAAGCCTGCCTTCGGCTTCTTCGGTCAAGTCCGCGCCACGGGCGATCGCGCTGGCGTCACGATCGATGCCGATGACCTTGGCGGCGGCCGACGCGAGGATCGCGCGCGCATAGCCGCCCGCGCCGAACGTCGCGTCGATGTAAATGCCGCCCGCTCGCACCGCGAGATATTCGACGGCGCGCGGTCCGAGCACGGGAATGTGGCGGGCCGGTCCGCCAGCGGCGACGGGGGAGCCGCCGCCGCTGCCCCCCATCATCCCCGTGCTCCGTGCGGATCCTCCGCCGCTACCCGGGAGCTCAATTGCTTCTTGAGCGCGCGAACCTTCTCGGTGGCCTCCGCGAGTTCGGCGCGGAAGCGTTCGGGCTCCCAGATCTGAAACTTGTGGCCAAGGCCGGCGAACGCAACGGCATCCGAAATTCCGGCATGGGACTTCAAGGCATCGGTGAGGATCACCCTCCCCTCGCCGTCGATCTTCAGCACTTCGCTGGTGCCGTAGAGCGCAGCCGAAAACTGCTCGCGCTCCTCCGAATAGGGCGGAAAGAGCGCGATCAGCGCTTCGATATCCGCAAGCAACGCGTTGCCGCCAGCGTCGAGAGCCGGCCGGTCGAGCGTCCGATAACAGTAAAGGCCCTCGAAGCCATCGCGGGCAAGCACGCCGCGGTACGGCGCCGGGATCGATACCCGTCCCTTCGCATCCAGTCGCAAGGTGTAATGGGATACGAAGCGGTCCATGGCCCCCCTGGCTCACGCGCCCCAAACTGTCCCCGGCCGGAAGTGCGAGGTCGCAATCGCTCACCAAGCGAATGGCGACATCTGGTGGGACAATATGGGCTATCATGGGACCACTTGGGCGTCAATCTACCGCGGGGCCCCGCAGCCCGCGGCCACGATATTCGACAGCTGTTGGATTAACGGCCGCTAAGCTTAAGGAATCGTTGAGCCTTCGGTTCTGGTGCGAGATCGTGTCGGGCCACGCGTGCCGCCCGGCGATCTTGGCCCAGCGGCGCCATCCGAGCAGCGGGGCCGGTTCGGGGCTCAGGAACAGGTGTGTCCCCGCCGCGACGATGCGAGCCAATCCGGGCAGCCTGGCTACAGGCTTCTTTACTTTGCCCAGCCAATCTTGCGACAAGTCCCCGTGCTTCCCGAACGGGCCGCGGGGCGCGGCTCGGCCGGGGGCTGATCCTCGACCTCTCGCGTTGTCATCCCGGCGGATGCGTCCCCGCTCATCATGATTGGTGGCCTATGGCTGGCCTCGCGTCGGACATGAGACCTGATTCCTCTGTCGTGGCGGAGGTTCGCCCGTCGCCAAATCATGGCGAGCGCAAGCAGGACGCCAAGCCTGACATGATCGTCATGCACTATACCGGCATGCTGGATGCCCGTGCCGCGCTGGAGAAGCTGTGCACGAGCGGGAGCGAAGTTTCCGCCCATTACGTGGTGATGGAGGACGGATACATCGTGCAATGCGTACCGGAAGCGCGGCGCGCCTGGCACGCCGGCTCCGCTGCCTGGGAGGGAGAGACCGACATCAACTCCTGCTCGATCGGCATCGAGATCGTCAATCCGGGCCATGACCACGGCTATCCCGATTTTCCCAAGCGGCAGATCGCGGCGGTCACGACCCTGTGCCGCAGCATCCTCACCCGCTATCGGGTTCCCCACCACCGCGTGCTCGGGCATTCCGATGTGGCTCCCACGCGCAAGAAGGATCCGGGGGAAAAGTTTCCCTGGCTACGGCTGCACGAGTCGGGAATCGGGCTCTGGGTGAAGCCGGCGCCGATCACCCCCGGGGGGCCGGTGAAGGTCTTGGGCGAGAGCGATCCGTCGATCATGGAAATGCAGGCAATGCTCGCCAAGTATGGCTACAGCGTTCAGCCCTCCGGCCACTACGACGGCACGACCCGCGACGTGGTTGCCGCCTTCCAGCGGCATTTCAGGCAGGAGCAGGTCGACGGCGTGGCCGACGGCTCGACTATCGCGACGGTAAGAGCCGTGCTCGCCGCCTCTGCGCGCGGTGGCGCCCGCTCTTGACGCGGGCCGCCCCTGACCCCATTCCCTGGAGCGTCAGTCGGCCGGACGGCCGCTCCGGCAGGCACCGAAAGGTGGCCGGGGAGGAAAGTCCGGGCTCCATGGACATGCGGTGCCGGATAATGTCCGGCGGGCGCGAGCCCAGGGAAAGTGCCACAGAGAGCAGACCGCCAAGTCCAGCCGTTCCCATCCGGGGATGGCACGGGAAACGGCAAGGGTGAAAGGGTGCGGTAAGAGCGCACCGCGTCGGCGGCAACGTCGGCGGCATGGCAAACCCCACCGGGAGCAAGACCGAATAGGGACGGCGCGGGGACCTCATGGGGTCTCCGGGATCGATGTCCGGATCCGGCCGTCCGGGTAGGTTGCTTGAGGCGCCGGGCAACCGGCGTCCCAGAGGAATGGCCGTCACGTGTGCGGCTCGCGCTGCACGCCCTACAGAACCCGGCTTACAGGCCGGCTGATGCCCGAAACGGGGGCTCGGCGGAAATACCCGCCGGGCCCCCGCCAATTTTTAGAGCATGGTCCCGAAAAGTGGATACCGGTTTTCGGAAAAG
>Ga0126381_100001029_pt1 | contig 30263 bp, 31 predicted proteins | sample PanSoiMetPlot_28_FD_96465 | JGI IMG/M metagenome (GOLD analysis project Ga0126381, IMG submission 96465) | Tropical forest soil microbial communities from Panama - MetaG Plot_28 | ecosystem: Environmental > Terrestrial > Soil > Tropical forest > Bulk soil | place: Panama | collected 2016-02-17
ACACACCGTCCGCGGTTTTTTTCGTAAATATTAACGCGATCACCGAGAAATTCATTTATCCGGTCGTCGCGGACAACGTCTTTTTGCCCTCGATTCTTTTCTGGGCGATGCAGCGCCAGGGCAAGAAGTTCGCCATGGGCGAGCTGATCTACCCCGCCATGTGGCAGGAGAATCTCAGCGGCGGCGCGTACTACGGCACTGAAGTGCTGACCCCGAACGTGGTCGACACCGTGCAGCCCATCGATCAACGCTGGCGGCCGTACTACCAAAACGTATCCATCCCGGTTACAGATATCGTGTTAAATCGCGGATCGGCTCTGGACATCATCAATACCAAATGGATCGAGGCGACCGGATCGCTGCTGATGAAACTTTCGCGCGCGAATTTTCACCAGGCTCCGCAGAACACCTCGCAGGACATCGACGACATCGACTCCTGGGCCGCGCAGTCGGCCAACACCATTGGCGGCATCGACCGCAGCCAGGCCGCGAACTCCTGGTTTAAGGCGCAAGCTGCGGTACCCGTCGGCGGCACTGCGATGACGCCGGTGCTCGCCAACAGCGCATGGGGACTGGTGGGACAGTTTGGGTACGATCTACCCGACATCATGGCCATGACGCCGGTGAGTTTTTATAACTTCCAAAACAGCTTTACCCAACTGATTCGCTACACGAACAACATCCAAGACGAAGGCGCGATGCAGGCCGGCTTCCGCTCGCATTTCATTTTCAACACGGCACTCGTGTTTCCCGATCCCTTCGTCATCACCGGCAAGGCATATTTGCTGAACTCGAAGTACATTTTCCCTGTTTGGCACAAGGCGGATTATTTCGTTTGCGATCCGTTTATCCAGCCGTCGAACCAGCGCGTTCTGGTCAGCAATCTGTACACGACCTGGCAGATCAGCTGCATCTCGCCGCGCATGCTGGGCAGCTACAGCGGAGTGAACTAGGAGCCGACTCAACCCAGAGAGCGGAAGTAAACCAGGAGACGATCCATGACGCAGCAAGCAACAACTCCATTCGTCAACCCTATCGCCGGTGTCACGGGAATGGGCACCACCATCGTCCAGGTCTACGACGTGACCGCGCAGACGGCGTCCGGAACTATCACGCTCACCTTGCCGCAGGCCATCACCAAAGGAAAGATGCGGATCAAATCGACTGCCGTGAACGCGTCTACGACCACGGCGATTGGCGCGGTCACCGCCACGGACGGCACGAATCCGGTCCAGATCAGCGCGGCGCTTCTGCCTACAACTGCGGCCGGTGCCAGGTTCGATCTGCTGCTGGACTTCGCTTGCGATATTCAGGCGACCAGCATCAGCTTTGCCACCACCCTGGCCGGCGCAACCCAGGCGGCAACCATTAACACGGAACTTTACGGGAACCCATAACCGATAGGGGGCTGCTTCAATGTACGTGGGCGACGTTATTCTGTCGGCACGGGAAGCGGTCCCCGACCTTCCCGGCGTACTCCCTCCGCCAGACGCAACTCAGATCACCTTCTCTGCCAGCAACGCGACCGGAACACAGGCTCCGCTGCCGCCGGGCAATTACTACCTGTGCGCGACCTACTCCAACCCCTGGGGCGAAACTTCGCCTGGACCGGAGACGCAAATCACCGTTGGGCCGAACCAAGTCATCTTGGTGGTCATCGTTATCGCCTACCAGCCTGGTTATCAATTCACCGTCTACATGGGAAAGACTCCAGGTGGCGAGTACGTGCAATACGTCTATCAAGCTCCCTTCACGAACACTGCCTACGTCATCGACATCAATTCGGCATACAACTATGTTTCTCCGCCGCTAGGCAACAGTGCCTTCCTGCCTGACTCTGGCGGCTCCGTGGCTTCGGCCGGCCAGGTCTACCGCTGGCTCAACGATGCGCTCAATCACCTCTCAGCTCTCAACGGCGGGATCCCCGATATGTGCGGATTCCAAACCGTGATCGGCAAGAACAATTACGTCATGCCCGGCGACTGGCAGACCTTGAGCGATGCCTGGTACGACGGCTACCCGCTGCTCATGTCCTCCTCGAGCCTGGTCTTTCGCCGCAACCCGATCACCGCGCTCGCTGGACAGATGAGCTTCACGCAGGTGGCCGACACCCTGGTCGTCGAGCTCTTCGCGCAGCCCAACCGGTCGGCCGGCTACGGCGTCCTCTCCGCGCCCATGACGAGCACCGCGGCCGCGCTGCAGACCACGGGACTGCAGGGATGGTTGTTGCCCTTCGGCCTGGCGCAGATCGGTGCCGGCGGCGCTTACCCTTACGAGATCGTTTCCTACTCCACCAGCGGAGCCAACCTGGTCAACTTAGTCCGCGGACTGGGCGGAACCAACGCGCAGGCCTGGCCGGCGAATACCACGCCGGTGTACGAGCTCAACTGCATGTTCAAAGGCCTGCGCGCTCCACAGCTCTATTCACCAGGCATGGCCGCGAACACGCTGCGTCTGCCCTCGAGCTGGGTGCCGCTCATGCACAAGTACCTGCTCTCGCGCTACCGGCAGATCGAGCAGCAGCAAGAGGAGAGCGACAAACTACTGCAGCAGTTCCAGGCCGGCGCGAAGGAGGCGACGAAGAAGAAGCCTGCAGTGGGCGACAGGCAAATCCAGCCTGCTGATAACACAGGGGTTGAGGTATATCCCGTTCTTAGCCGCGAATTTGGAGGCGGGATTTTGCCGTAGAATCAACAGTTTACCTATTTTTTACTGAACTTAATGAAGGTTAAGCTTACAGTAGATAAATGCAAGAAACAGGAACGATCTTCATCTATGTGTTGAAACACCCTATGACGCACGAAGTCCATTACGTCGGTAAAACAAACGACCCTCGGATTCGGAAGAAGGGACACCGTAATCTGCGTGGCACCACACGCTGCGACGTTTGGAAACGCGACTTACGAGCACAGGAACTAGAACCGATTCTCGAGATTATCGAGAAGTGTTCACCGAAAATGTGGAGAAAGAGGGAACGGTATTGGATTGCTCGCTACCGCGCAGAAGGGTGCGACTTAATGAACATCACTGAGGGGGGAGGAGGAAATCTTCCTTCTAATCACGTCGTCTCGCAAAGTACGCGGCAACTCTTGCGCGAACGATTTAAGGGTCGTCCGATCCTGCCGGAACAACGAATGCAAATCTCCAAATCTCTCACCGGGAAAAAACAGTCTCCGGAAACTGTTGCGAAACGAAAAGCCACAATCAACGCAAACAGACTCACAAAAGGACACGAACCTTGGAATTTTGGCAACGATGAAATCGTTCGCAAGCGCAAGAACAGGGAACGTTACGACAGACACGCACGCGAAGCAGGAAAGCCGATTCGCTTCAGCCCAGAGTGGGCAAAGAAACGTCTCGACTCGTTCAACGCTACTTTAGCGACACTCACGCCGGAACAAAAAGCGCAGAGAGCAGCCCATCTGAATGATGGAACGCGCACTCCCTACTGGCTAGGGAAAAAGCGCGGACCTCAGTCACCGGAAACTATCGAGAAAAGGCGACAGGGCATGCTTCGCATGGTGGAAGCGAAACGCTCAAGAGGGGAAACATGGCCCCTTAACACATTCCCAAAGGGCGAATGGGATCGCCGTTCGCTATTTCAGAAAGGCCACACTATCGGTCTAGGGGAAAAACGCGGTCCATTATCACCGGAAACGAAAGAGAAAATTCGCCAAGCATGGGTAGGGAAGAAGGCTCATCCTCAGTCGCCAGAAACGAGAGAGAAGATTCGCCAAGGGATGCTGCGCGTGCGCGCGGAGATGGCAAAGAAGCGAGGGGGCATCATCCCATGACCCCGCTTGGTACAATGAGAAAAGCCCCGGCAGCTAGACACTACCGGGGGCAGTTAAAGTGCTACGCGAGCAGCACTCTAATCATTGAGGCGATGAGAAAAGCCCCGGCAATGTGTAGTTGCCGGGGGCAGTTTAGGCACTACCGGAGTGCCTTGATTAGTGAAGCCACGGCAGCTAGAAATCTAGCTGCTGAGAGGAGCCATTCCATTGGAATGGCTTTTCTCTTGCTCACTGATCCCCACCTCCTTCCCCTTCGCAATCAGCCCGAAAGCCAACTGCGAAATCTCAGCCCGAGAGTCCAGCGAAAGAAAGTGAGACTGCGCTCTGAGCATAGCAGGAGGGGAAGCGAATGATCGCGCTGCTGCTGTTCGCGATGCTCGTCGCCAGCCAGCCGGATTATGTAACTTCGGATGATCTGAATGCGCGAGCCGCACGCTATGACCGGACGATTCAAAGTTTGGAGGCGGACATTTCCGATCTTCGTAAACAGGTGGAGCTGAACAACAGCGCCATCGCGGAGAACCGCGGCCGCGAGAAAGTATGGGGCACCATTCTTGGCCTGATCTCCAGCGGATCCATCGCGCTGCACTTCACCGGAAAGAAGAAGGAATAAGTGGCGCTGAAATGGAAAGTCGTCAGCCAGCGCAATTGGCTCAAAGGACTGCAGGCCACCTTCTCGCGCTTCTCGCAGCCCCAGGCCGCTTTCGTCCGCCTCTCGAATCTGCTATACGACATTCGCGGAGGCCTGCGGACCACCGATGGCTCTCAGATCTTCACGCAACTGCAAGGTGCCAACAACGTCGAAGGGCCGATCACTGAGATCGCACTCTACTCGCCGACCGGGCAACCACCTTACTACGTGGGCATCATGGCGAAGGCGGGGACAGAGATTGATACCCCGGCTCCGAACCCGCTCCTCTTCAAGCAGGTTGGCGGAAACATCACCAGCATTGTCTTTTCTGGTGCTCCGTCGCCGACGGCCACGGTCAACTTCGCCGCTCCGCATAACCTCAGCACCTCCAGCAATCCCAACGGCCAGCTCATCATCAGCGGCAATTCCGTAGCCTCCTTCAACCAGACCTACACCTTCTCCCAGATCGCCGTTACGGACGCGACACGCATCACGATCCCCACTTCACTGACGGCCGCGGTGACGGGCACCGGCGGCAGCATGACCACCAGCCTGGCCGCGGGGATCGCGGCAGGGAACACCTACAGCTATCAAGTGACCGCCAACGACGGGCAGGGAGGAGAGACGCCGGCCAGCTCAGTCGTCTCCGGTTCCAACGGTGTGAGTGCTCCAGTCGTTCGCGGATCGAATATTATTTCGGGTGGATCGAGTGCGAACAGTCTCACAGTAGCCTTGCCCACAGGGACGCAGGCCGGCGATCTGGCGATCATCTTCGCGAACAGTGGGTACACACCCAGTGTTCCTTCCGGTTGGACGAATCTCAGTGTTGCCTCTCAAGCGACCTGGTCGGCGATAGCGGCGTCCAGGATTCTTAACAGCGGAGACATCTCTGCCGGCGCGGTTACGGTCAACATGTCCGGTGCCTATAACTGCGTTCTGGGGATCGTGACTTTCGTTGGAGCTCCCGGTCCAGTGCGCGAGACAGAGAGCGGTCAAAACGCCGGCAATCCAATCACGATCACCAACACCACTACCAGCGCCGTTCTCAACACCGATATGGCGATTTACTGGGCCAGTGCTCGCCAGACCGGGACTACGGGGCTGGCCACCATTACGCCGGCCTCCGGCTCTGCACATACGCTTCAGACCGATACACCCAACACCGCAACTCTTCTTGCCAATCAGAACATGCCGGGTGGCGTTCTAGCAGTTGCCAACGCTTGGACTACGAATGCCGGCGCGGGTGCGACAGCAGCCCAGGTGATTGTTCAAGGCGGTTCCTCCGGTGTTGTCAACGCAAATGCCATCACCGTCTCGTGGGCACCGGTGCCTGGTGCTGTCGGCTACAACGTCTACGGGCGCACGCTGACTTCTGCGATTCCTGCGAACGTCTGCCTGATCGGAGCCGTGACGGCCTGGACGTGGAACGACTCGCCTCATTCCGGTCCCGTGGCCGAATACATCTGGAAGAACCCCAGCGACGTCGGCAGTGGCACGCCGCGAACGACGGACAACGCGTACGGGAAAATCACGGGCAGCTCGCTGATGTTCGACGTGAATTACTCGAGCTACCCCGGCAATGGCGGCCCAGGCGATCCGGTTCTGTGGACGAACCTCGACTCGAGCGGGGCGGTGATCGGAACTCAGCCGCTGTTCCCGGGAGGAAAACCAGAGTCGGCCGGCTTCTCCGACTTCAACGGCTGCATTCTCGCCACGCTGAGTGTCCCAGCTGCAGGCACCTACACCTTCACGCTGAATTACAAAGACCAGATCATGGTTGGCGTGGGCGGCGGGGCGACCGTTTCCGGCGGATATAAAACCGGGAACTTCGGTCAAACCAAATCGGTCATCAATGGCAATCCGCTGGTGCTCGTGGGGGCCGTTAACAGCGGGGGCGGCCCACAAACGAGTGTGATTACGCTGACCTTTTCTTCTGCCGGCAGCTACCCGCTCGAGATCGACTGGGTCTACTGGTTTCACAGCGGACGGACGATGACCATGTACCTGAGTGCGTCGACGCCCATCCCTCCCGCGGCCGCAACTGCGTTCGGCTATGGCGAGTTGAACCAGCAGGGAAACATGCTGGCGGGGTTGATCAAGGGCACCTCGTTCGATGACCTGGGCGGAACGCCGTACGCGACTCAGCCACCCAGTTACTCGACCGCCCTGTCGCAGAGTGTCGAGGTCTTTCACATGACCGGGCAGAGCTTTTCGCAAGTGCTGGGCGTCTTCCCGACCTACTACGCTCCTCCGCTGGGCTACATCCCGGGTGCAAACGATCCGCCACCGATGGACCCGGGAATCGTGACCGCCCAGGGCGGCATTGTCGGAGCGACGGAACCGCTGCCGCAGATCGTGCAATTCGCGAACAAGCTCATGTTTGCGATGGGCAACGGCTTCGCGCCGCAAGAGTATCTCGATCCCAATTCAGGCGGCAGCGGGAACATCGTTCCTGTAGGCAACAACTTCAACGCCCAATATACGGACTGGCAAGCCGGCGTTGCCTGGAATGCCGGCGACACCATCAAGGACAGCGTAAGTGGAGGACTGTTTTCGGCCCAGCAGGCGGGCAGCAGCGGTACGACGCGGCCGACATTCAACAACACGCTGGGAGCAACGACGCCGGAAACCACGCCCGGCACCGTGGTCTGGCAGTGCGTGGCCACCAGCTCAACCGGCACCCCCTTGCGGGGTGCGGCGCATGAGATCGTCTATGCCGGCTCTCTCTGGTTTGCGAACACCTGGCCGACGACGACAGCCGATCAGCTCGACGGTCCCAACTGCATCAAGATGTCGGACGTGAACAATCCCGAATCGTGGAATCCGGTCAACATCGCGTTTCTCTCCAAGGACGATGGCGACCAGATCACAGCTCTGGCGACTTTTACGATTGCACAAGCCGGCATCTCGCCGACGCAGACCCTGGTTGTGTTCAAAAACTTCTCCACCTTCCAGATCAACGGAGTATTCGGGGCCAGTGATTTCTCGATTCAGCAGGCGCAAACCGACATGGGCTCGGTTGCCGGCCGCACCGTTCAATTCATCCCCGGCTACGGCATCGCCAGATTGACGCACCTCGGATTCGCCTACTTCCAAGGGGTCAGCGACAAGCTCATCTCAGAAGAGATCCGCCCCTACCTCTTCGGTGGCCCTCCAGACATCGCGCCCATCGATTGGAATTACGTGTACCTGTCGAAGGCCTCCCAGGCTGCCAATCCTCCCTTGTATGTTGCCGCCTGCCCGATCAAGGTTCCCGTGCTGGCCGGCGTCACGGTGAGCGCAGAAGGCGGATCGAAGCCGATCTTCGTGCGCGTCGAGCAATTGATCAACGGAACGCCGATGGCGGTGACTGCGGAGATTCAAGTCAACTACAACGCGGTGCAATCGATCACCGTCACCACGCCTCAAGCTTCACCAGGCGTCACCTATCGCGTCTTCACCGGATCGGTGCCCGGTGGCGAGAACCTGTACATCGAGCAACCGACGTTCCAGAATCAAACCATTCCCATCAGCTCGATGAACCCGGGCTACCTGGCCTTCGGCAATGGTGGATTGTCCCGCCTCTTCTGCTACGACTTGGTCGTCAAGCAGTGGGCCGTGATCGACATTCCCATCCAGATCTCCTGCCTGAAACAGATCCGCACGCCGGGCACGATTCCTATCACCGTCGCCGGCGGCGCAAATGACGGTGCGTTGCGCCGCTTGTTTTCAGGAGATCAGACCTGGGACGACGGATCCCAGGTGCAGTGGAGCTTCCGCTCGAGCGAGCTCTACCAGGAAGGCGGATCGGCCAAGATGTTCTTCCGCCGCCTGGTGCTGCGCGGGACCAACGCGCTCAACTCCAACCTGGTGGTCACCGTCGGCCTGCAGGGTAGCGACACGGTGATGGGGAGAGGAGCCGGCCGCACCGTCCTGGGCGGACCAGGGGGAGCTACGCAGTGGGAGCTGCGCGTCGACATTATGCGCGATGCCGAAAATGCGAACGCCCAGATTTCCGGATCCGGCCCCGTGCAAATTCAGATAGAATCTCTCGACTGGCACGTCTACCCCAAGCCCAGCGGAACGCCGGTCACCATCCAGAGGTAGTTCCCCCAGGAGAATCGCAAAGCAATGAAGATGCCTATCGAGATTAACTACGGCGGGGAGGAAATCTTCCTGCATGAACCAGGTTGCGAATGCGGCTACGACCACGACGGCCGCTTCGGCGAAAACCCCGACGCCCGAATAGCGATCCTGACCAGCCTCGACCAGAAGAGCGGAATGCGCTACTTCCAGATCTGGTACCGCACCGGCGCTTGGGGATTACATCAGGCCATAGAGCAGCTGCTGGACCGGAAGCGGAACCGATCCGGCGGTCGAGCCGCCTAATAGGATGCCCCGCCAAGGCCCTTCTTGACGCGCAGGAGCGATTTGTAGTCCAGAAAGGATGTAACCCCTCACCCAATGGCAATCGACAATTTGGCAACCCTCAAGATCATGTCCAACGCTTACCTCCCGCCCGGGACGATTCTGGTTTCTCCAGACATCTGGGCGATCATGAAAGATACGTATTCCCTGGAGGGACGGGACCGGGCGTTTTTACGCGCTATCGGCATCCTCACTGGCTCACCGGATGAGCCAGTGGCCCCAGTGTGAGGAGGATTGAAATGATCGCCGCCGTCATGAACTTCACAGATCAAGAGCGCACGGTCATCGTCGTCGTCATCGAACCGGAAAACCTGCAGCGCATGAGCACGGGAGATCCGGCGACTCTGGAAACCGAATCCCTGGGCGGCATTCTGCCTCCCGTCTTGTACCCCAATAACTATGCCGTCCTGATCGCTTACGAACAGGACGAAGTGGAGCTTTATAAAAAGGCCAGGGAAAATCCTGTGGCACTGCTCCAATACCTTGAGCGCGGCCGGCGATTCCTCCCCGGGGACGGAACAGAGAACGCCTTTAAGGTGCCCAAGCCATGGAAGAATTCATAAAGAAGCACAAGCCATGACTCAGCGAATCGGAGATCACGTTCTCATTGAAGATGAACCGGACAAGATCTGCGTACGCTGTGGGCGACTTACGGACTGCCGCCCGGTTGGGCCGAACGGAGAGCAGTGGTGTATGGACTGTGCGGAGGCGGTACCGGGAACGCTGGAAGCGTACAATCGGCGACTTTTCACGGGAGTGACAACCGTCTTTAAAGTTTGATCATTCGCAACCTAGCGCCGGATGACCTTCTCCCCTGGACAACGGAGGAGATCGGCTGGGCACCCGCCCAGCTCGATCCGCGCACCGTCTGGATCGCCGAATCCCAGGGCGAAATCGTGGGCATGATCATCGCCGCGGAAGTACACCGGACGCTATTGATTCTCCGCATCCTTGGCAAGGGTGGTGCCTGGATCCGTCCCATGTGGCGGAAGATCCGGCACGCATGTCTCCATCGATCTGTTTCCGCTTTCTGGATGTTTGCCGACAATGGGAGGGAACAAGAGGCGCGCCTGGCGGCACTTGTCCAGCAAGACGATGCAGAGATCGGTGTCTGGAAGCCCCAGGAGGCGTTCGCAGTAGCAGGGAGATGGAATGCCATTCCTGGCAGCAATCGCACCGATCCTGACCGCCGTGGCGGCCGCGGGAACCCTGGCGGCGACGGGATACGAATTGGCGAACCAGCCTGGCTCAGGTGGTGTCAACAAAGCAGAGGCCGCAGCCGTGGCGGCCCAGCAGCGGGAGCAGAAAGCCCAGCAGTCGGCGCAGCAGAAGGCGGCATTCCTGGCCTCTCAGCCGGATGTCCAGGCGCGCACGGGCGGGGGACTGACGCCGGCAGGGTTCAACAGGGAAGCAGCGACCCAGGCGGGAGTTCCTTTCGATCTAAACTCCATCGCGAAATATTTGGGCCTGGGCGGGACGAGTAGTCCCACTAGCGCCAACGTCTCAGGCGGCATCACCAGCACACCGGGAGCCGGCAATCAACAACCCAACGATCTGCAGAGCCTAAGTGATCTGCTGAAGGCAGCGTGAAGCCATGCCCTACGACAGAAAAGCTGGAGAAAAAACGGACTCAGGATACGCCGACAACTACGGCGCCAGGTTCTACCCCAAAGGCGAAACAGCGGAAGAGATGCTGGGGCGCGAAAGAGGAAAGAAACGCGCCCACTCGCGCAGGACGCAGAAACGGTCTTACCGGCGGTCGACTGCCAAACGCTGAGAAAGGGGGTGAACCGTGGAGCTTCTGACTTCGATTGGCAATTTCATGAGCAGCGGCGGAGGGAAGGGTCTGACTTCGCTCCTGGGCCTGGCCGGTGCCGGCTCAAACATCTACAGCGGGATCGAGCAGTCGCAGCAGGCCAATCGCCTGGCTCACGCGCAGCAGTACGTCGCCGACCTGGTACAGAACCCCAAGAAGATGACCGCGGCCGCGGCCGGCTACACACAACCTCTGACCGCCGGCCTAACCGCCGACGTCGAGAACGAAGTGCAGGCGAACCTGGCCGAACGCGGCCTGGGATCCTCGCCGGCCGCATACACGCAGCAGCTCACCCAAGCCCTCGCGCCCTTCATCATGGCGAACAAACAGGCTGGATTTAACCACCTGCTCCAAGCTCTGCAATTGCCCTCTGGCTTCCGAAGCTTCGCGCCGCCCTTTACCAACCTGTCCGGGATTCTGAAGCAGCTACAAATGCCGTCGGCAGCGCCGGCAGCGCCGGCTGAGTCCGATCCGTACGCCAATCTCGATCCGTTCGCCAATAACGATCCGTTCGATCCGTTCGCCGGTGGCTGGGGCGGAATTTTGCCCGGTGAGGCTGGGGACTAACCATGAGCGCGGCCAGTACGATATTCGGCGCGTTGAGCGGCCTGGCGAACTTTGGCGAGCAGAGCGCAGAGGCTACCCAGGAAGCGCACGAAGAGATCTACAAGCGTCTGGTCGAGGGACAGCGGACCCAGCAGTTCCAGACCCAGCAGCAGGAAGCGCAGCAACGCCTGCAGGCCGGCCGGCAGCTGCAGCCTATCGGAACACCCGTCACCGCGCCAGGGGGAAAGGTCTACCAGCGTTTTCAGAATCCGCTCGACGGATCTTTGAGCGTTCAGGAATTGCCGGGGCCGGCGGTAGAGACGCAGGAACAAGCCCTCTATCGCAGCCTAACGACCGATCCGATCAACATGACTGCAGATGACGCCCGAAAATTGCTCGCATCGATGTACCAAAGAAATCCGCCGGTGGCTAAGGTCGACGTTTACGACCAAGCTACCAATCAATGGTTCAAGAAGAGCTACAACCCACTGACGGAAGAGGTGTATGGGATAACGCCTGAAGCGCAACCGTCGGCATACGCACCGCGGTATAGCTCTGGCTACTACACCGATCCCGTCACCATGTTACAGCTGCCGCGCGCTGGCGTTTCAGGGAAGGTCTTGCCGGGCCAGCCCGTGCCGGGTTTTCCGTCGGCCGCGCCGGGCATGCCGCAGTTCCAAGCGCCATACGTCCCCTTCATGCCGTCTCCAGGGCTGACATCTGCCGTGCCAGGAGGGCAGGAACCTGCCGCACCTGTGCGGCCGCTACCACCAGGTACGACAGTCGGCCCGGGCTTCATCGGCACGGACGCCGCTGGACAGCCGATCCCACCCCCGACCCCGGGGACGACCCAGCTGGGTCCATATCACGATCTAGTCGTCGACCCCGGCGGCACGCCGGTCATTCCGGTCGGCGCGTCGACCCCGCCAATCGTGGAAGCTGCGAACACGATTCTGCAGGGGGGTGACGTCAACTCGATCAATCCGCGCCTTCGTGGATACGCGGAAGCCAAAGCCAGGGAGTACGGCTGGAAGGGACAGGGATCGCTCACTCCCAAGATGCAAATGCAGATTCAACAGGTCGACGATGCGATCACGCAAGCGATCAAAACCTACGACCAGTGGAAGTATATTTTCGATAACTGGGCGACGAAAGCCTACTACGCCACCATTCCGTTGGACCCGGCCGCGGGAGGTGAAGGTGGAATCGGAGCGGCAGTCATCTCGGTGCAGCACTCGACGACCAGTCGAGCGGGAGCCGATTTTATCGGCGTTTTGAACCGCATGCGCGGCGTGGTCACAGGTGTTCGCCAAATGACCGGATCGAGTACCGCAGAAGGCGCGGCGAACCGCATGCTCGCCGAACTGCCGACTTTCATAGGCGCGAAAGATTCCAAGGATGCGCTCTTCAAGCTGCAGCAGTTCCAAAGAGAACTGGGCTTTATGAAGAAGCTGGGCTATCCGGCGACTGATTCTGATGCGTCGAGAATGGGCATTCAAGTACCAGAGGTAAAACAGCCAGCCGCGCCCGGCACTGTGTCGGACGATGACTTTCTAATGAACGTCAGCAAACCTCCAGCAGGGCCGTAAATTCTATGCCCCCACAGACTCCAGCAGGACCGGCAAACCAGGACGTCGCTTCGCAGTGGCAAACCTTCAGCGAGGAAAAGCGCCGGGAATTGCTGGGCAAAATGAGTCCCGACCAAAAGAAGAATCTGCGCTCATACCTGGAACAACGGGGAGCCGCGGCCGCTCCGCCTGCAGCAGCAGCTCCTCCTTCTCAAGCTTCGACTCTGCCGGCTGCACAGCAGTATTCCTTTAAAAGCCGCCAGTTGGCGGATGGAAGCTGGGCACAATTTCCGGCAACCGACACAGAGGAGCAGATTCAAGCGAAGATCGCGAAAATTGCACAGCGCGAAACGCCTCCAGTGAACGCGAATTTTCCGAAACTGGGACGGACAGGCTACGACGTCACAGACTTTCTGGCCGGCGTGTCTCCAATCGTGGGAGGTACCGTCGGCACGATGGTGATGGCTCCCTATATCCCCGTCACTGGTCCCCTTGCACCAGCCACCGGCGCAGCCCTGGGCGCAATGGCCGGTAATCGTGCGAAGCAGATGATCAACCAATTAATGTACAAAGACCTTCCGCCGGAAACCCCGCTCCAGGCCTTAGGCTCGATGACTCAAGAAGGGGCGGTATGGGGACTTACGGAAGGGGGCGCACGGTACGCCGAACCATTCGTCCACAATCTGTACCTCACGCGCGAGTTTCAGGAGGCCGCAGAGGCCGGCGAAGGCATTCGGTACACCCCTGGCGAGGTTAGCGGCTCTTCCTTGACCAAGCTGGCTGAGAACGTTCTCAGCCATTGGCCTGGGGGAGCCGGGGAATTTGAAGAATTTCGCGCCCTCCAGTTTCAAGATATTCAAAAGGCATTCGAGCGGCGGCTACAAGCAATCAGTGAGCGCAAGCTATCTCCGGATGAGGCCAGCAAGGAGATACAGGATGCAGTGCGCGAAGCAAAGAGCCGCCTCGATCCCGGCGTAGAGGCAGATTTAGAAAAAGTCGATACGCTGCAGGAGTCGAGAAACCAGGGAGTTATCGACCAGCAGCTCGCTACCCTAAGTCCGCGACAAACCAGTGCGGAAGGATGGGGGAAGCAGCTTCAAAGCCAGTTGCGAGAACAACAGGCGCAACTCCAGGCGATGGCGGACAGAGATTTACAGCGTATTCGGGAGACGCAGCAGGCGGATCTCAACAGCGCGTTTACCGGAGATCTCCGCGCTCTCAACCCCATCGCCGAAACAACCAGCGAGCAGGCGGGAGCACCGATCAAGGGTCGACTGCAAGCGCAGTATGACGCAGCTCAGGCGAGCTTGAAAACCAACGTCAGTCAGGCGCGCGCAGCCCAGCAGAAGAACGTCGAGCAGATTGTCGACCAGGAAGCGCACGCGCTCAGTCCGCAGCAAGTTCCTCGCGAGCAGGCCGGCCTGCAGGTGCAAGGCGTGCTGCGCGATCTGCAGAGGACTTCCGATGCCGCCGTCAACGCGAAGTACGCCCAGGTGAAGACGACGTTGGGCCTCAAGCCAGACGCATACATGAGTCCGTCTCAACTCGAGGCCGCGGCGAAAGATAATCCGGAAGCCAAGACTCTGCTCGAGGAAGCGAGCCTGCTCTACAAGCAGGAGCTGGGAAAGTTCGACGTACCCATCGTCAAGAAGATTCTCAATGCTCCGCCGGAAAAGATTTCTTCGATCATCGCCAACGCCAGCGTGGAGGATCTGCGGACGCTCCAAACTTATCTCTCGGTGCCGCAGCAGCAAGCTATGGCGCGCGAGTTGTGGGAGTCGATGCTCTACAAAGCAACCCTAAAGGACGGAACCATCAGCTCACAATCTCTCTTCAATGATCTCAAGGCTCTGCAGGAGGATCGCGGCGAGCTGATCTTCGGAAAGAACTACGACACGATTGTCCAGAGCGTCAATCGCATCGACAAAATCAACGCCGCGGCGGATCTCCAAGTCGAGGGATTCACCACGCAGGCGAACGCGCCCTTCGCCAACAAGCTGACGAAGGACATCCTGAGCAAGCCTGCAGAAGAGATCTCCAATCTGATGTGGACCGCCAGCAACGAGGATCTGCGCGCGCTCAAAGCCATGCTCCCGCCAGACATGTTCAAGACCGCGGCCGCCGACTTGCTAAAGCGCATCATCAGTCCGCCCAGAGGTGGAATCGTCAGCGAGAAGTCGCTGGCGGAAGCGATGGCAAAACTGGGACCGGAGCGGGGCCGGATCATCTTCGAGGACCGCTACGACTCGATCACTGCATCGATTGGACGGTTCAACCAAATCAATCAGGCCGCGGAGGCCTCCGCCGCCCAGGTGCTGGCGCGTCCCTCTCCGTTCTCTGAGCGCGGCTTATACAAAGACATTGTGGAGACAAACAAACCGGAACAGATCGTGAAGAAGATCCGCGATGCTGGCCACGATGAGCTGCGGCAACTCATGTCTTCACTTTCGCCAGAGATGAAACAAGATTTACGGCGCAACGTGCTCGAGAACATTCTGGAGACTCCTGGGGTGCGCGATCCGCAGACGGGCGTAATCAACGGGAAAAGATTCGCGAGTGAGCTGCAGAAGCTCACTGAGCAGCGCGGACGAATTATTTTCGAGGATCAGTACGACGGGCTTATCAATTCGAGCAAAATACTGGACCGCATCAACGAAGCGGCGAGTGTGCAGAGGAAGGGGATTACCGGCCGCACCTCGCGCTATGACGAGGGACTTCTGAAGCTGGTCGTCCAGACGGATAATCCCCTGCTCATAGCGAAATACATGTCGGAAGCGGGACCAGAGCAGATCTACAGGCTGATGAGAGAATTGCCGCCCCCAACCAGGCAGGCCGCAGCGCGCAACATGGTGGAGTACTACATCGCGCCGGCGCGTGCGCCAGAAAGCTTGTTGGAGGAAGGGCAGATAAGAGCCACGCCGCAGGGTGGCCAATTTAGTACCGGCGAACTCGATCCCAGACTGCTCTCCGAAAACCTCGACAGAATGCTGAGAGAGCTTGGGCCAGACCGCGCAAAGGCGGCTTTCGGGGCGCAGTACCAAAACATTGTGGACATGTCGGCTGCACTCAAGCGCATTGGGTTTAGCGAAAGTTCGATGATGGGCAAGATGCACATGGCCGGACTCCTCACCACTGCCTTAGGCATTACCAATGTTGCAACGCTTGGATCTAGTTATGTTGGGGCCAAGGCGTTGGCCTGGATGATGACTAGTCCCTGGTTTTCCGACAGAATCCTTGGCAATACGATTCGACTGGCCTCGTTGCTCGCGCGCGGAGTGCCGGTGGCGATGGACGTTCACGAGATGATGACTTCCAGCCCCGCAGTCTTTCCAACGATGGCAGACCAAATTCGAGAATTTCAAAATCAATCACAACGGACGCCGCAATGATGCGAAAGCTGCTGTTGCTACTCTTCGTGCTTGCAATTCCAGTGGCCTCTCGGCAACAAGGGCAAGGCTACGTCCAGGTGATCGGGACGAAGTCCTGCTACGCAAACGGCAGCGTCAACGCTTCCTTCATGAATCAGAGCGGATCTCCCCAGCTCCCGCTTCTGAACGGATCCGTTTTCCCGACGACCGGAACGACCAACTTCGATTCGGCCGGCAAGATGTCGATGTACCTGGCGGACAACAACCAGGTGCTTCCCAATCCATCGCAGTGGAGCTTTGTGGCCTGCGCCAAGCCTGGCGGCGGACCTCCCTGCGGCACCTTTCAGCTGACGATCACCGGCCCAGGCCCAGTCGATGTTTCTACGCAGCTCGGCCCTCTGCAATGCGGCGGCAGCGGTGGAGGAGGAGCTGCTGGGCAGAGCGGCGATGTGCAGCTGAAAAACGTGGATGGAAGCTTCGGCGTATCCAGTCCAGATCGGATCTGGAGCGATCTGAAGGGAACGATTTACAACTACAGCAATAAAGCCAAGTATCCGGACGTCGACGTAACTTACCCTGACTTCGCCACCGGACCCACCCAGGCCTGCGCGAATGCGGCTGACCCATCAGGGGTCTTGGACTCTTCGTGTGCAATCCAAAATGCCATCGACTTTGCCTGGCTGCGGCTGGGAAAGAATGGCGTGGGGACGCGCATCGTCTTTCCCATGGGCTTTTTCACGATCAGTAAAGCCCTTCGCGCCTCGACTGCGTTTCACCTCACAGGTGCCGGCCGGGGAGTGACCATCCTCAATCAGATGACTCCCACTGCAGCAGGGATCGTGATCTACGACGACGGCAGAACCGGCAATCCCGGCAATGTGGGAAGCATCTCCAACATGACCGTCCAGTACGACAACAGCTTATCGGGCGTGCTCGGCCAGCCGTTCAACGGCGGAGTGGGGACACTCGTAGAAGACAACTTTGTGGTCACGAATTACGTGCTCCACGATATGGAGATTAAAAACTCAGGCGGCCGCTGCTTGAGCTATGGCGTCAGCAGCGAGGAGCTCCGTCTCAACAACGTCTGGCTGACGACGTGCCGCACGAGTCTCAATGGCATAGGACAAGCCAGCTCGCAAATGAACAACGTCTACGCGGCCGGTGGCGGACAGACGCAGAACGGATATTGCTTCAGCATCAATTGCGTAAACGGATTGCAGCCGTCACGGCTGTGGAACCCCACGGGCGAAACCATTACTGCGCTCACCATCGATCCGACCGGGAACAACTTCACCCTCACCGTGACCTGTACCGGCTGCGCGAATCAGGGCATCAATGGAACTTCTGCGCCCATCATCGCAGGGCACTGGTTTTATTTGAGCGGCATGACGCCGGCCGCGCTGAACGGGATCTTCCAGGCGACAGCGGTGAGTGGGACCGCCGGCAGCACCTCGTTCACCATCACCAGCAACTACGACGCAACCAACTGGCCTTACGGCGGCATTCAGACTGGAGGCACTCCGAACGTCGGCCCGGTGGGATTGCCGATCATGCTCGGCGCAACCCTTCAATCCTTGACCCCAGGAACGACCACGCCACCGACGAATGCGATCTTCGCGCCGGTCAAATGGCCGATCAAGAATTCAGCGATCTTCATGAGCAGCCCGGCCGCGAAAATTACGAACGTCCGTTGCGATATTGCGAACTATTCCATCTGCTTCGGCCTCAACGGTGGGCAGGCCTTCAGCATCGACACGATTTACGAAGAAGCCAATCCCTTCGGCGGCGCGATGCCAGAAATGTCTTCTGTCGATCATGTGGGGATGCTGATGCCCTGGACGGCAACCACACAGCAGATCTCCGGAGCAGCTCCGCTGGCCATCACAGTGTTGGATTCGTCACGCTTCAACAACTTCGCGACGGATCCCACGCAAACCCAGGATCTGTCTTCCAACGCCTTCAACCTTGTAGTTGTCTGTCCTGATTACAACCCCCAACAAACCGGCGTGGCCTGTGCCGCGAACCCGGCGATCAACACCAACCAGGGCGAGAAGATGAATGTCACCTTCTCCCCGAATGGCGTGATGAACATCATCACTCGAAACGTGTCCGGATCCACAGCTCCTGCGAATTCCGTCTGGCCGGCCGGCAGCAAGGTGGGCTACACCGCGATCAACGCCAACGACTTTTTCGGCGGCGGTCCTCAATCGGTCGAGATCGCCAATGTTCACGGCGGAAACACCGTCTACTATTCCGGATCCAGCCAGTATTGGTACCCCTACTGCAATGACGACGGCCCCTTCGTGTGCGCGGCTCACATTGTCGGCGTCCAGTACGACCGGATCATGATCTGGCCTCCCGGGTACACGACCAACATCCACGTTCCGCGCCTGGTGCGCTATAAGAACGTGGGCACGGCAGCCTGCGGATCCACGCCGGAACCAATCGGAGCTGAGTGCATCAAGGCCGTCAACGCCTTTCGCGTAAGCGTGAATGACATCGACACGGTGTCTTTTACTACACAGCATCCCATGATGCCGGGGGCGGTATCAGGGCAGGGGTTTCCGCTGGGGTATCCAGGCTTCGTCAATGTGGTTTACAACGGCAACGGCACGCCGTCGATCTCGTCAGGGGTCTTTCGCGATGAGCAATACAACCTGACCCTGATATGCCCGACGAACACGGTAGGCTCGTGCTGGGCGAAACAGGATTACCTGATCGGCGGCGGCAACGGATCGGCGTTCGAGTCGACCACCGGAGCGGCCCTCTACGGCACGCAATTCACGAATGATTATCCGATCTACGATACCGGCGGGGCGTCGACTGCGGTATCGATAACATCGTGGGCCTTCACTCCACCCAGCACGCTGGTGCTGCAAGGCACGAACGCCTTCAACGGCAATAACTGCCTGGCCATTTCAGGCCTGGTCACCGGATCACTCTTCAACACACCCACGGTCAACAATCAGCCGGTGAGCTGCTATCCAATCTCCGGAACTACCAACTCGACGCAGATGACCGTGAGTGTGGCTCCGCTCCTGGTGCCGAACAACTATCCCACTGCGGCGACCGAAGGTGGAACGGCAACGCAGTGGATGAGCAACATTCGCATCCGCGCGATCGGAGGCCCGGCCAACACCGGCACCGCGGCGTGTTTCAAAGTGCAGTTCCGCAATGGGGCCAGCTATGCCGACGCCTTCAACGTGTGCGCCAACGGGAGCGGCGGCGGCACGGTCACCAGCGCCAGTCCGATCAAGACGCCCAGCCTCACCGTGAATGCCAGCACTGCCAGTACGACCGCCAATGTACTCACCGCAGCCTGGACGCCGGTCGCGGTCAACGCGACAACCTGCACGGATCAGACCTTCACCGTGGCGGGACTTGTGACGACCGACTATGGCGTGTCGATCCAGCCGCCCTCCGCCCTGGGGAATCTGTCCGCAACCGTCAACCGCGTCAACGCCGGCAGTGCGACGATTCACTTCTGCAATCCCACCGCGGCATCCGTGACCCCGCCTTCGGGCACATGGGGCATCGCAGTTCTTCACTAAGAAAGGGAACCCATGGCGACGATGAAACCCCCAAAGCGTACAAGTGAAGAAGAAGTCACGCCGCAGGACGTATCTCCATCTTTCACTCCACCGGCCGCGGGTGCTTTCATCAGTGCGACTCCTGGCCAGTGGACCGCAGCTCCGTCTACAGCGACCGCAACTGGACCCGCAGGCTACGTTCCTCCTGCTGTCGGCCTGTATGGGATGAACGCGTCAAACCAGTGGGCACCCATTTCATCGTTGAGCGGCGGGGGAGGAGGAGGAGCTCCCAGCGGCCCGGCCGGCGGTGACCTGACTGGTGCCTACCCGAATCCCGTAGTCGATGGAATCAATGGCACGATTCTCGCTTCGCTGGGTGCAGGCCTGCTGAAGCAGAACGCCAGCGGAGTGCCAGCGGTTGCTGTGGCGGGGACAGACTATGCGGTGCCAGGTGCTTCTCAACCGCCTTCGGGAGTTGCAGGCGGCGACCTCGGCGGCAGTTATCCGAACCCGCTGGTGGCGGGGATCGCGGGAGCGACGGCGCAGATCAAGAGCACGATGAACGGCGTGGCGAGCACACCTTCGCTCTTGCTGACGGGTAACCCGTTCATCGGCGGCACGGCAACGACAACCAAGCCGCTGCTCTATCTCGGCGCGAATGGTGCAGCGGGAGAGCCGGTGTCGTGGAGTGTGAACGGGACGGCGTTGGGCATGAACACGCCCTCGGGCTTCACCGGGAACTTCATCGACTGTCACCCGAACGGGATTGGTAGCTATTTTTCGGTTAGCTACATCGGGACAGTGACCTGCAATGGCGGTGTGACGGCAGGAAACACAGGGTTCAACGTGGGGTCGTTGTTTGTCATCAACAGCTCCAACTTCGCCATGAACAACACCTTCCCGATCAAGTGGTCGTCGACTGCGAGCACTGGCGGGGCGATGGATGTTGTACTGAATCGTCAGAACCCCGGCATCCTGCAAATTGCATCAGGAGCTTCGGCGGGTAACACAGGCGCGCTCTCCCTCGCGCAGGTGCTCTTGAACGGCGGCACTCCCGCTGCATCCACCTCGCAGCTCTACTGCACGACCGCTCCCTACACAGGCGGCACAGGCACTACTACTTTCCCGGTGGCGTTGTTGGATTCAGGAGGCACGCCTGTTTCGAGCTGGAACACGGGAGGCACGATACTGGGCATTAATGCGCCAAGCGCATTCAATGGCAGCTACTTTGATATCCACCTCAACGGTGCTGCCTCGCTCCTTTCTGCTTACCCGGTTAGTGCGGGAGTCGGACTGACTCTCGCTTTGGGGACGAACTGGCTAGTGAGTGCTGGCGTTTCCGTCTTTCAGAAGATGCGCTCCGACTGGCCGTTCTTCTGGAGCAACAGCACCTCGACAGCGGGAACTACTGACACAACATTGAACCGCGCAGCTCCGGGTGTACTTCAGATCAACGCGGGGAGCGCCGTAGGCAGCACTGGTTCGCTCAAGTTGGGCCAGATTCTGGGCGGCTCGGGTACGCCTGCTATCGCAGCAGGAACGGGCGCAGGCACCTCGCCTACGGTGAGCTTGACAGCAGGCAGCAGCAACACTGCGGGGCAGATCAATATCACTACAGGCAGCGGTCCTGCCGCCACCTCTCCGATTGTCACCATCACTTTTGCAAATGCTTACAGCTTCGCAAACGGGCCATTCGTTGTTTTTTCTCCCGCCAATCTGGCGGCAGCACAGTTAGTTGGCGGCAGCGCCGATATCTTTGTGTCAACAACGGCGACTAGCTTCACGCTTAATTCTGGCTCTCCCGCTCTCACCGCTGCCACGCAGTACATCTTCAACTACATGGTTCAAGGTTAAGGAGGAAGCATGGACAACACTCTTACCGCAAAGTATCTGCAACGCGCTGTGGTGCGGCAGCGCAATTCAGTCTCGCTTGTGCAGTGGGCAGCCTACGTGGCTACTCAAGCTGTGCCCTCGCCTGCCGACGATGCATGGGTACGGCAACGGGTGGTGGCGGAGAGCATCCCGCAGGCCCTGGACAGCTACGTAACGCAGACGCTGGCCTATTTCCTGCAGGATCCAGCCACAAACTCAAACCTTGCCCAGTTCATCTCTGAGGATAACGACACGGCCACGGAGAGCACACTGAGCACCAGCAACCAGAACATCTGCTCCGCCTTCATGGCTCGCTTTGCGCTAGCTAATGTCACGGATGCGCAGGTCGAGGCCTGGCGGACGCAGAACAACACGCCGGCGAAAGCAGCGCCGGCGACAGCGACGGCCAAGAAATGACGGAAGTGAAGATCAACACGCAGCGCAGCCCTACTTATCGTGAGGCCTATGCCAACTCCGTGCGCGTGCAGGTGAGCGTGTGGGATTTTTTCCTGAGCTTCGGGGTGATGCACCAAGATACGCCCGAAGCGGCAACGATCATCGAGGAGCAGGCCATCTACCTCTCCCCGCAGCAGGCTAAGGCTCTGTGGCAGCTGCTGGGGCAGAACCTTGCACAGTATGAGCAGACCTTCGGGCCGCTGAACCTCGAGACTAAGGACGAAGAGCGGCAAGCGATTCATTGAGGAGGTTCCCATTGTTAGCCATCATCGTTATCTTGCTGGTCGCCTGGATCGTGGTGCCGCTGATAGATCTGACCCTCAACGAGAGCGCGCGGACGATGGTGAAGATCATCATGTACGTCCTGGCGCTGCTCTACGTGCTCTATCTGATCATCCTCGCCAAGCCCGGCGTTTTGTGAGGAGGAGGGAAGTAAACCAACCGTCCTTCCCTCCTCCGTTACACGGGAACCCCTGGAGTCTTCCCTGGGTGTGGAATGACTCCAGGGGTATCTTTCACTGTACGTCTGGAGGGGCTTCGTCCATGAGCTTCTTCTGAGCCCTAGGCATAAGCCCCAGCTCCACACGGGTTTTATCGTCAAAGACCTCGTCGTCGTCGACGGCGTTGATGTGAGTCTCGATATCGTCGTCTTTGAGATCGTCACTGGTATCGCCGTCCGCCTCCCAATAAAGCACCTTCGGCAGGTTCTCGTAGGGAGTATTGGACGGCAACCTCCGAAGCTTCTCGCATGCTTCGGAATCCTGCTTAAGCTTCTCTTCTGCGATGCGCTCTGCATCCTCATAGCTGTCGGCACGCACGAACGCTTCTGCGTGAACCGGGACTGTGGAGTAATAGGTGATTCGGAAAATATGCTTCGGGGGCAGGCTCTTCGGTTGTGGGTTCTTGGGTTTCCTGGTAGTCATTGTTTTTCTTCCTATGGTTGAGTTGCGTGAATGTTGCAGGGGAATGAAGTGTCGACGAAGCTTGCGGAAGTCCTCGGCTAAAGATGCCGCCGCATCTTCGCAAAGTGCGACGAAGCCTGCGATCAGCCATGCGATGAATATGACCACGCTCGCGACAGCTAGCCAGACGAAAACGGCCACCACGAACGTGATCATTTCGCCTCGAGTTCTGCCTTGATCTGGCGGCAACGTTCGGCAACATCAGCGTCGATGTTGTCGAACTCGACCTCCAGCGGATCGCTGGCGTCCATCAGGCCGTTGGCGTCGGCAGGCATGACCCATAGCGCGCCTTGCCAAAGCAGGTAGTATGCGCCCATGTCGTCGTAATACTTCCAGCCCGGTGTGTTGGCGTCGATCTGGATTGGCTCACCCAACAGTAGGGCAGCTAGTAGCCACTCATTGAGGCCTTGACGTTCCGCCGTTTCCTCTTTTAATTCCGCAGTGTATTGACGGAGCAGATCGAGTCCGCCAGGGGGGAATGGCGTGTCGTTGGCTTCAAAATCGCGTACCCACTTATCGATCTGAGCGCGTTGGTCCGGTGTGAGTTTTGGCATTTTATTCCCCATCTGAACCTTTCCTTTCGGGGAGCTGCTTACAGCTCCCGGTTACGACGCGCACAGCGTCCGGACCACGGGTGAACATCTCGTCTACCGTCCACCCGTCGATCTCTTCGTGATAGGTTGACTCCGCCTTCTCGACGGCCGCGGCCCGATCCGCGGCCTCGATCTCGACGATGCGAAAGACGTGGGCCTGGCCCACCAGCTTCATCCGAAATGTCGCCATCAGAGCCACTCCCAGGTGAACGCGTTCGCGTCTTGGTGCAGCTTCTTGCCCAGGCCTTCTGCGATCCACTTGCCCAGCTCTTCTTTGCCCAGTGGAACGCGCTGCATGATCATCGAGTCATGATGCGAATGCCACCGCTGGTCGAGAGCTTGCGAGGCCATTAGGCTGATGTTGATCATCTGCCGGCCTGGCTGCTCGTCAGGATCGCGCACCAGGACGATGACGGTGGTGGATAAGCCAGTGCGAGACTTGCCCTCAAACTTGAGGAACAGGTGCTTGCCCCTGGCGAGGGAGAAAACCTTCTTCATCAGCGCACCCCCTCTACGTTCTTCTTGGCCCATTCCCTTTCGCTGCGCTTCAGGCCGATCCAGGTGCTGACCTTCTCAGCGGATCCCCAGGCGTCTGGGGGCACGTTGTTGTAGACATACTTGACCAGCTCAGACATCAACTCCGTGGTAGACGGATCGGCATGCTTGAAAGCGCCAATCAGGTTGTTCTCGAGGATTGCGCGCGTGCAGCTCCCCGGCTCAAGACCGTGGTTCACGTAGCGTTGAATGCTTTCGATGTGGTGTTGCAGGGTTGCCATTGTGTTACTCCTCCCGGTGTTTGGTTTTTGTTTACTTCGCTCGGCGCTCGAGCCAGGCTGCGATCAATGGCAAGCAAGCCATAATCGCGACGAATGTGATGCCGCCATAATTCATTTCCGTCTCCGTTCCTCGCCGTCAGGCGGGACATGGGTTAAAAGGGGGAGGGTTTCGGTTACCGTACCCTGCAGCCGATACGGTTGAAGAAGCGGCAGAGATCGGGATCGGTGAGCCAGCAGCTCGAGCAGATGTGGCGCTCAAACTTGATGTAGTCCTTGGAGGCTTCCGGATCCTCGTGGTCCTTGCCCAGGGAAAACGACCCACGCGTCAGGCGTCCGATTGTCTTGTCCGTCTGGCCGAACACATCCACCCAGATCCCCTGGCCGCAGGAGGCGCAGTGCAGCCGCGGCTCCTCCTCGAGCGAATCCAGGTATTCCTGGTTTCCCTTGACGCGATCCGCGAACGCCGCCCAGAAATATTCCGGCCCAGCTCCACGCGCGCCACAAGAGGCGGTCTGCTCACCGCGGCCGTCGTTCGACCATTCCTCGGTGATCTCAAACGATTCATCCGCCAGGCTGTAAATGCGGATGATCACGGACAACGTCGAATGGTGCAACGTCGTAGTGTCTAGCAGGGTTTTGGTTGCGGTGGTCATTGACCCTCCTTAAAAACTTCATAGCCGAGATTTTCTTGCTCAGTCATTGGGCCTCCTGGGTTGCGAGTTGTTGGTGGACTGGCACCCAGGGGGTGTCCAGCTGAATCATGAAGAGAGCCTTCGTCCAAGAGGTTTCCCCAGGGCTGGAGGCCCACTCCTGGGCATTGAGGCGTTCTGCCATCTCCCTGGCCTTGTCAAGGCGCAGGCCGGTGGCGACAACGGTGTCAGTGCTGCGGTGCCCGTTGTAGCGGTTGCGGACGACGCTGTACTCCCGGCGCGCCATCCACTGCTCGTATGTCTCGATGGTGGTCAATTGCTGCTCCCGTCTCTCGCCTTCTGGCGAGACTGAATAGCCCCGTTATCTTCGTAAGTGCAGACTGTGGTCCCGCAGATCCGGCAGTGGATAGTCGGACCTGAGAGCACGCAGCGGTCGCCAATCCAGATATCGCGTCCGCATGTCGAGCAATCACACGCCTGTGTTGCTTCCGTCCAAACGGCACGGCCGCAATAGAGTGGCCGTGGTCTGTTGCAGATTTCGCAACGCTCAGGTTTCCTGCCGTGGGTGCAAAGTTTGAGGTAAAGAGTGTTCATTACTGCTTCCCGTCTCTCGCCTTCTGGCGAGACTGAGTTGGGGGTCGGATCGGGGATCCGCCCGGGTTGAAATTCTAGCATGCCGGATATCCGGCTTGGCGGAAATTCTCGAATCGGCTGGACTCGTCAGCAGGCGTCGTTACGCCTGGACCGGATCCGTTCGCCGCGGACCCGGTTTCGTCCCTAGAAGTTTGCCAGCACCTCCAGCTCCTCCCAGGCGGAGTCCAGGCCACTGCCCTGCAGGATCGGGAACGGGCTGGCTGGCTCCTCCTCGAATTCGACCTCCGCGACCTCGATGCCTTCCGGATCCGGCGGATACATCTCTGGGAATTCCCGCTGCAGGAAGGCTCCCAGGGGGATCCGATCCTCGCCCTGGGCGTAGGCCTGCTGGAAGCTGACCAGCGCCGCCGGCACCTCTTGGATCCGCGCGATCTCCGCCTGGCTGAGAAGGCCTTCGGCCTGGATGAAGTCCGTCATGCGGCCAGGCCTGGTCTTGGTCGACTTGCGCCAGAGTCCCTCGGTGCTGGTCAGCCTGGGCATGGCGCGCGCCTCGAGCAGCACGATCCGGCGGAGCTGGGAGGCGGAGAGCTGGCGGACCTCCTCCGGTTTCATGGCCAGGCAGAAGAAGCAGGAGGACTTCACCGGCAGCGGCAGGCCTGCGCCCAGGATCTCAGCTTTGCAGCGGTCCCGATCCCATCCCCACTCCTGCAGGAAGTAGCGGTACTCGTAGTGCTCAGAATCGGAGTCCTTGTACGTGCAGATCCTATCCGCCTTGGCGCTCCGTGCCTTGTCCCTGGCGCTAGCGTCGTAGCCGATAGCCTTGACTACCTTCCCGCCGTCCTGCCACGTCCTGAGGGCTTCTGCGTCGTTCTGGAGGTGTTTGTGCTGCGGTGCCTGCTTCCACTTCGCGGAGCAGCTCGAGAACCCAAACGCGATGGAGGGGAGAGTGCCGTTGGTGAGGCAGTTTTCCTCCAGGGTGTAGTAGGGCGGCCAGTGTTTGAACCGCTTGGGTACGTAGCGGACCACGGTGATCGTGGGGAAGCCTACGGACTCGCACCAGGCGGACATGATCGCCAGGTAAGGGTAGGTTTCGGACTTCTCCGATCCCACATCCGCGAACAGGATCCGATCCGGCCGGATCCCCCGCCGCCACATGCCTACCAACATCGCCGTTGAATCAACTCCTGCGCCATAACTCACTACCAACATTTGCTTGCTCGTCTTTCTCGCCGTCTGGCGGACTGAAGTGTTTTAGGGTTTCGGATCCGCCCCAGGCGGATCCGGCCGCGGTTGCGTCTAGTGCTTCTCGAAGCACTCCTCGCTGCAGTAGAACCAGGTGCTTCCCTCGCTGTCCCAGTCCTCGATGGTGTCATGGCCGCGGCGCTCTGCCTGCGCGCCGCACTTCGCGCAAGTGACCAAGTCTTTAACCTCCCAGGAGCCAAGTGTCAGCCCCAGCTCATCGACGACCAGGCCGGTATCCTCGCCCATGATTCCGTTGCCCTGGGCGACGGCATCGCGATAGGTGCGGAGGCTGCGAGCAATGGCCAGGATGAGTTTGGTGTAGTTGCGTTGATCGCGTTCGCTGAGTTGAAGCTTCATCTCGAATTGCATTTTGTTTCTCGTCTTTCTCGCCGTCTGGCGGACTGTCTGTTGTTCTCGAATCGGCTGGACTCGTCAGCAGGCGTCGTTACGCCTGGACCGGATCCGCACCAGGCGGATCCGGTTTCGTCCTAGTAGCAGGGGATCTCTGGAAGTTCCTCCTCGCTGCCGTACTGGCTGCCGTCGTCCGTCTCCTGGCCAATGATCTGGAACAGTGTTTGCTGATTCGGCTTCATGGTGAACCCGATCCGCTGCTCTAGCTCTGCGACGGCCTGGAAGGCTTCTGGATCGTGTTTCGCAACCATCCGGACGTCATGGTCGGTAGCGAAGATGCAGAGCCTGCAGGAGAGCCGCCGCATGTATCCGCCGGTGGTCCCGTCAGCGTGGTACTCAGGCACGTAGACGGGATGGAGCGGGTGTCCGATCCGCCAGTGCCACTCCAGCACCTCGCGAAGTGTTTCGCGGAAGATCGGCATCCAGTCCCACACTTCGCGGCCGTTGACACTCAGCTTTTCGTTGCGCTTCCAGGGCGTCATGTTTTTGCGCTTGTCTGACTCAGCTGCACGAATCCCCATGCAGTTGATCAGCACCCGTTCACGTACAGGAGAGTAGAAGGCAGCGCGGCCGCTGTTACGGATGAAGACTTCGACCGGACCCCGTTTGAGATCCGACGTGCATTGCCTGTTGTTCATGTCCGGAAATTTGCGCCTGGTTTCGACCATCTCCAAGTAGGTCTTGTTAGGGTTCCGGACGACGTACAACTTGAGGCCAAATCGCGCCACGTTTTGCCGTGCGAATTCCTCCGCGGAGATCGGCCGGATGTGCTCAAAGCCTGTATCCGCCTGAACGACGTATTTGGTGATCTCTGGGAAGTGTTCCACCAGGTATCCCAGCATGCGGTGTGAATCTTTGCCGCCTGAGTGATTCACGATTAGTGCTAGGTTGCGGCCGTGTTTTGCGTGTAGTGCTTTGATCGTTTCGATGTTCATTTTGTGCTCGTCTCCTCGCCGTTTGGCGGACTGAAGTGTTAGCTACTCCCACTGTGCTCGAGTGTCAGGGCGCGCGCCGCGGCCGCTGCCTATGCTGCGAATGCTTACGTGGTCTGCGAAGTGTACTGCGCTTTGGTCGTCTCCTCGCGTGAAATCCCAACTACGAAACGGGTTGAAATGGATCCCGACTCCGTCATGCTTTCCGCATTCGCACAGCTCGCCTTCTAGCCATGCGCCTACGGAGCGAACGCCTTCTTTTTGGATCCGTTTCATGGTCGATTCACTGACCACGAAACGGACGTTACGGAGACATACGCTATCTGTGTAGCGCATGTCTCCAGGCCTGTTGGGTACGTTGCGGACCACGCAGCCACCCTTGTGCAGATTCCAATGCACGCGAACTTTCATTAGCGCGCCTTCTTTCCAACGCGGACGATGTTCTCGACTGTTGCCACTGCAGGCGTACCGTAGCGTCCGCCCATGTTCAGCACCCAGCCATGCGGACCGCGCATAACTGCACGGCCGGTTCTCTGGCGATATTCGATCCCGTCGCGGCCGCGCCCAGCAGGGACAAGGATTGTCACTCGAGATCCCACGCGAATACGGGAATTCAGCTCCCGTGCGGCCGTCTCTTTCATATGCAGACCTTCGATGAATGCTGCCTTGAATTCCTCGCACTGTTCAAACGTCCAATCATGGCCATTCTTCAGCTGCTGCTGTTTGCATGCTTGCGTTGCTAGTTCGTACTTGTCGCGGTAGTTCATTTTTCCTTCTCGTCTTTCTCGCCGTCTGGCGGACTGTTTGGTGGTGGTTTAGCGCGCCATTACTTGGCGCGCAGGATGACAGATTCTGAGCGCAGATACTCGCTGTAAGCTTCGCGAGTGTGCAGCGAATTGCAGCACACTAGTCCGATGAATGCGCCAGTCTTCGCGTCGACGACGTAGCAATGTCCCATAGTGTTGGCTGGTGGGCATCCATGCAGGTTCTTGACTCTGACGACATCGCCAGATTTTAGGGATGTTTTCGCGTCCCACTGATCCATCAAAGTGGGATGGTAGACGTAAACAGCATTTGCGCGAACTTTCATTTTTCTCTCGTCTTTCTCGCCATATGGCGAAGTGTTTTTTGGTCGAAGGTAAAGCCGCGGATCCGCGGATCCGCGGCCGCGGACTACTGCAGGATTACCAGTGCATTCTTTGCGCCTGAACCATGCACGGGGATGTAGATATTTTTCGCCTGTTTGGATGTGCCAGCACACAGCCCACATTGCGCGCATTGCGTCTTATTTCCTGCCTCTTTTGATGCCGGGCAGAGTATCTCGTTAGTAAGTGGAGTTAGTGAGGCAGATACACGGAAAGTACGCCATCCCGCGGCGCGCGCGTCTAAGTAATCCTGCGTGCTATCGCAGGATGCCATCACAAATGACTTCAGCCATGAGTTAGTACGCCATTGGTGCGTGTAACCCGTCCACTTAGTCGCGACAGCTGTCAAAGCTGTGACGATATGTTGCGGGATGAATGCAGGATCACCATAAGCACCTAAACGAATAGCGCGATTTTTGAAGGCTTCAGCGTAGTTAGTAACTGGTAAGTGTGCATAAGATCCGCGATGGAAAGCTTTCCATACGCTGTTAGGTGCCTGACCCACGTTCACGTAACAGCTGCGCTTACGTGTATCGGATCCGCGATGGGGACAGGTACCACAAATGACAGCATCGCGGCCGCTGTTTACGGCATCAACTGGATTGATGTTAGTTGGAAGTATCCACACTTGAACCATGTTTCCCGTTTTCCTATTTGCTGTTTCAAGCGTTGCTATAACCGTGATGTTTTCGTCAGAGTGCAGAATGTAACCAGTAGGCTTTGCCACGTTTTGCTCGTCTCTCGCCGTCGGGCGGACTGAATTAGTTAAAGTTTCGGTTCAGCCATTGGCTGAACCGCGTCGTGTGTCAAGTCAGATTGTACACGGACAATTCAGGATTCCTGTGGAAAACTTGCGGACGATGCCGCTCAGACCCGCATAAACACTGGGCGAAAAAATATTTTCGTGTTCGCGCAATTCGTAACTCGAGAAGTTACGTATAGGCCTGCATCATATATGAGTATCGCATGA
>Ga0126381_100001030_pt1 | contig 30245 bp, 29 predicted proteins | sample PanSoiMetPlot_28_FD_96465 | JGI IMG/M metagenome (GOLD analysis project Ga0126381, IMG submission 96465) | Tropical forest soil microbial communities from Panama - MetaG Plot_28 | ecosystem: Environmental > Terrestrial > Soil > Tropical forest > Bulk soil | place: Panama | collected 2016-02-17
CCGTCGCATTGCTCGGCATGAGCTTCCTCAGCCGTATGACCATCAGGCACGAGGGCGCGATCATGACGCTGACAAAACGCTACTAGAGAGAAAAGTCGAACTCGCGCTCTACTGCGACTAAAGCGGCCCGTTCTTGTTGGTGCTGTGGCGCGTACGCAACGACACGTGGCCAGCTGACCAGCCTCAGCGATTCCCTCGGAACTGCGGTTTTATTGACCTTCAGGCTGCTTCGGCAATAGGCTGACGCTCGCGGCGCAACGCGACTTTGCCCGGCTCGTCCAGCCGCAGCGTCAGGCACTTCGCTGCGCCGCCCGCCCTCATGAATTCGCCGAGAGGCACGCGCAGGGTGCGAAAGCCGCGCCCCGCGAGACTGCGGGAGAGCGACTCGGAAGCCGCATTCAATATCACCGAGTCCCCGAGGTTGACGGCGTTGCAGGCGAAGCCGAGCGCGTCGATTTCGGAGACGGCGATGCGACGATCGGCCGGAACGCGCGCTTCGATGCGGCGGACGGAAGCGAAATCGAAGGCTGCAGGGTAGTAGAGCAGGTAACCGCGCGCGAGCGGGCAGAAGCAGGTGTCGAGATGGTAGAAGCGCGGGTCGACCAACCTCAATGGCTCGACCTCGATGTCGAGCGCGTTTTCCAGCATGTCGGCAGCGCGCACGTCGGTGCGATGGCCGTAGCCCATCCACAACAGCGCCTCGCGCCGATCGAGCAGGGCGTCGCCTGCGCCTTCGAAGTGCATATCCTCTGGCGGTACAACGACGTCGAAACCCGCTTCGCTGAACCACGCCGCGAAAAACGGCTCCTCGCCCTGTCGCTGCGGATGCCGAAAGCGCGACAGCACCACTTTGTTCCTTCGGATCAGCCCGGCGTTCGCCGTGAAGGTCATGTCCGGCCAGCCCTGGGCATGATCGATGAGCATGATCTCCGCGTGAAGAGCCACGGCGTCGCGAAGCGACCGCCATTGCCTGAGCGCGAGGTCTCGCAGCAGGCGCTCGCCCTGTCCCTCCATCCACGGGTTGATCACATAGCGAACATCGAAATGTTCTGGAGGGCACATCAAAATCCGCGGCTTCATACGGCGCTCTCTAGGCATTGAGCGGCTCGACCGCCGGAGTTTTTCTCTGTGGATGCTGCAAACCCTCGAGCGTCGTTTCGATCAGGTCAATCGCGTCGTCGAGCGTTTGCCTTTCGATGACCAACGGCGGAGCCAGGCGCACAACCGACTCGCGCGTCTCCTTGGTCAGTACGCCACCCTGGAGGAGTCGCTCGCAGAACTCGCGTCCTCCGCACCACGCCGGATCGATGTCGACGCCGACAAGCAAGCCGCGGCCGCGCACGTCCCTGATCGCCGGGTGATCGATGCTCTTGAGTCGCCGCATCATGTGTGTGCCAAGCTCGGCGGAACGTTCGACCAGCTTCTCATCGCGCAGCACCGCAAGAGCCTCCGTTGCAATAGCTGCCGCCAGCGGATTGCCGCCGAAGGTGCTGCCGTGGTCCCCCGGATTGAATACGTTCATCAGCTCGGCGCGCGCAGTGAATGCGGACACCGGGAGAAGTCCCCCGCCGAGCGCCTTGCCCAGGAGAATTGCGTCGGGCTTGACGCCGTCGTGATCCACGGCAAACAGATCGCCGGTCCGTCCGAGCCCCGTCTGAACTTCGTCGCAGATCATGAGCACGTTGTGGCGGTCGCATAGCGCGCGTACTTCGCGCAGATAGCCGTCGGGCGGAACGATGATGCCGCCTTCACCCTGGATCGGCTCGACGAGGATCGCGGCAGTTGCTCGAGTGATCGCGCGTTCGAAGGCTCTCGCGTCGCCGTAGGGAACCGCGTCGAACCCGGGTGTGAGCGGGCCGAAGCCGTCCTGATATTGAAACTCACTGGAGAAGCTGATGATGGTCGTGGTTCTGCCGGCAAAGTTGCCCTTGGCGACGATGATTCGCGCCTGCCCCTCGGGAATTCTCTTGACCTTGTGCCCCCACTTGCGCGCCGCTTTGATCGCTGTCTCGACGGCTTCGGCGCCGGAATTCATGGGCAACACCTTGTCCATTCCCGTGGCCTTGCAGAGCGCTTCCATAAACGTGCCGAGCACATCGGTGTGGAAAGCGCGCGAGGTGAGCGCCAGTCGCGCGGCTTGCTCTGAGAGGACCTTTAACAGCCGGGGGTGACCGTGCCCGAAGCTGACCGCGGAATACGCCGACATCATGTCGATGTAGCGCTTGCCCTCAACGTCCCATAGGTAGGCGCCTTCGCCGCGCGTGAGCACTACGGGCAAAGGACGATAGTTCGCGGCGCCGAAGCGAGCCTCACGCGCCATGAAAGTCGAGGAGGAGGGTGTTCTGATCATGGTGCCATTATTGTGCATCACCAAGGTAATATGCTTGCATTTTGCTATGAGATATATACAATAAATGCAGGAAAATTGCGTACAGTGGCGCTTTCGAGAATCGATCAGCGGATCCTCGCCCATCTCCAGTCCGATGGCCGTGCCACTTTTGTCGAGCTCTCGGCGGCCGCGCATCTTTCGGCGCCGCAGTGCCTGCGAAGGGTGCGGCAGCTTGAGGCGGCCGGCGTCATCCGGCGCTACGCGGCGCTGGCTGATCCGCAGAAGCTAGGCTTGGGAGTTACCGCGTTTGTGAGCCTCTCGATCGACCGGGAGAAATTCGCAGAGGTGCGCGCTTTCGAAAAGACCATCTGCCGTTTCCCCGAGATCCTGGAGTGCTACTCCATCTCAGGCGACTTCGACTACATGCTCAAGGTCGTCGCTCGCGATTTGAAAGACCTGTCACAGTTCCTGACCGATGGCCTGATGCAGATCCCGGGCGTAGCCGGTGTCCGATCGATGATCTGCCTGGAGGAAATCAAGCCCTTGTCGCCGATACCGGTGGCAGGCGAGGCCAAGCGCGCAGGTTCCGAATAAAGGGCAGGGGGTATCACACACGCCGTGGGCTGTCGTGCGAGGACAGCGTCGATTCTCAGACTGCCGGCTGATCGACCCTCGACGAGAGTGGTGGCCTGGCTCAGTTTGGACAAACAGCGTTGAGCTCGCCGACTGCAGAGCGGAATACGGGCGTCACTATTCTTCCAGCGCGAGCAAGCAAGCCTCGTTTTCGCTCATCTTTGCGCCTTCCGCGAGGAGGCGGTCCAACTCCGCATGCGAAAGCCTTTCGCGCAACAGGTTCTGGACTCGCTCGCGGGCGCGTGCCTCATTGACCTGTCGCGGCGACTGCTTCGTGGCGCATACGAAGTCCGCATAACCGGCGATGCGCGCGCCGTCCACGATCTTCCCAGCGAGCACCGCCCGCAAAGCAAGGTGATCCATCGCTCCCCAGGGGTAACCCTTGCGTAGCCTGAGGCCTTCTCGCGCGGCCGCAAGCGCTTGATCGAGCTCCCCGCGCTCGGCGTGCACTCCCGCCAGGTTGGTCAGGCAGTGGCCGAACATGTCCTTCTTGGTGAAATTCGGAGACTCTCGCATCAACGTAAGCGCGCTCTGGAAGCCCGCGAGTGCTGCGTCCAGATCGCCGAGCCCCCAAGTCACATCTGCGAGATTAAGCACCAAGCCCAGCGCCGCTGCGTCAGCTTCGATGCCCCGGTAAAGCGACAACGCCTTCTCAAAATGCGCGCGGGCGCCGGCGAGGTCACCCTTGAACACTCTTATGAACCCAAAGCCCTCGAGACAACGGGCAAGCTCTCTGGGCACACGAGCAATTTCCAATAACTGTAACGCTTCTACTAACACGTCCGCGGCCTGCTCCAGCCGGCCCATGAATATCTGAATACGGCCAAGTTCCAAGAGCGAGACACCGAGTTGAAGCGAGTCGTCCAAGCGCCGATACAGCTCGCTCGCACGCTCGAAGCCTTCGGCGGCTTGAGCAGGCGCCGCCGTGCTCCAGAGTGAGGCAAGCGCGAACCACAACCGCGCCTGCTCCGCGACTGGAGTCTGATGTCCGATCTGGCCGATGGCAGCCTCCACCCGTCGCAGGCCCTCGTCGATGAGCGCCAATTGCGTCCATAACGCTCGCGATGAACCGGCCAGTGAAACACCGAGCGCTGGGTCACCGCCTTCGCCCGACGCCCACTCGAGCGCCGCGCGCACGTTGTCAAGTTCCGGCGGGTAGGTGGTGTGCCAGACGGTGTCGGACATGCGTAGCCAGTCATCGGTTGCACGCTCGAAACGATCACGAAAGTAGGATGCGTGTCGGCGTCTGACGACGCCGGTTTCGTCGGATTCGGCGAGCTTCTCCATCGCATAAGCGCGGGTGGTCTCGAGGAGCCGATAGCGCGCGCCGGCGCGGGTCGTATCGGCGATGACCAACGAGCGTGAGACCAGCCGAGAGAGGAGGTCGATAACAGCGTGCTCATCGATCGCTTCGTCGGAGGCAACCGCTGACGCGGCCTCGAGCGTGAAGCCGCCGGCAAAAATCGCAAGTCGGCGCAGCACGACGCGCTCTTTCTCGGCGAGCAGGTCGAAGCTCCAGTCGAGCGTAGCGCGCAGCGTCTGCTGGCGTGGCAGAGCAGTTCGCGAACCGCCTGTGAGCATCCTGAAGCGGTCGCCGATTCGCGCATTGATTTGTTCCACCGAAAGCGATCGAATACGCGCGGCGGCCAATTCCAGAGCCAATGGAATGCCGTCGAGATGGGTGCACAGAGCCGCGATAACCGGCGCGCGGCTGGCCGTCAGGCTGAACTCGCGTTGTTGGCGCTGCGCTCGCTCGACGAACAGCTGCACCGCGTCCGAGCGTGCAATGGACTCGATGCTGCCTGACGGCTCTGGCAACGACAGCGCTTGTACCGCGTAGATCTGCTCCCCCGCGACCTGCAGTGGCTCGCGGCTGGTTGCGATGATGGTTGCCTGGGTCGTTCTCAGGAGAGCGTCCGTCAAATTGATGCACCCCTCGAGCAGATGTTCGCAATTGTCGAGTATCAGCAACAACTCGCGCGTCTTGATTTGAGAGCACAGCGTTTCGATGAGCGGCTTGCCTGGAGACTCGTGCAAGCGCAGCGCCTGAGTGACGGCGCTCGCAACTAGCTTCGAATCGCTCAACGGCGCCAGGTCCACAAACCACACGCCGTCGCTGTATCCGGAAATCCCGACCGCAACTTGAAGCGCCAAACGAGTCTTACCAATGCCGCCGGTCCCGACCAGCGTCAACAGCCGTGTCGTCGACAATAGGAGCTTGATCTCATCCAGCTCTCGTTCGCGACCGAAGAACGAAGTCAGGGCCTCCGGTAGATTCGCGCGGTTCCCGCCAGGCTCGATAGAGCTCTCGGCGAGCTCGGTCACCGGTCCTACAAAGCGATAGCCGCGCCCGGAGAGCGTCTGTATCCAGCGCTCTCCCCCAGGCGTCTGTGCGAGCACGCGGCGTATCGCAGAGATCTGGACCGCCAGGTTGCTTTCCTCGACGACCAAGTCGGGCCACGCGGCATCGATGATGCGCGACTTCGCGATGTACTCGTTGCGATGCTCGACCAGCGCCGTCAATACGGCCACGGCGCGCGCGCCAAGAGTGGTTGCCGCTCCCGAGTAGCTGAGCACACCGGCTCCTGGATCAAGCCGGAAGGGACCAAGTTCGTACGAACTGCTCAAACGCGATTTCCTTTGAGGCTGCAGTTCCGAGTCGCCACCGCCGGCCCCCTCAAGCGCATGAGCACTCTGGAACAACAAAAGTTTTATAGATTTTTAACAACTTTTTCAAGACCTCGATGCGACTCCGATCGAAGATCGGCGGCGTCGACTGCTTTGTCGTGAGGAGACTTTGAGGCACCGAATCTTTCTCGCCGCGCAGTCAACCTGGCAGGCGATCAAATCATCGACGCTGTCGCCATCACATCGGCGGTCGTCGGCGGTCAACTGTCTTTGCATCGAGGAGTCAATCATGAGAACTCAACAAACGCATCGCTATCGCGCACGACACCACCTCACGAAATCGGCAAAGGTGATCGCTGCTGTGCTCGGTATTTCCACGTTTTGCTATGTCGGGATCCTGGTGTTGGAGCACGCCGGGAGTTCGTTGACCGCGGCGTGGGAATTGACGCCTGAGAGTCAGAGGGTCGCCGGGACCGCCGATTCCCCCGCAACTCTCGGCCGGGCTACGGCCGCCGTCCCGGCGGCATCATCGCCGAAGTCCATGGGACCGAACTTCGACTATTTCCCCGACCACTACGTGAACCAGGCGACGAAGAACGCAGAGCCAATCGAGACCTTTTGAGCCTTGAGACCATCGTCCCTGGAAAGGTTTCGGCCTGCCAGGCAGTCCGTTGTTTGACGTAACGCAAATTGGACCGCGGGTCAGTATGGTTCGATAGCCGAGTCTGGTACTTAGGCTCAAGGTTCGTTGCTCAAGATAATTCTTGTTCTCGTGGCTGCCAGTGTCTTTAGCATCGGGCACGGACAGCAGCCCAATGGACAGGTCAAGGGCAGCGCCTGGCAGCACACTAGCGAAAGCATGGGCGCCGCGCTCGCTAACGCGTGGGTGGCAGTGCCCGCACGAGCAACGGGAGGTTCATCGTTCGTCGGCAAGTTGTCCGAGGCTCCGAAAACGGTAGTGGCGAAGGTGCCCGTGGTGGTGTTTGCTCATGGCTCGTCGGGCATCAACGACGCGATCAAGTCGTGGCAGAAGTGGCTCGCCGACGAGGTCGGCATCGCCAGCATCACGCTCGACAGCATGCAACTCACGGACCGGCTCACTTACACATCGCCGGTCGCCAAGGACGTCTATGAGAAGGTGCACGCGCTGAGAGCACAGGAGATCAGGGCGGCGGTGGCGGCAGTACCCACCCTGGCATGGGCAGATCCGGCACGGATCATTATTGCGGGAACCAGTGAGGGCGCAGTCAGCGTCGCCCGATATCAGGGAGCGGACGGAGCCCCAAGGGAGATCGCGCGGATCATTTACAGCTGGAGCTGCGAGCCCAACTATCACGTCGAGGCACCACGGACCGCGATACCCGACACTATGCCGGTGCTCAATGTCATGTCGTCTACCGACCCGTATTTTTCGCAGAGCAATGCGTTTCTCGGGAACCCCACCGCCAAGGGCCATTGCGGCGACGCGCTCAAGGAAAACAAGATGGCCGAGATCGTTCTGCTGCCTCAGGCGCCGCACACGCTGTTCAACCTTCCTGCCGCGCGCGGCGTCACCAAGGTTTTCCTGCTGCAGATACTTGGTTGAGCGAGCATCTGCGAGCGCGCCGGCCGGTCATCGCTCGCTTCCCACACCCAAGCCGATCGGCTCCAGCGACGTGGCTGCCGGCGACTGCACGCGATGAGGACAGCGCATTTCGCTCCAACCCGGCCGCAGGCATGGCATTTCACTATTGACACGCCGGAGCCTCCCGACTTATCGTTAACATATTAACTATCTGCCGCGCCGCCGGTGCTGTGGTGTTTGCAGCCGGAGCGCGCTTCAGGGGTGCCTCTCTTGGCCACCGCGTGGGCAAGAACGCGAGCGATGTCGCAGCCCGATCGCATCGAAGCCGATCCTGCGAACGGCACCGTAAACATCGATGGACGCGATGCCGACATTGACAGCATCGATTGGGACGTGCCGACGCGCGGCACGGTGTTCGGCAGCTTGCTCAACTACCGGGGTGCGCTCGCCGCGCTGGGCAGTGCAGTCGATGCGCCGCCGTATCAGGCACCGCCGCAGGCACCCGTGCTCTATATCAAACCGGCCAACACCTGGGCGCCCTGGGGCGCGCAGATCGTGCTGCCGTCCGCTCTCGCTGCCGTGGAAATCGGCGCCGCGCTCGGCATCGTCATCGGTTCCACGGCGTGCCAGGTTCCCGAGCGGGATGCGCTCGACTGCGTCGCAGGTTACACCATCGTCAATGACGTCTGCGAGCCGCACGCGAGCCTGCATCGGCCGGCGATCCGCCAGCGTTGTCGCGACGGCTTCTGCCCGATCGGACCGTGGGTGATCGAAAGACACGAAGTGCCGTCGCCGGATGCGCTGCGCTTTCGCGTGCTAATTAATGGAGCGCTCGCTGCAGAGAACACGACGGCGAACCTGATTCGGCCCGTCGCCCGGCTCATCGCCGACATCACCGAGTTCATGACGCTCGCTGCGGGCGACATATTGCTTGCGGGGGTGCCGGAGAACGCGCCACGTGCACGCGCCGGCGATCGGGTTCGAATCGAGATCGACGGCGTGGGCGCGCTGGAGAACTCCTTCGTCGGGGAGCGCCGGTGAAGCGTGCTCGCGTCATCTGGAACGGAGCAGTCCACGATGCGACCGAGGCCGCAGGACGTCTGCGGCTCGACACAGGAGAACTCGTCTGCGAATCCGACGTGGTCTGGCTGCCGCCTCTTAAACCCACCGAGCGTCCGCGCACCATTTTCGCGCTGGGGCTCAACTACGCCGACCACGCGAGGGAGCTCGCGTTCAAAGCACCCGAAGAGCCCCTCATCTTTCTCAAGTCGGAGAGCACGCTGATCGGTCATCGTGAGCAGACGCAGCGGCCGCCCGACGCGACGTACATGCATTACGAATGCGAGCTCGCGGTGGTGATCGGCCGCAAGGCGCGACGTGTCACGCGTGCCGACGCCTACGGATACGTCGCCGGCTACACCGTGGCCAACGATTACGCGATTCGCGACTACCTCGAGAACTACTATCGCCCCAACCTGCGCGTGAAGAATCGCGACGGCTGCACTCCCATCGGGCCGTGGCTGGTCGATGCGGAGAACGTGAAGAACCCGATGAACCTGCGCTTGTCGACCACGGTGAACGGCAGCGTGACTCAGCGCGGCAGCACCGCCGACATGATCTTCGACATTGCCTTCCTGATCGCGTATTTGTCCGCGTTCATGACGCTTTCGCCCGGCGATGTCATCCTCACCGGCACACCCGAGGGACTGGTGGGCGTGCATCCGGGCGACGAGGTAGTCACGGAGATCGGCGGCATCGGCCGGCTGGTGAACACCATCATCGGCGACGAAGCGCTGTCCGAAGCTGCATGAACGCGAGAGTGGCGCAATGATCAAGCATCTCATCGATGGGGGGCCGGTCGAAAGCAAGGCGGTTTTCGAGAATCGCAATCCTGCGACCGGTGAAATCCTCGCCGAAGTTGCCGCCGGCGCCGATGCCGAGATCGATGCCGCGGTGAGCGCCGCCAAGCGCGCGTTTCCCAAGTGGGCGGGACTGTCGGCGAAACAACGCGCCAAAATCATGCGCCGCCTGGGGGAGCTGATCGAGCGCGACGTGCCGGCGCTGGCAGCGCTCGAAACCGATGACACGGGCCTCCCGATCCATCAGACGTTGCACCAGCTTATTCCACGCGCGGCGGAAAACTTCTACTTTTTCTCCGAAGTCGCTACTCGCATGGACGGGCATTGCTATCCCGTCGATCGGACCATGCTCAACTACACGCTGATGCAGCCGGTTGGCGTATGCGGTCTGATCTCGCCGTGGAACGTGCCGTTCATGACCGCAACCTGGAAAGTAGCGCCGTGCCTCGCGCTAGGGAACACCGCGATTCTGAAGATGTCCGAGCTGTCGCCCATGAGCGCCGACCGGCTCGGCGCATTGGCGCTCGAGGCCGGGGTGCCGCAAGGCGTGCTCAATGTGGTGCATGGCTACGGCGGCGATGCCGGAGAAGCGCTGGTCAAGCATCCCGACGTGCGGACGATTTCGTTCACCGGTGGCACCGTTACCGGCAAGCGCATCATGGCACTGGCCGGGTTGAAGAAACTGTCGATGGAGCTCGGTGGCAAGTCCCCAGTGCTCATTTTCGACGACGCGGATCTCGAACGCGCGCTCGACGCAGCGCTGTTCACCATCTTTTCGCTCAACGGCGAGCGCTGCACCGCGGGCTCGCGCATTTTCGTGCAGCGCAGCGTCTACGACGACTTCGCGCGCAAGTTCGCCGAACGAGCCAACCGGCTCAAGGTCGGCGACCCGCGCGAGGACGACACCGAGCTGGGCTCGATGATCACTCGCGCGCATTGGGAGAAGGTCACCGGCTACATCGAGCTGGGACGCAAGGAAGGCGCCGCAGTGGCCGCCGGAGGAACGGCGCCACAAGACCTTCCTTCGCGGGTGAAGGACGGTAATTTCCTGCGTCCGACCGTGCTCACCAATGTCGACAATCGCATGCGCGTGGCGCAAGAGGAAATCTTCGGCCCCGTCGCGTGCCTCATACCCTTCGCGGATGAAGACGAGGGACTCAAGCTCGCCAACGAGGTCAAGTACGGCTTGGCTTCGTACGTGTGGACGCAGGACATCGGCAAGGCGCACCGGCTCGCGGCTGGCATTCAGGCCGGGATGGTGTTCGTCAACAGCCAGAACGTGCGCGATCTGCGGCAGCCATTCGGCGGCATCAAGGAATCGGGCATCGGCCGCGAAGGGGGCGACGCGAGCTTCGAGACTTTTTGCGAAGTAAAAAACGTGTGCGTGTCGCTGGGATCGCATCCGATTCCGCGCTGGGGCGTGTGAGGCCTTATGGGAAGCCTGGCACTCGCCGCGAAAATCACACACGTACCTTCGATGTATCTGTCGGAGCTTCCAGGACGGCATCACGGTTGCCGCGAAGCTGCGATCGAGGGTCACCGCGTTATCGGCGCGCGCTGCCGCGAGCTCGGTGTGGACACCATCGTGGTCCTCGACGTGCACTGGCTGGTCAACGCCGGCTATCACGTCAACTGCAATCCTGTGTTCAAAGGCGTCTACACCAGCAACGAGCTGCCGCACTTCATCAAGAACCTGCCCTTCGAATACCCGGGCAATCCGGCGCTCGGTCAGCTGATCGCCCAGACCGCGACCGCGCGCGGCGTGTTCACCCGCGCGCACGACGCGACTTCGCTCGACCTCGAATACGGAACGCTGGTGCCCATGCGTTACATGAATTCGGACCAGCACTTCAAGGTGGTCTCGGTCGCCGCGTGGTGCAACTGGCACAAGCTCGACGACAGCCGCCGCTTCGGCGAGGCCCTGCGCGAGGCGATTCAAAACAGTGAGTTCAGGGTCGCGGTGCTGGCGAGCGGATCGCTATCGCACCGCTTCAACGACAGCGGCAGCCCCGAGGAATCGATCCACGACATCAGCCGCGAGTTCTATCGCCAGGTGGACCTGCGCGTCGTGGATCTGTGGAAGCGCGGCGACTGGAAGACATTCATCGCCATGCTTCCCGAGTATGCGCAGTTGTGCCAGGGCGAAGGGCACATGCACGACACGGCGATGCTGCTGGGGCTTGTCGGTTGGGACGCTTACGATCAACCGGTCGAGGTCATCACCGATTACTTCGCGAGCTCGGGTACCGGTCAGATCAACGCCGTCTTTCCGCTGCCGCGCTCGCTTGCGTCTTCTTCCGGGTGCCGATGAGCCTCGCCGCCGCCGACACCATGCCGCACATCACCGTCGAATACACCGCCAACTTGAAGCCCGAGGCCGACATCCCGGGCCTCCTGGCCAAGATCAACGACGTTCTCATCGCTCAGAATGGTGTGTTTCCGGTTGGCGGCATCCGCTCGCGGGCGATCGAGCTCAGCGATTTCCGCATCGCCGACGGTGCCGCCGATGATGCCTTCGTCCATGTGACGGTGAAGATCGGGGCGGGACGTGATGAGACGGTGAAGAAGTGTGCCTTCGACGCTCTGTTCGAAGCCATCAAAGCGCACTTCGCTTCCATCTATGCCAAGCGCTATCTCGCGCTGTCGATGGAGATTGCGGAGTTCAGCGAGGCGGGAACCTACAAGCACAACAACATCCACAAACGTTTCGTGGAGCGCTGATGCAGCCATGACCACGCTTGCATTACAGAAAATGGCTCAGGCAGACCGCGCTCTCGACCAGGCGAGCATCGCCGCCGCTGTCTCCGCACTCGATCGCGCCGAGCAGACGCGACGACAGATCGGTCAATTCTCGCTGGTTCATCCCGGGATGACCATCGCCGATGCCTACGCCATCCAGCGCGCCTGGGTGGAGCTGAAGATCGGCCGCGGTCGGCAGATTCGCGGCCACAAGATCGGGCTCACCTCGCGCGCCATGCAGCAGTCCTCGCAGATCGACGAGCCCGACTATGGCGTGCTGCTGGACGATATGTTCTTTGCCGACCGTGGTGACATTCCGTTTCGGCGGTTCATCGTTCCAAGGGTGGAGGTCGAGCTTGCGTTCGTCCTCGGCAAGCGGCTCGAGGGACCACACTGCACCCTGGAAGACGCAATGGGCGCGACCCAGTATGTCGTGCCCGCCGTGGAAATCATCGATGCGCGCATCGAGCAGCTCGACAGCAAGAGCGGCGCCCCGCGCAGGGTCGTCGACACCATATCCGACAACGCCGCGAACGCGGGCATTGTTCTCGGAGCCTCGCACGTGCAGCCGCGAGACATCGATCTGCGCTGGGTCGCGGCGCTGCTCTATCGCAACGAGGTGATCGAGGAGTCCGGCGTCGCCGCGGCGGTTCTCGATCATCCGGGCAACGGCATCGCGTGGCTAGTCAACAAGCTTTCTGTGCATGGTGTCGCGCTCGACGCCGGCGAAGTCGTGTTGAGCGGCTCGTTCACCCGCCCGGTGGCAGCGCGGCCGGGCGATGAATTCCGAGTCGACTACGGCTCGCTCGGTGTGATCTCCTTCCGCTTCGACAACTCCGCCTCTTAACGAATCGGAGGCAAGTCCATGGCAACCCTGACTCGGGCTAGAAGACCGGCCGCCGCAAGGCAGGCACCTGCGCGAAACCGACGCGAGCCGAAGATCGCTCCAGAGGAGTGGCGCGCCAGGATCGAGCTTGCCGCCTGCTATCGTATCTTCGCTCAGCTCGGATGGACCGAGCTCATTTATAACCACATCACCCTGCGCCTGCCGGGCCCCGAGAAGCGCTTCCTCATCAATCCCTTCGGATTGCTCTATTCCGAAGTGCGCGCATCGAATCTGGTGAAGATCGACCTCGACGGCAACATCATCGGGGAGTCGAAGTGGCCGGTCAACCCGGCCGGGTTTACTATTCACGCCGCCATCCACGACGCGATTCCACGAGCGCATTGCGTGATGCACACGCACACGACCGCAGGGATGGCAGTGGCGTGCAGCCAGGCGGGACTGTCGATGAGCAATTTCTATTCGGCACAGCTCTTCGACAAGGTTGCCTACCATGACTTCGAGGGCATCACGGTGCACGCCGATGAGGGTCCGCGGCTCATACGCGCCATCGGCGACAAACCCGCGGTGGTCCTGCGCAACCACGGACTGCTGGCCTGGGGAGACACCATTCCCCGCACCTTCGCCATCCTGTGGCTGCTCAACCGCGCCTGCGAGATCCAGTTCGCTTCCACTTCGATGGGTGCGGTGATCCAGGTTCCCGAGGACATACAGCGCAAAAGCACGCGCGACTCGCTGCAGTTCAGCGAGCGCTTCGGTGCCGGAAAGGACGTGTTCGACGCGCTGACACGGGTGATCGATCGCATTGATCCGTCCTACAAGACATGAGGATCTGCATTTTCGGCGCCGGTGCGATCGGCGGTTTCCTGGGAACACGGCTCGCCGCGGTGGGCGGCAACGTCTCGGCGATCGCTCGCGGAGCGACTGCGCAGGCGCTGCGCAAGCATGGCTGGCGCCTGGAAACTGAAGGCAGGCTTTTGAGCGCGTCGGCGCGTGTCGTCGAATCGCCTTCCGAGCTCGGTCTTCAGGACGTCGTGGTAATCGCCGTCAAGGGGCCGTCGCTGCCGGCCGTTGCCGCAACCATTGCGCCTCTGCTGGGTCCGGACACGGTCGTGATCACGGCAATGAACGGAGTACCTTGGTGGTTCTTCCACGGTTTCGGGGCGCGCCACAAAGGAATGCAGCTCAAGTCAGTCGATCCGCAGGGGCGCATCGCTGCGGCGATTCCGGCGCGGCACGTTATCGGTTGCGTGGTGCACGCCGGCTGCACCACGCCTGAGCCCGGACTCACACGCAACATGGTCGGCAGGCGTCTGATCCTGGGAGAGCCTCGGGGCGGCGAGTCGGCTCGACTAGAAAGCGTAGGCGCGCTGTTCCGCGATGCGGGCTTCGATGTCGAGCTCTCCAGGTGCATTCAGCGCGACATCTGGTACAAGCTGTGGGGCAACATGACTATGAACCCTGTATCCGCCCTCACGGGGGCGACTGCCGACCGCGTGCTCGATGACGCGCTGGTGAACGCCTTCTGCCTGGTGGTGATGAAGGAGGCCGCGGCGATTGGCGCGCGCATTGGCTGCGACATCACCGAGAGCGCCGAGCAGCGCAACCTGGTCACGCGCAAGCTCGGCGCTTTCAAGACGTCCATGCTGCAGGATGTTGAAGCCTCGCGTCCGGTCGAAATCGACGTCCTGCTCTCCGCGCCGCGCGAGATCGGCGCGGCAGTCGGCGAGGCGACGCCGTATCTCGATGCATTGCTGGGCCTGGCCCGACTGCAGGCCCAGATACGCGGACTTTATCCGCGCTGAGCACGTTCGCCACTATGAAACCCGCGCACCGCAATCTGCCGCTGCTGCTCCTGCATGCCCGCGAAGCGGCGATGGCGCATTTCCGGCCGATATTGAAGCGCTTCCGATTGACCGATCAGCAGTGGCGCATCGTGCGCGTGCTGAGCGAAGCGGAAGATGGGCTCGAGCCCGGACAGATCGCGGAGGCGTGCAAGATCCAGAAACCCAGCCTGACTGGGATCTTGACACGCATGGCCCAGATGAAGCTCGTCGATCGCGACAGGTCTGAGGTCGATCAGCGCAGGCAGCGCATCTCGTTGACGGCGAAGGGGAGGGCACTGGTCGATCGCATGACGCCCTTCATCGATCGACAATATCAGCGCATCGAACAGAAGATCGGCGTAGAGACGCTGAGCGATATCTACAGGTCGATCGATACCGTGCTCGCGCTTTTGAATGGCGTCGGCGAATCAGGAAACGACCCGGGTAGGCAGCGTCGGCGGGACAGCGTCGGGTATCGCGTCGAAGGCTCATCGCCCGACACGCCGCCGATGCGGGCCGCGCGCAAAGCGAAGAGGCCGGCGCAAGGCGATCGACGACTGCGCGGGTGACGGAGGAGCACGTGCAACTGCGTAACGAAGCGTGTCCCTGCGGCAGCGGCAAGCGCTTCAAGCACTGCCACGGGCGATTGCCGGCGGAGGAACCGAATCCGGTCGACGACAAGGTGGCGTTCATCATCGCCGGCACCCAGCGCGGCGGAACGACATCGCTCGACCTGTATTTCCGGGATCATCCCCGAATCTCGATGGCGGCGACGCGCAAGGAACTGCATTTTTTCGACCACGAGGAGCACTTTGGTTCGGAGTCGGTCGACTATGCCGTCTATCACGCCCACTTCCCGCGCAGGCTCCCGCAACAGCTGCGCGGCGAAGCCACGCCGAGCTACATGTATTGGAACGCCGCGCCGGAGCGGATGGCCCGCTACAACCCCGCCCTGAAGGTCATCATGATCCTGCGCAACCCCATAAGTCGCGCCTATTCGCATTGGAACAAGCAGCGACAGAGAGGACGCGAGCCTTTGTCCTTTTGGGAGGCGATCCAGGCCGAGCCGGAACGCATCCGCCAAGCCCTGCCGCTGCAAATCCGCAATGCGTCGTATGTCGATCGCGGTTTCTACACGCGCCAGCTTGAGCGGGTGTGGCAGCACTTTCCGGTCGCCCAGACGCTGGTCCTTCGCAGCGAAGAACTTCAGCAGACGCCGGAGACGACGCTGCAGCGCATCGCCGATTTTCTCGCAATCGAGCCGTTTCCCCGCGTCACGTCCAAGAATGCCAACAGGAGGGACTACGAGCAGCCGATGAGCGCGAACGAGTGGGAGTATCTCGCCGGCATCTACGCGTCCGAAATCTCGCAGCTCGAACGCACGCTAGCCTGGGATTGCTCGAGCTGGCGCAACGAGCAAGTCGGGGAGCACCATCGTGCAGCGTGAGCGAGCGCAGGCACGCAAGAAGGGTGCCGATGCGGTTGCAGTTCCCGCCGCCGCGCTCACTCATGCTGTGGAACGCCTGGTCGAAGCCGCCGGATGCTCGGTGACGGAAGCCCGCGCCGTCGCGAGCGGGTTGGTGCAAGCCAACCTCTACGGTCACGATTCGCATGGCGTACAGATGGCGCCGCTTTATGTGGCTAATCTGAAGGCCGGGCTCGCTCGCGCGGACCAGTCCCTGCGCGTCGTCGCCGATCATGGCGCGATCGTCGGCCTTGACGGAGGCAAGGGTCTCGGCCAGTCGATCGGTGCGGCGGCCATGCGCATCGCGATCGAGCGCGCGTCGCAACATGGTTGCTGCGTGGTTGGTCTTTCCAATACGCATCACCTCGGCCGCATTGGCCAGTGGGCAGAGCAATGCGCGGATGCAGGTCTCGCCTCGGTGCACTTCGTCAACGTGCTGTCGACGCCGCTGGTCGCGCCATGGGGCGGAACCGACGCGCGTCTCGCGACCAATCCGTTTTGCGTCGGCGTACCGCACGACCCTCACCCGCTGATCCTGGACTACGCGACCTCCAAGATGGCGATGGGCAAGGTCCGGGTAGCTCTGGACCGCGGCGAGCGCGTTGCCAGCGGCGTGCTCATCGACGCCGCAGGGAATCCGACCGACGACCCTTCGGTTATGTTTCAGGATCCGATCGGCGCCCTGCTGCCCTTCGGGGAGCACAAGGGTTACGCCATGGCGGTGATGTGCGAGCTTCTGGGAGGCGCGCTCTCCGGCGGAAGCGTTCAGCACGAGCATCCGCGACCGAATCCCATGATCAACAACATGCTCTCGCTGGCGTTCGTACCGGACAAGCTGGTCACTCGCGAAGTATTCGCGCGGCAAGTCGAACGCCTGGGCTCCTGGGTCAGAGCGTCGCCTTCGCGCGAGGGCACGCGCATATTGCTCCCGGGCGAGCCCGAGCGCATAACCGCGAACGAACGAGGGCGCAGCGGAATTCCGCTTCCCCGTCGCACACGCGAGGCTCTGCTGGCCTGCTCGCGCTCCTTGGGCATCGCCGACGATGACTTCATGTTCAACGCATCGAGTCAACAATGAGCAAGAGTCACGAAAGCCACTTCAGCGTCGAATTCGGGGACTGCGATCCAGCGCAAATCGTCTTTTATCCCAACTATTTTCGGTGGATGGACGCGGCTTCTCTGCGCTTTTTCCGCGCCTGCGGCGTGCCATCGTGGAAGGACATGGAAGCGTCGACTGGAATCATCGGCACGCCGCTGGTTGATGCTTCCGCACGGTTCATGCGGCCGGCGAGCTACGGTGACGTGATCGATGTCGAAACGAGTATCGTCGTGCCGCCGGGCAAGAGCTTCGTGATGAAGCACGTTATCCGTCGCGACGGCGAAGTTCTGGTCGAAGGACGGGAGGTTCGCGTCTTCGCCCGCCGGCATCCGACGGACCCGAGACGGATTCAGGCCGTGCCGATGCCTGATAACGTCCGCAGCCTTTGCGAATTGCCCCCAGCGCGGGGAGAAGAAGCGACGGAGCCCAAGCAGACGAAGTAGATGCCAAGCATCGCACGTGACGACCGTGGGGACTCGCGCGCGGGAGTCGCGGCCAATGCCATGGTGGCGGCAGCAAGTGGCCAACGCTTTGCGGCGGGCGAAGCCGCCATCGCCCGCCTGCGGGTGCCCGGCGCTGCTTCGCTCGTCACACGACTTCGCTCGCCGCGCCACCCGCCACGGCGGGCGCGGCTCACGTCCGCCGCGTCCGCATTGGCCACCTGCTGGGTGCATGATCGCCGGCTCAGGCTCGACTGGCACCCCGCTCGACGGGCGTAGAATTTGAGGTAGTAGCCCACGCAGGATTTCAACTGAGCCAGCCATGACCGACAAGAAATTCGCTTCTCAAGCCGACCTCGAGGAAAAACAGGTCAGCTTCGACAAACTCTCGGATCATGCCTACGCCTACACGGCGGAGGGCGATCCCAACACAGGCATCGTCGTCGGCGACGACGCGGCAATGGTGATCGACACGCAGGCCACGCCGATGATGGCGCAGGATGTGATCCGTCGCGTTCGCGAAGTAACTTCGGTGCCGATCAAGTATGTCGTGCTTTCGCACTATCACGCCGTGCGTGTTCTCGGCGCCTCCGCATACAAGCCGGAACACGTGATCGCCAGTCGTGATACCTACGATCTGATTGTCGAGCGCGGCGAGGCGGATATGAAAAGCGAGATCGAGCGCTTTCCACGGCTCTTTCGCGCCGTGGAATCCGTGCCAGGGCTCACATGGCCGACGCTGGTGTTCGAGAAGCGGCTCACCCTTTGGCTCGGCAAGCTCGAGGTCGAGATCATGCAACTCGGTCGCGGACATACCAAGGGCGATACGGTGGTTTGGCTGCCGCAGGAAAAGACTCTGTTCTCCGGCGACCTGGTCGAGTCCGGTGCGACACCGTACACCGGAGATGCTTATTTGAGCGAATGGCCAGCGACGCTGGACGCCATCGCCGCCCTGCAACCGGAAAAGCTCGTTCCGGGACGGGGCGCCTCGTTGATGAATCGACAGGACGTCAAGGCAGGCCTGGACGGTACTCGGGCGTTCATCACTGAAATGTTCGGCTCGGTGAAGCGCGCCGCTGCCGCAGGAAAAGACTTGCGCAGCACCTACAAGGAGACGTACGCCGCATTGAAGCCCAAGTTCGGCAGCTGGGTGATTTTCGATCATTGCCTGCCGTTCGATGTGTCTCGAGCCTACGATGAAGCGACTCGCTATCGCGATCCGCGCATCTGGACCGCGCAGCGCGACAAGGAGATGTGGGAGTCGCTGGAAGGTTGAGTGAAGACCTACACCAATCCCATCTATCTCTACACGAGACCCGCGGACTTGAGTGGCTCGCCGCGGCATTGGCCGGTCATTGTTGCCGGCGCGGGACCTGTGGGCCTGACCGCGGCGATCGACCTTGCGCAGCGTGGAATCGACGTGCTCGTGCTCGACGACGACAACACGGTCAGCGTCGGTTCGCGGGCGATTTGCTGGTCCAAGCGTGCTCTCGAGATCCTCGATCGTCTCGGCTGCGCCGAGCGGATAGTGCGCAAAGGCGTCGAGTGGAACGTCGGCCGGATATTCTTCCGCGACGAGCAAGTGTTCGATTTCAACCTGCTGCCTGAGTCGGGCCATCACCGTCCGGCCTTTATCAATCTGCAGCAGTACTGGGTCGAGCAGTTCCTGGTCGAACGCTTAAGCGAGCTGAGTCAGGGCGAGCTTCGCTGGCAGAACAAAGTCATAGGGATCACGCAGCAGACCGACCGCGTGTCCGTCCGTGTCATGACGTCCGACGGCGAATACACGGTGCAGGCCGACTGGCTCATCGTGGCCGACGGCGCGAGAAGCCCGATCCGCGGAATGCTCGGTCTGGAGAGCGAAGGGCAGGTGTTTCACGACCGCTTCCTGATCGCAGACATCCACATGAAGTCCGACTTTCCGACCGAGCGCTGGTTCTGGTTCGACCCGCCGTTTCATCGCAACCAGTCGGCGCTGCTCCACCGCCAGGCCGACGACGTCTGGCGCATCGACTTTCAGCTCGGCTGGGACGCGAATCCTGAGGAGGAGAAGAAGCACGAGAGCATCCTGCCTCGGCTGAAAGCCATGCTCGGAGACAAAACCGAGTTCGATATCGAGTGGGCCAGCGTATATACCTTCCAGTGCCGCCGGATGCGCTCGTTCCGCCACGGCCACGCTCTGTTCGCAGGAGACGCAGCGCACCTTGTCTCCCCATTCGGCGCGCGGGGCGCCAATTCCGGCATTCAGGACGTCGACAATCTGGTGTGGAAGCTCGAGCTGGTGCTCGAGGAACTCGCGCCGCAGAGCCTGCTCGACAGCTATGACGCCGAGCGTACATTCGCCGCCGACGAGAACATCCGAGCGACCACCCGCAGCACCGACTTCATCACGCCCAAAGGCCAGACGAGCCGCATCTTCCGTGACGCCGTCCTGAGGTTGGCAAAACGCCACCCCTTTGCACGAAGACTGGTAAACGCAGGCCGTTTGTCGGTACCGGCCGTGTTGAAAGATTCCTTGCTGAATACACCCGATAGCGCCTCTTTCGCTTCGACGACGATTCCCGGTGCGCCCGCAGCGGATGCTCCTGTCTCCGGCTCGCGCGGCGACTGGCTGCTGGGTTACCTCGATCAGGGCTTCACCCTGCTTGCGTTCGGGACAACGGTTCCCGAAGACGCCGTGACCGCGCTCGCGCGAGCTCCGATTCCGGTCGCAGTCGTGTTGGTGGGTGGTGCACTGGCGGCAGCGGGAGCAGACCGCATCGAGGATCGCGATAAACTGCTTGCGGCGCGGTACGATGCGCAGCCCGGCACTTGCTACTTATTCCGGCCCGATGAGCATGTGTGCGCTCGTTGGCGTTCCTTCGATCTGGCGTGCGTCCTCGCAGCCGTCGCCCATGCCACTGGACAGACCGCTGCCGAACAGGAGGCTGCGTGAGCGAACACAAGACTGTGTCGTCTGGGATATCGACATTGAACACCGACATCAACATCGCGGCCCCCGATGACTTCTACGAGGAGCTGATCGAGCTGCACCGCGGCCTCTCCGACGAGCAGAGCGCGCTGGTCAACGCCAAGTTGATCCTTCTGCTCGCCAATCACATCGGTGACGCAGCCGTGCTGCGAGAAGCGATGCGCGCTGCGCGCGCCGACGCCGCTTGACTTCAATCGAAACGTTGCGAACGAACGAATCATGACGACGACAAAAGCTTCCAAGCTCTCGCAACAGGCGCCGACCTCGCGAGACGTGGCACTGACGTATCAATCCGGCTTTGGCAACGAGTTCGCGACCGAAGCACTGGCGGGAGCGCTGCCCATTGGCCAGAATTCGCCGCAGCGCGCAGCGTACGGGTTGTACACGGAGCAGCTTTCCGGCACCGCCTTCACCGCACCGCGCGGCGTGAACCGCCGCTCATGGCTGTATCGGATCCGTCCCGCGGCCGTGCACCGGCCTTTCGCGAAAATCGGCAACGGACGCATCGAAAGCCGTTTCGACGCCGTCCCAACGCCCCCCAATCAGATGCGCTGGGATCCACTGCCGATTCCCTCGGCACCGACCGATTTTGTCGACGGCCTCGTCACCATGGCGGGCAACACGGATCCTGCCGCGATGAGCGGCTGCGGGATTCACGTCTACACAGCCAATCGTTCCATGAACGAGCGCTTTTTCTACGACGCCGACGGCGAGCTGCTCATCGTGCCGCAGCAGGGCCGCTTGCGATTCGCCACCGAGCTCGGACGCATCGATGTCGAGCCATGCGAGATCGTCGCAATTCCGCGCGGAGTGCGCTTCCGCGTCGAGCTCGTCGATAAAGCGGCACGCGGTTATGTGTGCGAGAACTACGGAGCGCCGCTGCGGCTTCCGGATCTCGGTCCGATCGGTTCCAATGGACTGGCCAACCCGCGCGACTTCCTCTCACCGCAGGCCTGGTATGAGGACCGCGAGGGCAAATTCCAGTTGATCGCAAAATTCATGGGCAATCTGTGGTCCGCCGACATCGATCACTCTCCGCTCGACGTCGTTGCCTGGCACGGCAACTACGCCCCGTACAAGTACGACCTGCGCCGCTTCAACGTGATCGGCTCGATCAGCTATGATCATCCGGATCCGTCGATTTTCCTGGTGCTCCAGTCGCAGAGCGACACGGCCGGCGTCGATATGATCGACTTCGTGATCTTTCCTCCACGCATTCTGGCGATGGAGCACACCTTCCGCCCACCGTGGTTCCACCGCAACGTGGCGAGCGAGTTCATGGGACTGATCGAGGGCGTATATGACGCCAAGGCTGAGGGCTTCCTGCCAGGCGGCGTGAGCCTGCATAACTGCATGACCGGGCACGGGCCCGACGCCGACACCTTCGCGAAGGCTTCGACTGCGGATCTCTCGAAGCCCACCCGCGTCGCGGACACCATGGCGTTCATGTTCGAGACGCGCCACGTGATTCGCCCGACGCGCTTCGCGCTGGAGTCGGCGCAGTTGCAAGCCGATTACTACCGTTGCTGGGAAGGGCTGCGCAAGCACTTCGATCCTGGGCAACGCTGACGCTTGCCCGCTGCGAAGCCCGACGAGAGCAGGCGGAAGGTGCGCCGCGTCTGCGCGACGCACCCTCAAGCTGCCTACTTCGCGGAACCTGAGCTAGCCGCCGGCGGCGCCCCTTTTGCGCACGGGCCGCGGGCCGGGTGGCATGCGCTGTAGGGCGGATCGGAGTCGATCTGCACCCGAGGAACGTATGCCGCGACTTTCGTATTGCTGCGATCGTCGGCGACGTTGTGCGTTAGCTTCGTGCAGTGGCCTCTCGCCGGATGGCAGACAGAATAGGCCGACTCGTAGAGTGTCGCCGCCTCCATGCCCTGAGGGTCGTTGCTTACATCCGCGGCGCGCACGCCCGTTGCGACAGCAAAACCTGCGACCATGACGAGCGTCGCGGGAGCATACCTGCTAAGAGATCGGGAAGACATGATGAGGCTCCTTGTCGGGTGACAGATGGTTTGACGAGGTTCGTTCCTTCCTGACGCCGATGACTCACTCCAAAGCGAAGAGCCGTAGCGACGAGTCGCGCACTGGGTTCGGCTCGCTTCGCCGGCAAAGACTAAGCCTGCCTCCAGCGGCGACTAAAGGGCTGTGCGACGAAGCCGGGAAGAATGGGAGCGGAACCGGACGATTCGGGCGTGAAGCGTCCAAGCGGCGCAACTGCGAGGGTCGGGTTGCCGCGGACATGCGAATCGACGCTCACAGAACTGTTGGTCGCTGACACGCTCACACCAACTCCGACCGGTGCTGTTTCTGCGTCGGGGCGTACCTTCCAGACCACCTGACGCTCCTGTCTGTCCCCATCCGCCTGCTAGGCCACGCTGGGCTTTCCGTCGCCGGTTTCGACGCCTTCGCCCAACGAATCGTCGGCTTCGTCGCGTTCGCGTTGAGAACAGCCGGGGCGCTGCATACGATGAGTACCGACAGACGCCGCATGGGCGGCCGAGTCGAGATCCCGTGGATCAGAATTTCGAGATTGTGTCAGAACGCAAACCTAACAGGAGATACGCCATGACGAGCTACGAATCCGGTACTCCGCGCGTCACTTGCGCCATCGCCGCAATCGCCATGACAGCGATCACCATCGGTGTAATGGTCGTCTTGCCGGCGAAAATGGAGCCCGATAGTCAGACGTTCGTGGCGCTGGCAATGTCTCAGGGCGCCACAAGCAAATCGTGTAGTCCCGCGCGATCGATGAGCGTCGAGGCGGTAACGCCACGTCAAACGCCAGCCACCGCTGTGATCTCCAATGCGGAGTTGAAGTGCAAGCAGCAGGGGTGAGAGTGCAGGGTTTAGCCGCGATGGGGCGCGATCGCCTGGACGGGCACAGCGCCCACACCAACGGCCTCGTCCGGACGGCGCGGGGCAGGTTCGAAGGGAAACTCCAGCAGAGCCTCGGTTGCGCCTTCGCCTCGTCTTTGAAGCGAGAGGCTCGCGTCGCCGCCAAAGAGCGTGGCAAGCCGTTCGCGGATGCCGGTGATGTCCTCTCCGTCGTTTTCTGGAAGGAAGCCGGCGCCGGTGTCGGTGATATCGAGACGGAGTTTCCTATCAGCGATCGAGGCAAGTATGTGAATCGATCCGCTCGATCGCGCCCCTGCGCGGCTGTGCGCGATCGCATGATCGATGAGCGGCAATAGCATCATCGGCGGCATGCGCGCGTCGCCGACCTCACGCGTCATATCGACCTCGAAGCTAAGCCCTTCCCCCAGCCGCTGGCGCACGATGCCAAAATACGCGCGAGCGAGTTCGATCTCCTGACTAACGGTCGACGAAGTGTCGCGCATCTTCGGCATCGCGGCACGCAGGTAGGCGATCAGCTCGTCAAGCATGCGCTCGCCCCGCGTCGGATCGCTCTCGTAGAGCTGCTTCACGTGCGCCAGCGTGTTGAACAGGAACTGCGGCTCGACGCGCGCCTGCATTGCCTGGAGGTCGGATTCGATGCTGCGCCTCTCCGCGTCGATCCGATCGAGTTCGGCGCGGTGCATGCGTTCGCGCGCTTGCCGCTCCCGGCGGCGATCGATGATCACCCAGAACACAGCGCAGCCGACTACCGCGTTTTCGAGGAAGGCATAGAGGTAGAAGCCGATACCCGGAGGGCGAACACCACCGAACAGCGCCATGATCATCGTCGCCACGAAAGCCAAGGCCAGCGCGGTTCCGACTGCCGCACCCACGACGGCGGCCAGCGCATAGGCGCCACGACGCGAGGGATCCTTCCCTGTCAGCCGATCGGCAACGACGAAAGCCAGCAGGAGTGCGAAAACCCTGATCTGCGCACCGACAAACGTAAAGGGCACACTGCGAAGACCCACGCCGCGCGAGCCGCCCGTCACCAAGCCGAAGAGCAGGAACGCCAATCCCAGAAGGAACGTCGTTCGTAGCTGCGCGGGGGTTATCCCGCGCCATGCAGCGAACACCAGCCGTAGCGTGAGCTTCGTCGGAGGAGGAGACAAGGCAAACGTCGTCACGGCGCTGGTGCGACAGGAGTTGCCGGAACATACGCCAAGCGAGGCAGCGCGATCGTGGCGACCACTCCGCGCGGCGCGTTCATCCTCAGCGTGAGCCGGGCCGCCGCTCCGTAGGCGCCCGCGAGACGGGCGCGGATGTTGGCGAGCCCAGTCCCGGCGCCCGACGACTCGACGAAACCGCGTCCGGAGTCTGCCACGCTCACACACAACTGATTTTCCTGGACTGTCGCTGAGATCCGGATTTCTCCGCCCTCGGGGAGCGGCGCGAGCCCATGCTTGATGGCGTTCTCGGCGAGCGTCAGCAGCATCATTGGCGGGAACTTCGCTTCGCGAAGCTGTCCCGGAATTTCGATCGCGAAGGCCAGCCTCTGGCCCATGCGGAAGCGCTGGATCGCAAGATAGGACTCCGTCAGCTCGGCCTCGCGCCCAAGGGTCGAATCCGCTGCTCGCATGTGCGGAAGAGCAACCTCGAAGTAACGCATGAGATTGTCCAGCATCGTCACGGCGTTGGCGGCGGCGGTCTGGTAGAGCCGGCGAACGTTGGCCAGCGTGTTGAAGAGAAAGTGCGGCTCGATTTGCGCCTGCAGCATGCGCAGCCGCGCCTCGTCGCTCCGCTCGATGAGCAGCGCACGATCTCGCTCGGCGGACATCGCGCGCGCGGCGCTGCGGTCAGCGGTACGCAGAGACGCGAACACCGTGGCGAAGAGCACGCACAACAACCCATAGCGTACCCAGGAACGGGCAAACGCGGCGAGCGGGTCGTCGCCGAAGCCAATCGCAAACTCTGCACGCGGGACGTCGGCGATGACCGCCTTGAACGCCATGCCGGACTCGAACAGCAGCATGGCAAAGACGCCGATAGCGGAGGATAGGGCGAGTGCAAGGGCCAATGCAGCGTAGCGCAACGCGGCGCTGCCCGTGACGAGATTCCAAGTCGCGACGACGGCGAGGGTCACCGGAATTGCGACGATCAGTCCGCCAGCGACGAAGGTTGCGAAGCGCGTCAGCATTTCGAGCGCGGGAAGGTTGCTGGCGAGTTCGATGCTGCTTCGGCGAGCACCATTGACGACACAGACCAGCGCGACGAGCGAGATGCTTTTACAGGTCAGACCGGCGAGCAGAGGTCCGTGGCGAGAGCCCGCCAGCCGGTGCGAAACCCTCGCGTAATCTGGTGTTCGGACCGACGTCATGAAGCGAGTCTACTTGAACACATACTGGAGTGCGCCGTAGTACATCCGCCCGCGCGGATCAGCGTACGAAGGATCGATGCCCACCTGGAAAGTGCCAGCCTGAACCTGGTTCGACACCGGAGGCGAGGTGTTGAGTGCGTTGCGAATGCCTGCCGCCAAAGTGAGGTTCTTGAAACCTGTGTAGCGCCCTTGCAGGTCCCACACCGAGTAGGATCCGACGCGCCGCGTCGCGCAACCCGACGTATCGAGTTCGCTGCACGGTTCCGAGTAGCCCGACTGGTAGTTGTTGGCGAGGGTCGCGCCCCAGGGGCCTTGCGTCCAGTTGAGTTGCGCGTACTGGCGGTACCGGGCAATCGCGCCCAGCAAACCTCGCTGTCCGACCGCCGTGGGCACACTCTGCGAGACGTAGCCGCTCTCCGAGAAATCGAACACATAGGTGCCATTCACCGAGAGCCAGAAGCTGCCGATCGGCCATTGAGGGCTGCGCCATTGGAAATTCAAGTCGAGGCCTGACGTGGTGATGGTGCCGACATTCGTGGGGTAGCCGACGACGTAGGCGATCTTTCCCGGCAGGTCGGGATACTGCGGATCCGGTGGATCGCGCACGACATAGGATGGCGCCCACGCCGCGTAATCCATTCCGAGGATCACGTCGGCGGGCACAGTGGTGATGACGTTCTTGACTCTGACCCAGTAGTAGTCCGCGCTCGCCGAGACCCCCGGCGTCGGCTCGAACACGATTCCAGCGTTGACCTGCTGCGAGGTCTCAGGCTGCAGTGCTGCGTTGCCGCCCACCTTGCGAGTGATGCCGGTGCCGCCGCAGTCGTAGAAATCCTCGGTGACCGGGCAGCGGATAGGATCCGCAAGGTCGAGGTCAGCGGCCCCGAGCGACTGTGGCTGGAACAGGTCCGAGAGCGTCGGCGCACGGAAACCCGTGCCGTACGCGCCGCGCAGCAAGATGGTCTTCGCGGGTTGCCAGCGCAGCGTGACCTTGGGATTGGTGGTGCCGCCGAAGTCGCTGTAGTAGTCGTAGCGCACGGCGACGTTGACCTCGAAGCTCGTCACCACCGGAACGTTCACCTCGCCGAACAGCGAGTAGACGTTCCGGTGCGACGTCGTCAACGAGGGAATGGCGCCCGCGACGCCGGGAACATCGCCGCTGACGATGAAGTCGGAGTTTGACTGCTCCAGGCTTTCGCGACGTGCCTCGAAGCCGAACGCGACCGCGATCGACCCCGAAGGCAGGTCGTAGACGCCGTTGGCGAGCGTCAAGCTCGCGCCATAGTTGCTGGCGCGGTTATCGTTGGCTTGCCCCGTGACCTGAGTCGCGCGCATTAGCTCGAGCACTGAATCGGTGTTGTATCCGAAGGGATCGATCACACCGGACCGCAGCAGTGGCCCGAACTTGCTTTCATAGATATAGCCGCTCACGTAGTCGTCGACCTGGCGGTTCTGCGTATAGTTGGCGGCGAGCTGGTAGTCCCAGCCCTTGATGTTTCCCTGCAATCCGGCGACGCCGTTCCACTGGTCGACTCGGGCCTGGTCGGTGCGGGGCCCCAGCTCGACCGTCCGATAGGCCAGCTGGAGCGGCTTGGTCGGATCGCCGCCCGGCAGCCCGGCCACGTACGCCGCCGGGTAATAGGGGGAGCCGGGCGGCAGCGTCATCGGTGTGAGTGTGATCATCGAGCTCAGCGGTGTGGGTGAGACGCGCTGGACGAAGGTGCCGTAGTAGTACGAGCCTTCGGCGAAGAACTGGTTGTCGGCGTCGATCTGCCAGGTGTAGCGGCCGATGACATTGGTTTTTTCGGCCTGCGGAATCGTCTCGCTCACGCTGGCGAAGTCGAACCGGCATTGGAAAGGCGCCTTGACCGTCGGAAACGAATAAGGCTGGGCGCAGGAGTCGGGCGTCGCGCCGCCGGGAAACGGAATCGTCGGATTGCGCGTGCTGCGGAATCCGTAGACCTTGCCGGTGTGAGGATCCGTCTGCAGGATGTTGGCGGGGAACGAAGCCCCGCTCGTGTTGTCGACACCGAGGCTCGGTATGTACGAGGTCCTGGTGCTCTCGCGCTGCGACGCCTTGAGGGCGTCCTGCTTGAAATAGTCGGCCGAGATGAAGAAGTTGTACCTGTCGTTCTTGAGGTCGCCCGAGCCCACAGTGACATCGACACGTCCGTTGTCGCCTCCGCCCTGCTGCGTCCAGTAGTAATTGGCGTTCACCTCGGCGCCGCGGAAATCGTTGCGCAGGACGAAGTTGATGACGCCGCCGATGGCGTCGGTACCGTACACCGCGGAAGCCCCGTCCTTGAGAATCTCCACTCTCTCAATCGCCGACGCCGGAATGCCGGACAAATCGACGCTCTGGCCGCCGGAGAGTGCGTAGGGCGCGAGCCTGCGTCCGTTCATCAAGATGAGCGTCCGCTGGCTGCCCAGCCCGCGCAGCGAAGCGGCGGTAAAGCCGACGAGCGTGCTTCCAATCCCGAGGGCCTCGTTGGACCCGCCGAATGACTGGTTCGCGCTGATGCGCTCGAGCAGCTCCTGCATGGTCTGCACGCCGCCGTCGAGCAGCTCCTCGCGCGTAATCACCTGCACCGGCAGGCCACTCTCCCCCTCGATGCGCGCGATGTGAGTGCCGACCACCTCGATTTTCTCGATCTTGACGACCGGTGGTGCATTTTGCTGCGCAGCAGTGGGGAACGCGGCGCAGAATAGTAGCGCGATCAGACCAATGCACCGGCTCGTTTGCGCTGGGAGCGGTGCAAGCGTGCGCCGCTTCATCGGCAGTGATGCTCGATCGCTCGCTGACCGCCTTCGAGGTCGCATCACATCTGCCTGAACAGGTGCACATACGACTCGCTCACCGCCAGCGTCTCCTTGCGCTGCTTCAGCCGCACGTGCAAGTGGCCGCGCAGGTCGCGATGGATACCTGCAATGGCGTTGACATTGACGACGGTCGAGCGATGGATCTGCCAGAACACCTTGGGGTCGAGCTCGTCGATCAGCTCCTTGATGGGCTTCCTGATCAACGACTGCGTGTCCGAGGTAGTCACAAGCGTGTACTTGTTGTCGGCCTGGAAGTAGCAGATCTCCTCGACTGTAATCAGCCGAAGGTTTTGCCCCTGAGAGGTGGTGATCCAGCGCAGGTATTCCTTGCCGGTGTCCAGCTTGGCCGCGAGCGCTTCCAGGATCCCGTCCAATCTGGCGGGAGCGCTGGCAACCTTCTCCTTGAGCCTCGCTACGGCGGTGGCGAGCCGCGCCGGCGAGAACGGCTTCATCACGTAATCGACAGCGCCTTGCTCGAAGGCTGCCACCGCATACTTGTCGTAGGCGGTGACGAACACGACGTGGCATTTGCCGCTCGCCTGCCGGGCGACTTCGAGACCGGACATGCCAGGCATCTGGATGTCGAGAAACAGGACGTCTGGCGAGTGCCTGGACAGCGCGTGCATCGCCTGGATACCGTCCTCTGCTTGCGCGCAGATGGTCAGTTCCGGCCAGAGCGCAGCGAGCGAATCCTTGAGCTCGCTGCGCAGCACAGGCTCGTCTTCGGCAATGATTGCCTTGAGTGCGGTCATACCGGATCTCCCTGGCGCATCGATGTGCGTTCGCTCCGGCTCACGCTCGTCCTACTATAAACGGCTCTCAACGCTTGCCGGAACACGCCGGGGATGTGTTAGCATGCGGCCCCTTCGAGCGCACCAGCGTCTACGCCCAAAGCCTATGCCAGTGTTGGCGTCGAGGCTTTGGAATCAGACGAAAGCTGGAAAATACGGCGCCAATCCAGGCCCGCGCGGTGTGAATCCGCGGCCAAGTGGAGCGAATTCGGAAGGCTTGGTTGTGCCAGCGCCTCGCCGATCGCTAACGCACTAGGAACGCAGCCTCGAAATCCGAGGTCGCCGCGCTCGAGCTAATACCGTTGCCATTCTGCACAATCGCGCGCAGCTGAAACCAGCTTCCCGATAGACGCCGGCAGTCGCCCACTTCAGGCCACGCGCCGTTCGGCGTGAACTCACCTGAACAGGTGACGATTTGTGCCTCTGCCTTCCCTACTGTGCGCTCATGGATCGATGGAATGTGCGATCCAGATGAGCAGCACCCGAAGCCAATTACGAAGGGGAGATAAGCGATGAACACGACCGAAACCACTGCACACCGCAGTGCGGGTCACTCTGTAGTAGAGATTACGGGTTTGCCAAGAACAATGAGCTGCGTGTCCAAGTTTGTCGGTCCCATCCTTCTACTTCTAGCCTCATTCGGGTGGACCGATCCGGCTATGTCATCAGGCGATCCTATCGCCGGACAGAGTGCCTACGTGCAGGATTGCGCGCTATGCCATGGTCCAAGGCCCTCGCGTTCAGTTCTGGCCGCGGCGAATGATCCGGATCTGATCGGCGAGCACATCATGCAGATAATGATCGAGGAGCAGGACAGGTGGGGCTCCCGGCCGCGTTTCAGGGTGGTGGGGAGCTTTGACGATATCGCCGCCTATCTTGCATCGCTCGTCAACTACCAGGGCTTGTGGTGGAGCTCGCCGGCCGGATCAGAATCAGGATGGGGGATCAACGTTGCGCATCAGGCCGAGTCATCTTCGCAACCTGGTTCACCTATGATCTCGCCGGCAAGGGGCTGTGGATAG
>Ga0126381_100001031_pt1 | contig 30239 bp, 22 predicted proteins | sample PanSoiMetPlot_28_FD_96465 | JGI IMG/M metagenome (GOLD analysis project Ga0126381, IMG submission 96465) | Tropical forest soil microbial communities from Panama - MetaG Plot_28 | ecosystem: Environmental > Terrestrial > Soil > Tropical forest > Bulk soil | place: Panama | collected 2016-02-17
CAGTTTGCGACCCAGCGTTCGGCACGCTATTCTGCCAAGGACTTTCGAGGGAAGTCTGCACGGGGCTCATGCGCAGCGAGCGAACGGCAACCGGGGATGGGACCAACTGGCTTTCCCCCTGTCCCTCGATTAATCCAACCAACCTTCGATGTGCCGCCCGCTTTGCTGGAGTGAGCGCCTGTGCGTAGAGGTCAAGCGTCAACCTGCTGTTCGCGTGGCGCATCAGTTCCTGCATGGTCTTCACGTCTTCGCTTCCGCCTAGAAGTGTTGCAAAGGTTCTGCGGAAGGAGTGCCAGCCGATTCTCTTCGTGATGCCCAGGCGTTTTGCTGTGCGCTGCACGTGGCACTTTAAAAGGGTTTCCGGCCAGTATGGTTGCTTGCCGCCCACATCGGGACTGGCAAACACCCAGTCATCGTTTTGCCGGTAGAGTGTCTGCCTGTTCCAATCTTGCAGAGCATCAAGCAGCGCTCCATCGATGGGCACAGGTTTTTGCGAAGCCTCCGTCTTCATGTCGCCGAGATGCTGATGAAACTACTGCCCGGCTAAGCAGAATATGACCATCGGAAAAGTCAACGTCCCTCCACTTTAAGCCGAGAGCTTCCGAGACTCGCAGGCCCGTCGCCACGTTTAGAAAGACCAATAACCGCGCCGGGTTCGCGAGCTCTCCGAGTAGCAGCCTCAGTTCGTCCAGTTCCAGCACGTCAGGCAACTTCTGACGTTTGGTGCTCTGCCGCACGAGTGTCATGGGATTCTTTTCGAGCCATTCATGGCGGCAGGCATGGTTGAAGATGATGTGCATTACGTTTCGGATCTTGGTTTTGGTGTGGTTTGCCAAGGAAAGGCCATGCAGCCAAGACTCAACCTGAACTGTTCTCACGTCCACGAGTTTGTGTTCTCCCCAGTTCGGAAGGACCCAAATCCTGGTCGTGGTCTCGACAGTTTTTTGCGTCGACCATGCCTTCTTCGGCAATTCGTTCTCTTCATAGTGCTTGACCAGTTGCCTCACGGTTAGTGGCACTGCGGCGTTCGCCGCGTTGATCGTGGAGCGAAGCGTTTCAACGGCGCGTTTCGCCGCTGCCTTGGTGGGGAACTGTTCAACTGTACCCACAACCACCTTCCGGTAGACCCGTCCTTCCGCCGTGTTCTCGCGCCAGCGGAAAATCCAAACTTCCGGTCCGGCCTTCAGCGCTTCGCGTGACAAACTACCTGACTGATATCGTTGCCTTGTGAATTTCACGAGCTCTTCTCCTTTGTGAAATCCACACGGTCAGCGAGTTGGCCATTAGAGTGTGAGACAGAGCGCAACCACTTTTCAAGGTCGGAAGCCCGGTAGCGCCGAAATTTCCCCACCCGGAAAGCGGGTACGTATCCGAGTCGCGCGAGTCGTTGTATCGTCTTTGGATGAATTCTCAAGAGACTGGCCGCTTCAGAGGCATCGAGCAGGGGCTCAAACTCCGCGTCTTTCTCCCCCCGCAATCGTTTTTGTTCGCGTGAACTAAGCCCAGGGTCTGGGGGCAATGGTTCACGCTTCTTTTCTTGAGCGCCCTCACTTCTTACCAATCCGGACGAGAGGTTTGTGTTGCGGACTTTCATCGGTTCCCACCGGGAAAAGCTGGCCACGTACTCTCAAAGGCTGAATGGACAGTCCTTGCTTATTTTGTTCAACAAGGACTCGAAGCTTTTGGGAGCGAAACGCCGAATCCCGTTTCCGGGGAATCCTTGGCCGCAGTCCTCGGCGCATTCCTGGCCGGGTACGAATTGCGAAAGGGAGGAGCCAACCGACGGGACGAATATTATCTCGGAAACTTGCCAGAAGACTGTCAGCCCTCTTCAAAGGGCAAGGATTCAGAAGCCAAGGAGAAAGCAGCGCCGGAGGCTGTTCGCAAAACGGTCGCCGAGGCACGCCGACGCACGGCGGAGCCGACGAGCAGGTATTTGTTCGCAGGCCGCAACCTCTATGTGCTGCTCGACGAGGAGACCTTCTCTGGAGCCGACGCTCTCAAACGACGAGCGGGACTGAATCAGGGACAGGCGCATCCCCGCCCGGTTTGGTTTGTACTCGACGAATTGGCGAGTTTGCAGCAGCTGCCGCAGTTGCACACGGCGATCACGGAGAATCGGAAATCGAACAATCCCGTGGTGCTGGGCTTCCAGGGCCGCAGCCAGCTTGAAACTCGTTACGGGCATGAAGCCGAGGCGATGATGTCGCAACCGGCGACGAAAATCTTTCTGCGAACCAGCGAGCCACGCGCGGCCAAATGGATCAGTGAAACCATAGGAGAAGTCGAGATCGAGCGCATACGGGAGAGCCGTTCAAGCGGTCAGTTCCCCCAATATCGCAACTCGAAAGGCTATGGATTGGAACGTCAAGTCGAGTCACTCGTGATGGCAAGCGAAATCAGCGGGCTCACACCGTTGCATGGTTATCTGAAGTCGGGAAATCTGGTGGTACGGATGGGCTTTCCGTATGTGACACTAGCGAACAAGCAGCCCGCGTTTATCGAACGGGAGATCAAACACTGGCCAAGAGCGACGGAAGAGCCCGAAGCGGCGGCGGCCACCGTTGCGGAAGCGAGCAGCACTCTACCGGAACAAAAGATCGCGCCACACTTGAAGCAAGCCCGCGAGCAGCACTTGAAATGGACCCAGCATCAGCGCTTCTTCGAGTAAGCCAACACATGCTGACAATTTCCAAGCCACTGAGTGCAGGGCAAGCGCAGACATATCACGCGGAAGAGTTTGGGAACGCCCGCGAGAACTACTACACCGAAGCGGACCAGATTCGCGGAGAGTGGCACGGAATGCTCGCCGAACAGTGGGGACTGCGGGGCGAGGTTCGTGAAGAGCACTTCGAGCGGCTTTCTGAAGGGCAGCACCCGATCACGGGCGAACAGCTAATCCGCCACCAACCGGCCAGAGAGTACACGAACAAGCGTGGCAAGGAGGTGAGCGCGATGGAGCATCGTGCAGGTTGGGACGCGACTTTTTCAGCCCCGAAGAGCGTATCGTTGACCGCTCTCGTAGGTGGAGATCAACGCGTCCGGGAAGCGCACCAAGAAAGCGTTAGCGTCGCACTTGATGAGCTGGAGCGATATGTTCAGGCCCGAATCGGAGGCTTTCTACCGGCGGAGACCACTCGTAAGTGGATAGCAGCAAGGTTCGAGCACGACAGCGCGAGGCCGGTAAACGGTTATGCCGCACCGCAACTGCATACGCACGTTGTCTTTTTCAATCTCACGGAGACCGAGGACGGAGAGGCGCACTCTCTCCAGCCTCGCGAGCTTTATAAAACCCAGCGATACGCGACGGCCGTTTACCGCTCGGAACTGGCATACCGTCTGAAAGAACTTGGCTACGAGGTCGAGCGCGGTGAAAGCAGTCAACCGGAAATCAAAGGCTACAGCAAAGAATACTTGGAAGCATCGAGTCCCCGCCGCCGGCAGATCGAGCAACATCTGGCGAAGCAGGACCATCGGGGGGCAGCTGCAGCTCAGATCGCGGCGCACCAGACCCGAGAAGGAAAGCTGGAACTCACGCACGAAAAGATGCAGGAGCAGCACAGACAGATGGCGCAGGCCTTCGGCAATCGGCCTGATCGTGTCGTCGAAGCCGCAAAGGAGCGACGAGAAAAGCCAATTGAGGAGCCCGAAAACAATGTCGTTGCCCAGGCACTCAACTACTCGCGAGAGAAAAATCTGGAACGGGAAGCAGTCGTCGAGGAGTGTGAGTTGCTGAGAGATGCTTTTATACGTTCAATGGGTGACGCCACCGTTGCGGAGGTCAAAGCTGAGTTCGAGAAACGTGGCCAGGCAGGCGAGTTCATCGAGACAAGCAATCGCGGACCGGGCCGAGCGTTCACCACAGAGGAAATGATCGACTGCGAGCGCGAAACGATCCAAATGATGCGCGCGGGGCCAAAACCAACAAGGGCCAATCGCGACCTTCAAGACACGCCGGCAGATCGAGCAAGACCACTCGCATTTGAGCGCGAGCCAGCATGCAGCGGTCGAGCAAATCCTGTCGAACCGCGACCAAGTGACGGCGCTTGAGGGTGTCGCCGGTGCAGGGAAGACTACTTCTTTAGCCGCAATCCGTGAAGGCGCCGACCGTGAGGGTTTCAGAGTGCAGGGCCTCGCGCCAACATCACGTGCGGCAAAGAAACTCGAGGAGGCCGGAATCGAATCGAGCACGTTGCAACGCCACTTAGCGCATAGCGAAGAGCTGCAGGACAGGCAAAATCGTTTATACATTCTCGACGAATCGAGTCTGGCGAGCACGAAGCAGATGAACGAATTCCTGCGCTGCCTTAGGGGAAACGATCGAGTATTACTCGTGGGAGATACGCGTCAACATGAAGCCGTCGAGGCTGGGCGACCGTATCAGCAACTCCGCGAAGCTGGAATCCAAACAGCACGGCTTGATGAGATCGTGCGGCAGAAAGACCCGGCACTCAAGGAAGTGGTGAAGCTACTCTCGCGTGGCAATGTAGGAGAAGCGATCGAGCGGCTCGATACTCAGGGCCGTGTGCATGAAGTCCCAGACCGCGACGAGCGACTGAAAGAGATTGCACGTGAGTACGCAGCGAGACCCAAAGGCACACTAGTGGTCTCACCTGACAACCAATCCCGCCGCGAGATCAACGAAGCTATCCACCGGACGATGCAGAGCGCGGGCCTAGTGGATACACAGGAGTACAAACAGAGGGTCTTTGTGGCAAGGCAAGAGGTCACAGGTGCCGACCGACGTTGGGCCGCTCAATATGAAGGCGGCGACATAGTACGCTACACGAGAGGTAGTAAAACACACGGCATCGAACCCGGAGAGTACGCCCGAGTCGAGCGCACGAAGGAGAGAGAAAATCTGGTAACAGTCAAACTCGAGAACGGTCAGAAAGTGACTTACGATCCTCGCCGGTTGCACGGCGTGACACTCTACCTTGAGACAGAACGCGCATTCAGTGCAGGCGACCGTGTGCAGTTCACAGCGCCGAGTCGGGACCGACACATCGCTAACCGAGAGCTAGGCACCATCGAGAAAGTCGATCAAGGCGGCAATCTGCAACTGCGTCTCGACTCAGGCCGCGCAGTCAAGTTCAACATCAGAGAGGATCCGCATCTCGATTACGGCTACGCGGTGACGCGTCACAGTAGCCAGGGGCAGACTGCTGACCGTGTGCTAATCTACGTGGACACCGAGCGAGGAGGAGAGAAGCTCATCAATCGCCGCTTGGCATACGTGGCGATATCGCGTGGCCGCAACGACGCGCAAATCTACACCGACGACAAATCGCAGCTGACCGCGCATCTCTCGCGTGACGTGTCGCGCCGGTCCGCGATGGAGCAGACTCGCAAGCCGGATGTTGCCACTCAGAAGATCGGACCATCCTCGACGTTGCGACAAGAGTTAGAGCAAACCATCGTTCAGGGGCTCACCATTGGGCGCTAGTGGCCGCTAGGGTTTGCCGAAGGCATCGACTGTTTCTTCATAGCCTTCTGGACGTTCTTCGAGCGGTTGATCGAGCACGTCACAGTTGGTGCGGCGCAATCCCCGACCGATGATTTGTTCGGTGAGAAGCGCGAACTGAAGGCGCGAATCCCCGATGATAGACAAAGCTCGTACATAAGGTCATACCTATTCCATGACGGCATGAATGGAGAGAAACCACCCGCTGAAAGTCATCCTGAACCGATTTCGCGCCCTTCAAAAAAGCCGAGCCCTAACACGTTGTTAGCCGGGCGATTCATAGCTTTCGTGAGCCCATTTCGGCTTATAGCTGTAGCTAGAGAGTTATTACACCACGCGTGTTTGTAGCGCGCTCTCACCGAGCTCAGAGGGTCGAGCCGGGTATGCTGGCCTTATAAGGTAGAGCCCTATGAAACTCGGAGCTCAAAATCTCCGCCTAGCGGCAACTGACCTCAGCAATCACCTGGCGTGCCGGCACCTGACAACGCTCGACCTCTGCGTTGCGAGAGGGAAAAAGCTGGCGCCTGAATTTCACTCACCTGATTTGCAGGTCATCCGCGAGCTGGGGCTTCGTCTTGAAGGGGGCTATCTTGACTCACTACGGGGACAGGGCCTCGAGGTCGTAGATTTGCGAGAGGTCCGGAACGATGAGCATGCCACGGCGGTAACGGTCTCCTATCTCAAGAAGGGAGTCGATGCGATTGCGCAAGCCCCACTCGCGCGTGGGCGCTGGTTTGGGCGAGCGGACGTGTTGTGGAGGGTAACGAGGCCGTTTCGGGAATTGGTCGTATGAAGTTTATGACTGCAAATTGGCCCGGGAAACGAAAGCGGCAACGATCTTGCAGCTGGCTCTGTATTCAGAGCTGCTCGCAGAGATTCAGAAACAAGAACCAGAATTCATGTACGTTGTTCTCCCGGGCGTTGGATTTAGCGCGGAGGGATTGTCAAAATCCTCGCCAGATGCTTCTGGCGAACGCCCTGTGTCGGTTCCGAGAAATGGCGACGGTCGTCGAGATGGGTGAAGTGGGGTGTGGAGTTAGATAGACCTGGTTGCAATCTTTGTCACTCTTGGCAGAGGCAATGGAGAAGCTTTCATTCTCCGGCGCAGACAAAGAAGTCGATTTCGGCCAAGGCTCGGAATGCCAGTGGTTACAAGAACGGACGCATTGGCTGAACACCTTAAAGAACGCAGGAGCCCGGAGGGAAATGAAGCATGAGAACCGAGAGCGAACGGATCAGGGAGCGGTCAGTCGACAGCCTTGAACAAATCTATGCGGTCGTCATCGCACTCGCAATTGCGCAGGCTATTCAGAGCCTTCTGAAGGACCCGGGCCGTGGCACCCTTCTTGAGCCTAGCCAATTTCGCGATGGACTGCCAGCGTTTGTCGCATTTTTGGTAACGCTAGTGCCTTTCTGGCACGGAATGAATCGGCATCTTGATCGCTGCTATGTCGAAAAGCGAACCGCCATAGTCCAAGGCGCCTTGCTGTTGGACTTTTGGACGTTCTGTATCGAAGCCAGCCTACTTTTTGCCGCTGCTTGGTCGCTGAGATCGGGAATCCGCAGCTTCATTGCTCTCGGCGGGCTGCTTTTGGTTGACATGCTATGGGGGTTCATTTCTCACCAGATTCACTTTCGCGACGAAAAATCCCACGTGCTTCGATGGTCGGCTACCAATCTCGCCGCAATCGCCTTTGCCATCTTCGTCGTTGCATATCCCTTCCAATATAAGACAAGCGTTCTGATGTTCGTCGCAATGTTGCGATCGATCGCGGACTACTCGCTCTGTTGGAATTTCTAGTTCTTTCACCACTGAGGGCTGGGAAAAACGTAATATGCAACCACGCCGTCACCCTTTCAGAGGATCGAGATCGAAATTCGCATTTGTGCCGTCGAGTTAACTCCCAAGTGGCGTCTAACAGTTGCGCCGTTCCGAGGCACGCCAATTTCGTTGCGCGCACGAAAAGCACAAATTCTACCGTCAAGTGATTTCGTGCCAATCGTGAGCCATTACAACTCTATTTGCAATCTGAATGATTGCAGCTTTCTAAGCTACCTCCAAGATGCAGGCCGGGTTAGAGTCCCACCGGCGCCGTCCGCCATCGTGTTCGGGAACTGCGATTTCGAGAGCAGCAATAGGGGCAGACTCCGATCGACGTGGGCCGAGGTGCGAAGTTCAACCGCGGCGCCGCGTACTGGATTCTGAGTTGGAACGTAAACAATGATTTTCTTTTTCGGAAAGCGTAACCTCACCATGTTGACTGCTGGCACAAGGTCAGAGTCGCCGCTGAAAATCACGAACTGGTCGCACATGTCACGGTAGGCGTCATCAAGCATGAACACCGCTATGTTCACGTCGGTCCGCTTCTCCTCAGGCATCAGAAACCATTTGTTGCCGGGCACTGTGCACGTCGAGACACCGCACTTCACGTTCTTAGTCTTGAACCTTCCTAGGGTCACCTCCACGAGGGGTGTTGTTGCGAGTGCCCGAAGGTAAATCTCCTGATTCGGTCGAGTCGGACCGGTGATGAGGGCACTGAAGTATCGGATCATCCTTATGTCGTCGTGGGGACGAAGCAGCTTGCAATATCTGGCTATGTCGAGCCACTTAAGAGCGGGTGTCGGGCGCACTGCGCCGTAATACAAGTTGAGGCCATCGATGTAGAAAATCGTTCTCGGACTTGATCGTTTTGGTGGCGAGGTCGGAGACGCCGGGGCTGCCATAAAAAAGTGGGCAATCATATAGATTGCCCGAACCGCCCCTTTTCAGGGGCGGGGAGTCGTCACATACAAAATATCACTTCGGCAGCGAAAAGTGGAAAAAATTTGAACGCATTGGAATCCTCGGCAGGTAGGGTCGAGGAATGGCGACTGCCTCCGTAGGCCTGGCGCGGGCCGACGGCAGCCTGTCGTAATACTCTTCGGACGTGGCGCTGGACGTCCACATTTCGACTCTCCGGAGGATGCAACAAGTAAGGCAAGATGCCGCTTCGTGATGTAACCAACGACTGACGTGCTTCTTTGGACTCTTCACATTACGTCATCGAAGCTGACAATTTGGAACAGAGGGAGAATTTAGAAGAACGCACTGCCGGATGCTCATCTCAAAGACCAAGTACGTCGCTGGAGTCCAATGCCTTAAGCGCCTTTATCTGCTTGTGCACGAGCCAGAACTGGCGGCGCAGCCGGGCGAAGCAGAGCAAGCGGTCATTGACCAAGAGCAGGAGGTTGGGCTGCTGGCACAGAAAATGTTCCCCGGTGGCGTGGCGGTCGATTGCACGGGCCGGGAAGCAGCGGTTAGAGCGACTCGGGAGTTAATCCAGAATCCAGCAATACCAGCAATTTTTGAGGCCGCGTTTGAAGACCAAAACCTTTTCGTGCGTGTCGATGTACTCCAGCGTCGTCGGGATCAACGCTGGCGGCTCATCGAGGTCAAATCGACGACGGATGCCAAAGACCACCATCTCCACGACCTTGCAGTCCAGCACCGCGTTGTGACCCGCTCCGGAGTCGATCTCGGGTTGTCGTGCTTGGCTCATGAATAGAGCGTACGTTTATAAGGGCGGCCCCATAGACGTTCGACGTTTCTTCAGGATCCGGAACCTCACGCGTCGAGTGAAGCGGGTACAGCAAAAAGTCGCCATCCAACTCCGCTCAGAATTTCGCGTTCTTGAAATGCCCACAGCACCACAAATCGAGGCTGGACCGCAGTGCACGCAGCCTGTCACGTGCGAGTTTTTCGGCAAATGTAATCCTCCAATTCCCGACGATCACATCCTACGGCTTCCGCGAATCCACGCCACCACGGTCGGAAGGCTCACCGAACTCGGCATCCGATCCATCCACGATATCCCAGAAGGCTACCCACTCTCGGACCGCCTGCGCCGTGGCTGCACCAGCGTACAAACTGGGACGCCTTGGTTCGGCCCTTCGATCAGGGGCGAGTTAAAGGCATTGAAATACCCGCTGTACTTCGCCGATTTCGAGACGGTGTACCCGGCTATTCCTCGGTTCGCAGGAATGAGGCCCTACGACCACATTCCGTTCCAGTGGAGCGTGCATGTGCAGCGGCAACCGGGCGCAGCGCCCGAGCAGTTCGAGTTCTTGGCTGGCGATGCCAGCGATCCTCGCCCCGTATTCATCCAGACGCTCTGCGATGCCCTGGGTGACCGTGGCAGCATCGTGGTGTACAACCAGCAGTTCGAGTCACAGGGGCTCAGCGATCTTGCTTCGTGGCTACCGGAGTTCTCGGGACGGATCAACAAGATTCAGCGGCGACTTTGGGCCTTGCTGCCAGTCATCCGCGACCACGTATACCATCCAAAATTTTGGGGCTCTTACTCTTTGAAGTCGGTGCTCCCGGCGCTCGTTCCCGATATGGGCTATGACGGTATGGAAGTGGCGGACGGGCAGGCCGCTGGGCTGGCGCGGGAATCGCTCATCTGCGGGATTTGCGGCGAAGCCGAGCGCGAGCAGAAAAGGAAGGCCCTGCTGGACTGTTGCGAACAAGACACGCTGGGCATGGTCAGGCTCCTCGAAGTCATCAAGCGCAATGCAGAATCCTGATTTTCAGGCGCGAATGCATGGCGAAGCCGCTGCTGGAAGCCAGAGACCTTCGCCTCCGCGCAGGAATTCCTCTTCGATATTCAGATATTCACATGTTTTTTGCGAATGTACGGACCACATTCCCCGCCCTTCAAGAATCAACTGTTTTGGGAAGGCGATTCGCGAATCTCGAGCGCCTGCAGTCAGACACTTACGGGCGCAACAGAAACAGGATTTTTGGGCAGATGAATTATCACAATCGGAAAAGCCGCGAACGTGCCCAAGCTGTACCAAAAGGCTCCTTCCAGCCGTAAGGTAAGTTGAAGCGTGTCAGTGTCGGAAATGGCCCGCGTAATGCGCCTCATCGATAATGACGAGATCGAAGTACCCAGGACCGAACTGCCTTCGGCCCATCTTTAGTTTGATCAATTAGGCGAAGCATGGTCGGATACGTTGAAACCAGTACTCTGGCCTCGGCTATCTGTTCGGGGTGTTAGGATAGAGGCCAGCTATTCAAGTAACTGATGCACGGTGTGTAAGTGCAGGGACTTTGCGGCAAGGCTATGAAATCTTTTGATGCTTGACCATCCCAGCACGAAAATGGGGGCAGAAAGCAGCTCCGGCTCGGTCAGGACGAGTTATCAACCCGAAGTGCCGAGGGCGTCAGCCTTCACAGTTGTCAATGGTCGCTTTCATCTTTCGGGTGAAATGCGCCCATATTTTGCTCGTCAAGGGGCTGCCAATCAACTCATCTCGATAGTTGTCAATCACTTCAGCCATTTTTGCATGGAACTGCGTTGCATGGATCGTATTCGTGGCTGGGTTGAACAAGGGTTCTCCGCTTTCTCGCGTAATCTGCCAGGCTCCCGTCGTTTCACCTTGGTGAAGGATGCCGCAACGAACATTCGCGTAGAAGTTCCTGCATCGGCCTCGAAATGCTGCAAACAAAGCTTCCCGGTCAAAAAAGTAGCAGAACGCGAGAGCACTCTTGTTGTCTGATGAGGGCCAACCTTGTCGGAAAGTCTCGTAGGTTTCGATCATCAAGCACGAGAGGGCCATAATCGAGAAACCATTCTTCTTATCGGCGTTGAGGGCCACCACCGGATCAATGTACCTCTCGCGAATGCGCTCCCGGAAAAACTCAGCTATTTTCGCCTTACCCTTTTCACCCTCGGCTCGCCATGCCTTGTAATCTGCAACTGTCACGTGTCCGCTCGGCGTGAGGCTCGACTTCCAACAAAGGATCGTGTCATCCGGCATGAGCTGACTCTCCTGGTTCGGTTGATCCCGAGAAACTGAACCAGCATACCAGGAGTTTCTTTTAGCTAGCGCTCCGTGAAGACTCTGATTTCTTCGCCGAATGAGAACTTCTGCGAAAGCACGGGTATGACCTGCTCCTGCAGGTCCTTTTTGACTTGCCCGGGGTCAACAACAACTACAGATCCGCCGATAACCAAGAGTTTCTTGCCCTCGGATAAGTCACCAAATCAAGCAACGCGCCTCGGATTTGCTTTGGATTTCTGGCTTCGAGTTAGACGAGGCAACGCGTTCGCGTCCATTGAAAAGCTGGCCATCCAAACGCGCCTGATAAGGGTGACCGGCCGGGGAAACTGTACTCCATCGGAGTCCCACACTCGCAGCTAGCGTTCTCATTGTTTCGCGCATTCGCACTTCGGGTTTGCAAGACATCTCTTCCAGGTAAGGCTCAAACTTCTCCCTGAGATCAGCGGGGAGAGTGTCCCAACCTACTTTTTTGTGCGGAGCTTGTTCCAGCCAAGCAAGCACGGTTTCTTGAGCCTCGGCCCTCCTCTGTTCTCGCGTTTTCATTCTCACCTCCAGACTACTCGCACCAAGTAATACGCCAGACGCAACACAATGAGCACCAAGCGATCACGTTTCATAAATGGCTCCTATGAGTTGAAGTTGGAAGAAAGCTCTCTAGATGGACACGTACCTAAGCCCCGTGAAATCAGGTCGTTACGTGTTGGTCTTTGGCTCGCCGGAACGAAGGAATAGCGATGCAAGTTCTATGGAACTAGTTGAGTAGAATAGACTTAGAGTAGGACGGCCGATTGGAGATCGGCTTTCTGAGCCTCCAGGCGCGATTGAGGCCTATTGGAGGCCATTTGGTGCCCTGGAACGACTTCTTGGCTCACGGTGCTAACCTATCTCAATTTAAGGACCTCGATCACTCCAAGACCTCCATCTTCCGCTTCAGGTTCTGCATCATCAGGCGTCACTTTGCTTCGCGCCACTGTCACCTTGCCGAGAGTACTTTGAGAAAGCTCAGGCATCGATCCGCTCCACCCGTTCGTTGTTCATCACAGATTGAGCAAAAGTGTTCGTGCAATCCTTGCAGAAGGGCCTTGGGAGAAATAAACTCATAACGGTCTGATCACTTTACCCCCAGAGTCTCTGAACATTGCCAGGCGACGCCGCACACGAATTCGCTAGCCGAGTGTTTATTTTCGATAACAACGAAATGAAGAAGTGTATTTCATCTTGATGGGACTCGAATGAAATGACAGATTCAGGGGCAAAACTCGAAAAGGCGACACTGGAGGCGGCGCACCAGTATTTCAGACTTGTTTTGCTGGTGGGTGCACCGGGATCAGGAAAGACAGCCAGGTTGCAGTCTGTTGCGAAGAAGTTAGGCTGCGAGCTTGTAAACCTAAATTTAGAGCTGAGCAAGAAACTGCTTGAACTCACCCGTGACCAGCGCTCCAGGCAAGTCGAGCGTTCGCTCAAGGAAGTGATTGCTGCCGTTCCTGGTGAGGTCGTTCTGCTGGACAACTTAGAGATCCTATTCGACGTTAGCTTGGAGCTGGATCCTCTTCGCCTTTTGCAAGTATCGAGTCGAAACCGAACTATTGTGGCCTCCTGGAATGGTAGCTCCCACGGTTCAACACTTACCTATGCAGAGCCCGGCCATCCTGAGTTTGCGCAGTTCAAAAATGTAGAAGCCTTAGTTGTCCCGCTTCACCCAAGGGAGTGAAACTGCCATGAGATATAGCGATCTGGTCAAGTTTGAGCCCATCGAGTCGGTCATACAGCTTGAGCGGGCCGATTCACCGGAGGCTGTACGGCATCTCGTTCAAACCTTCGTGATTTCGGACCGAATGGCCGAGCAGCTGTGCGACCTAATGATCCCAAACCTTCAATTCGAGTCCGCCGCCGACAACAAGGGCGTTCTGATCGTCGGCAACTATGGCACCGGCAAAAGCCATTTGCTGTCTTTGATCTCCGGCCTGGCTGAACATCTCGAAATGGTTCAATTTGTCAAAAACTCACGAGTTGCGAAAGCAGCAAAGGCAATCTCAGGCAAATTCAAAGTCGTTCGGCTTGAAATCCCCGCCACAAAAAAGAGTCTCCGCAATATTATCTGCGGAAGGCTTGAAGATTTCATGCACGACGAAGGGCTGTCTTTCAGCTTTCCTTCGGATGATCAAGTGGACAGCAATAAAGATGATTTGTCCAAAATGATGATGCAATTTAGTGATAAATATCCGCACCACGGCCTGCTCCTTGTGGTGGATGAATTGCTTGACTATCTTCGGTCTCGGAAACAACACGATCTTATTCTGGATTTAGGCTTTTTGCGGGAAATCGGTGAGGTCTGCAAGCGGATCCGGTTCCGTATCATAGCGGGCTTGCAAGAGAGTTTGTTTGACAATCCGAAGTTTCAATTCGTCGCCGATAGCCTACGCAGGGTCAAGGATCGTTTTGATCAGATTCGAATCGTTAGACAAGACGTGGCATTTGTTGTTTCCGAGCGTCTTCTGACGAAAACAACCGAGCAAAAAGCCAAAATTCGAGAACATCTGTCGAAGTTCACTCCTCTTTACGGAGGTATGGCAGAGCGGCTCGAGGAATTTGTCCGACTATTTCCGGTCCACCCGACCTATTTGGAAATATTCGAAGCCATCTCGATCGCAGAGAAAAGGGAAGTACTGAAAACGCTCAGCTCAGAAATAAGGCGCTCGTTCGAAAAGGAAGTGCCTCAGGAGCAGCCTGGTCTCATTAGTTACGATTCATATTGGGATCATCTTCAGGGCAACGCTGTTCTTCGCTCTGTTCCAGAAATCCGTGAGGTAATTGACGTAAGCAAGGTCGTCGAAACCCGAATCGAACAGGCTTTCCCCAAGAAAGTACTGCAGCCGATGGCGCACCGAATTGTTCAAGGCCTATCGGTCCATCGCCTTACTACTGACGACATCCACGCAAAACTCGGCCCGACAGCCGAAGAACTGCAGAATGGCTTGTGTCTTTACGCGCCCATTCCGGAAAAGACCAGTGATTTTCTAAGTACAACAGTGGAGACCTGTCTGAAGGAAATCATCAAGACAATGAGCGGGCAGTTTATCACTCACAATACCGAGAACGATCAGTATTTCCTCGATCTGCAAAAGACAATTGATCACGATGCAAAGATTCAGGACAGAGCGGAGACATTGTCTGATTCGCACTTGGACCAATATTATTTTGACGCTTTAACACGTGTTTTGGAATGTGCCGACCAGACATATGTACAGGGCTATCAGATATGGGAACACGAAATCGAGTGGCGAGAGCATAAAATCACCCGCAGAGGATATCTGTTCTTCGGTGCACCGAACGAGCGATCCACTGCACAGCCGCCAAGAGACTTCTATCTCTATTTTCTGCAGCCGTTTGAGCCTCCACACTTCGAAGACCAAAAGCTCTCGGACGAAGTTTTCTTCAAGCTAACTAACCCAGACAAGCACTTCCAGGACACGTTGCGCCTGTATGCGGGTGCCCGTGAAATGGCAAATTCGGCCAGCGTGGGGACAAAGAAAATCTACGAAGACAAAGCAGATGGTTTTCTGAAAATCCTCGTGACGTGGCTTAAAGCCAACATGCTTACTTCGTTTCAAGTAACGCACCAAGGTGTGCCAAAGAAGATGGTGGAGTGGTTGAAAAACCATAAAACCGGTAACGCAACCGTTCGAGAGCTAATGGAGCTCACCGGCTCCATTTGCTTGGCAAGTTCATTTCAGGATCGTTATCCAGAATACCCATCTTTTGCTGTCAAGCTCTCAACCACGGATCTAAAACAGCCAACTGAGGATGCGATTCGATGGCTGGTCGGCGGCGTTAAGAACGCCCTCGCTACGGCTGTGCTAGACGGCCTGGAATTGTTAGATGGCGAAAAGTTGAAACCACACCAATCTCGTTATGCAAAAGTGGTGCTTGAGAAGCTAGCAACCAAACCGCCAGGCCAGGTTGTCAATCGCAAAGAATTGATCACTATTAAGAACGACATCGAGCGGGAAAGCCGATACCAACTAGAGCCGGAGTTTCTTTTTATTGTACTCGCTGCGCTCGTGCAGAGTGGCAACATAACTCTAAGTCTGGCAGGCAAGAAGCTCGATGCTGCTAATCTCATCGAAGCTACCAAAACTCCACTTGATCAGCTTCTGGAATTCAAGCACGTGGAGAAGCCCAAAGGCTTGCCACTAGCGGAACTTATAGCTCTTTTTGAATTGCTTGGTTTGCCCGAAGGCATGATTCGGAACGAAAACACTCACGACGAAGCGATCAAACAGCTTCGAGTCCGAGCCAACGACCTCACTGAAAAGATGGTTGCCGTTGCCCAATCACTCCAAACCGGATTGCCTTGTTGGGGTAGTGAATTGATCGCCCCCGAAGACCGGGAGCAGCAAAGGCAAAAGCTCGACGATTTGAAGGCATTTTTGGAGGCTCTGAAGGCTTTTAATACACCTGGCAAGCTGAAGAATTTTACGAAGAGTATACAGGAGATTAAATCTCAGGCGACGAACCTCGATCTCATCAAGCAACTCGAGGACTTAAATAATCTCGTGCAAGAACTGAATCCGCTAACAGGTTACCTTTCGACAGCCGCTGCGGTGCTGCCACAGGGGGACCCGTGGCGAACCGAAATGGACACGGTACGAGGTGAATGGCGAGCCAAGCTATTGGAACCGGCTGTCCGCAACGCCGCAGACTTTCGGCAAAAGATTCAGCGGGTTCTATCAAAAACAAAGGACGATTACAGGGCTGCCTACTTTAATCTCCATAAGAAGGCGAGGCTCGGGGTTAATGAAGATGGCAAAAAGAAGGAGCTAATGAAAGATCCGAGACTAGAGAATCTGAAGAAATTGGCAGTAGTATCGCTCCTTCCGCATTCAAGCTTGACCCACCTTCAGACGCGTTTGGCTAAGCTTCAACCGTGCTTCACTCTTGTTAAGGACGATTTGAATTCATCAGCCATGTGCCCTCACTGCAACTTCAGACCGCAGGAAGAGATGGCCGGAGCAAGTGCGGCGACGGTACTTCAGCAGATCGATGAGCAGCTAGACAACATGATCGGAAATTGGTGTAACACGCTGTTGGAGAGCCTTGACGACCCGACCGCCAAGAAGAGCATTAAACTTCTGCCAGAGGATCAGCGACAGGCAGTTAGCTCCTTCCTGAAAGCCAAGGCGCTGCCCGGTAAGATAAGCAACGAGTTGGTTCAGGGAATCCAGACAGCTTTGGCTGGTCTGATTGCGATCACCATTCGTCCTACTGACTTGCTTGACGCCCTCGACGACTGCGGCGCTCCCTCAACCGTTGATCAACTCCAGGCCCGCTTCGAAAAGTACCTGCAAAAAATCACCCAAGGCAAGGAACAGTCCAAGGTGCGTCTCGTCATCGAGCGAGGCCAAAATCCTGGAGAAGCTTTGTGACGACTCATCTGTCCACCCGTTTGGTGTGGCACGACCGGGCTTGGGATGGACACATCTGCGACCAGCCAAGTAAGAACTCATATTGCATGGTGCAGCAGCACATCCGAGACGGACGTGACGACGACAGGGAGGACAAGGCCGCCGGGGTGCCGCTTGCTGACCTGAAGGACTGGCAGCCACCCTGTTGCCGTGATCCGATTGCTTTCTCGCCTCGCGGGTACACCATTTCACATAACGATCCACTGGAATTCCGGCAATTGCCTTCAGTGCGGGAGGAAATACCGCCGTATTCAGTGTGCCCATCGCCGTACCGCTGGCTTCGAGAGGAGAACTTTCGCACCATTTGTGAGCATGAAAAGTTAGATATTCCGGAATCCGACACAAAAAACAAAGAATTCGGCTGGGTTTTTGAACCTGACCGCCAAATCGAACTGCTTCGCAACTTCTGGGGGAAGCTGGAAAAAAACAAATCACTGCTCTTTTTCTATTGCAACCAAGGAAACCCGCTCAACGAAAGCATTACCCGTATCCTTCTTGGCGCCAGCCGAATTTCGGATATCGGTTCGCAGCGCTTCTTTGGCAAGAAGCTGCCCAAGTATCCAGATCAATACCCGATCTGGTCTCGTTGCGTTACACACGACTTTGAGAACCAGGGCTTCCGGCTTCCATACCACGAGTATCTGAAAGCGGGGCACGATACCAAAAACATTCTTTGCCTCGTCCCGGAAGGAGCCGCCTTAAATTTCTCCTACGTCGCCGAACACGTTAGCGATGATTTGGCTGTCGGTGCCTTGGAAAGGCTGCTTCAGTCCGTTCAGGCAGTGATTGATGAAAACAAAGTTCCAGGCGATTGGGAGCGCCATCGTCTCTGGCTCAATGATGCACTTTCTGAAGTTTGGCAGAACCGCGGCCCCTTTCCTGGGATTGGAAGCGTGCTTCAGTATCTCGGCTGTGAATCGGGTACGGCGTACCAGCGGGAAGTTCTGATGCCACTGCTCAACAAGGGAGAGCACGCTTGGGAGTTCGTCACAGCTATCTTGGAGGGTCGCCGCAAGTGCGAGCATCAGCGGTACGCAAAGGCTTTCAAGCAGGCGTCTGAACGGTGGGCTGCGTACCAGCCGCCCCGTCGTGATTTGCTTTCTCTGTTGGTCCGGTTCGAGTTGACGCCATCGCAGGTAGAACGAGTAGCTAACCCAGATAAGCGTGCTGCTTGCGGAATCATCGCCACCGACGAGAAACTCCTCGCCAATCCGTACCTGTTGTCGGAGCTGGACCAGGGTGACGGCAAGTCCGACTTGATCCCTTTAGAAACAGTCGATCGAGCGATGCGGCCCGAAGGTGATACCGCTCGGTTCGTCGATAAAGCAGAACTCTGTGTCCAGGATGATCCCCGCAGGGTGCGTGCCGTTGCTGTTGCCGTGCTCAAAGGTGCTGCCGAGCAGGGCGACACCCTACTCCCGTTCGCCGAAACCATCAACCGCATAATCAAGCGCTTCCCAGAGCGCCGCAGTTGTCGCCCTGACAAGGATTTGGTTCAGGGGCAAACCAGCTTCTATCAGGAAGCCTTGGACTACAGGGTGGACGGCAAGCTTCCGACGATGGCCCTGAAATGGCTTTCGGAATTTGAATGTGATGTCACCAAGACACTCCTCCGGCGTGTGAAAGCCAAGAATCCACCCTCGAAAGTGGGATGGAGTTGGGAGAAGTTACTGCAGGATGAATTCGGCAAGAAGTCTGGTGCAAAGCTGCCACCGGAGGTCGAAGAAAGAGCCAGAAAGGAAAAGGCTGAAGCGCTGGCCAAGCTCTACGAGAGCCGTTTCAGCGTTCTTTGCGGTAGGGCAGGAACCGGGAAGACTTCGGTGCTGAAAGTCTTCCTGAAAGGGCTTGAGGAATTGGAAGGGAAGCGTCCTATTCTGCTCTTAGCGCCAACTGGCAAGGCTCGGGTTCGCTTAATGGATCGAACTAAGCGAGAGGACGGCAGCGTCCGAGATGCATACACGATCCACCAGTTCTTAATGCGGCACAAATGGCTTAACCCAGAGAACTTTGCGCTGAAGCTGCAGGGCGGAGATCAGTATGGTGCGCCGACCGTCATCATCGACGAAGCCTCGATGATACCGATGGATCTGCTTGGTGTCGTCTTTCGTGCCTTTGACTTAAACAAAGTGAATCGCTTGATCCTGGTGGGCGATCCCAACCAACTGCCACCGATTGGTCCTGGTCGCCCACTCGTGGATATCGTCGCCTGGCTTGACGCCGATGACGAGCGCAAGAAATGCCTGGCTCGATTGATGGAGCGAGCTAGACACGAAGACCACGACAGCCAGGCGCTTCTGCTGGCAGACGGCTACCTCCGAGATGATACTTCTCCTGGTGATGACGACATGCTTTCCCGCGTAGCTAGGGAGGATGTCGGCGGAGACTTGGAAGTTCGGTGCTGGCGGGACAGCAGTCAACTGCAGGAACAGCTCGCTGCAGCGATGAGGAAGCACCTCAAGCTGACCGACGAGAAGAAGGCATACATTGCCTTCAATGCCAGCCTTGGATTGGCAGGGGACTCACAATATAACAATCCCGTTTTGGCCGAGGCCTGGCAGATCCTCAGTCCGGTACGCAACCACCAACACGGCACGACTGAGATGAACCGATTGATTCAAGCCAAGTACCGGGGAGGACTCCTCACGACGGCGAGAAATTACTGGAGCCGGGTTCCCACACCGTTCGGAGAAGAGGAGATCATTTGGACGGACAAGGTGATGCAAGCCGTCAACCGCCGAAAGACATCGTATCCAAAGGGTGAGGGGCTGGATTATGTTGCCAACGGCGAAATTGGGCTCGTTGTGCAGACATCAAAGGGAAACGGCAAAGAAGACTCGCTCAAAGTTCAGTTTTCCACTCAGCCGCTTTCTTCTTACTATTACCCTCGCTCCGATGTCGATGAACAACTGGAACTGGCCTATGCCCTCACTGTGCACAAAGCTCAGGGTAGCGATTTTGACATCGTATTTCTCATCCTCCCGAAAAATGCAACCACACTCTCAAGGGAGCTGCTTTATACAGGGTTGACCCGCTTTCGAAAGAAAATGGTGCTGCTCTTGGAACGAGACACTACCGTTCTCGAAAAGCTCCGCAGCCCTCAGTGTTCGGACACGCTGCTGCGGAACACCAATATGTTCGTTCTAGCCGTCCGGCCCGAATCCGTGGACCGTTACTACGCCGCACATCTGATCCACCGTACCCGCCCCTCCCCTCAATATCCACAAGGGGTTTTAGTCCGTTCAAAATCCGAACTGATTGTGGCCGATATTCTTACAAGCCTTGGCGTCAGCTTTGATTACGAACTGAAGCTTGCATCCAAGGATGACCCGAACGACTTCAGACTTCCGGATTTCACGGTGAGCTACGAGGGAGACACATTTTACTGGGAGCACCTGGGGATGCTTTCGGTCCCGTCGTACCGGGAAGAGTGGGAGCGAAAGCGGCGGTGGTACGAAGACAATGGCTATATCGACAGAGTTATCACTTCCGAGGATGGGCTCGACGGCAGCATTGACGCAGCCGAAATAGAACGAACTGCACGCAAGCGGATTCTTCTAGCGGAGTAGAGTATGGTGAAAAAGCTACTGAACACACAAAAGGAACGGCTCTTCGATGAAAAACTGGTTCCTGCCAAGCCGGGATCAGACAAATTGTTCGAGGTCCGTTACGATGAAAAAGAGCCAAAAGCCATAAATTGCATGGGGTTGACGTTTCCAGATGAAGATGCTCGTCGCAACCATTTCCTAGAAAAGCTGCGAGAGAAGCTGAAGGATCCCGCATTCCGCAAGATCGAGGGTTTTCCAATCGGCGAAGACGAGGATATTTTGGCTTTGTCCGATCCTCCATACTTTACCGCTTGCCCGAATCCTTTCATCGCAGAATCATTGGCTCTCGTCAGCCCCAAAATGTCGGAAGAGCGATACCACAGAACACCCTTTGCCGCAGATGTTTCTGAAGGTAAAGACGACCCAATCTACAAAGCCCACAGTTATCACACAAAAGTGCCCTACAAAGTTGTTATGCGATACATGCTCCATTACACGAAACCAGGCGATGTCGTGTTAGATGCATTTTGTGGAACAGGCATGACGGGTGTTGCTGCGCAATTATGTGGCGACAAAGAAACCGTTAAGTCTTTGGGTTATAAAGTAAAACACGATGGTTCAATTGCTGATGCGAATGGCCTGGATTTTTCTCGGCTAGGCGTCCGTCGAACGATTCTTACGGATTTGTCACCGACTGCCACCTTTGTTGCTCACGACTATACTTCGCTGAATGATTTAGGCAGCTTTCAGAACGAGGCACTTTCCCGCATAGATCGAGTCGAAAGCGAACTGCGCTGGTTGTATGAATCTAAGGATGGGCGTTTTCTCAGTGCGATCTGGTCTGACATCTTCCTTTGCCCTTCATGCACTCACGATTTTGTCTTCTGGAATGCTGCGGTGCATCGAGGGACCCTTTCGGAGTCGTTTCACTGTCCGCACTGTAAGACTATTGTGGGCAAAGCGGCGTCCAAGAAAACTGGCGCAGTCAAGGTCGAGCGTCCTTTTGAAGTCATTCACGATCCATTTCTGAATGAGACCATCAAAGTTCCGAAATGGATCGTGGTTGAACAGCGCTTCGAAAACTCAAGCGGAAAAGAGAGGCTGAGCAAGGAGCATATCGATGTTTCTCGCCTGGTGCGAGAATTATTGTGCAATCGAGAACTTCCCACAGTTCCGGGAGCCACTTTCTTTCCTGGAAGGCAAACCAACAAGTTAATCCATGGTACCGGAATCAAATATGTTGCACACATGTACTCGCCAAGAGCGCTGGTCGCTTATGCGACCTTGTGGTTGCAGGAGTTGTCCACTGAGCGCAACACCTCCCTTTTTCGGTTCTGTCTGACTGCAATCAACAACTTCATATCTCGCAAGCAGGGATATTTTGGTGGAGGAGGCGGAGTTTCAGGAACATTGTTCACTCCATCAATACATATTGAACGAAATGTATTTGATGTTCTGCGCCGGAAGGTTCGAGCCGTTGGAAAGTTGGCTTGCCGTTTTGAAATGAACAGCTTTGTCAGTACGCAAGGCGTGAGCGATTTATCCAACATCCCCGATAAGAGCGTGGATTATATCTTCACCGATCCGCCATTCGGAGAATCGCTCCAATATGCCGAATTGAACATGTTCACTGAAGCGTGGCTGAAGGTGAGAACCAAGGCGGAGGATGATTGTGTTCTGAATTACGTCCACCACAAGAATTTGGCGTTTTACTCGCAAATCATGCACCGGGCTTTTGCTCAATATGCCAGGAAATTGAAACCTGGACGATGGATTACGGTGGAATTTCATAACAGTCAGAATGCGGTCTGGAACGTAATCCAACAGGCAATGGAGGCTGCGGGTTTCATCATCGCAGACGTTCGGATTCTCGACAAGCAACAGAAAGGATTTAATGCGGTCAATCGTGCAGGAGCAATTGATAAAGACTTGGTGATTTCTGCGTACAACCCGGAACAGGACTTTGTCTGTGCATTTCGCTTGAGGGCTGGTTCGGAAGAAGGCGTCTGGCAGTTTGTCGAGAATCATTTGGCACAGCTCCCGGTGTTCGTGGAAGAGGGGCAAAAGGCCGGGTCCATCATCGAAAGGCAAAAGCACCTTTTATTTGATCGGATGGTAGCGTTTCATGTTCAGCGAAACGTGAGTGTGCCGTTGACAGCAGTTGAATTCTACGCAGGCTTGAATGCACGGTATCCGGAACGAGACGGAATGTTCTTCCTGTCACAACAAGTGCGGGAATATGACTTAAAGCGGCTCAAATTCAAGGAGGTTGAGCAACTACCACTTTTCGTAAGCAACGAAAAAAGCGCAATACAGTGGGTTCGCCGTCTTTTGGAGCAGCAGCCACTGAAATATCAAGAGCTGGCGCCTCTGTATATGAAGGAAGCACAGAGGGTATGGGAAAAACACGAGCAGCCATTGGAGTTAAGAACCATACTTGAACAAAATTTTGTGCAATCAAAGGACGATAAGTGGCGAGTCCCGGATTTGAAGAACGAGGCAGATCTGGAACTTATAAGACATCAAGCGTTGTTAAAAGAATTCCAACACTACCTCGACACAAAGGGCAAGCTAAAAGTAGTGCGAACAGAAGCATTGCGAGCAGGGTTTAAGGAACTGTGGCAAAAACGGAGCTACCGGACGATCGTGGAGATGGCACGAAGAGTTCCCGAAGCCGTCATTGAGGAGGACCAAGCTCTGCTCATGTACTACGACAATGCGTCGATGCGCAACCAGTGAGTGATACGGTGACCGAGTTTCCTCAGCAAAATCTCGCCGCTGGTAGTTGGACATATAGTACTACCTACGGAGAGCCTGTTCGCATCCTCAATGTCGAATCGCTTTGGAACCATACGGTCTGCGAAGTTTGGATTCCTGGGCAAGCGACGGTCGAAAGAGTCGCAGCTGAATCACTAACCCCAAATCAGCTTTCGAAGCTAAAGTTAGCCGGTGTCGATCGGATTTTTTATGCGGTCCGTGCCGCCCGAATTGCCGATGCATTAACGCAGGACGTTTTGCTGGCCCCGCTGGAGGCTGGAGTCATCCCACTGCCGCACCAACTTCACGCGCTCACACGTGCCGTTGAAGGCGACCAAATCCGTTATCTCCTGGCGGACGAGGTTGGCTTGGGCAAAACGATCGAGGCAGGGCTAATCTTCCGTGAACTCAAGCTTCGTGGGCTCGTGAAGAGAGCGCTGGTCGTTGCACCAAAGGGTTTGGTGACTCAATGGGTTCAGGAGATGCAGATTCATTTTGGCGAGGAGTTCCAGCTACTCACTCCGAGCGAGTTCTCCTTTTGGCGGAATCTGGGCGGCTCAGAAAACATTTGGCGACGATTCGACCAAGTGGTGTGCTCCGTCGATTCGATTAAGCCAGTCGAGAAGAGGCGAGGGTGGCCGAAGGAGAAACTGGAAACATACAATCAGGAGCGACTCGGGGATCTGATTGAAGCAGGATGGGATCTCATTATCTGCGACGAAGCACATCGTCTGGGCGGCAGTACCGAGCAGGTCGCTCGGTATCGCCTGGGCAAGACTCTGGCAGAGGCGGCCCCTTACCTCTTGTTGCTAACAGCTACACCGCACCAAGGCAAAACAGACAGCTTCCAACGAATCATGGCACTACTCGACGCCCAGGAGTTTAGTACCTTCGGGACGATCAGGCGTGACAAAGTTGTTCCCTTCGTAATCCGAACCGAGAAACGGCGAGCGATCAATGACCGGGGCGATCCCCTGTTCCTGCCCCGAATGACCAAGCTCGTCACGGTTAGCTGGAAAGAACAGCACGAGCTTCAGAAGCTCCTCTATCACTCGGTCACGGAATATGTCCGCTGGGGATACGACCGAGCAATACGGCAGAACCGCCAGTACCTTGGCTTCCTGATGATTTTGATGCAGCGGCTGGTCACCAGCAGCACCCAAGCGATTGCTTCGGCTTTGGAACGACGGTTGGACGCATTGCAGAGCACAGATCCAGCAACGATGGATGAGGGGCCGTTGGAAAACAACGTCGAAGAGCAAGAAAGCCAAGAGCGGCTCGATGACCTGCTTGCTCTCCGGCTAGCGGGATTAGAGAACGAGAAGGAGCAGGTGAAGTCGCTGCTGGAATTGGCTCAACGCTGTATGGCACAAGGCCCGGATGCACGAGCCGAGACATTGCTCGACCTTCTCTATGACAACCAGCGGCTCGAAAACAACCCAGAGCTGAAGTATCTGATTTTTACCGAGTTTGTGCCCACTCAAATGATGCTGCGGGAGTTCCTTGAGCAGCATGGTTTTTCCGTCGTGTGCCTTAACGGATCGATGGACCTGGAGCAGCGCCGCCGAGTTCAGCGTGAATTCGCAGAGAAAGCAAGAATTCTGGTTTCGACCGACGCTGGTGGTGAAGGCCTGAACCTCCAATTTGCCCACGTTGTCATCAACTACGACCTTCCCTGGAATCCGATGCGGATTGAGCAGCGTATAGGGCGTGTGGACCGCATTGGGCAGAAATTCCCCGTCAGGGCATTTAACTTGATTTTCGACGAGAGTGTAGAGCGCCGGGTTCAGGAGGTCCTTGAAGAAAAGCTGTCCACTATCTTGCACGAGTTCGGTGTGGACAAGACCGAAGACGTTTTGGACTCGGCTGAAAGCGGACCGATTTTCGAGAAGCTGTACGCTCAGGCAGTAGTAAATCCGGGTGACATCGAGAAGAATGTAGGACGGTTGATTAGAGAGATCCGAGCGCAGGCACAACAGGAGGTCGCTGGACGCTCATACTACAGCGAGACTGTCCTTGATCCGTCGCTGGCACAGCAGTTGAGCAGCCATCCGCTGCCGTTTTGGGTTGAGGGGATGACAACAGCCTACCTTCGATGTGAGGGAGGACGGGTCCAGCGGAACCTGTTTGGCTACAGCCTGGAATGGCCGGATGGCAGCAGGATGGAGCGGGTTACGTTCCATAGCCGGGAAGCACAGGACCGAGGACTGCAGCATGTGAGCCTTGAAGACGACAGAATTCGACGACTTGTCGAGCAGTTTCCTCGTGTCGCCGTTAACGAGCCCATTCCGATCGTGCGGCTTAAGAACCTGCCAGCGGAGGTGGTCGGCTATTGGTCTTTATGGCGGATCTCACTCGACCGTCGATCGTTGAGGGATGTGAGGATCATTCCCATTTTCCATAACGACGGCGGTCGAACCCTCCTACCGACGGCTCGACACATCTGGGATCGGCTGCTCGAAGGTGGGCCCGAGGTAGAGCAGATAGGAACGAAGACGGGTACTGAGGTCGAGACAATATTCGGGTATCTGCGATCTGAGGCAGAACGACTAGGGAGAGACTCTTTCGATGAACTATTTTCCAGGCACCAACAGCGACTGAAAAGGGAAAAAGAGAAGGGGCGTTATGCGTTTCAGGTTCGTCGGGAAGCTTTATACCGCATTGGCTTGCCAGAAGTTCGGCAACATCGACTGAAGAAACTCGAAGAGGAGGAGAAGGCTTGGGCCGAAGAGCTACGAAAACGTGAGCAGGTGCTGCCAGAGCTCCAGCCGATCATTCTCGCGCGGGTGGAGGCAGGGAATGACTAACTGGCGGGATCAAATTCTAAATCACTTTCAGCCAAAGATTTCCCGCCTAACACTAGTAGCCGACCCAGATGGACTGCTAACCGAGGAAGGCACGCTCTCAGCGATTCGTGATCGGGGATTCGACTTGATCCCATTCGATGATTCGATAGCGTTCCGTTTTGCCTACGAATCGCAGTATCGCAGTGTGTGGGACCAAGGTCAGAGCACAGATTTGGTGGTTGTCCTGCGTTCAGCCGAACAACAGTTGAGCAAGTTGCCGTTTGATCTGCTCTCAGCCGGAAGGCAATTAACATTCGCACTACATCAGTTGTTTCCGAAACTGAATTATCCGGTACTCTCTGCACTGGACCGCAGCTACCTCGATGGAATAGCCGAGGCATGTAAGACACTTGACCGCAGTCAGCTTACGGAAAGGGAAACAAAGGAGTTTGTGCTCGTACATAGTTTTGGTATCGTCCCAAAGCTTTTGAGGACTCCGGTTGAGCTATTAAGAGCGTTGCTTTCTTTACATAGCAGGAAGATTCGAATGCCGGGTTTCCTGTGCCAGTTCGTGTTGGAAAATCTACCTAAAGACCAGACATTTGCGGCTTGGCCGCTGACCAAAATTGTTGAAAGCCGGGAAAGGTTTCTGCGATTCCTTCAAGATGAATGGGAGATCTATCTTGATGGCTTGAGTGACGGTGTGACGGTGAGTAAAGTTCCATTCCAACATGAAGACATTCGAGCCTACGTGGACACATTGTTTTTGGATGGGTCATTAAAACCTATCGAAAGAGCTGGTGCCGCTAATCTTCCGCCGTGGGTTAGACCGGGCGTCATCTTTGACCCGAAGATCGATGCAGTTCAGCGTTTTCGAGGTTTGCTTGGAAAACTTGAAACTGGACTTCCACCTGCGGATGTTTCGTACAGGACGTGGCAGGAGACTGCGCAGCGCTGGGCAGAATTGGTCGTATTGCGGTGGGAGTGGGACGACGCGCTTGACCGTGCTGACAAGATGAATTGGCTCAGCTTGCAGTCTAAACTGGAAGAAGCATTCGGCCAGTGGATGATGGAACGATACGGGCCGCTACACAACCTTCCTTATTACCAGCAACCAGTTATGGTCCATCAGATACCCCTATTCTTGTCCGTTGAACGAACTCGGAAGAAACTGCCCAAGATTGCTTTGTTAGTGCTAGACGGGCTTGCGTTCGACCAGTGGTTATTGCTGCGAAGGAGTCTCGAAAGTATTGATCCGACTTGGCGGTTCCAAGAGTCGGTTGCGTTCGCTTGGGTTCCGACGCTGACTTCGGTGACTCGTCAATCAATTTTCGCTGGAGAGCCCCCTCTTTATTTCTCGGAGTCGATAGAGACAACTTCAAAGGAGCGGGCGCATTGGGAACGATTTTGGCAAGATCATGGCGTTCAGCGGTCGAGCGTAGAATTGGTAACTAATCTTGATGGCCCACATGACCCCAGGCTGGAGTCTGCCCTGGCAAATACTCGAGTGTCCATTTTAGGAATTGTGTGGAATAAAGTAGATGACATCATGCACGGAATGGAACTGCAGACGGCGGGTATGCACAACCAGGTGCAATTATGGAGTTCACAGGGCCATTTGCATGAATTGCTCAGTCGCTTATGCGAGGACGGTTTCTCCGTCTTTCTGACAGCAGATCATGGCAATGTAACGGCTACTGGGGTTGGCAATCCTAGAGAAGGCGTGCTTGTTGAGACAAGGGGCAAGCGCGCCAGGGTCTATGATCGGCCCGAGTTTAGAGAAGAAGTGATGACCAAGTTCCCAGACTCGATTCGCTGGCCGAATCACGGCTTACCTCCTGCCCGCCACGTTCTTTTGGCTGGTGATCTCAAAGTGTTTGCGAACGTCGGAGAGAACATCGTGGCCCATGGAGGAATCGCGTTGGAAGAAGTCATCGTTCCGTTTGTGGGAGTTTCAAAAGGGGAATAAATGAGTAAGGTAGTCGGCATTTCGCAGAAGATTAAGAGAGTTTGGCTCGATTTACTGTTGGATGAGCTTGCTCGGACAAAAGAAGAACCAGCGCTCCGATCTCTGCTCGATGATCAATTGAAGCAGGAGCTTCCAGGTAAGGAATCGAGAGCTAAAGCAGCCGGGATCATTTTGCAGATTTGGAGTCCAGTTTCTTCCGAAAGGGTTTCAGTCCGTGATCGAGCGGTAGAGCTGTTGCCTCGCATTTCGGGCAGGGAACGCATCTGGCTACATTGGGGGATGACGAGTCTGGCGTATCCCTTTTTTAGAGACGTCGCCGAGATCGTAGGCCGTCTCTCGACGCTCCAGGACGACTTTTCCACTGCCCAAGTGCAGAATCGAATGGTAACGAATTGGGGCGACCGGACAACAACGAAGGAAGCGGTGCAGAAACTGATCACAAGTATGCTTGATTGGGGCGTCCTTCGATCGGCAAAGAATAAAGGGCATTTTCTTCTGTCGAGCAAGATAACTACCGCAAATATTGAACTACAATTCTGGCTACTCGAAGTGCAGTTGAAGTCTAGCGCCGCTGACGAGATCGAGCTTCAACATTTGCTGCGCCAACCGTCATTGTTTCCTTTTGCCTTCAGTATCGGCCCTGGAGATCTGCGCAAGTGTGAGTCGTTCAATATTCACCGGCAAGGTCTGGACACGGATATAGTGTCGCTTACGAATGCCAAACAAAGAGGCAACACAAACCCAGTGCGAAAGCTCGGTAGAGCGGCGGCTGTAGGGCAGACTCAACTCGACTTTTCTTCGCCACGTGGCAAGAGCTAAGTTGTGCCAGACTGCCGCCGTTCTGGCGCTCATGTTCTGTTCAGTCCAGGGCACGGGGCAAGGGACTCCATGGTCAGCGGGCGGGTGATTGCGGAGAGTCGAGCTGGTGCCACGGGGTGACGATGCGCGTGCTCTCCCAGGTTGGAGGAAAGTGCTTGAGATTGCCCGTTACCAGATATTCGGCACGCGGCGCTTGCGCACATTCGAGAAACATGTTGTCGTCAGGGTCCGCGCACCCCTGCAAGCGCGTGGCTGGACGGACCCAGAAACCCTTTTCGCGAATCGCGCGAAGGGCGCTGGCTATGATTTCTTCTGATCGTTTGAACCGCGGGCGGCTGATAGCCTCTTCATATTCCGCGTAGATATTGGCGCTGACGCACAGTTGAAGCGAGCCGCCCAGGGCGAGCACAAAAATCTGCGCAGGGGGCCCAACGGGCTGCAGCAGGGCGGAGACGATGATATTGGTGTCGAGAACGATCCGGCTCATGAGCCCGGCTGTGTGGGGGCTTCGCGCCTAGCCTTCCGCGCGGCGGCGATCTCCGCATCGATTTCTTCGCCGGAAAGCTGGTCGAGACCGGCTTGTCGGGAGCTTTCCCAAGATTTCTGAAGCCATTCAGGCGCGATATCGTTCTCCAGCACCTTGCCGGGCGTATTGCTCCGCGGAGAGGCCGCGCGCACGCGCCTTGGCAGCGAGAGCCGCTGACTGTTCGTCGGGAAGATCAATGATCAATGTCATTGGCGGGCCTCCTTCCGTGATTATGGCCGATAATCTACAGGAACGCGAGTGAGGCCGCAAACTGGTGGGGCGATCAGACGCTGAGTTAGGCAGCAGGGTCGGCGTTTCGAAAAGGGATTTTAGGGCCGCTTGGCGGCCAGACAGGTACAGCGTAACAGCCGATACCTCTTGTAGGATTTCGCCCTGCACGATCCGTCAGTCAGAAATCCTTGAATCTTTTGTTGCAGCAGCGAGGTTGTTGAGTTTTGAACCTGACTTCGGTCACGGATAGAGAGTGCCAACTCGCCTTCCGTGTGGTACATCTGAACCGCTAAATTACTCTTCGTTTCGTGGGACCAACTGAAGGACCATTAAGGGTTTCTGACCGCTCCAAATGCTACCGAACGCGAAACTCCTGTGGTTCGCCAAAACTCCGAGCGATTGTGGAATCAATAACATAGCTGCTGTCGTCCCCACCAGTGTTCTGTCATAACTTCCCGCAATGTTTTGTTTCCTTAGACTCTGGTTCGGGACGCTGGTTCGCCTCTTTCGTTCGCGTCATGGTTTTCTTCTCGAAAACCTGGCACTTCGTCAACAGCTTGTCGTGCTCAAAAGGCGTCATCCGCGCCCAAAGTTGGATTTGTTCAACAAACTCTTCTGGCTGCTGGTTCGCCGATGCTGGTCCGGCTGGAAACAAGCACTCCTAGTCGTCACGCCCGAAACTGTGGTCCGCTGGCATCGCGCCGGATTCCGTTGGTACTGGAGGCTGATTTCGAAGGTTCGCAAGCCCGTGGGCAGAAAGCCGACATCGAAAGAGGTTCGCGATCTCATCTTCCAAATGATGGCCGAGAATCCCGGCTGGGGAGCTCCCCGCATCCACGGAGAACTTC
>Ga0126381_100001032_pt1 | contig 30238 bp, 22 predicted proteins | sample PanSoiMetPlot_28_FD_96465 | JGI IMG/M metagenome (GOLD analysis project Ga0126381, IMG submission 96465) | Tropical forest soil microbial communities from Panama - MetaG Plot_28 | ecosystem: Environmental > Terrestrial > Soil > Tropical forest > Bulk soil | place: Panama | collected 2016-02-17
AGGAGCCCACTTTCGCAGAGAACGACGACGGCAATGTCAGCCCTCCTATTCGACTGGCGCAGGATATCGCGGCGGCAGGCAATCGGCCACGGCTCAAAGCTGGCGGCTTCGCAAACCGATAATTGACGTTGAGGCTCTCGACGAACCCGGTTTCGCCAGGCCCTTCGATAGCTCAGCTCTTCGGCCAACTCAGGCGGATCGCTCCCGCCGAGACCGCGAGCGAGAGCGCGATCACCAGCAGAATCCCGGACATCCCGGCAGCCACCGCGATCAGGCTAGCCAGAAACGGCACCAGCACCCCGCCCACGCGGTTGCCGGTGATCCGGAGCGACAAGGAAGTGCCACGCGCCGCTTCGGGCGCCAGGTCGACGACGCTCGAGAGCGTGGTGGTCGAGCCTATTCCAAGCCCGATCCCGATCGCCGCGACTGCGAGATACATCGACGGCAGCCACGCAACGGTCAGTGCCACGAAGGCCGCCGCGGCAATCCAGATGCTCAGCAGCGAGAGCCAGAGCCGTCCGAACAGGGCGAGCAGGCGGGCGTAGAAGGCGCGCGCCACCAGCGCCGCCACCGATCTTGCGGCCAGCAACAGCCCGATTGCGCTGGCATCGACGTTTTGCTCCGCCCCGATCAGCGGCAGGTAGATGACGAGCAGATCAAGCGACGTGACGGTCACCACGCTTGCGGTCAGCATGGCAAGCATTCCCGGCAGCCGCACAAGGGTGCCGACCGATACTACCGGGCCCTGCCCGTCGCGCGTGAGCGGCCGCGGCGCCGGCCGCAGCGTGAAAGCGGTGGCCTGGCACGCCACCGCGACCGCCAATCCGATCGCGAACAGCGATGGCGTCGAAGGCACCGTGGCGGAGCCGCCGAGCCATCCCACGATCAGCGGGCCGAGCCCCTGTCCGGTCGACGCCGCCACCATGTAGTGCCCGAAAGCTGCTTCGCGTCCGCGCAGGCTGGCGGAGCGCACCGCCAGCATCTGCTGCGACGCCATGCAGAACATGTGTCCGAAGCCGAGCACGACCGTGAACGCCAGGAGATGCATCCCCGACAGCGGCCAGGCCCAGAACCCGGCGGCCGAGATCATGATCAGGCCTGCGCCCATCCAGGCCGCGCGGCTGTCATTGCCGCGGTCGATATAGCGGCCGAGCGTGACCGCCGAGAACACCGGCAGAAGCGCAAAGCTCGCCGAGATGATGCCGAGCCACACGATCGAAAGGCCGAGCTCGACGGTCCGATATGAGGTCGTCACCCGCAGGATGCCGACCACCGTCTGCACCATGACGGAATTGACGAGCAGCGGACCGAGCACGCGCCAGTCGATGTCGGGCTCGGTGGGGCGCGCGCTCGTCTGCTGCAGCATGTTGTCCGGTTCCTGCCGCGAACGCCCAAGGCATGATCCCGAAAAAGCCTGCCCCTGCGAAAGCGGGGGTGGATACCGGTTTCCCGTCTGCGCGAAGCCTTGGCACGGCCTGTCAGTTTGGCCTGATGCTTCGGCGGCGGAAGCAGGTCGGAAAAGATCATGCCACGCTTTAGCGTGCGAATATCCGCTTAATCGGAACCGGGGCTGCCGAAAAGAGGATTTGTCATTCCGTGCCGGAATGACAGCGATGTTATCGCACCCTCTTGGCCTTGCGCGACGAATGGATCACGTTGTGCAGCGCCTTGGCGGCGGCAATCGCCCGCCGGCGCAGCGCTTCCAGCCGCGCTGCCATCGTGAACGTCACGGATCGCTCGGGCGTCAGCCGCACCAGCCGGTCGGACAGCGCGAGCCGTTCGCGCCAGACGTGGTCGATCATCGGATGATCGGTGGCGGCACAGGAATCGGCGCGCGCGATCGAAGGATCGTCGAGCAGCGCCTGCGTCAGGTCGCTCAACAGCTGCACCCCCGGAGAGAAGCGGGCAAAGCTCTCGTCATAGGCGATCTTCCAGCACCAGGCGGCGGCGCCGCTTGCAAGCGTCACCATCGCGGCGATTGGCCGGCCGCCGGCAAAGAGCCGTGCGACCTGCGCCTTGCCTTCGTGAGCGAGGCCAATGACGGCGGTCTCCATGAACGCCCGAGCCCCCTGATCGGCGCTCGTGGCAGTGCCTGCCCGGCCCTTCCAGCCCGCCGCTTCAAGCGCGAGGAAATCGCCCAGCGCGGTGGCTACCTCCGGCGCCGCGCTCACGATGTTCGACGTGACGGCGCCAAGCTCGGCCAGTCGCTTGCGTTGCCGGCGCAACTCCTTGCGCTTCTTTGCCCCGATCGCCGCGTCGAGATAGTTCGCCCGGCCGTCGGCGGGCGCGAGCAGCGCGCGCTGATGCCGGTTGAACGAGATCGATGTCCCGCCACGGCGCGCAACCGCGTGATCGAACGCCAGCGCGAAGGGGCCGTCCGCCGGCAGAAAAGGCATCAGCAGCAGGCCCGGCAGATCGGGGCTCGCAGCCACATGATCGAGCCATGTGGAAATCACCGCCGTCCCCGCATCGCGATCGATGAGCGGCGTGCCGAGCGGGCCGAACGGATGGGTCCAGCCTACCAGCACCGGCGGAGAAATTCCGTAGCGCCGCTGCTCGATCCGCGCCGGGAAGAGGCCGAGGAGCTGCGAGGATGGCGTGCGCGCCCATACGAGCCCGGCGCCCACGTCGCGGCCGAATGCGCCCGCGGCGGCAAGCGCGAAGGCGGGCTCATAGAACACGTTCGGCTCGAGCGCGCGCCTCGCGAGCGCGCGCCATTCCGCCACGATGCGATCGAGCGTGGCGAGCGGGCGCCACTCCACGCGAAAGCGTTGATCGATCGTGCCGTGCACAGGTCAATGCTCCGCGCCGCCCCAGATGAACACGTGAAAGCCCAGCCGGCTCTTGGTCACCTTGAACAGGACGATCGACTCGACGACGAGCGCCAGGCTGGTCGCGACGGCGGCGCCGGCCGTGCCGAAGAGGGGAATCAGCGCCAGGCAGCCGATGAAGTTGATGGCGAAGGCCCCCCCATAGACCAGCGCACACACCCTTTGCTGGCCGAGCATGTTGAGGAGTCGTTCGATCGGTCCGATCGCGGCGCGCGCCAACAGGCCGATCGCCAGGATGAACATCAGATGGTAACCGCTGGAGAATTGCGCGCCGAACAGGCTCAGCAACGGACGGCCAAGCGCGAGCAGAAACGCGCTGGCCGCAACCGATGGCCAGAACGTCCATTTGATCGAAAGCCTGATGAAGGCCGTCAAGCCGGCCTGGTCGCCGGCGACGTGATACTCGCTGAAACGGTGCGCCGTGGTGGCGGAAACCGCGTAATAGATGAAGGAGACGAGCGCCAAGGTCTTGGCGGCGGCATAGTAGATCGCGACCTCATCCGGCGGGCGGAACTGCTGCAGCAGCAGAACGTCCGCATAGGTGAGCATGAGATAGAAGCCCTCGACCAGCAGGATCGGAAACGCCGTTGCGAGCCAGAATCCGACCGCATAGGTCTTCGGTCCCGGCGCGACGCACGTCGCCAGTCGCGCGTTGAGGACGAAAAGCTGTCCCAATGTCGGCAGCCAGATGGATACGCCGGCCATGATCATCGCGGTCTCGGCGGTCATCGGCAGATGCGCGAGGTAGCCGGCCGCCATCAAGGCGGTGAGCAGGATTTGCCGCACCACGTAGGTTGGCACCAGGCTGAGATCGATCCAATCGTGGCTGCGCGCAATGCCGTCTTGGGTGGTGGCGAGGGCGTAGGCCGGCAGGCTGATGCAGGCGAGATAGAGCGGAATGATCAGGTAGTGATCGAGCCAGGGCGACAGGAGCCGCACTCCCAGCGCGCAAATAGCCGCGACGCCGGTCGCGATGGCGATCGCGAGCCAGCGGCTGCCGGACAGGAACCCGCGCAATCGATCGAGCGTCCCGTTCTCACGGTATTCCGGGATGAAGCGCTGGGCGGCCGTGCCCAACCCGAGATGGAGAGGTTGTCCGATCAGCAGCACCCATGTCCAGACGTAGACATAGACGCCGAACTCGAAGCTGCCCATCCAACGCGCAAGCAGCACCTGCGATCCGTAGGCGAGCATCGCGCTGGCCACCCGGATCATGAACACGGTCCCGGCAAGCCGCTGCGCCAGCCGATGGTCGGCCTCGCCCGCACCTATTCCCAGGCGCGACCGCAACCAGCGCAGCGGCAGGGCTGTCGCCGGGCCTGATGCGTAGTGCGAGCCGGTAAATGCCAAGACGGGCCTCCAGGGCCTGTGCCGCCGCCCGCCAGATAGCAACGAACTGTTAAGAATCGGTTCGGGAGGAAAGAAAATGAAAGGGCCCCGAAATTACTACGGCAAAGCGCGCGCCGCGCTGGGACTTGCGGGCCGTAAGCGTCAGTTCGCCGACAAACGGAGTTGCGCGAGGTTCACAGCCGGATCTGGCCGTCACGCAGCCGCTGGTACAGCGTCGTATCCATCGCCACGAACGCCCTCGTGGTCGCGTCGTCGAAAAAGATCGGGTCGGAGGTGGCATCCGGATCGAAGCCCTGCGCCACGAAGTCGATCTTCTTCTGCTTGAAGGTCGAGGTCACGTCCATCTCGGTGCGGATGCGCAGGAACAGCGGCCGCGCATAGTCGGGCAGGCTCTTCGCAAGATGCTCGCGCAAGGCCACAAGATCGAGGCTGCCCCGGACCACGAGCACCGCCATGCCGGCCCGCCCTTCGTGGCCGGGGACGTGCACGCCGTAGACGTTCGTCTCCCCGATGCCGGGAAAACGACCCATCGCTTCCTCGACCTCGCTGGTGGATACGTTCTCGCCCTTCCAGCGGAATGTGTCGCCGATCCGGTCGACGAAATAGAAGTACCCCTCCGCATCCTTGCGCATCAGGTCGCCGGTGCGGAACCAGTTGTCGCCCTTCTGGAACACGTCGTGCAGGATTTTCTTCTCGGTCTCGGCCCGGGTGGCATAACCCTCGAAGCGCGCGCCGGGCTTGGAGGCGTCCTTGAGAATCTTGCCGATCACCTCGCCGGCCTCGCCCGGCTTGCATTCGATGCAGAAGCCCTGCGCGTCGCGCACCGGCTGCTGCCGATCGATGTCGAAACGGACGACCTTGGTTGGGAAGCGCCGCTCGAGGAACCAGGGAATGCGGCCGACCGCGCCTTCCTTGTCCTCGAAATTGAACAGCGAGACGTTGCCTTCGGTTGCACCATAGAACTCGATGATGTGCGGGATGCGAAAGCGGCGCTTGAACTCGGGCCATACATCGGGCCGCAGCCCGTTGCCGCAGGCGAGCCGCAGCCGGTGCGTGGCTTCCTTGGGGTGCGGCGGCGAGTTCACGAGATAGCGGCAGAACTCGCCGATGTACTGGAACATGGTGCAGTCCCAGCGGTCGATATCGTCCCAGAACTCGTGTGCGGAAAATTTCTCCCTGATCACCACCGAGCCGCCATTGATCAGGATCGCGCCGGTCGCCACCAGCCCGCCGACGGTGTGATACATCGGCAGGCAATCGTACATGCGGTCGGACGGCGTCGTCGCCATGACGCCCGCGAAGGCATGGCCCGCGAGCATCAGGCGGTAGTGGTTCATGTTGGCAGCCTTCGGCAGGCCGGTGGTGCCCGAGGTGTAGATGTAGAGCGCGCGATCCTCGATGGTGAGTATCGGATGCTCGGAGCCGCTGAGCGCCTTGCCGGAAAGCGCATCGATCGCGCGATCGATACGCGGCTCATCAGAATCGGTGCCGCCGTGCCGCCAGATTTTCGCCTCTCCGGTGAGGAGCGGGCGGGCGGTTTCGAGGCTGGGGAAAAGCTCCGCGGCAACGATCACGAGCTTCGGCTCGACCACGTTGATGCAATGTGCCAGCGCGGCGCCGGTGAGATTGCTGTTGATGAGCGCCACCACACCGCCCACCTGCGTGATGCCGAGCCAGATCGCCATGTATTCGGGCCGGTTCGGCATCATCAGGCAGACGGTGTCACCCTTTCGGACGCCCTCCCCGAGCGCCCATCGTGCATATTGATTGGAGCGTGCGGCGAGCGCCCGATAGGTGAAGCTCTCCCGCTCCGAGAGCAGCGCCGGCGCATCGCCGTATCGCGCCGCAAGCTCCTCGAGGACGACGGGAAAGACGCGCGTCGGATGGCGTGCGATCGGCGTTGTCGTCTTCAAGGTCCGCCAAGCGCCCTTGAGGCACGCCCAGTCGGATTGAAGCCGCTTCATCCATCCCATGTCAGGTCTCGTGGCCATGATGGGCGGAGCTTCGGGCACGGCGGCCACCGTCGCAAGAGCCGCGCAATCGAGGGCGGCGCTCGACGAGGAACTCGTTATCGCCTTTGGGTCCGTGCGGATCATGATGGGTCGGAGCTAAGGCAACTCCGCAGGATGCTAGCGCGTGAGTATTGTATTGAGGTAAATATGGACTCTTCTTGGGATTATTCTTGGATTCAGTTTTTCTATACAAACGCCGGAAAGGTCTCATTAATAGAGAAGGCTCGGCCTCGGTAACGCCAGTCACGCTGGTCAGAATGGTGTCCGGCTAGGGCTGCTTAGCCCGGGGCTTGTCGGCGACGATCTTGGGCCGCGCGCGCGGAAGCGGGATCGGCTCGGACATCATCGGGCTGCCACGCAGATCGGGCGGTGGATTATTGGCCAGCGCCCCGGGGCTCAGACTCGACCAGGGAACCGCGCTTGCCGTTGCGACGGCGGGTCCCTGCTTGGTCTTGCTGCCGGGCTTTGCGAGCTTCGCATCGGCGCTCGCCTGCATCGTCCCCTTGGGCGGCCCGGTGAAGACCACCACCGGCTCGCCGAGGTTCTCGGTTTGCAGAAGGCTTGCACCTTTGGCCTGCGGCTTCAGGCTCGACAGGAACACCGCATAGGGCGAATCGGAAGCGGAATTGGCGTTGGCGACTTCCTGCTCCTCCTCCTCGGAGGCCGGACGCTTGCGATGGTTGCCGCACATCTCCTCATGCAGGTTGACCGGCGCGGCTTCGATCGGGGTGAGCGAGTTGACCAGGCCGAGCGAGGGGGTGAGCCAGGACAAGGGGCCCGAATTGAAGCCCTGCTCCAGAAGCTGCGCGGCCTTGACGGCGCGCACCGCCGAGGAGGGCGCCCCCATCACCACCGCGATCATCCGCTTGCCGTCGCGGCTTGCGGTCGCCACCAGGTTGAAGCCGGACGCGCAGATGAAGCCGGTCTTCATGCCGTCCGCGCCCGGATAGCGGCCGAGCAGCGTGTTGTAGTTGCGCACGACCTTCTTGCCGAGCTTGATGCCCGGAAGATGCCAATAGTAGTCGTATTCGGGAAACTCGTGGATCAGCGCGCGGGCGAGGATCGCCATGTCGCGCGCCGAGGTGATCTGCTCGTCCGCCGGCAGCCCGTTCGGATTGACGTAGTTGGTCTGCGTCATGCCCAGGCGCCGCGCGTTGTTGTTCATCTCGGCGGCAAAATTCTCGATCGAGCCCGACACGCCCTCCGCCAGCAGCACCGCCATGTCGTTGGCCGACTTGACCATCAGCATCTTCAGCGCATTGTCGACGGTGACCTGGGTGCCGACCGCGAATCCCATCTTGGTGGGAGCCTGGGCGGCCGCAGTGGCGGTCACGACAAACAGGTTGTCGAGGGTGATGCGGCCCTCCTTCACGGCGCGCAGCGTCGTGTAGGCGGTCATCAGCTTGGTGGTGGAAGCCGGGTACCACGGATAGGTGGCGTTCTCGGCATGGAGCACCCGACCGGTATCGGCATCGACCAGGAGCAGCGCCTCGGCCTTCGCCTGCCTGCCTGTCCACGCCAGCGCCATAGCGGCAAGCGCGAGAGGGAGGATCAGGCGATGGAACGATGGGCGTGCTGGCATGAAGGCTCGGGGTCCGCGGGTCAGGTCGGGCCTCGGGAACCACAGTTCCATCGGCGAGGAAGAGCGACTATCTAACCCAAAGCCAGGGCCAAATGCAAAGTCGCCCGTGTTCACGGTGTCGGCCAACTGACAGAATAACGCACGCATCTTATTCATCTCAAAGGAAAACGTCTAAATTTCGACCGGGTTTTCACGACGCAAGGACGCAGGGAGGTGAACATGACCGCGTGTATAGTCGGATGGGCCCATACCGCTTTCGGGCGGCTTGAGGGCGAGACGCTCGAGAGCTTGATCGCCCAAGTCGCCGGTGAGGCGCTGGCCGATGCCGCAGTCGCCCCCCGCGATGTCGATGAAATCCTGCTCGGGCATTTCAACGCCGGCTTCTCGGCGCAGGATTTTACCGCCGCGCTCGTGCTGCAGGCCTCGCCTGAGCTGCGCTTCAAGCGCGCGACCCGGGTCGAGAATGCCTGCGCCACCGGCTCGGCCGCGGTCCATCAGGGCCTCAAGGCGATCGCCTCCGGCAGCGCGCGAATCGTCCTGGTGGTCGGGGCCGAGCAAATGACCACGAGCGCCCCCGCCGACATTGCCAGGAACCTGCTCAAGGCCTCCTATGTGCGCGAGGAGGCGGAGATCGACGGCGGCTTCGCCGGCATCTTCGGGCGAATCGCCGAGCTCTATTTCCAGAAATACGGCGACCAGTCGGACGCGCTCGCCGCCATTGCGGCGAAGAACCACAGGAACGGCGTGGCCAACCCCTATGCCCAGATCCGGCGCGATCTCGGCTACGATTTCTGCCGGCGCGAGAGCGACAAGAACCCGCGTGTCGCCGGGCCGCTCAAGCGCACAGACTGCTCGCCGGTGTCCGACGGGGCGGCCGCGCTCGTCCTCGCCGACCTCCAGACCGCGCTGTCACTCCCCCGCGCGATCGTGTTTCGCGCCGCCGAGCATGTGCAGGATTTCCTGCCCATGAGCCGCCGCGACGTGCTGAAGTTCGAAGGCTGCGCAGAGGCCTGGGCGCGCGCGCTCAAACGCGCCGGCGTCACGCTCGGTGATCTCTCGCTGGTCGAGACCCACGACTGCTTCACGATCGCTGAGCTGATCGAATACGAGGCCATGGGGCTTGCGCCGCAGGGCCAGGGCAGCCGCGCAATCGCGGAAGGTTGGACGCAGATGGACGGGCGCCTGCCGGTCAATCCGTCCGGCGGGCTCAAGGCCAAGGGCCATCCGATCGGCGCGACCGGCGTCTCCATGCATGCGCTTTGCGCCATGCAGCTTTCGGAACGCGCCGGCGACATGCAGGTGCGCAATCCGCGCCTTGCGGGCGTCTTCAACATGGGCGGTACCGCGGTCGCGAACTACGTGAGCATTCTCGAGCGGATCAGGTAGGCCGGCTGCGGATCGCGAGTGATCGTGTGGCGCGCTTCGTGTCAGCTGCTCGACTTAATCTGCCCCACACGTTGCTCCTTATTCTTTGCTGGCGAGACCCGCATTCTTTGCTGGCGCGACGTTACGATTGAATGATTGCGTTTGGTTTGATCTTCAAGACCTGCATCACAATAGAATCTGTCGGGCTCCGCACGCTGGGAGAAACGGTTTGACCCGGGAACCAACGACGCTTTGAAAAAGTTGGAGCCTATGACCCGCCCCGGGACCGGGGTGGCTCGCCGGACAGGGATCCGTGATGTTGGTCAGATTTCTTCGCGGGCTTGCCGCCATCGCGGCGATTTTTGATTTGATTGGTCATGCAGCAGCAATGGACCGTGACGAATTGAAGGACGTTCCGGCCCAAATTCGCCAGTGGTTCGAGTCGATGACGTCTCCGTCCGGCAAGCCGTGCTGCTCATACGCGGACGGTCATCGGACCGAATATGAGATCAGAGGCGATTCCTATTGGGTTCCCATCAACGGGGTCTGGACGTCCGTCCCGCCCGAGACGGTTATCTTTGACAAGGGCAATCCCTTCGCGGAGGCCGTGGTCTGGTACAGTCCTGTCATCGAAGGCGGCAAGTGGTCGGGCCGCTGGAAGATCATTTGTTTCGTGCCAGGCAGCGGAGCGTGAATATCCGGGCGGCTGGCAGACTTGCGGGCCTGGGCTCCCAGTTCACTTCGTATGGCTGCTCTGAATGGAATTCGGACCGGCGGTTTGGGCCGCAGCAAACATCGAGTCGCCAATTCCAATTGCGCGGCGGCGGAACAGAGTCTGGATTCACACGTTAGCCTCTCTGGATGCCTGCCAGCTTGGTGGATGGACAGGTGAAGGCTGGTGGGCCCGACAAAAGGAGTCACAAGAAAGCAGGAGCCACCATGAGGAAACATTATTTGACCGGCGTGGCCGCGATCGCGCTTGCATTGGGTGTGAGTGCAGCGCCCGCACAGAATGTTGGTCAGCAGGGCGACATCCCGCAGGACACCCGGAGCCAGCAGGGCGCCCAGGACCCGCAACGCACTCAGACGCGACAGCAGGGCGCCGAAGCCGAGCAGGGCCACAACGCAGGCCTCATTGCGCTCGACGAGGGGCAGCAGGCGCGCATCAGCGACGTCATTCGGCAACAGCGCCTCCAGCCGGTGACCAATCTCAACTTCTCCCTCACCGTGGCTGCCGCCGTTCCTTCATCCGTGCGGCTCGCGCGAATTTCCGGCGAGCTCTCCGATATTCTCCCGAACTACCGCGACTTCAGCTTCTTTGTCGCGCGGCAGGAGCTGGTGATCGTCGATCCGCAGAGCAATGCGATCGTAGGCTTTGTTCCAATCTCGACCGGCAGCACAGTCGGCGCGGCATCGCCGCGCCAGGACACTGCCGGCGGCACGGTCGGCGTGGCGCCGCCGACTGAGAACACCGGCCCGTCCGGTACGGCAGAGCCTCCTGCGCCCGCCAAAAAGAACGCCGTCCGCAACCAGAAGAAGCGTGACACGGTCGCGCGCGACACGGTCACGGAGGAGAAGCCCAAGGTGACGGAGCGCGCGACCCAGGGCCGGCGCTCGACCCGCACGGAGACCGACGTAACGGTAGGCACATCACGGCGCGACAGCGACGAAGTCTACGAGGCTCCGCCGCGTGACCGTGTCATTGTCGAGCCTCCGCGGGAGCGTGTCATCGTCGAGCCTCCGCGCGAGCGCGTCATCGTCGAGCCTCCGCGCGAGCGCGTCGAGCATGACCGAGGCCCTCCATTCCCGTTCTCGCTCCTCTTCGGCAGGTGGAACTAGCAGGCGGAACCCATGGCGGAGGGTGAGCGAGGATGGATCCGCGGGCTTCACCCGCGGGTCCATCTTTTTTTGTAAGACGCTGACGCGCGGCTTCGTTTTGCCTTTTCCGCTACTCGATCACTTCATCGGTACCGGAGATAACCGTGAAGAAGTCAAGTCGTCCCACTCGGAAAGAAACTTGACTCCAACCCCAAAATCAGTGTAGTTGGGAAACCGAAACTCGGAAGTTGCGCCCGGCCGGTCCTTCGTGCCGGGCGTTTTCTTTGCGGGGTTCCCCGAGGCCCACGGCAGCCAGCACTCCGCTTCGCCCTTGAAACTCAGCGAGTTCCAGTCTCCGGGGTCGCTTGGTTGGCCCCGGGGGGAGATGCTGCTCTCTCTCATTAGTTGTATATATAAGACACATCAATCGAAGGGCGCGCCGAGCAGAACGAAGGTAAATACAACGGGAGAGACGGCGAAGGGTGAACGCGCCACGATAGTTCGGGCCGCCGCCCCTGCAGATTTCCTGTTCTTTGCAGGAGGCCCACCGCCGGCGCCCCCTACACCGGTTCGGACGGCTCGGCGGGCGCCCACTCCGCTCCCGGTCCGCTGCCCGATTCCCCAGCTTCGGCCGATTCGGCGGCGGCCCGCGAATCCGGCGCGGGCGCGGGGGCTGCGGCCGGGACCATGAACTGGGTGCGGGCCACTTCCGCGAAGCCGCCGTCCAGGCGGGTCAGCTCGTCGAAGGTGCCGCTCTCCACGATGCGGCCCTCGCGCAGGAACAGGATGCGGGTGGCGTTGCGCACCGTCGCCAACCGGTGCGCGATCACGAACGTGGTGCGGCCCTTCATCACCTCGTCGAGCGCGGCCTGCACTCTTGCCTCGGTCAGCGAATCGAGCGCGCTCGTCGCCTCGTCGAGGATCAGGATCGGCGGGTCCTTGAGCAGCGCGCGCGCGATCGCGAAGCGCTGGCGCTCGCCGCCGGAAAGGAGCCGCCCGCGCTCGCCGACCTTGGCTTCGAAGCCGTCGGGCTGCCGCTCGATCACGTCGAGCACCTGGGCGCGGGCGCAGACGGCGCGCATCTCCTCGATCGTGGCGTCAGGCTTGCCGACCCGAAGGTTCTCGGCGATCGAGCGATTGAACAGCAGCGCCTCCTGGAACACGACCCCGATGTTGTGCCGCAGCCCCGACAGGGTGAGGCCGCGAATGTCCATTCCGTCGATCTTCACGGTGCCGGATTGCGGATCGAACGCCCGATGCAGCAGCGCAAGCGCCGTCGACTTGCCGGCGCCGGTCGCCCCGACGAGCGCGATGGTCTCCCCCGGCAGCGCCGTGAAGGTCATGTCCGCGACCGCGGCGCGCTTGCCGTCGTACGAGTAGGAGACGTCGCTGAACTCGACGAGCCCCCGCAGGCGGCCCGGATCGATCGCGTCGGGCCGGTCGCGCACGGCCGGCTCGGTGTCCAGCACGTCGAAGAACTGGGCGAGCTGCGGGGCGTCCATCAGCAGCCGGTTGGCGAACTGCACGACCTGCTCGAGCCGGCTGATCAGCATGCCGGCGAAGCTGATGAACATCACGATCTCGCCGACCGTGGTGGCGCCGTTGATATAGAGCCAGACCCCCAGGAACAGGATCGCCAGGACGGTCAGCGTGGTCGAGGTGCGGGTCAGCACCGCGGCGGCGGCCCACCAGGACAGGACCGGCATCTGGGCGCCCAGCAGAAGGTCGCCCACCTTGCGCATGCCCGAGACTTCCTGCTCGATGCGGGCAAAGCTCTGCACCAGGGCGACGTTGCCGAGCGTGTCGGAGGTGCGCTCGGCCTGGTCGGAGTAATATTGCTCGACCTTCTGCTGGAGTTCTTCGCTCTTGCGCACCACGAGCGCGATCAGAAACGCGAAGATCACGCACAGCACGATCAACAGCACGCCGAACCGCCAATTGAGCGCCAGCGCCAGCGGCAGCAGCACGATGAGCGACACGAAGGACGCCAGATTCTCGCGAAAGAACCAGAGCCACAATCCCCACAGCGCATTGGTTCCGGTCAGCATCACCTTCATCAGGCGGCCGGAATGGGAAGCGCCGTGGTAGGCCAGCGGCAGCTGCAGGACGTGCTCGTAAAAATCCGCCATCACGACCTGGCGCTGGCGATGGGAGAGGCGGTCCGCGTGCAGCGCGACCAGCGCGCTCGCCACGATGATGAAGATCCCAAAGCCGGCCCAGGCCCCGACGAGCGCGAACAGCAGCGGCAACGACAGGTCCGCGAGGCGACCCTGGGAGACCGCGAGCGTGTCCACGATGCGCCCGAACAGGATCGGCTCCATGAACATGGCGGCGGCGAGCGCCACGTTCGCAATGGCCAGGACCCAGCCCAGGGAGCCCTCGCGTCCGAGGAGCTCCAGAACCCGAAGATAGAGACGCACAAGCTTCATGGACGCGGTAATCTCGGCAGAATGCCCACTCTAAAGCAGGGCGATTGCATATGGCACGGCGCGCTCCCTCTCCCCGCGCCGAAGTCGGATATATCCGACTTCGGCCACGTTTTTAAATCGCCGAACTCGGATAAATCCGAGTTCGGCGGGGAGAGGGTTGGGGTGAGGGGGTTCGGGCCTATCGAGAGTTTGTAACCCCTCACCCCAGCCCTCTCCCTACGGGAGAGGGAGTCCCGCCGAATGCGCGGCGACTGCCCGTATGCGATAGCCTCCACTGTAGAGGGGTTTGGCCGACGCGGGAAACGAAAACCGTTCCCCACCATGCTCTTGCGCGCAGGCGTTCCGGCAAGCAGAATTCAGGGTGGCGGCGGGGAGGGACCCGGAAGGCCGACTGGCGGGCTGGCGCCGGCCCTATCGAAACGGTACTGAACGGCATGCTGAATATTCCGACCGACCTGCTCAGGACCCTTGTCGCGGTGGTCGACATGCGCAGCTTCACCAAGGCAGCGCAGTCGCTCGGCGTCACCCAGCCGGCGGTGAGCGCGCAGATCAAGCGGCTGCAGTACCTGCTCGGCTACGAGGTCCTCGACAAGAGCGCACCCGGCGTGAGCTTGACGCCGCGCGGCCACATCGTCGTCAGCAATGCGCGCCGCCTCCTGTCGATCAACGACGAGATACTGCAGCTGACCAGCGGACAGGCCGCCGGCCAGACGATCCGGGTCGGGATTCCGGCCGACTATGCGGGATCGCGGGTGCCGGCCGCATTGATCCGGTTCCGCGAGCGGCGCCCGGCGGTCAGCTACAATGTGGGCAGCGCCCCGGTCGACGAGATGCTGCGCGACGTCCAGCGCGGCGATCTCGATCTCGTCCTGGCGCTGTTCACCGAGGAGCCGACGATCGAAGCGCGGCACATGTGGACCGAGGAGCCGGTCTGGGTGCGGGGCGAAAACACCAAGCTCGACCCGGACGGACCGGTGCCGCTCGTTTCCTACGGCGGGGACAGCGCCTGCCAGCGGGTGGCGATCATGGCGCTCCATCGCGCCGGGCTCGATTGCAACTTCGTCTTCACCTCGCACAGCTTGGTGAGCCAGACCGCCGCGGTCAAGGCCGGCTTCGGCGTGATGGTGATGCCGCGTGGGCGGGCGATCCGCAACAACCTGACGATCTGGGAGGATTCGCCTCTCCCGAAGCTGCCCCCGCTATACGGCGCCATTTTCGTGCGCGACGGCGAGGACCGGACCGCCATCGAGGAACTGGCCGACCATCTGAGGGACGAAATCCACCTTGAGCCCAAGTGGAGGACCCCGGTCGCGCCGTCGGGGCGCGTCCCGGCCAAGCCGGTCAGTTGAGCTTGCGCTCGGCGGCGGCCGGCAGGAAGGCCGGATCAAAAATATCCTCCAGCTTCGGCTTCGCCTTGAAGGCTTGCGTGAGTGCGATCTGGGCGAACGCCTGCGTAAGCCGTTCGGCGTCGATCCCGCCCAGGCCATTGGCCCGCACCTCCGCGGTCACCACATTGTCCCGGATCGCCATGCGCAGCCGCTCGAGCTCGACGTCCTTCTTGAACTGGCCATCCCGCTTGAGGAGCGAATCGATCGTGGCCAGCGGATTTCGGATCGTGTCCTTGAGCCCCCGGGTGAACGCCCGCAGAAACCCCTCGACGGCGTCCGGATGGTCGGCCGCGAACTTGCTGTTCACCATGATGGCATTGCCATAGAGCTTGAGCCCGTAATTGGCCATCGACAGCATCACAACGTCCTCGGCCGGCACGCCGCGGTCGTTGAGGTCGACATAGAGCCGGTACGAGAAGCCGAGCGAAGCGTCGATCTCGCCGGCGGCAAGCATCGGGGTGCGCACCGGAATACCGATCTTTTCCACCGTGACCTTGCCGGCGTCGATCTCGTTGAGCTTGGCGAAGATCGGCCACTGGTCATAGGTGGCGCCCGCAGGCGAAGCGCCCAGCCGCTTGTCCTCGAGACTTTTCGGACCGCTGATGCCGCGGCTCTTGCGACCCACGATCGCGAACGGCGGCTTGTTGAACACCATGTACACGGCCTTGACCGGCGCCGCCGGGTTCTGGTCGCGGTAGCGGATCAGCGCGTTGATGTCGGCAAAGCCGAATTGGCAGGCCCCGGACGCGATGCGGGTGATCGGATCAAGGAACGTTGCGCCTTCGTCGATCGAAAGCTCAAGCCCCTCACTGCGGTAGTAGCCGCGGTCCTGCGGCAGCAGAAAGAGCGCGGTTGGTCCATCGAGCCGCGCGTCAAGCGACAACTTGACGCTTGTCTGCGCCGCCGCCGGGTCGCTCAGCAGCGCTGCCGCGATGCCCAATGGGATCGCGCGCCAGGCAAGCTGGACGAAGGGGAGCAGCCTCATGGCCGACGGACTCCATCGTGCTGGCGCGACCCGCCTCCCTTTGCCTTGCGGCCGTTCCCGTCGCAAGGCCTGCCCACCCCCGGGCTGATCTGCGCAGAAAAGAACAGGATGGTGAAAAGAGCAAGGCACAAGCGCCAAACCTTGTTCACGGGATTGCGAAGAGAGGCTCCCGCGATGGCGCGCCGGCGGTGAGAGTTCTACTTTATGCTTACCCCAAAGGATGCCGGTCATGTCGCCCGAAGCGCTGGATCATGACACCCTGGTCAACCATCCCAGGCGCGCCTCGCCCGCGCCTCGTTTTGACGCGCTCTACGCGCCGCCGGACGAGGAGATTGCGGCGCGCCTGATGGCGCAGGCGCCGCGTCCCCCCGAGGCGGAGGCGCGCATCGACCGCCGCGCCGGTCGCCTGATCGAAGCGATCCGCGGCCGCACCGGCGGGCTCGGCGGCATTGAGGATTTTTTGCACGCCTATTCGCTCTCGACCAAGGAGGGCCTTGCCCTCATGGTGCTGGCCGAGGCGCTGCTGCGGGTGCCGGATGCCGCCACAGCGGACCGCCTGATCGAGGACAAGCTTGCGGCCGGCAACTGGTCCTCCCATGACGTGCGATCGAATGCGCTCCTGGTTTCGGCCTCGGCCTGGACGCTTGGCATCACGGCCCGCATCATCCATCCGGGCGAGCTTCCCGACACGGTCATCGAGGCGCTCATCAAGCGTCTCGGGCTTCCGGTGGTGCGTGCCGCCACCCGCGAGGCCATGCGACTGCTCGGCTCCCATTTCGTCCTCGGCCAGACCATCGAGGAGGCCCTGTCGCGCGCCGGCACGCGGCGCGAGCGCTATTCCTTCGACATGCTGGGCGAAGGCGCCCGCACCGCCGACGATGCGGCGCGCTACCTTGCGGCCTATGCATCCGCGATCGACGCCATCGGGGCAAGCGCCGGCTCGAAAGCCTTGCCGGACCGGCCCGGCATCTCGGTCAAGCTCTCAGCGCTCCATCCGCGCTTCGAAGCAATTTCGCGCGACCGCGTGGTGAAGGAGCTGGTGCCGGACGTGATCGCGCTTGCCCGCAAAGCGCGCGACCATGATCTCAACTTCACGGTCGATGCCGAGGAAGCCGACCGGCTCGAACTGTCGCTCGAGGTCATCGCGGCGGTCCTCGCCGACCGCTCGCTGCGCGGCTGGGAAGGTTTCGGGCTGGCGGTGCAGGCCTATCAGAAGCGCGCCGGCTCGGTGATCGATTGGGTCAATGCGACCGCGCAGGCGCTGGGCCGCCGCCTGATGGTGCGCCTGGTGAAGGGCGCCTATTGGGACACCGAGATCAAGCGCGCGCAGGAACGCGGGCTTGCGGATTATCCAGTCTTCACCCGCAAGCCGATGACCGATCTCTCCTATCTCGCCGCCACCCGCGCCCTTTTGGCGGCGCGGCCGCGCATCTACCCGCAATTCGCCACCCATAATGCGCTGACGGTGGCGAGCGTGATCGAGGATGCCGGAGGCGTCGAGGGCTACGAGTTCCAGCGCCTGCACGGGATGGGCGAGGTGCTCTACGAGATGCTGCTTGCCGACCTGCCGCAGGCGGCATGCCGGATCTATGCCCCGGTCGGCGGGCATCGCGATCTTCTCGCCTATCTGGTTCGGCGCCTCCTGGAGAACGGGGCCAACTCGTCCTTCGTATCGGCGGCGGCCGATCCCGCAGTGCCGGTCGAGGCGCTGCTGAGAAGGCCGCAAGCCGTGATCGGCGACCCCCGTCAGGCCCGCCATCCCAAGATTCCGCTCCCGCGCGATCTTTATGCCCCCGAGCGGCAGAACTCGGAAGGAATCGAATTTGGCGAACGGGCTTCGCTGGAGCGGCTGCTTGCCGAGGTTGCGCGCGAAGGGGGTGCTGCAAATGCCGCGCCTCTCGTAAACGGGATCGCGCTCGCCGGCTCCGCTCGCGACGTGATCTCGCCGATCGACGGCGCGACCATCGGGCGGGTCAGCGAAGGCGATCCCAATATCGTGGCGGCCGCTATGGCGGCCGCACAGGCGGGTTTTCCGGGGTGGGCGGCAACGCCCGTGAGCCAACGGGCGAAGGTACTGAAAAAGGCCGGCGACCTTCTCCAGGCGCGGCGCGGCATGCTGGTCTCGCTGATGCAGCGCGAAGGCGGCAAGACGCTCGATGACGCGATCGCGGAGGTTCGCGAGGCGGTCGATTTTTGCCGTTACTATGCGGTCGAGGCGCGCCATCTGGAGCCGCAGCCCCAGCGCGGCCCCACCGGCGAGAAAAACGAGCTGCGCTCGCGCGGGCGCGGCGTGTTTGTTTGCATCAGCCCCTGGAATTTCCCGCTGTCGATCTTTATCGGCCAGGTAAGTGCCGCTTTGGTCGCCGGCAACGCCGTGGTGGCCAAGCCGGCCGAGCAGACGCCCCTGATTGCCGGTGCGGCGGTGCGCATCCTCCATGAGGCGGGCATTCCGGTGAGCGCGCTGCAGCTGGTGCCGGGAGCCGGCGAGGTCGGCGCGGGCCTCGTCGCGGATCCGCGCACCGCGGGCGTCGCCTTCACGGGCTCGACCGAGGTTGCGCGGGTGATCAACCGGACGCTTTCCGGCAAGGATGCCGCGATCGTTCCGCTCATTGCCGAGACCGGCGGCATCAACCCGATGATCGTGGACGCGACCGCGCTGCCCGAGCAGGTGACCGACGATGTGGTCACCTCCGCGTTTCGCTCGGCTGGCCAGCGCTGCTCGGCGCTGCGGCTACTGTGTGTGCAGGAAGACGTGGCCGATCGCATCCTGGCCATGGTGGCGGGCGCCGCGCGCGAGCTCAAGCTCGGCGACCCGCGCGATTTTGCAACCCATGTCGGGCCGGTGATCGATGCCGAGGCCAAGGCCAAGCTCGACCGCTGGATCGCCGATCAGGAGGCGCGCGGCCGCGTGCGCTTCCGCTGGGATCGCTTTCATGCGCTGCCGCCTTCGGGGACCTATGTACCGCCCGCGATGGTGGAGCTCGATCGCGCCTCCGAGCTGCGCGAGGAGGTGTTCGGACCGATCCTCCATGTGGTGCGATGGCGGGCGGGCGAGCTCGACGCTCTCCTGGAGGCCATCGCGGGTAACGGCTATTGCCTGACGCTCGGCATCCACTCGCGCATTGACGGGACGGTCGAGCGCATCGGTGCGCGGCTTCCGCACGGCAATGTCTATGTCAATCGCAGCATGATCGGCGCGGTGGTCGGCACCCAGCCGTTCGGCGGCACCGGGCTCTCGGGCACCGGCCCCAAGGCCGGGGGTCCCCATTACCTGACGCGCTTCGCGACCGAGCAGGCGGTCAGCAACAACACCGCCGCGGCCGGCGGCAACGCCTCGCTGCTCACCGCCGAGGAGTAGATGAGGCCTCCTGATGCCGGCGTTAAGTCCGGATTAGGACTCCGGCGGGGTACCCCTCCTGCGACGCCAGCGCATTAACGCAATCTCGATCAAAGCGCGTTATTGTGCGGTCATGACTGATTCGATCGATCGGCTGCATCAGGCGGTGCTGGCGGCCAAGGCCGCCGACCCGGCATCGTCGCGCACTGCACGGCTGCTTCGCGCCGGCTGCGAGAAGATGGCCAAGAAGCTTGCCGAGGAGGCGATCGAGGTGGGGATCGACGCCATGCGCGGTCACCCCGCGGCTGTCATCAAGGAGAGCGCCGACCTGGTGTACAATCTGGTGGCGCTCTGGGTGGAGGCGGGCGTCGAGCCCAAGCAGATCTGGGCCGAAATGGATCGTCGCGAGCGCCTGTTCGGCATCGCCGAGAAGCTGCCCAAGGACCTGGTCAAGCCCGCCGCACACCGGCGCAAGGTCGTGGGGCTGGAGAGCCGCCGGCTGCGCAAGCGCCGCTGACGCAGACGCGGTGTCCTGGGTACGGTGGGCAAAGGTGCGTCTTACGCGCCTGCCGCGTGGGCAAAATCGCCAGCGCACCTTTGCGCATGCGGTCATGCCGCACCAGGCGATTTTGCCCACCCTACAACTTCTCTACTCGCTATTCGCCAGTTCGCTACGGAAAGCTTGCACGGCGCGCAAAATGCTCTAAGCAACGCGGCCATGCTTCGCCGCCTTTACGATTGGTGCATCGGCGCCGCCGGAAAACCCTACGCGGCTCCGATCATGGGGGCGGTCTCGTTTGCGGAAAGCTCGTTCTTTCCGGTTCCCCCCGACATCATGCTGATCCCGATGACTCTCGCGCGCCCGGACCGCGCCTGGCTCTACGCCACGGTCTGCACGCTCGCGTCGGTCGCCGGCGGGATGCTCGGCTATTTCATCGGCGCCGAGCTCTATGGGTCGGTGGGGCTGTGGCTGATCCAGCTCTACGGCTATGGCGACAAGGTCGAGGCGTTTCGCGACGCCTACGCGCAATACGGCGGGTGGATCATCCTGTTGAAAGGGTTCACGCCGATCCCCTACAAGCTGGTGACAATCGCGTCGGGCTTTGCCGGGTTCAATTTTCTCTGGTTCGTTGTCCTCTCGCTCGTCACGCGTGGTGGGCGTTTCTTTCTCGAGGCCGCCCTGCTCAAGCGTTACGGACCGGCGGCGCGTGCCGTCATCGAGAAGCGGCTCGGGTTCTGGTTCACGATCAGCCTGGTGGTCGTCGTCGCCGGCTTCGTCGTGGTCACCTATCTGCTCTGACGGTTCCTCAATTTCGCCATCGGCAGGTCGCAATTGTACCTGGAATCGAGCCGCCGCCGGGATGCCGGCGAAGCGGTTGAGAGCAGGCAAGCGGTCGCATGATCCGGTTTTCGACCCATATGCGGTTGCGCCGCCTCGGCGTCACGGCGTGCCTCGGCATTGCGCTCGGAGCCGCGCCGGTGACGTTTGAGTGTCTGGCGCAGGAGGCGAAGGGAGAGCCGCAGACCGGCGCGGACGATCCCCGCGGCCGGGATCCGGCCTTCCGGCCGGGCTTCATCGAAGCGTTCGGCAAGCTCATCGAGGATTCCACCGCCAGGCTGAACTCGCAGCTCAATCAGGCCCACGACGCGCTGGGCGACATCGGCAACCAGACCGGCGATGCGGCCAAGGGCGCGATCGGCTCCGCCAAGAATGCAGCGGATGCCATCATCGGATTGCCGAACACCCGCATCGTCACGAGCCGTGAAGCGTGCGCGGCGGCGGCGGGAAATGGCGCGCCCGATTGTCGCGCAGCGGCCGAGGCGATGTGCCGCGCCAAGGGATTTGCGTCCGGCAGGATCCTCGATACCCAGACCACGCAAAAGTGCCCGGCCTGGGCCTGGCTCGCCCGCCGGCCGCCGGCTGACGACGATTGCATCCGCGAGACGTTCGTGACCCGGGCGGTCTGCCAGTAGGACTTTCCCGGACGCGCGCAGCGCGATCCGGGACCAGTCAATTGTCCGCCTCGCGCTCGAGCGCCGCCTTGTTCTCCACGCAGTAATAGCTGGCGAGGCGTTTGATCAGCGCCTTGCGGGTCCATTCCTGCAGGATGCGGCTGAGGTTCTCGCGCGCGATGCCGGCCATGGCGGCGACGTCGCCCTGGCTTACCTTCTGGTGGATCAGGATCCGCCCGGGACCCACGTCCTCCCCGAACGCATCCGCAAGGCTCAGCAGCGCCCGCGCGGCCCGGCCCTTGACCGACAGGAAGCTCGTCGCCACCAGGGCATCGTTGTTGTCGCGCAGGTGGCGGGCGAGCAGCGCCGAGATGTGACGGAACACCTCCGGGTGCGCTGCGCCGAATGCATCGAAGTCCGCGCGGGTCACGAAGGCGAGCTTCGATTCCCGGATCGCGGTCACGAACGCCGAGCGCGGCGCCCCATCGATCAGCGACAGCTCGCCCACCAGCGCTCCCGGCCCGAGAATTGCGAGAATGCGCTCGCGATGCGAGGGCGCTTCGACCCAGACCTTCAGCAGCCCTTCGTTGATTCGATAGCAACCATCACAGGCTTCTCCGGCGCGAAAGAGCGTCTGGTTGCGGGGAAGCAGGACAATGCGCGCCTTGCCGAACAACTCCGCCGACAAGGGCTCCGGCAGCACCGTCAAAAGGGTCTCGCGTGGCATGAGGCGGCGTTGTCCGGGTTTCAGATCATTCGATCCGCGCGATCGTGATGCTCATGTCGATATTGCCGCCGCGCTCGAGCGTCGCCTGCATGTGCCCCCACATCAAGCCGTCGGACGTGCTTTTGAACGTATACTTGATATTGGCCAGATCGAAGACGAGCCCCTCATCGCCGATGGAGCCCGCAACGGAGCGGTAGCGAGCCGGCCGCTGGTCGGGAGCCTTTGAATCGAGCGCCGGTCCGAAGGCGATGACGCCCAGCGCGGTGCCGGATGGATCAATGCTCTCGATCACCAGCATCGCTTGGCGGCCGGTGCCGTTCCATCGCTCATCCCCGCCCCAGGCGCCCACATAGGCGGCGCGCGCCGCCGGCACCGAGGCTGCCGGCGCCATCACCTTCAACGTGGGGGGCAGCGGGATGTTCTGGCTTGCGGCCAGCGCCCGCACCTTGGCTTCGTCGAAGTTGGCGGCTACCGGCCGCAGCGCCGGCACGCCGGTCGACTGAACTGCTGGGGCCGCGACTCCCGCTTCGTCCCCCATGCCGTGGAGCTTGAGGGTCAGCATGGCGGCGCCGCCGGTGATCGCCCCGGCCAGCGCCAAGCCGGCAAGCCAGGCCATGCGGCGGCGTGAGCCTGCCCACAGGCTCTTGTGAGCGCGATCGAATTCCGCCGGATGCGGAAGAATGCCGTAGGCGTGAATCGCGCTCGGCATGTTCTTGACCTGCTTCCGGCCGAGGTCCTCGAACCTGATCGACAGCTTATTGGCGACCTGCTCGTATACGTTGCGCGACACGCAGATGCCGCCCGCCGGCGCGATGTCCCCCAGGCGAGAGGCTACGTTCACGCCGTCTCCCAGAAGGTCGCCTTCCCGCTCCACCACGTCCGCCACGGTGATTCCGATTCGAAAGAACATTTGCCGGCTCGGCGGGTAGGCGAGGTTATGCGTCCTGATGCTCTCCTGGATGTCGACCGCACAACGCACGGCGTCGACCGAGCTCGGAAACTCCGACAGCACCGCATCTCCGGCAGTATTGAAAATGCGGCCGCCGGAGCGCGCAACGAAATCGTCGAACACCGAGCGGTAGGTGGCGAGGCGGCGCAGCGTCTCCTCCTCGTCCTCCGCCACAAGCTTGCTGTAGCCCGCAACATCGGCGGCCATGATCGCTGAAATCTTGCGTTTCACGGTCCGTGCCTCGCCATTCGAGACACCAGCAGAGATTTGCGCCACAGGCGCCGCCCCGGCTGCACGGTCAGTTTGCATCGGCGGATGATAGCATTTTGCGTTGATCCAGGGAGGCCGCTCCCAGGCAAGAGGCTCCCATGTCCTGGTCGCCCGGCGCGAGCCCGCATGGCAGCAAAGCGGCGGAAAATACGCCGAACTGTGATCCGCATCACATCAATTGTATGCAACAAGCCTTGAAGCGCTGTTCATAATCCGGTTCGAGTCCAAATATCTCCGATTCCACAGGAGTGACGGCGATGCGGATGACACGGATGCAAATCGGCGCCTTCGTGTGCCTCTTGGCGCTTGGAATGGCGCCTTCGGACGCACAGAACGCTCGAGAGCCTGCGGGGCCTTGCGGACAAGTCGCGGCGGCTTGCCGGGACGCCGGCTTTGCGGCCGGGGCTCGCCGGCAAGGCGCTGGCCTGATGGCGGACTGCGTGGCCCCGATCATGCAAGGAACGGCCCAGCCGAAGCGGGCGAGCAAGCCGCTGCCGCAGATCGATCCGCAGCTGGTGGCCGAGTGCAAGGCCGCCAATCCGAGATTCGGCGAGGGCGGACGCGTGCCGCCTGTGCCGACCCCGGCAGCGCCGCCGCAACCGGTGGAGGCATCGCCAACCCCGCCGCGGCCTGCAGCGCCGCCGGCCGTAGCGCAGGGCAAGCGTCCCAACATCGTTTTCATCCTGACTGACGATCTGGCGGTCAATCTCGTGCAGTACATGCCGCATGTGCTCGACATGCAGAAGAAGGGCGTCAGCTTCGCCAATTATTTCGTCACCGACTCGCTGTGCTGTCCCTCGCGCTCCTCGATCTTCACCGGCCGCTTCCCGCACGATACCGGCATCTTCCGCAACACCGGCAATGACGGCGGCTTCCTGGCGTTTCACAATCGCCATCACGAGCAGTCGACCTTCGCGACGGCGCTCTCCGCCGCCGGCTATCGCACCGCGATGCTCGGCAAATACCTCAACGGCTATCTGCCGCGCCAGCATCCGCCGGAGCCCGGCTGGACCATGTGGGCGGTGGCCGGGAACGGGTATCCGGAGTTCAATTACGACCTCAACGAAGACGGCAAGGTGGTGCATTACGGCCGGGAGCCGGCGGACTATCTGACGGATGTCCTCGCCGAAAAGGCAGCGCGTTTCATCAAGGAGAGCGCCGGCCAGCCGTTCGTGATCGAGATTGCGACCTTTGCGCCGCATGCGCCCTACACGCCGGCGCCGCGCGATGCCAATGCGATGCCGGGCCTCACTGCGCCGCGCACGCCGGCGTTCAACGCGGCGCCCGCCGCCGACGCTCCGCGATGGCTGCGCGCGCACCCCGCGCTTTCGGGGCCCGATATCGCCCGCATCGATGCCGATTTCCGCAAGCGCGCCCAGTCGGTGCTCGCGGTCGACCGGATGATCGGCGAGCTCGAGGCGGCGGTGGCGGGGATCGGCGAAGCCGACAACACCTATTTCGTGTTCAGCTCCGACAACGGCTATCACATGGGTGAATTCCGGCTCATGCCCGGCAAGATGACGGCCTACGATACCGATATCCGGGTCCCGCTCGTCGTGACCGGGCCGGGCGTGTCTCCAGGTCGCACGGTCGAGGAGATCGCCGAGAACGTCGATCTCAATCCGACCTTCACGGCGATCGGCGGCGCCGCCACGGCCGCCAACGTGGACGGTCGCAGCCTGCTTGCGCTGCTGCATGGCGAGGCGGTCTCGGACTGGCGCAAGGCCGCGCTGATCGAGCATCACGGGCCGGTCCGCAACAATGCCGATCCGGATTTTCCCGGCATGCGCAGCGGCAATCCGACCACCTACGAGGCGCTGCGCGGCGCAACGTGGCTCTATGTCGAGTATGCCGACGGCGAGAAGGAGTATCACGACCTCGCCAGCGACCCGGACGAGCTGGACAACACCTTTGCGGATCTTTCCGAGCGACAGAAGGCGTCGCTGCACGCGATGCTCGCCGCCCTGCAAAACTGCCATGACGCGCAGGGCTGCTCGGCCGCGGATCGTTCAGCCCGCGCCGCCGCGCATTGATCCGATGCTGCAAGGAAGGGCGCGCAGGTCCCGCCTGCGCGCCCAGCCGTTCACGACGTAATCGCCGCTATTGCTTGCGCCACCGCGTTCCGGCCGACCATTCGATCGTGCGGCCGTCCGCTGAGATGATCCCGATCGTATTCCACGGCGGGCCGAGGCTGACCGAAATGTTGCTGGTCAGGTTGCCCTGGCCGACGTCGCCCTTGTCGTTCTTCACCGTCACCTTGTTGCCCATCTGCGTGACCGTGAAGGTCTGTCCGGAGTTGTTGCAGGACACCGGATAGGCCTCGCAACGGTAGGTTCCGGCAAGATCGGGCAGCTTGTCCTGCGCCCGCGCACCGGGGAAGGCCGCGATCACAGGCAGGATGCTGATCGTCAGGCTCAGCAGGGCTTTTCTCGGCATTGTTTCCTCCTTACCAATCGCCCTTTCCGCGCCTATCTTATTTTTCCATCAACGACAAGCGAGCATGCAGGATGACCGGGGAAGCTCACGGCACTGCCGAAACCCATCCGTTCCAGGCCGAGGTGACGCAGCTCCTGCACCTGATGGTGCACGCAGTCTATTCCGACACGGACGCGTTCCTGCGCGAGCTCGTCTCCAACGGCTCCGATGCCTGCGATCGGCTGCGTTACGAGACCATCGCCAAGCCAGAGCTGCTCGGGGACATTCCGCTCGCGATAAGGATAAAGCCCGACGCCGACGCGGGAACGCTCACAATCGCGGATACCGGCATCGGGATGGCTCGCCAAGAATTGATCGACGACCTCGGCACTGTGGCGCGCTCGGGCACTCGCGCCTTCATCAGCCGGCTTGCCGAGGCCAAGGAGGGGACCGGCCTGATCGGCCAGTTCGGGGTCGGCTTCTATTCGGCCTTCATGGTGGCGGACCGGATCGAGGTGACGAGCCGCCGTGCGGGCGCGAGTGAGGCCTGGACCTGGCGCTCGTCGGGCGGTGAAGGCTTCGAGATCGCGCCGGCCGGCGCCGCCCCGGCGCGCGGCACCGAGATCGTGCTGCACCTGAAGCCCGACGCCAAGCGCTATCTCGACCCCCATGAGATCGAGCGCGTGGTGCGCACCCATTCCGACCACATTCAGTTCCCGATCGAGCTCATCGACAAATCGGAGACGCGCCAGATCAATACCGCAAGCGCGGTCTGGCAGCGTCCCAAGGCGGAGCTCAAGGGCGAGGACTACACGCAGGCCTATCGTTCCATCACCGGCGCGTTCGACGAGCCGGCGATGACGCTCCATTATCGAGCCGAGGGGCGTCAATCCTACGCGGTGCTGCTGTTCGCGCCCTCCACCCGCCCGTTCGATCTGTTCGATCCGGCCCGCAAGGGCCGCCAGAAGCTCTACGTACGCCGGGTCTTCATCACCGACGATGCCGACCTGTTGCCGCCCTATCTGCGCTTCATGCGCGGGGTGGTGGACAGCGAGGATCTGCCGCTCAACATCTCGCGCGAGATGCTGCAGAACGATCCGCAGGTGGTGCAGATCCGCAAGGCGTTGACCGGCCGGGTGCTGACCGAGCTCGCGACGCTCGCCGAGAAGGACGCTTCGGCCTTCGAGAAAATCTCCGATGCGTTCGGCGGCCTCCTCAAGGAAGGCATCTACGAGGATTTCGAGCGGCGCGACCAGCTCCTGGCGCTCGCCCGCTTCACCACGACGGCCGGGAACGCGCGCTCGCTCAAGCAATACGTGGCGGATCTGCGGCCCAATCAGACCGAGATCTATTACCTGGTCGGCGAGAGCCTGGAGCGGGTCAAGTCGAACCCCAAGCTCGAAGCCGCGCGAGCGCGCGGCATAGAGGTCCTGCTCATGACCGATCCGGTCGATGCATTCTGGACCGCATTGCCGCTCGGCTTCGAAGGCAAGCCGCTGAAATCGCTGAGCCAGGGCGAGGTCAATCTCGATCTGGTGCCGCGCCTCGATGCAGGCGACGGCAAGGACGCAGGCGCCGGATCGGCCGTGGATGATGCCGCCACCGTGGCCGCCGTGAAGGCCTCGCTCGGCGAGCGGGTCGCGGACGTGCGCGCCTCACAGCGCCTGACCGACAGTGCCGCCTGCCTGGTGGCGGGCGGTCATGGCCCGGATCGCCAGCTCGATCGATTCCTGTCCCGGCAGGGGCGGGCCGCAGGCGCCAAGCCGATCCTCGAGCTCAACATGCGTCATGCCCTGGTCCAGGCCGTGGCGCAGGCCAAGGCCGCAGCGAGCGACCAGGATTTGGCTGACCTCTCGGCACTGCTGCTCGATCAGGCTCAAATCCTCGATGGCGAGGTCCCTGACGATCCGGCGGCATTTGCCGCCCGGCTGAACCGGCTGGTCGTGCGCGGGCTGCCGATCATGTAGGGTGGGCAACCGCGCCTCCTTCGCGCTCTCCGCGTGGGCAAAATCGCGTAGGCGCGGTTGCCCACGCGGGCAGGCAGTCGCGGGCGATTTTGCCCACCCTACAACACTGCGATTCTGCTCGAGCGAAATCCGCTCGCTAGAAATCCGGCTTATCGGCCACCGGAATGTGATAATTGAAGAACGGCATGTTGTTGTTCTCGGCGCAGACTTGCTCCCCGTACGCTTGCTCGACGCGCCGATAGTGGCGCATTCCCGACCATGGCTCGTCGTAGGTGCCGGGGTCATCCACGGTGAAGATGACTTCCAGACCCTTTCTGTCGTTCACCATTCGCCAGCGCTCCACGACGTGCAACATTTCGGTGTGCGGCGTCCGATACAAGTCGACGAATGTTCGGGTGCTCAGCCCAATGGTATCGATGACGAGCGTGTCGCCTTCATAGCGCCCGACCGATTCGCCGTACCACGACGGCGTCGGATTGGCCGAATGCTGGACGTCAAGAAAGACGCGCCGCACCTGCTGATCTCCTGAATAGATGATCCAGACCTCCTTGGGCGTCTGGATAAAATAGATCGGGATGACCCCGCTGTAGCCCATGAACCCTGGAACGCCCGCCGGCATGCAGCTCGAGCGCGGCGTGAACGCGAAATGCTTTCCGGCGAGAACCTCGTCGATGTCCTTTTTCATGGCTTCCTTCGCCCAAGGCTTGAGGTTCGGGTTTTTCAGGTCGGCGATCCGGAAGCTTGCCTGCTGACCCTCGGCATTTTGGACGAACGGATGGGCGGGATCGCTGGCGACCGGGGGCACGCGCCCTGGAACCGGCTCGAAAATCGGACCGTTGGGGTGGTCTCCGATCCAGCCGACGCTGGGCTCCCACGAGAAGCTTGGCGCCGGGGCGTTCGATTGCCCTGCGGCCTGGCACAAAAGACCAGCTGACATGCCGCAGGCGAGCGCATACCGTTTCACGAGGAGCGGGCACATCGTTGCACCTTCTTACGCGGCGCGCACACCGACACAGCTTCCCTTCATGTGCCCGCGATTGCCAGAACTTATCATCGGTCTTGGGCCTCGCAACGGAGTCGGCCTCCCGATGATCGTCCGGTCGATCCGCTCCGGACCGCATGGCCGGTCGGCTTGGAAGGCAAGCGGCTGAAATCCGGCCCAGGGTCCATGGCATTCGGTTCCAATGCGTGGCAAAATAGGGGCGACCCCGGCCATCGCCGCGATGGTCGTCCAAGAGCCGAGAGAAGCTGGCGGACATCGGAGACTTCAGGAGACATCAGAGGAGCCTGACATGAATCTCAGACGATTGCTGTTGAGCACAGCGGCAGCAGTGGGCTTTGCGGCCCTGCTGGCGGCGCCGGCCCCTGTGCTGGCGCAGGTCCGCATCGACAACAATTCCATCGGCGGCGTGGTCAACGGGCCGAATGGCCCGGAGGCCGGCGTGTGGGTGATCGCCGAAACGGCGGACCTGGGGACGCGCTACGCCAAGATGGTGGTGACCGACGATCAGGGCCGCTACGTCGTGCCCGATCTTCCCAAGGCCAACTTCAAGGTCTGGGTGCGCGGCTACGGCCTGGTCGATTCGCCCAAGGTCGATGGCGCGCCCGGCAAGCAGCTCGATCTGAAGTCGGTGCCGGCGCCCAACGCGGCGGCAGCCGCGCAATATTACCCGGCGATCTACTGGTACACGATGATGAAGATCCCGGAGGCCAATCAGTTCGGCGCCAAGGGCATTCCGGGCAACCAGAACGCCTACGTCAATCTGATGAAGAACAATGGCTGCGTGGGCTGCCATCAGCTCGGCACCAAGGCGACCCGCACAATCCCCGATGCCTTCAAGGGCACTTCAAAAGATGCCTGGATGCAGCGCATCCAGGCCGGGCAGGCCGGCGAGCTCATGGTCAACATCGTCGCGGGCCAGCTCAATGCCGCGCCGCTCGCCTATCTCTCCGACTGGACCGATCGGATCGCCAAGGGCGAGCTGCCGCACACGACCCCGCAGCGGCCGGCCGGGATCGAGCGCAACGTCGTGGTGACGACCTATGACTGGTCGGACGAGCAGCACTACCTGCACGATCTCGCGGCCAGCGATAAGCGCAATCCGACCGTCAATGGCGGCGGGCCGCTCTACGGCCAGCCCGAATACAGCATGGACTACTTCCCGGTCGTCGATCCCAAGGCCGTCACTGCGACCAAGGTGAAGGCGCCGGTGCGCGACGCCGACATGCACGAGATGCTTGGCCCCGGCCACGCCGCCATGGAGAAGCCGCTCGGTCCCTCCGCCTACTGGGGCGAGGAGAAGATCTGGACGGCGCACTTCAACAACCACAACGCGACGCTCGACAGCAAAGGCCGCATCTGGATGACCGCGGCGTTCCGCGATCAGAAGAATGAGCCGGCGTTCTGCAAGGCGGGATCCGACCATCCCTCCGCCAAGCTCGCCCCGCTCACCGAGAGCACCCGCATGCTCATCGTGTACGATCCCAAGACCCAGAAGTTCGAGTTCGTCGACACCTGCTTCACCACTCACCACCTGAACTTCGACGCCAATGACCGGCTGTGGACATCGAGCGGTGGCGGTGGCGGCGTGGTCGGCTGGGTCGACACCAAGGTGTGGGACCAGACTCACGATGCCGCGAAGTCGCAGGGTTGGACCGCGCTCGTTCTCGACACCAATGGCGACGGCAAGCGCGGCGAATACACCGAGCCGAACCAGCCGCTCGATCCGAACAAGGACCGGCGCCTTGGCCAGGTGTTCTACGCGGTGTCGGTGAACCCGGTGGACAACACCGTCTGGGGAACGATCCGCAACTATCCGGGCGCGGTGGTGCGGATCAATCCGGGATCGAATCCTCCGGA
>Ga0126381_100001033_pt1 | contig 30191 bp, 21 predicted proteins | sample PanSoiMetPlot_28_FD_96465 | JGI IMG/M metagenome (GOLD analysis project Ga0126381, IMG submission 96465) | Tropical forest soil microbial communities from Panama - MetaG Plot_28 | ecosystem: Environmental > Terrestrial > Soil > Tropical forest > Bulk soil | place: Panama | collected 2016-02-17
CGCGGACGATGGTTTTGAGCGGCAGCTCGATGGTGAGATTGAAATGCGGCGAAAGGAATGGGCGACAGCCGTCGAGCGTGCTGCGGCGGTACGCTTTGAACGCGTTGGTCAAGTCGTTGAACGGCACACCGAACAGTAGGCGCAGAAAGAGGTTCGCCAGGCGGTTGATCGCCAGCTTATGCGAGGGGTAGTCGATTACGCCGCCGCCTTTGAGGAAACGCGAGCCGAACACGGCCTCCCAACCTTCGTTGAGGAGCTCCCAGTATCGGACTACGTCGCGGCAGTCATCGGATTCGTCGGCCATCATGACCACGATGGCGTCGCCCCGGCTGCGGTCGATTCCGCAAGCGACCGCGCGGCCGTAGCCGTTCTCACCGCCGTTGCGGACTGCGTGCAGCGAGGGAATGCGCGGCGCCAGCGCTTCGAGCACCTGCCAGGTAGAGTCCGTGCTGCTGTCATCCACCGCCACGATCTCGTGAGGCACTCCGTGAAGCCGAAGCTCCAAATCGAGGTGCTCGACGGTGGAAGCGATCGCAGCCTCTTCATCGCGGCAGGGAATCACCACGGATAGCAGCTTCAGGGGCGCGGAGGGGTCCGGCGGCTCGGGTTTCTTCATACGCCGCTTGTCTCCAGCCAATCGGGATGTTCCTCAGCGTGCGCGGCAATCTCCTCCAGAATTGCGCCTACGCCGGTTTCGGCGCGCCAGCCGAAATCGAGTTCCGCGAATGTGCTGTCCATAGCCAGCCACGGAATATCGTAGGGCCGCTCGCAGGCGTCGACGTCGGGACGGTGCGGGCCGAAGCGCGCGTCACACCAGACCGTGAGCTGCGCCAGCGACATGGAATTCGCACTGCCGCCGCCGGCCGTATAAATCCGCCTGCCGCCTGTACGGCTAGTCGCCATTTGTGCCGACGCCAACGCAGCCAGATCGCGCGGATGCATGGCATCGCGAACCTGCTTACCGGAGCCGCCGAAACCGATATAACAGAGCGGCCTCTTGCGCAGATGCACATGAATCCAGTAGGAGAAGATGCCCTGCTGAGGAGTGCCGAACTGCCCGGCGCCAGCCAGCACGCCGCACCGGTCGATCCACACCGGGAAGTCGAATGCCGCCCCCCACTCGAGCGCCAGTGTTTCGGCGGCCAGTTTCGTGCTGCCGTAGAGCGAGACCGGCGGATCGGTCGGGAAGTCCGGCCCGACACCTCGGGCTGAAACGCCTGCCGGGAGCGGCGCGGCGGTGTCGAGCTGGAACGAATTGCCGCAGTCGCGCAGGGGCAGGGAAGTGAGCGCCGCAATCGAATAGACGCGGCTAGTACTCAGGAGCAAAAGCCCGGCCTTGTGCCGCTTACAATACTCCAGCACGTTCACCATGCCGGCCAGATTGTGCTCGAAAACATGGCGGCTGCTGAGCGGGCCCTGCATGCCGCCGAGAACGCTGGGAATGGCGGCGGCATCGATCACCCAATCGGCGGCCGCCAGTGCTTCGAAGTCTGTGGCGGCCCGCAAGTCGGCATGCGCCACCTTAATCCCCAGCTTGCGGAGCCGCACGCGATTCGTCTCCGAACCGGGCCGCATGAAATTGTCGATTCCGGCAATCGACAGGCCGGGGTAGCCGGCCAGCAAACTCTCGGCCATGGAACTGCCGGCGAATCCGCATATGCCGGTCATAAGGATGCGCATCACACCGCCTTCCAGTTAACTCGCTTCACCTGCTTTCGCCAGCCTGTGTGGCCTTCGCGGTCTTTGTAGTGGGCAGATAGACCGCATACTCGCTATTATTGAACGTCCGAACGTACTCGCGATTCAGCCGTTGCGCGACAAATTGAGCCGTCAGCGGTTCTTCTTTCGCAAGTACGGCCGGCAATGCCGAAAAGGCGCCTCTCACGATCATGTCGGGAGTGCGATGGGTGCGGAGGCCGAGCCGCGGATCGTCTTCGAGATGGCTATTTAGTCCGAGCCCGAACAGGAGTTCAGCAGGACCGATGATAAAAGAATCTGGCCGGGAGTGCTGCTGGATATAGCTCACGAGCGGCGCGTAGCTGTGGGCCTCAGTATTCCGGGCAATCTGGTAGGCGATGCCCGCTAAATGAAGCGACAGCAGTGCGGCGGTAGCGCTTGCCCAAAGTATCGGCCGGTGCGATTCCGTGATGAGCCACCAGGCTACTCCAGCACAACACACCGCAAAATAACAACATGTGTGGATGAGATACGCGGGGTGCTCCTGGTTATCCAGAATCGCGAGCACGACATACGCTGTTACTCCGAACAATGCCAGGAGCCGCAATTCCGGAACACGCCGCCGCACACCCGGAACGACAAGGAGAAAGAGGCAACTTCCAAAGTAGGCAATGATATATAGCAGCTTCAGTCTGGTGACGCCACGATATAGGTCCCAGAACCAATAGATATACCTATATCGAAAATCTATTACCAGTGCCGCCAGCGGTGATGACAGCCCGCTCACGCGACGTGATGCATGCCCAAAGAGCTGCATACGAAAGATCTGGGGCGCCTGCGCAATGTAGAGGCTCCACCCTAGAAGCAGGATGCTCGGCGTGATGGCAGCTGGAATAAGATGCCCCATGCGAAGCCTCTTTCGATCCAGCAGGAGGACCATCACCAGGGCCACGGCCGTATGGACGAGTGCGATGGGATGAGAGAAGATGGCCAACGCCTGAAACGAGGCGCATAGAAAAATGGCGACAGGCAGCCGCATCTCTCGATACCTGAGATAACAGGCAATACTCAGCGCGCCGAGTGCCGCCACCATCGTATCCGGTCTGCCGGTTGCGGCACTGACGATATTACCCGCGTCGCAGGCGACGAGAGCAGCAGCTAAAAAGGCGGCAGTCCGGTTCCGCTTCAGGAGAGTGAAGACGGTCAGATACCAGGCGACGATCAGGACGCATCCCCATCCTATGGACCATGCGCGCATGCTGAGGATAGAAAATCCGAAGACCCGAAATATCGCACTAACCGCTACAAGATAGACTGGCATTTGCCAGTAAGTGTACCGATCGGTGGCAGGCAACTCCGGAACGACGGTTGGAATATAGGTATTCCATCTGGTACTTCCAAAGACTTCCTTAAATGCGAGGTTAGAAGCCGAATCGGCGAAGATCCCCTCATCCAGCCAGGGTGCGCGACTGATCGAGAGGAGCACGGATATGAGGATAAATACGGCCAGAATCGTAATGAGAAAGAGAAGAGGTCGGCCTTTTATTGATTGAAAGACTGTGGTCAAGTCAGCTCCAGCTGAACGGAGTCTCCAGTATAAACGAAAGGCGACTCCAACCTATAGGAGGGAGTTTCTGGCTATAATTACACTGATCGATTGCCGGCCGAGGTCTCCAATCCGCTTGCGCGTAGCGCTGCCGTCCTACGCGGGCTCCGGGCAGCGCTTTTCGATGTGGACGGCACTCTGTACAGACAGAATCTGCTCCGCATGGCGATGGCGCGCAGACTTCTGATCCATGCCGCTACGAGTCCGCGCGAGGGATGGGAGACGATGCGTATCCTGCGCTGCTATCGCCACGCGCAGGAGAGTATGCGAAGCCAGGACGGGCAATACGGCGATCTGGGAGCTGCACAGATACGATTCGCCTCCGAACGGTCGGGGGCGGATGAGATGCGCGTCCGCCAACGCGTCGGGTTCTGGATCGAGGAGCAGCCTATCCCCTACCTGCTGCGGCATAGAATGCCGAAGCTGGTGGAGTTTCTGGAAGCGCTGAAGGAGCGGGGCATCAAAACGGCCGTGTGTTCGGATTACCCGGCCGCTGCCAAGCTTAAGGCCCTGGGACTCGAGAAGTATTTCGATGTCGTTAAGGCCGCCCAGGACGCAGACGTCCAACGGTTCAAGCCGCACCCCCGCGTACTCGAGGCCGCCCTGGCCGCCATCGGTGTACCTACGGAGAGCGCGGTCTACTTCGGCGACCGCCCCGATGTGGACGGTGCGGCCGCTCGACACGCTGGTGTCGGCTTCGTTGCCATCTCGCCGCGTTCGGGATTTGGGCCCGTGTTGAACATGCTGACAACAGGGGTCGACTCATGAGTAGTAGCACATCGGCGACAGTGGCGACGGCGCGGCCGACGTTATGGGGCCACATCCAGACCATGAGGATCGATCACTGGGTGAAGAACGTATTTGTCCTGCCCGGGATCGTGGTTGCATTGGAGGAACTGCCCTCCGATCTCCGCCCCGACTGGTGGTGGCCCGTTTTAATCGGCGTGGTCTCGGTGTGCCTGGTGGCATCGAGCAACTATACGATCAACGAGCTGCTCGACGCGCCGTTCGACAGATTACATCCCACCAAGCATCTGCGTCCTGTGCCATCGGGGCAGGTAAACATTCCACTGGCGTATGTTCAATGGATCCTGCTTTTCATAGCCGGAATGGGGGCGGCATTGCTAGTGTCGATTCCATTCGCTTTGACCATGGCCGCGCTGTGGATCATGGGATGCATCTATAACGTTCCACCTGTCCGCTCCAAGGATCTGCCCTATCTGGACGTGCTTTCGGAAGCCATCAACAATCCGCTACGCATGCTGGCCGGTTGGTACATGATCACGTCGCGGCTTGCGCCTCCCGGCTCGCTGCTCATGAGCTATTGGATGGTCGGTTGTTACTTCATGGCAATCAAACGTTTTGCGGAGTATCGGAATATCGGCAATCGGGCTACCAGCGCGGCATACCGGAAATCGTTCGCGTGTTATGACGAAAAACACCTGCTGATTTCCATCATGTTTTACGCGGCGCATGCCATGCTGTTTTTCGGCGCCTTCGTTGTCCGCTACCGCATGGAATTGATTCTCTCCTTCCCGCTGGTGGCCTGGGTTATGTGCCAGTACCTGGCGATCGGCTTCAAACCCGATGGCGGCGCGGAGAGGCCGGAGCACCTCTATAAAGAACGCGGGCTGATGGCGTCCGTCATATCCTGCGCCGCCGTCTTGATCGTGCTGATGTTTGTTCGACTCCCACAAGTTACTAACCTATTCAATCCGCTCACACGACCTCACTAGAGAACGATCATCGCGTAAACCACGCTCCGCTCACGCACGTTCGCAGCTCCGATGTCAGCGCACGTCCGTAACAGAGCCGCGACCGTCAGGGAGCGGTCACGATATATGAGCGTGACGATTTACTAATGAAGCGATGGCAAGATCCATCCCGGCAGTTTGCGCATAGGCTGCGCTCCTGACGTGAGGCGATAGAGTGCGATGGAATACGCCGCATCCTGCGGATCGGGGAAGGCCTTCACCAGGGTCCAGTCGCCGTTGTGATCCCGCAACATCGCCTCCACCGCGTCGAAGTGATCTCTATGGACTACCGACCGCCGTCGGTCCATGATCAAAAAGGCAACTGGCACCGACTCGAGCAATCTCCAGCACTCATCGCCCGAATGCACGCGGGCGCGGTAGTTCTCGCCATTCCAGCCTTGCGACGCCAGTAGTTTCGATCCGCGCAGCAAGTAAACCTTCGCCTCAGGCTCCCGCATGGCAAACTCGGATATCAATGCGCCTTCTCCGATAGCGTCGGATACGATCAGTGCGGTTCTTTCGTTGCCTATAACCATATCCAAGGTCGATGCCACCGGAATAAAACCGTGCGGCTGCTTCGACCTGGGAGGCAGCGACAGCACGAGTGTGGCCAGGGCGAGACCGCCGAAGATCACGCCGGCCCTCAGCGCATGCCGTGGTCCGGGCGCCCGCCAGTTGCCGAGTTGCCTGGCCGCAGCCGCGGCCATCACGAATATTGGCGGTACCACAGACAGAAGATACCGGTTGTTGATCGCTGCAGGAACGGTCACCAGCATGAGCCAGACGCCGGCGATCAGTCCGGCGAGCGATGCCCAATACGCGCGAGTGCGGCCGAGTTTGTGACCCAGGAGCACGGTCACGATGATCCCCGCGACGCCGGCGACAGCAATCGCGGCGCCGGGCAACGTGAAGAATTCTCTGGTGAATTCGACGACGGCGACCTTCGTGTATGCAAGCCCGATCTTCCCGCCAAAGCTGTGAGATGCGATGCGAAGCGTAAAGTAATACCACGGTACGCACAACGCAGCAACGATTACGCCGGCGAGCCACAGATTGCGCCGCAAGAGCATTCGCCAATTGCGAGTGGCCGCCGCTACAGCCAGAGGAATGGCTGCCAAGGCCCAGCCGGTGCCCTTGGTTAACACCGCGGCCGACATGAGCACGGCGAAGAGAAACGCATCGCGAGCCCGTCCGGTTTCGGCATATCGGGCGAACGCCAGGCACGCGGCGAACATTGCCAGGACCAGCGGAACTTCGGCCATCACCATGGAGCCATTCACCTGCATCGTCGTCGTGCACAGAAGGCAGGTGCCGCCGAGTGCGGCGGCCGCGTTCCCCACGAGACGGCACGTTTGGCGGAAGACCAGCCATGCCACCAGACCCGCGCAGAGCGCCTGCAACAAGAGCAGTGCATATCGCTGGTGCTTCACTACGATAATGGCGATGCCTTCAGCGACATACAACGCCGGTGGCCAGTTGCCCAATGCGACCTTCGGATAGTGCTCGTAATAATCGCGGAAAAATGGGAGCGGCGGGCGAAACAGCGCCGTCTGCATGTACCGGGCGACTGCGATTCCGGAAACTACATGGCCCGGCTCGTCGGGATCGCGGGCGAATTCCGCGTGGTATGCTCCCCCGGCGACCTGTAGGGCGACCGCGACTCCGATAAATGCGACTGCTGGAGCCAGAAACCTCAGCCAGGAATTTGCTCTGGAGAAAGATTCTTCCTTAATTGCGGAGCGACTTTCTTGCGAACTGGCGCCCATGCTGTGGTCCCGAGTATTAGTTGCGTACGCGGTTGGGCACCATACGCAATCCGCTGGCTGCTTCTTCGCCGGCTTCTCCGGCCTCGTGATATTCAGCGTCCTGGTTAACCAACCACGCATCCCACTGCCGGGTGCCGGCGATAATATTTCGGGCTGTAAGCATGGCGGTCATCATGGCATGATCCTGATTGTTGTACTTGTGCATGCCATTGCGTCCCACCAGATGCAGGTTGGGATACTGCTGTTCGAGCGTGCGTCGCACGGTTTCTACGTGGGCCGCGTAGTGATCGTCGTAAACCGGATACGCCTTCCGCTGCCGGATGACGCAGCCGTCTTCCACATCCGCTGCTTTTGCGAGTCCGATCTTCTCGAGTTCCGTTTTCGCGAGTTCGAGCAGACGCTCATCCGGCATGGTCCAGAGCCCGTCGCCTTCAAAGCAGAAATACTCGAGCCCGTAACAGCAGAGCGCCGGATCGGGCACCATCTCCGGAGACCACGATTTGTAGTTTTGAATGCGCCCAACCTTCACGCGCGGATCGTGGATGTAGATCCAGTTATCGGGGAACAGATTGCGGTCTTTCAGGATCAAGCCAACGGTCAGAAAATCGCGGTATCGAAGCGAGCGCGCCGCCGCCAGTGCGTCTTCCGGCATGCGCGGCTCCAGGAAACAGCCCAGCTCGCGCATCGGAATGGAAGAGATGACATGCTCGCCTGCGAACGTCTCGCTCTCACCCGCGTCGTTCACGGTTGTGACTGTCCACTCGGCGCCAGCAGCGTCGTACCGGCACCCACATACTCTTGTGCCGAGCCGCACCTGCCCTCCCATCCGTCTCACTTCGTCGGCGCAGCGCTCCCACATCATGCCGGGACCACGGCGCGGATACCGGAACGTATCAATAAGCGTCTTCACTACGGCAGCGCGGTCTTTCGGAGTGCGTTTAGGCAGAAGGGCGTTCTTCACGGCAGTGGCAAGGGACAGCCCTTTGATGCGTTGGGCCGCCCAATCCGCCGAAATTTCCTTGCAGCTCATACCCCACACCTTTTCGGTGTATGTCTTGAAAAAGATGCGGAACAGCCGCTTGCCGAATCGGTTGCTCACCCAATCTTCGAAGGACTTCTCATTCTCTTGCGGATGAATCCGCGCCCATAGGTACGAGAGCATGCAGAGCGTAGACTCCGTCAGCCCCAGCTTGCTGAGGGCATCGAACGCTTTCAACGGATATGCGAAAAGTTTTCCGTTATAGAAAATCCGCGAAGAGCGTGGCCGATTAAGCAGGTCGTCGCGCAGAATCTCTGTCCAGAAATCTTCCACTTCTTTCGATTTGGAAAAAAAACGATGGCCGCCGATATCGAAGTGAAAGCCCTTATAGTGAACCGTGCGTGAGATGCCGCCCACGTACACCGGGTCTGCTTCCAGAACTTCGACCGGGATTTGTTGTTTCGATAAGAGGTAAGCGGCGGTCAATCCGGCGGGACCGGCGCCGAGAATGATAACTCCTGTACGACCTTTAGACATTCGGCATATGGCCTTACCCCGGGTCTGCGCAGCGACCTCAGGGAACACGTGTAGGAATTATTGTACACTGTAGGCTTACTTTTTTGGTTTCAGAGGTATTCAACTGTCGTCTTCCTCCGTAAAACCAGTACCGGTGGTTCGGTACACCGCGATCGGTTATGTCGCGCCATTTCTCGTCTTCGTGGCCGTGATGGGGGTTGAGCACGCATTCTCGGTGCCGCCGCAAGTCGGTTATCCCGTACGGGTCGCACTCACGTTACTGGTGTTGCTTCTATTCTCGCGCCAGGAAGTAAAACTGCGGCCGGCCCGCGCGCTGTCCAGTGTGGCGATTGGCGCGGCCGTGTTTGCCGTCTGGATTCTTCCGGACGTTCTCTTCGGGTATCGGCACCACTGGCTTTTCGAAAACTCGCTCACGGGTACGGCCACCGGAGCGCTGTCTCCCGATTTGCGGCGCAACAGCCTTTTCCTTCTGATTCGAGCAGCGGGATCCACCCTGCTGGTGCCGATCATCGAAGAGTTGTTTTGGCGCGCCTGGCTGATGCGCTGGCTCATCGACCGTGACTTCGAGCGTGTTCCCCTGGGAGCTTACCTTCCGTCGGCTTTCTGGCTCACGGCGGTGCTGTTTGCTTCCGAGCACGGATCGTACTGGGAAGTCGGATTGGCCGCGGGCATCATCTACAACTGGTGGATGATCCGCACCCGCAGCCTCGCCGATTGCATTCTGGCCCATGCCGTAACTAACGGCGCCCTGGCTGCCTACGTGATATTTGCAGGTGCCTGGCAGTATTGGCTCTAGCGGGACGCGCGTGGGTCAATTTGGCCAGGCCGCGCCAAAGGCCACAGGCTCAAATCGAAAACTGCCGGGCTGCTGCCGGTCATCGTCGTTCCGGTCGGAAACACAAGCGGAATCCAGGTCTGGCGGGAGTCGTACAGCGAGCTCGGATTGTAGAAGTCTGTAAGCAGGATATAAGCATCCTTACGGCCCCCCACTTTCAAAAGCGAAGCCGTCTGTGTGTTATAAGGCTGGCCGGCCGTCGGCTCGGAGGGAAACAGGTTCTTTCGCTGATTGCTCCACTGGCCAAGCGGTGTATCGCACGACGAGCACGTGATGTAGTCCAGGTTAAACGTTCCTGAGGTGGAATTGTAATAGTTGGTGCTGCTCGAAACCAGGAAGTAAGCGCTCCCGTGTTTCAGCAACACGGGCGCCTCGCGGCCGGGTACCAGCCCGGTGACGCTCGCCCCCGTCGTCCCTTGGCAATCGGGACTGAGTTGTGAGATCGTGACGCTACCTTGATTGCCGATGACGTAGATCACATACGCCGTTCCATCGTCATCCTCAAATACATTGAAGTCTTTGAATCCGGTGTTATCTGGGTTTAACGCCGTATTTTGCCACGTCCATGGACCGGTGATCGCTGGAGCAGTCGCGATTCCGGCTCGGTCGCTGGAATTGTGGTAGTTCGCCATATGCGCCCAGAGGATATACTTCTTGGCGGCGGCGCTGAAAATCACATGAGGCCGTTCAACGTAGTTCCAGCCGGCATTGTCCAGGATCTGCCCTTCGAAATGCCAGTTCAGCAGATCGCGACTCGAATACATCCAGACACCCTCGTTTGCCCCTATGTCGGCGCCAATCGCGTTTCCCTTATTCGCAAACTGGCCCACCATGTAATAGCGGCCGCGAATAGGGCCGGTGATACTCGGCGCATGGGCCTCTATTAGAACGCCGTCGTCATCGTACCAGTCGTCATTAGGCTTGAAGGCGTAATTGCGATAGTGCGCCGTCGCTATATCGGATAAAGGGAAGCCGAGGCTGGAGTCATACGCGACTGCCTGCAAGATCTTGTTGACGTCCACGGGAAGCGCGAAGGGCCCCGTGTAAAGCGTCCCATTCGTGTTCGTCGGGGTTGTTCCGTCGGTGGTGTAATACACCGATGCGCTGGAGGTCTGACTCGTGATAGTAACAATGGCCGAGCCCGAGAGGAACGCTCCCGCGCCGGGCGAGATGACGGGCGCCAACGGCCTGGCTGGGGCGCCGGATCCACCGGCAGTCCCGATCCACTGAACCTCCGAGATACCGCCATAGCCGTTAGTTGCGGATAAGTATCGGTAGCAACGATATGGCTGCTCCGCTTCAAGCGATCTCTCGTTGCGCGCCGTCAGGTTGTAGCGCGCGTAATAGGGCAACGCAGGCATGGTATCCAGGGTTACGACACCAGTGGCAAAGGTACAGTCGTTCGACGCCTGAATTTGCGCCCCTGCGAGCCGGTTGATCTGTCCAGCGTATCCTGCGACGCCGCCGGCCACCCGGTAGGCGGTCAATCGGACGCCATTCCCGGGGCCGAAATCCGTTCCGGCCCATGCCGTTGACGGGGTGGGTGCTACCCATTCTGTTACAGGATTGCGATCGAAGGCCCGGGAAATCCCTGCATCGATGCCGGGCCATGAACCTGGAGTGCCGATAGTCGCGCCGCTATAGATGACGCTGCCAGTGGCTGCTTCGCCACAACCGGCGCGAAGAAGCGTCATCATAATCACGACCGTGCTGGCGCTCGGCAGTGAGACGCCGCAATAAATTCGGCGGCTCATGGTGTAATCAGATACTGTAGCACGCACATGCCAGGGGGCGGGTTTTGAAAATATTTGAGAACTTGTTTTGTCGCGTGCCACTATATCTTCAATGCTCGAAATGTACATGTGAGAGGGCCGCGCCTTATACGGAGGTCTGTCAGTGAAGCTTTTGATCGTTATCCCTGCTTTGAATGAGGAAGAGAGCATCGGCTCGATCATAAAGCGATGTCTGGTCGCTCGCCGGGAGATTATCCAGAATTCGCCCGTAAGGGAAGTTGAAATTACCGTCGTCAGCGATGGGTCCACGGATGCCACCGTTGAGATCGCATCGCAATTCGTCCCGCAAATCGAGCTGATCGTCTTCGAGAAGAACCGCGGGTACGGGGCGGCAATCAAAGAAGCGTGGTCGCGCTCGGATGCCGACTTGCTTTCATTCCTGGATGCCGATGGTACCTGCGACCCTAATTTTTTCGCGCCTCTGTGCCGCGCCCTGGTCTCGGAAAATGCCAGTGTGGTCCTCGGAGCCCGTTTGCACCGCGGCAGTAAGATGCCGATGATCCGTCGCGCTGGTAATATCATCTTTGCGATGTTGCTGACCGTCTTTGGATCCACCGCTGTACGGGATTCTGCCAGTGGCATGCGCGTGGTTCGCCGCGATTGCCTCGATCGCCTGATGCCCCTCCCGGACGGTCTGGATTTTACCCCAGCCATGAGCGCTCGCTGCGTTCTTTCGAATGGATTGCCCATTCGCGAGCTCGACATGCCGTATCAGGAGCGCGCCGGTCGTTCGAAACTACACGTGATCCGAGACGGACTGCGCTTCGTCGGCATCATCCTCAAGACAGCGCTTCTTTATCGGCCTTCGCGGGCCATGGGCGCGCTGGGCGTAGTTCTCGCCGCGATTGCCGCTTGGCTGATGCTGCGCCCAATCATCTACTACATCGAGAATCGCTCGGTAGCAGAGTGGATGATCTATCGTTTTGTCGTGAGCCAGTTGCTTGGCGTGGCGGCGATGACTCTCTTTTGCATGGCGCATCTGGCCCGTCGTATTGTCCGCATGACGCTCGCCGGCAGCGAGCCGACACAGTCATTTTTCGATTCGGTTTCCAGTTGGATGGAGAGCCGTTTCTTCTGGCCGGTTCCGGTGGTCTTACTGGGGGTCGCCGGCGCTCTCGTCTATCGCAGTTATGAGGAACTGATACGAACCGGTGCCACGTTTGAACATTGGTCGCGGTTCATCGTAATGGCCTTCTTGGTCGAGACCGCTTTGCTACTGATCATTACTCGTGCAGTCGGGCTTGTGCTGAACCTGTTAGACAGTCGCCTGTCGTACATGAGATCGACGGCGAGGGCCGTAGGCGCTGTTGCTGGCTGGCGGGAGTTCGTTTGAGCAGCGAAGCGCTGTTCGACCTCGCTGAGCAATACGAGGAAATGCTGGAGAAGGGGATCCGCCTCTCCGGCGAAGATCAGCAGTTCTTCATTCACGGCCGTCTGAGGGATCTGGCAAAGTTCACTGTTGCATCGCAGACCCCCGGCCGTATCCTCGATTTCGGCTGTGGTTTGGGGCACACGGCTTTCGAGCTGTCAAGACTCTTTCGTGATGCGGAAGTGGTTGGCATAGACACGCCGTCGCAAGCTATCGAATATGCGCGTGCACAGCACGGTTCGAACCGGGTTTCGTTTGAAGTGCTGGACCGCTTCGTCGCAGATGCATCGTTTGATCTCTGCTACTGCAACGGCGTTTTCCACCATATCGACCCGCAGGAACGGGACGCCGCGATGCAGTTGGCGTACCGCTCGCTTGCGCCTGGCGGAAAGTTCGCCATATTCGAAAATAACCCGTTAAATCCCGGTACGCGGATGGTAATGCGCAGAATTCCATTCGATCGCAAAGCCCACACATTACCGCATTGGGAAACCGTCCGCCTCCTCAAAAGCGCAGGTTTTCAGGTCCCGCATCGTCCGCGATTCCTGTTCTACTTCCCGCGTCCGCTCGCGACTCTGCGAGCCCTCGAGCCATCGCTCGTTTGGCTGCCTATGGGCGCGCAATACTGGGTTTTGGGATCGAAGCCACCCGCTGAGTAGAGGATCGACTGAGGCATTACCCGGTCCTGGGTTAAGATGGATTTCGCGTGAAGGCTCTGGTCAAATCGATTCTACAGGGGATATTCTTCATTGCCGTATGGCCGGCCGCTGCTTTAACCGGATTCGGGCGTTGGCGAGCCGTGTTTTCCGTATTTGCCCACGCGTATGCTCTCTCGCCCGGCATCGTCGGTGACTATCTCCGGGCCGCTTTCTATCGGCTCACTTTGTCCGAGTTCGGATCCTCCAGCCGAATCCAGTTTGGCTCGTTCTTTGCGCACCCCGAAGCGCGGGTGGGATCACAAGTTTATATCGGTTCTTACTCTATTCTCGGACGAACCGTGATCGGCGATCACACGCAGATCGCTTCCGGCGTCCAGATCCTTAGCGGACGTCACCAACATCTGCGCGACGAGTCCGGTCGCATCTCCGGCTCGGAGTCCGGTGTATTCACTTCTGTATCTATCGGAGCGAACTGCTGGATAGGCGCTGGCGCCATCGTGATGGCGGATGTCGGCGACGGCTCCACGATTGGCGCGGGTTCTGTCGTCACGCGCCCGATTCCAGCCGGAGTCGTAGCCGTGGGCATCCCCGCTGCAGTGATCAGGACCGCGGTGGAAGCTTAGGCGGGCTTCATTCGGAGTCGCGACCGTTAGGGACTGTGAAAAAATCTGGGGACATTGCGGGGTAGCGTTTCGAAGTCCTTCCGCTGCAACGCCCCGCAGCAGTGTCCCCGCATTTTTTCACAAGCCCGTCAGGAAGCGGTCACGGTTCCGGATTCTGGGACGCAGCTTACGGGATGATGTACTTAGGCTGCCGCCAGCGGTGCCCCTTCGGCCGTCGGGACGCGATGCCGCGTCGGCTCGTTGCGCTCGAGCCAGTGTTCCAGTACCAGCAGATTCCAAAGCTGCACCGGAACCCAGCGCCGGTCCAGCGCTTCCCGCAATGGCGCGCGCAACGCGCCGGACCTGATCCACCCATCCCGCTCCAGCATTGTCTTTCCATTCAGTCGATCGAGCATCCCGCTCCACCGGTCGGCCAGCCATCGCTCGCTCGGGACGGTGAATCCCTGCTTTCGCCGGCTCGCAACGGGCTTGCCGATGTGCCGGCGCGCGATCTCGCGCAATACCGCTTTCAGCGCGCCGCCATGGAAACGAATTTCTGCGGGCAGCCCCGCCGCAAACTCCCAGATCGTTTGATCCAGAAATGGAGATCGAGCTTCGATGCTGTAGTACATCGTCGAGCCATCTACCTTCGTCATAAATTCGCTGGTGAAATGGATCTTTCGGTGGTAGTCGAAGAGATCAGCTAGCAGATGCCGCCCGGCGTCCGGCGGCGTGGGCATTTGTCGGAGCGGCAATTGGCGGCCTGCGAGCCGCTCACCCAGTAGCGAGCGTTGCTCGAAATACGGCAGCCCGTCGTGCGCCTGAATGTAGCGTCCAATCCCGCCCGTTCCGTAATCCAGAAAATGCCGCAGGCGTCCTGCAGGTCCGTGTTCAGGTAATAGTCTCCGTGCCGTTCCCCATGCGGTGCATACTGCGCTCGGTAACTTGCGGCCCAATTTTTGCGCCAGCCATGCCCTCTTGAAAAACGGATATCCCAGAAACACATCGTCTCCGCCGTCGCCTGTCAGCAGAACCGTGGCCGCCGGTTTCACCGCTTCGGAAACCCACAGCATCGCCTGCGCCGACGAGCAACTGAATGGCTCGCTGAAAGCCTCCATCATCTGATCCAGCGGAAAGTTTGACGATGGCATGCGGACAATCTCGTGCTCGATGCCGAGCCGCTGCGCCGTTTCCGCCGCGGCCGTGCTCTCATCGGAAGCATCGCCTGGAGCGCTGATTGTGAACGCTTTAATGTTCGCGTTCAACTTTTGCAAGGCCCAGCACACCAGCGCAGAATCGATGCCGCCGCTGAGCAGTACGCCTACCGGCACATCGGAAATGAGCCGCCGCCTGACGGCGTTGACCAACAGCCGCTCCGCCTCTTCCACCGCCTCTTCGAAGCGCAACGGCGAACCCTCATCTATCTCCGGCGGCTTCCAATACTGCCACTGCCGGATGCGCCCGTTGCTCCACTCGAGCATTGTAGCCGGCGGCAGTTTGGAGATCCCTCGATAAATGCTGCGAGGATCGATCACATACCCGAACTCCAGGAATTCGAGTACCGCTTCCGCATCCACTTCGCCGCCAAATCCGCCCGACCGTAGAGCCCCCACAGTGGAGGCGAAGGCAATCTCTCCATCTTGCGCGCAGTAGGCGAGCGGCTTGACGCCGAGTCGATCCCGAACCAGTATCAGCTTGCGTCGGCGCTGATCCCAGATAGCGAAAGTGAACATCCCGTGGAGCCGCCGGATCAGTTCCTCCGCGCCCCATTCCAGGTAGCCGTTCAGCAGAACCTCCGTGTCGCATTGGGAGCGAAACCGATGGCCTCGGCTTTCGAGCTCGGTGCGAATCTCCAGGAAATTGTAGATGCAGCCGTTAAACACCAGTCCCACGTCGCCGTCGTCTGACAACATCGGCTGGTGTCCCGCGGGGCTCAAATCCAGGATCGCCAACCGCCGATGCCCCAGTGCTGCTCCTGGCCATGCGTGAAGACCTTCAGAATCCGGACCGCGCCGTGCCATCGAATCTGTCATTTTCCTCACGGCCGCGCTTCCCGTCGTTCCGTCAGCCCTCACATAGCCGGCAATTCCGCACATGGATCTTATTATCCGGGGCGGCTGCCGGTCCCTCCGTTTGTGAATGGCAGAAAATGAACAGATTGATCGCGGTCGCTGTGTCAGAAAGGGCAGTTGCGATCGTACAAACGTGCGGTTCAATCCCGAAGATACGTTCAGATATCTCCCGGCTTATCGCAGCGTACTTAATTTACATTCACGGCGAAGCGATCACCCGAGTGCAGCACCGCTCCCGCTGGCGAGAGATATTGGACCTGAATGGTGGGATTGCCCACTGCCGCGTTCACCGAAATCGCACACGGCGAGGAAGAGCAAACCACGGGTGGATTCACCACGCCCGTAGCTTCCGTGACGATCACCTGGAAACTTGTTGCTTCTGGGACATCGGGGATCCTGCCGCTAACGTAGATCCGTACGTTGCGCGGAGGCTGCACACCGCCCAAGCGAATCACCGGCCAGTTGTCCTGTCTTGAGAATCCGAACATCTGCCCAAAAAGCTTACTGCCTTGCTGCCCCGCATACAACCAGTAACCACATCCGGAACAAGTGTCGAAGGAGTTATCGTAAGTGTTATCCGGCGAAGCTACAGCCGGGTTGGTTCCAGGCTTCCCCCAGAGCCCCGCGTAGATATTGTCGACGAACGTCTTCGCCGCTTGGTCGCCCGTTCGCTGATAATAGACCATCAGGCCTCGCACACCGTCTCCAAAATATTCGCGCTCAGCCATGGCGCCCCACGGAGTCGTGCAGATGGTATTCGTCGGTGTAGGCGGATTGCATCCGGGATAATCGACATAGTAATAAACACCATTCGCAACCGGATCGTAGCCCTTCGTGATCATCCAGTTGCTTATATCGGAGCTGTACTGGTACGCCAGAGTCGAGGTCGGATTGTCGCACGCGGTTGGCACGTTGGATCCGGTGCATGCCATCGCTCTGCCTGCCATATCGAACGCCCAGCCAAGAATCCCGGCATAAAAGGTTTCCTGTCCCCATCCTGCTACGCCCTGCGATCCGAACACGTACCCCTTTGTGCAGCTTGGCGTGCAGCTAGGATCGCCATACGGTCGATCCAGCATAAAATGATTGGCATCCACAAACGTGCAGTGCCCTGCAAATCCGCAGTATGCGTCTCGGTCTCCGCTCGCGTTGTTTTGCGGCGCCCCTTGGCTGGCCGCGGTGAACCAGATGTAGTTTTGCATGGTGCCACCCGGTGCCGAGTTGGCGAAGTCCCCGCTGGTCCACCCACAGTTCGAATTCGAGCAGGTCGCCGCCATTGATCCGTACTGCAGCGTAACCGGCGCGGCTAGATTTGCGCCGTAGTGATCCCAGGACCATTTGTTGTAGAACAACTGCTTCCACCCGCCGTCTGTATCCCGCCGTTGTGGCCACACATTGAGCGCTCCCGGCCCGCTCGTGGCGAAGCTGTTTCTGATCCACGTCCGGCACGTCTGCTGATACGTCAAGTCAGTGTCGAATAGAGCGCATTGCGCCAGTTGAGCCAGGCCGTATCCCCAGGCTCGAGCGTCCAACATTCCCATTGGAGAAACAGGGCTGGGCAGTTCGGGATTGTTCGACAGCCACATATTGACAGTCTTGTTCCAGACCTTGTGCAGCCCGGCCCACATATCCGGATGTCCGTCCGCGGTGTCCAAGGCGCGGAGGACCATCCCCGCCGTCTCCCATTCCACAAACGCCAACTGAAAGCCGAAATTGGGAAAATCACTATCGGCCGCATTGCCCATATCGATCGTCGGCGATGTCCAGTATCGGTCCGCCAGCTTTCGCGCCGCATTGAGGTAGATCTCCAGGCCACTGCGATAGTAAAGCGCGTAATAGGCCGAAACCTGATCGTAGAAATTCGCCGGCGATATCGCGGCGTACCACGAGTTCCCGGCAGGTGCTGGCGTGCTGGAATATTGCAGCCAGCAGGGCGCGCTCTGGCCTGTCGGACACGACGGTTCGCTCTTGTACCACGGGTTCGTATTCAACGTCAGGTGCGTATCATCGGTGCATGACTGAATATACGCATACGGATTTCCGTTGTTGTAACCTGCTAGCCGCCTGCCGGTCTGGCCCGGTACATTGGGATTATTCGTCGGGTAATAAACCACCATGCTGGCACCATAAATCGGAACTGTCGGCGACCCCGTCGCGCCCTGGCAGAAAGTGGTCGTAAATGTCGTCCCGTTCCCCACGACGTTGAGGCTTCCCGGCGTCATCGATACCGCTCCCTGCCCGGGTGTGTTCCAATAATCGCCGTAAGCAGTATCCATTCCCGCGATCTGGATGGCTGCGTCCATCTGCGCCGCCGCGTCGTAAAACGGCCAGGAACTCTTCCCGAGTTGTACCATCGGCCCGAGCAGGTGGTAAATGGCGCTATCCAGCGCGCTGTTCCCCGTTGCGACAATCACGGCTCCGTTATCGTCCGTCGCCACCGCGCCATCGTTCACCGTGCACGTAGAGCTTTCGCCATCCGCCTGGGTTACCGTCAATTGAAAATCGGCGGGTCCAAACACCAGTCCCGCGATGATCGGCTTTACCATCGTATGAGTTGACCAGTGGAGTCGCTGGAGCGGTACGCCTGACGTTTGGCTGGGAATTTGCTGCCACATATAGGTCAAAGGCAATCCCGTCAGCGAATAAGATGCCGACGCGTCCAACGTTGCGGGATATCCGGCGCGAAACGATTGCGAAGTCCCTGCATTGCAAACCGGCGGCACCGCGGTCGTATTCATGTCCCATCCGCTCGGCACGGAACTGAAGAATGTCGCGGGATTGTTCTCGTTCGCGTATTCCGTCGCGATCCAGTCTGCCGGGCGCGCGATGTTGGAGACCCGGAACTCCTCGAACGTTTCCGCTGCCCCGCTGGCCGCTCCGGCAGCGCCTCCGACCGAGAACGGAAAGTTGGACGAGCTCGGGTTCAGGAAATTGTTCGCGGTGTAAATCGCCGCGCCATTGACATAGAAGGTCAGAGTACCGTTGTCCCGACTCACCGCGATGTGATACCAGGTGTTGGTTTGGTGTGCGTACGCCTGCGCGTAACCGGTAACAGTTCTCTCCAGGTTGAATCCGCCGCCTCCGCCGTTGTTTTCCTGAAAGTAATAACCAGAATTGTTAAACTTGCCGTTTCCGAAATAAACGCCGTATGTTGCGAATGCCGAGGAGTTCAGCCAGAACGAAAATGTGAAACTTCCGCTTGTGAAATCGAAGTCGCCCCCAGCCGGGCTCGGAAAGTCGATATGGTCTTTGGAAGTCACCGAAATAGCGGTGAGATTCGGGATTTTCCCTGCGGTAGCTCGGCTGGGGAGTTGTGCCGTGCTCGTGCCTGTATGCCCGTTACCCGTTGAATCGTTGACTGTCGCGTTTACCGACTCGTTGAGGTGCCACACCGCTTTATAGTTCGCATCCCAGACCGCCGTTGGCGTGGACGGGTCCGTGGTAATGCTGGAGTTGCCGTACCAGATATATATCGGAGTGTCAGCCGTGTGGGAAAGGTTGGGAACCTGCACGAAATAAACCATGCGCCCGAGCGCAAGGTCGTGTCGCAGCCGTTGATACGGCAGAAGATTGGCTCCGGCGCTGTCGGAGGTGAACAGAACGTCGTAGGCGTTGGCGCTTTGTATGTACCCTCCGTAGGACATACCTTTCAGACTGTTCGCTTGCGCCGTGATGAGAACTGGAAAGTTAGACTGATCCGTGTGTGGGACCTTCGAGTGATTGATCGACAGCACTGCGCTATGCGCATATCCGGTCGGTTGAGCGCCCGCCCAGACTGCGGATAATGCCGAAACCAGAAACAAGGTTAATACTCTTCTCATCGAGGTGCTCGTAGCGCCAATATGCCAGTCTGCCATATCGCTTCGTTGCTCTTTCGCAGCCACAGTCATACCGTCATCAATCGTGTTTACCATAATTTCCTTGCGTAGAATCCATTATCGAAAGGCAGTGCCGCTGCTGATGCTGATCTTGGGTACGGGCACCCAGGTGGTGAGGTCCCACGATGTGAGAGTGAGCCCTTGGGCCGTACTTGAAGTGGGAAAACTTATCGGTACCCAACTCTGCCGTGAGCTGTAAAGTGACGTGGGGTTGTAGAAATCGCACAGCAGTAGAAGCGCGTCCTGGCGGGCCACGAGGTTTAAGACCGCGCTGCTTTGGCAGTTGTACGGCTGATTTGCGCTCGGCACGGGCGAAAGCACGTAAGCATAGCTCGTGTTCCAGGCGCCTAACGGACTGGAACATGCCGGGCACGTGATATATCTGAGATTGAATGTCCCTGACACAGAGTTGTAGTAGTTTGTGCTGCTCGACATCAGGAAGTATTTCCCCTGCCTCTTCCACAGCATCGGGGCTTCGGTGCCTGCCGCGAGCCCGGTGAGCGACGCGCCCGTTGTTCCCTGGTAGTCTCCCCTCAGCCGCGAAATCGTGATGCTGCCTTGCGTCCCCGTCACATACGCGACGTACGCCGTCCCATCGTCTTCCTGGAACAGGCTGAAGTCTTTGAATCCGTTATTGTCCGGATCGAGCGTTACATTCTGCCAGGTCCACGGTCCGGTGATCTTGAAAGCCGTCGCGATACCTGCGCGATCGCTCCCGTCGTGTGAGTTGGCCATGTGCGCCCATAAGACGTACCGGTTCGTGCAGGAATTGAACAGGACATTCGGCCGCTCGACGTAATTCCATGAGGTGCCGGCAGATGCTCCGTTATCGAGAATCTGCCCTTCGAAATGCCAATTCAGCATATCCGGGCTGGAATACATCCATACACCTTCGTTGGCCCCGATATCCGCGCCCACTGCGTTCCCCTTATTGGCAAACTGACCGGTCATGTAGTAGCGGCCCTGAATCGGACCGATAATGTGCGGAGCGTGCGCTTCTATCAGGAGGCCGTCGTCGTCATACCAATCGTCATTTGGCGCGAATGCATAATTGCGGTAGTGTCCTATGGCCACGTCCGACAGGTTTGTTGCGAGTGTGCTGTCATAGGCGACCGCCTGTAGCACTGTCACCGCACCGGCCGTCATCAGCAACGGACCGGTATACAGCGTGCCGTTTGTATTCGTTGGTGTCGTGCCGTCGGTCGTGTAGTAGATGGACGCGCTCGCTGTTGTGCTCGTGATCGTGATTTGGATGGTCCCGGCTGTGGACACCCCGGCTCCTGGTGTGATCACTGGTTGTACCGGCCGAGCCGATATTCCCGCCGCACCTGCCGGCCCGATCCACTGTAGCTCGGAGCACTCTCCGTAGGTGCCGCTCTGCGCGAATCGATAGTACCGGTAAGGAACAGCGGGGCTTAGGCTCCGCTGGTTTCGCGGTGCCATATTGTAACGTGCGTAGAACGGAACGTTTGGAATCGTGTCGAGAGTCACCCAGGTCGAGCCGTCGTTGCTGCCCTGAATGACAGCGTTATACAGACGGTTGGTCTGGCCCGCATACCCCGGCACAGCATCAGCGACACGGTAAGCGCTCAACTGAACCGAATTTCCGGCCCCGAAGTCTGTTTGCACATATTGGGTTCCGGACCCCGTGCCGATCCACGATGTCGTCAGGTCCCTGTCTGTAGCCGCTGTGCATGTGTACCCGGAGTAAGGCGTGGAGCAGGTCGTAGCTCCGGTGTACACCACGTTGCCTGTAGCCGCGCCAAGAGCCCAACACCCGGCCAGAAACAGAATAAGTCTGTTCATGATGGCTCCTTTAGTGGATCGCTGTAAACGTGCAGTTGGTTCCATACTGCCCATTACCTGGCGTGGCTGTCGCACTCGACATCTTAAGGAACTCCTCCAGGTAGTCGCCGGAATTCAGGTTGTACTCCTGGGTATATGACACGGCGTTATACGTGCCGCCTGTATAGAAGCTGCCACCGCCGCCGAAGTTCGTTACGTTGGTACCTCCCGTCGCGCTTCCCGCCGCGTTTTTGCGCCACATCACATTTTGCTGCGGGCTAAAGTTCGCCGTATCGACTACGCAGGTGAGGCGGTATTTTCCCAGCGCCGGTGCCACAAACCGGCCCGTGCTGGATGAGGTCGAGTGAATGCTCGACGTGTCGTAGTCATTGGAATCGAAGGTCATCAGTGTCCACGACGTGCCCACCGAACCGTAAGCCGCGGTGTTAAATGCTCGCGCCGTTACTGGCGAGGCCGATCCCCCGCCGCTCCCGCCAAGCTGCACCTGGAACTCCGTACCGTCATACATCAACAGGTACATGCCGCCGGCCGCGAGGTCCCCTGAGGCCAGGCCCGTCATCCCGTTCTTCGTCACACTCACAGCGCCCAGCGAATTGATGTTGATCGTGGTAGTGCCCGTATTACCGTTCGCCACCTTGACCCAGATCGCCTGCCCCGCTGCATACGCGGCAGGAAAGGTGGTTGCCGTCGTGCAAACCAGCGTATTCGTCGATCCTGTATCGGGACAGTAAGCCGCATTCTTCACCGTGTTGTTATCGACGGCGCCCCCGGTCGAACAACCCGACGTAGTCGTATTTCCGTTGGCATCGATGCACAACGCGGTCCCCGCCGCGCCGCCAATCGTTCCCGCCGCCTGAAGCTTTGTCCCCGTGCCTTGGACACTCCCTGCGGCCATGTCCGCCATCGTGATTTGTCTTGTGTGGGGCAGCCCGCTGGCGGCGATATAATCCACCACCTGTCCGCTCGTTCCGCTACTGGCCGTACGCACAGTGGAATTGCGATTCCCACTCGAATCCAGACATTGAAGTTGCCCTGTCGCATCGAACCAGCAGATCAGGCTGCCGACTGTCGGCGATCCGGCCGGCGCTGATCGCGTCGCGCCGAGGAGCGTCGTCGAAGGCTCCGAGTTCGAACACGGCCCGCCCTTGAAATTGGTCCCGTCGTACGTGAACACCTGCCACGTGTAAACGCTGGCGTCCGTCGATACGGTGCATGCGTTCAGCCAGTTGCTCGGCCAGCCGCCGACCGAATGGCCTCCCGTTGCGTCCTGATTCCACAGCACCACAAACTGCGATCCGGAAGGCGTTCCCGTAACGTTGATCGTCGATACATTACTCGTCACATTCACCCCAAAGATGCTGTAAGTATCAACGGCGAACGTGACCGCGCTGGAAGATACGGACACGTTTGTGTACAGGGCTCCACCGGAAATCGTAGGCTTGTTGACCAGATCGTTGTAGTTCCCCGACGTAGCTACCGGCGCCAGTCCCGTGATCTGGCTGGCATTGTAGTCGCCCGCTTGCGCCGTGATTGCTCCCACCCGCCCGAAGACGCTGCCGACAGCCCCTCCTCCGCCTCCGCTTGCGCTGCCGCTCACGAATCGGAACACACTGCCGTCATGCCAGATGCTGTACAGGCGTCCCGCGACGATGTCCGTGGCCCCTGGATTGGTGAGACCGTCGCTCAACTTAAGCGGTATGGCGCCCAATTGATCCACGTTGAGTGTGGTCGCTCCTCCGATTCCGTTTACGTCCGGTTTCCAGTGCAGCACCATCCCTGTGCTGTACGCTGACGCCGTGGGATTCAGTGAGCAGCGATAGCTCGTCGCTGACCCGCCCGTCGATCCGCACCAGAGTGCCGTGCCGATCTGTGTCCCAGTCTGCGTCTGTACCACCGCGCTGTCCAAACCGATCTGCACGTTGACCTGCGAGCCCGTGTCCGTAACGGTATTGGTCAATCCGGGGCCGGTGACGAAGTTGAGCGCCGGTCGAGTTCCCACCTGCGCCCCGTCGCTCGAGATGGTGTATGCCCCCGAACCTTCCGTGCTCCATGTATTCGCCGCAATGCAGCCGTAAAGATTATTGCCGCTCTGCGCGTCGGTGGCGAAATAGGTCTCGCCTACCGAGCACGTCGCCGGTAGTCCGGCCATTGTGCCGGTCTTCATCGGAAGGGTGTGTCCGGCGCTGTGAAAGTCCTGCGTCCCGGCCGTTACCGTGTTGCTCTGGTCTGTCCGCATCGCCACCGAGGGAAGCTGCGACGCAGTCGCCGTTCCCGCAATCTGCGCAAAGCTGTAATCGCCGGCTTGGGCGGTAACTGCCCCCGTTCTGCCGAACACCGAGCCTACGCCGCCCGCCTCGAGCGACCACGTGTTGGCGGAAGAGCATCCGTACAGGTTCCATCCCGGCTGTGCGTCGGTCTTGAAAAACAGATCGCCGGCCGTGCAGGTCGCCGGCAGTGTTGCCCCCACTTTGGTTGAGCGCTTCAACTGGGTGGGGTCCAGTTGAGTCGTCTGTGCCATGGCTGCCACTCCGGCAGCAAGCAATAGCAGTGTGCTCCGCATATCTCCCTTCCGGTGCCTCGCCTTGAGCGGGCTGTCGATCAGGGTGCGAGCGTTGATTCGCGCGGCTTCCCTCCGGGGCTCGCAAGATCCAGTCACAGTTCGCGATCTACAGCAGCACGCCCGTATGCCGGACCGCGCCGCTGTGGGCGGATCTTGCGAGCCCGCTTGCCACCGCTTTGTCCTCAGTCTGTCACGATGATTTTTTCGCAAACCGTTCGTGCAAGCGGATCCGACTCATTCGGAAGCAGTTATTTTTTGCTGTCCTCGCACAACGCCGCCGTGTCCGTCTCGCGATTCTGCGGCTGCTGCCCTCTTCCGTAACTCTCCAGCGCCGCCCCGAGTTGACGAAGGCTGTCCGTCGCTTCCGTCGCGTCCTGCTTATGATCGTTAGGGAGAGGTCGTCGCACGATGCGCTCCAGCACCGCCAGAGAAGCCAGAAAGATGAGGAACGTCACGCACGTCATATCGGCAGGTACACCTGCCCGCATTAATCTGCCACGTCGAACGCATGGACCTCGATCCGGTTCGCCAGAGGAAATTCGCGCATCGCCTTCTCCGGATACAGCCGCTTCAGAGCTGTCAGCAGATCCTCGTTGTCGTTATGCGAGTAAACTAGCCATACCCTGTGATATCCCCGCACATGCTCCCGCAGCACCGCATCCGAGGTCGCGGCTTGGTGCTCCATCTCCGGCATCACCGACCAGAACGCAAGCCCGCGCTTTCCGTAATAGCGATAGCAGAGCTGCAGATAATCCGGGTCCAGCACCACCAGGTCCTTCCCGTCCGGAGAACTCGCCGACTCGATGTACGCCACCGCCTCTCGCCACTGCTCTTTCCCGAACCGCTCTGCGAAGTAGTACTGATAGAGCGACGTCATCAGTAGCGCGCAAAATCCGGCCGTCGCGGTTAGACCCGCGCTCGTTTTCCATCGAGGCTCTTTCGCGCTTCGGCGCAGCAGAAATACTTCCCAAACCGCCGCCGCAATCAGCAGGTACATCCACGGCGACGCCGGAATCATGTACCGCCGGTCGAAAAATCCCTTCTTCAACGAAACCGCCAACGCCAGCACCACCGGCACTAATGCGTGGAACGTGCAGTACACCATCGGCTCGCGCCATCTCCGCCAGGCCGCTCTCGCGAAAATCGCCAGAACCGGCAGGGTCACCGCGATCACTACTGCGATCCACGCGTTCGACCGCAGTGTCTGCACGATGTGCCGCACCGCCTGGTCGTCCTGTGGGATCAGGCTTTCGCCGAAAAGAAACGTAAAATATGCCTGCGGCAGCTTCAGCCAGGGATACCGCCGCGACTGTTCTTGCGCCGCCACCGGACTGTGCAAAAAAATCAGAACAAAGGGCGCGATCGCCGCCAGCGCCACCCCGATCGTCACCGTCGCCGCCATGACCTGCTTTCGCCGTCGGATCAGCACGTAGAGCCCGTGCCCCGCGATGAAGAACGCCGCGAAATAGTGCGTGTAAAGCGCCAGCGTGATCGACGCCATGTACGCCAGCCAATACCATCGCCGCCGGTTCCCCGAGTCCGCTTCCAAGGCGTTCCAGAGAAACAGTCCCGCCAACAGCAGGAAAAACACCAGCCACGTGTAGTTTCGCGCTTCCTGCGCGAAGTAAATCTGAAACGAGGAGATCGTCAGGTAGCCCGCCGCCAGATACCCGATCGGCCGTGAAAACAATCGCGCGCCTAGCAGGTACATCAATGCCGCCGAAAGCACAGCCGGCGGAATGCTCAAACCCCGCAGCGCCGCTTCGCTGCTTCCGAACGCCGCCCGCCACAGGTGTAACAGCGGATAATACAGTGGCGGCTTATTGATATCGCAGTACAGCGCCGCCCAAAAACCGCGCGCCGAGCATTCCCAGGAAACGCATTCGTCCAGCCAAAGACTTTGCTTTTCTAGAAAAAGGCAGCGAAGAACCAGCGCCGCACCGCAAATCGCCAGTACCGTCGCGAGCGTTTTTCGATTGAGGGTCTGAGTGGTCATGAGGGGGCCCCGAGTGGGTCAAACTTCTTCGGAGTATAACACCTCAAAAGTGATATAATTAACAAATCACGTTGGGCCTTGCATGATTTCCATTGTCGTTCCTGCGTTCAATGAGGAGGATGGCATTGAAGAGCTCTATCGCCGCATCGCCTCCGCCTCGCTCGCTTGGAAAGAGGCCTTCGAGCTTATCATCGTCGATGACGGCAGCCGCGACCGTACGCTGGAAATCTGCGAGCGCCTTGCTGCCTCCGACAGGCGCCTGAAAGTCGTCAGCCTCTCCCGCAATTTCGGCCACCAGCCCGCCGTCTCCGCTGGCCTCGCCCACGCCCAGGGCGACATCGTCATCGTAATGGACGCCGACCTCCAGGACCCTCCCGAGGAACTGCTCCCCTTTATTGATAAGATCCACGCAGGATGGGACGTCGTCTATGCCATCCGCACCAAGCGCAAAGAAGGCCTCCTCAAGCGCCTTTGCTATAAGCTCTACTATCGCATCCTGAAAAAGGTCGCAGTCCTCGACATTCCCCTGGACTCAGGCGATTTCTGTGTCATGCGCGCGGAAGTCGTCGATGCCATCAACCACCTGCCCGAGCGCAATCGTTTCGTCCGCGGTCTTCGCAGTTGGGTCGGCTTCCGCCAGACCGGCCTTATATACGAACGCCAGGCCCGTTATGCCGGTGAGCCCAAGTACACCTTTGCTAAACTGCTCAAGCTCGCAACCGATGGCATCTTCAACTTTAGCTACCGCCCTCTCCAGTTCATCATGTCGATGGGCGTGTTTATGGCGGTCCTTTCGATCCTGGCCGCCCTCTTTGTCGCGGTTCAGTACATCGCCAACTGGACCGTCGCAGGCTACAACCCCCATGACGCCCGCGGCTGGACTTCACTCATCCTCGCCATCCTCTTTTTCGCCGCCGTCCAACTGATCTGCATGGGCATCCTCGGTGAATACGTCGGCCGCCTATTCGAAGAAGTGAAGCACCGCCCCGTCTGGCTCGTCAAAAAGCGGATCAATCTCCCCCGCCCCACCCGCGCGACCCAAGCCTCCATCGGCGACTCATCCCCTTCAAACTCTCGCTCTCGCCGTCCCCCACCACCGTAACCCGCCCCTCCGTCGCCCACTTCCAAGCCGTCCCCACGATCGTCTCCAGCGACGAATACCGCGGCTCCCATCCGAGCTCCTCCCGAATTAGTCGAGCATCCGCCACCAGCGCCGGAGCGTCGCCCTGCCGCCGTGTCACGTACTCCACCGCTGCCTTGCGTCCCGAGACGCGTTCCACTTCTTCCACTACCCGCTTCACCGAGTGCCCATTACCCGTTCCGCAGTTGTACTGCGCGTTCGCGCTGCCCGCCAGCAGCGCATTCAGAGCCCGCACGTGCGCGTCCGCCAGGTCCGTCACGTGGATGTAGTCGCGAATCGCCGTTCCGTCCGGCGTCGGGTAATCCGTGCCGAACACCCGCAGTGGCTTCTCCCCCATCGCCGCGCCTACCGCCAGCGGAATCAGGTGCGTCTCCGGATCGTGCCATTCGCCCAGTTCGCCTTCCGGGTCCGCCCCCGCCGCATTAAAGTACCGCAGACAGATCGACCGTAACCCATATGCCTGCTCGTACCACCGCAGCGCATTTTCCAGGAACAGCTTGGTCTCCGCATAAGGACTCAGCGGCCCCTTCGGACTGTCCTCCGCGATCGGTACTTTTTCCTGTATCCCGTAAACCGAGCAGCTCGATGAAAACACCAGCGCCTTCACGCCGCAATCCAGCAGCGCGTCCAGAAACCCTAGCGACTCTGCAATGTTGTTGCGGTAATACTTCGCTGGTTTCTCTGTCGATTCGCCCACATACGCGTGTGCCGCAAACAGAATCGCGCCCTCGATGCCGTACTCTCTCACGCACCGGGCCACCAGCGCGCCGTCACCTATCGAGCCTTCTACGAACGGTCCAAACCGCAGCGCCCAGCGGTTCCCCGTCACCAGGTTGTCCAGCACCACTGGCTCGAAGCCAGACTGCCGCAGGAATTTCGCTGTGTGGCTGCCGATGTACCCGGCGCCGCCGGCCACCAGAATCGGAATCATCCGTCAATTTTAACCGGCGCGCTCTCGCGCCCGATCTGAATTTCGTGCGCGATCTCCCCAGGCGTTGCCACCGCGGTCCCCTGCTTTCCCACTACGATCCCCGCCGCCACGTTCGCCGCTTCCACCGCTTCGCGAATATCCGCGCCTGACCCGACCCCCGCAGCCAGCACCGCCGCCACCGTATCGCCCGCCCCCGAAACATCGAACACCTCTCGCGTCCAGGCCGCCAGCCGCAATACTTTTCTGCCGCGGGTGGCCAGCAGCATTCCCGCCGCGCCGCAAGTCACCAGCAGATGTTCCACGTCGATTTCGCTTAGCAGCCTCCGTGCCGCCGCTTCCTGCTCCACCGCGCTCGCCACCGCCATCCCCGTGGCTTCGCCCAGTTCCTTCAGGTTCGGTTTTATCACCGTCGCGCCGTCATACCGCCGGAAATCTCGGCCCTTGGGATCCACCACTACGGGCTTGCCCGCCTCTCGCGCCACGCGGATGAACCGTTGCGCATGATCGCCGCTCAGCAAACCCTTCGCGTAATCCGACAGCAGCACCGCATCGCACGCTCCCACCTCCGCTATGAAGCGTTCCGTCAGCCCATCCATCACGCGCTCCGGCGCCGCATGATTCGACTCCACGTCCGCCCGCATGATCTGCTGGCCCTCGGCAACGTAACGCGTTTTGATCGTCGTCGGCCTGCCCGCCTCCCGCACCAGGCGCCACGCACACCGGGGCAGATCTCCGAGCATGCGCTCGATCTCTCCAGCCTCCGCATCATCGCCCGCGACCGAGAAAAATCTCACCCCGCACCCGAGTGCCGTCAGATTGCGCACCGCATTGCCCGCGCCGCCAAGCATTGAATGCTGCCGTTCCACATGCAGCACCGGTACGGGCGCCTCCGGTGAAATCCGGTGCACGTTGCCGTAGACGAAATGATCCAGCATCACGTCGCCCACGCACCCGATCGTCGCGTGGCGAAACCGCTCCACCACAGTTGTCATTCGCTGTTTCTCTGTCAAAGCTCGATGATAATGTAATTTCCCTCGCACAGCGGAGTGCAGTTTCATGCGTCTCCGCACGTCCCCGCACGCCGCCCGCCGGGATAGGCGTTGGTCCGTTGCTACCATTCTTACGGTGACGACGAACCGGGCGATCCTGATCTGCCATTACACCGAGCCATTGAACCGCTACGGGCTCGCGCGATGGATGGCGTCCTTCCTCGATCTCGCCGCCATTATAGAGATCCATGAACCTCCCGCGCGCCTCCGCAAGCGGATTGCACGTGAAATCCAGCGGATCGGCAAACTCCGCTTCCTCGATGTCCTTGCCTTCCGCCTCTACAGCCGCCTGATGCTCCGCTCACAGGACCGCGCTTGGGAAGATCGGCTCCTGCGCTCTCTCGAAGAACGCTATCCCGAGATCCCTTCCACCACTCGCATTTTGGCTACTCCCAGCCCCAACAGCCCCGAAACCGAGCAGCTCCTGCACGAGCTACACCCCGCCATCATCGTCGCCCGCTGCAAGAGCATCCTCAACGCCCGCATCTTCAAGCAGGCGTCGGTCGGCACGTTTGTCATGCATCCCGGTGTCTGCCCCGAATACCGCAACGCCCACGGCTGCTTTTGGGCCCTCGCCAACCGCGATCTTGCCAACGTTGGGATGACTCTCCTCAAGATCGACGAGGGCGTCGACACAGGTCCCGTCTACGGCTACTTCCACGCCGATTTCGACGAAGCCGCCGAAACCCACAACATCATCCAGAACCGCGTCGTCTTCGACAACCTCGATGCCCTGCGGTCGAAGTTCGGCGAAATCCTCGCCGGCACGGCCGGCACCATCGATACGCGCGGGCGCTCATCCCGCGCCTGGGGACAACCCTGGCTGACCGCGTATCTCCGCTGGAAACGCGCTGCCCTCAACGGACAACTGCATGCGAACCACCGCACTGCTGTATCATGATGTCGTTCCGGCCGGCCGCTACGAAACCAGCGGTTTCGAAGGCGCCGACGCTGACATCTATAAGCTCGAAACCGAAGAATTCCGCCGCCACCTGCGCGCGATCTTCGGTAACGCCGGCGGTTCGCCCGAAGGGCGCCTTGGCGCCGGCGAGCGTCACCTCTTCCTCACTTTCGACGACGGCGGCTCGAGCGCTGTCCAAATAGCCACCATCCTCGACGAATACGGCTGGCACGGACACTTCTTCGTCACGAGCAGCCGCATCGGAACCCCAGGCTTCCTC
>Ga0126381_100001034_pt1 | contig 30173 bp, 18 predicted proteins | sample PanSoiMetPlot_28_FD_96465 | JGI IMG/M metagenome (GOLD analysis project Ga0126381, IMG submission 96465) | Tropical forest soil microbial communities from Panama - MetaG Plot_28 | ecosystem: Environmental > Terrestrial > Soil > Tropical forest > Bulk soil | place: Panama | collected 2016-02-17
CCGCGTGAACATACTTCTTAAAACCTGCCTTTTCCACCGTCAGCGTGTAATGGCCGGGCAGGAGAAACTCGATCACGTACCTCCCGGCCGAGTTGGAAAGCGTGTGGACGGAATCATTCCGCTCGATGCTGGTGATGGTGAGGTTGGCGCCCGGAACGATAGCGCCGGTGGAGTCGGTCACTTGGCCCATAACACTCGCGCGGAATTCCTGCGAGAACGCCGGAAGGGCCAGAAGGAATACAATTGACACGGCTGCGGATCGCGGCATAGAGTCCCCTTTCTCGTTGCGGCAATTGGAGTGATATTATCGCTAACGTAATCGGGGGTCAAGGAGATTCACCCTTGAGGCGAGCCGGGTGGCGGATTCGCGCGAGCCGACATCTCTTTTCATCGATTGCTGTCCAAGACCCGTTCCGCGGACATGGCTGCGTGAGCTTCACGCCAGGATTGGCGAACCAGTGGAATACCCGCTGGTTGAGGCTTGAACCATGAAATGGCCGTCTTGAACCACAATGTGGCCGCTGATTTATATTGACAGCTCGCCTCCGCCGCTCCCGCTCGCGATCGCCGGCGTGAACTGAACAGCCAGAACTCCTTGACATATCAGACCGGGATTAGAGATCCTGAATTGCGGTGGCTCCACGCTTCTCTGAGGTACAGCAATCCAATCGCATCAGCCTCTACGACCACGCTCATTACTCGAACTGCGATGGGATTCCGAAAGCGAGATCGCGCTCGGCGCGCTGCTCTCCTGGCGGAAACTGGCAGCGGATATCGGTATGAGCCTTTTGCCCGTTCCCGACACTGTGCGGGCGCCCGAACGGGATGGCCGGCCTCTGATCTCTTCAACATGAATTGCTTTCTCTTCGTCCTCCTGGCATTACTAACGATCTCGGCGCAGGCCCAACCGGATGTTTTGATCAACCGATACAACGCGAACGTCACGGGCGCCAATACGCATGAGATCGTGCTCAACACATCCAACGTGAACCCAGATCATTTTGGGAAGCTCTACAGCTATTACGTGGATGGCGCCGTTTATGCTCAGCCCCTTTATGTCTCGTCGCTTAGGATCGCCCGCGGCAGGCCGCTCGATGCGATTTTCGTGGCTACTATGAACGACAGAGTGTACGCTTTCGATGCGAGCCGGCAAGGTCCTCCGCTGTGGAGACGCGATTTGACAAACGAAATGAACGGTGTCACTCCAGTGCCGGTTGCCGATGTCACGAATAACCCGGAGCTGAATATTGTCGGCAACGTTGGGATTGAGGGAACCCCGGTTATCGATCTCGCCACCGGCGCTCTATTTCTCGTGGCCCGGACTAAAGAAAATGGCGGGTATGTTCAACGGCTGCACAAGCTGGACATCCATACCGGCGCGGATATCGTTGCGCCCGTCGTGATTGAGGCCGCTGTCAAGAGCTCGGCCAAAGATGCGGTCGCGGGCGTGCTGCGGTTCGACCCGAAGGGCGGCAATCAAAGGTCCGCCCTAGTGCTGGTAGACGGCAAGGTGGTGATTGCCTGGGCGTCGCACGAGGACATCCGGCCCTATCACGGCTGGATCATGGCATACGATGCGGACAGCCTCACACAAACAGGCACGCTGTGCCTTTCGCCGGACGGCGCTGAAGGCGGCGTGTGGCAATCGGGGCGTCCGCCCGCGGTCGACTCCGAGGGCAACGTCTATTTTGAGGTCGGAAACGGCTCGTGGAACGGAGAGCGCGACTTCGGCAATTCGCTGCTGAAAATCCGCATTGGCGCAAACGACATCTCAGTGGCGGATTTTTTCACGCCGCATGATTGGGGGGCACTAAACGAGCGTGATGCGGACCTTGGATCAACCGGACCGCTGCTCGTTCCCGGAACGAATGTCGTGATCGCCGGCAGCAAGAGCGGCACAATCTATCTCCTCAACAAAGACCGTTTGGGCCATCTTACGGCAACCAACTCCGGTGTCATACAAAGAATGGACATCGAGGGAGGCCGACCCCTCGCCGGCCCGTCGTTTTGGGACGGACCCTCCGGTGGTACGTTCTATCTCTGGTGTGACGCGGACGTTTTAGAGGCGTTCCGGTTCGACGGCAAACTGCTTGTTGCGCAACCGTTTGCCAAGGGGGCGGTCGTATCTAAAGGCTCGCCCGGCGGCGCGCTCACGGTTTCTGCCGATGACAAAAAGCATGGAAGCGGTATCGTGTGGGCGACCCTGACGAACGGCAAGAACGCAGACCATGGCAATGCCGCCGGCATTCTGCGGGCTTATGATGCTGAGACCTTGAAAGAGCTCTGGAACAGTGAGCAGCAGCGGCGGCGCGACCGGTTGGGGACCCTCGTCAAGTTTGTTCCACCGCTGGTAGTGGCCGGAAAGGTCTACGTTCCCAATTATGATAACTCGGTGAATGTGTACGGACTGCTTCCCTCTCAGCAATAAGTCGGACGAGTCGCCATCCTCTCTTAAATACGGCCCCAGCTCCGTGGCGAGTGAGCTGGCGTCAGGCCATTAGCTTTAGTGGAATAGTCATCTCAGAACCGTAGCCGCGGGCAGCCCATCGCCGGAAAAAACCGCTAAAATCGGCACGATTCAGACTAGCCTTCTTTCAGGCTGATGATGGCGAATTTCAAAATCGGCCCCTGAATTCGCGAGTATTTGATCGTCACCGTCGTCCTCATAAAACCGGGTGTCCTTCATGCCGTCGCGGCGGAATCGACGCTCACTCGGCATTCAAATCCTCATCCTGAATCGCAGTCGGAAGCGAGTTCCCAACCTGCGCGTTTGCGATCGCCTGATCGGTAATCACAGTGTAAGGCAATACTAGCCGTCGTCGCCAGTTTCAAAATTCCATGCGTCTTCCCTGATGAGCGACGCTCCCAAGGAAGGGTATCTCGCCGCCTTCTCGCGGGGATGCACTTCCTGCGTATTGTACAATCGCACTTGCGGGTGATACATTGAAAGACCCAGCCTGAGTCCGCCATCACTAGGGGGACACGTGAGCGACTATTCCAGCTTCGGATTAAACGACAAAATTGCGATTGTGACGGGCCCTTCTCAGGGAATTGGACGAGCGATCGCTCTTGGATTGGCGGAGGCCGGCGCGCACCTGGTTCTCGCGAAGCACCCGGAAGGCCGGCATGAGGAGGTGCGCCAGTTGCAGTCGGAGATCGAGACGATGGGGCGGAAGTCGATTCTGGTGATGACAGATGTCTCGCGCGTTGGTGACCTCAGATCCCTGATGCAAAAGACGACCGAGGCTTTCGGCCGCATCGACATACTTGTGAACAATGCCGGATGGACCGGCACCACCCCGGCGCTCGACGTCACCGAGGAGGAGTACGACCGGACTATGGCAGCCTCGCTCAAAAGCGTCTTCTTCGCGTGCCAAGAGGCGGCACGGGTCATGATTCCGCAGGGCGGCGGAAAGATCGTCAATATCGGTTCGAATTTCGGTGTCGTGGGCTTCAAGATGCGATCGGTGTATGCGGCGGCTAAGGCGGGCGTACATCACCTCTCCCGCGCTCTATCGCTCGAATGGGCCAAGCAGGGTGTGGTCGTGAATGTGGTCGCGCCGTGCATCACGGAGACGGAGTCCCGGCGGAATATCCTCGAGCGGCCGGGCTACAAGGACTGGGCAACCAATCACGCCCTGCCCGTGGGGCGCTGGAACCAACCGGAGGATCTGGTTGGGTCGGTCTTGTTTCTTTGCAGTCACCTGTCCGACATGGTGGTAGGACATGTGCTGATGGTGGATGGCGGTTGGACGATCCAGTAGTCGCCGCAGCGAGGCCGTTTCACGGACTGCGCGGTGACTCCGCGGGCCCAAGTCGATAAGCGCACTTGCCTTGACTTGTCCCTTGGAGGCTTGTTAGGATGCTTCCGCGAATCGGACCGAGGCGATTGCGCATTATGCAATTTAGAAACCGTGGATGGAATCGGGGGTTGGCGCTTCTTTCTGTAGGGTTCGCCTCGGTCCATGCTCAGACAGTAGGGAACGCTACAGGCCTCGGTCGGCGATTGGTCGAGGAGGGAGGGCGGCTGTTCTCCGCATCCTGCGCCCCTTGCCACGGCCGGAACGGCGAGGGGGCGCAAGGACAGTCGGAAGGCCTCAAGCCCCCGGACCTGACGAGCGGTGTCTTTCGCCACGGAAACCGTGACGAGGATGTCTTCAAGGTAATCGCGAATGGCGTGCCCGGCACCGGAATGCCATCGTTTGAGCCGCTGGGAGCCGATGCGATCCGGTCGCTGGTGGCATTTGTGCGCAGTCTTTCGCGCTCCGGCGCCACGGCTTCGGGAGACGCCGCCAGCGGTGAAGCGCTCTTCTGGGGCAAGGGCAACTGCGGCCGCTGTCACACGCTTGCCGGCAGGGGCGGCAATCTCGGCCCCAACCTCAATTCGGGCAGACGCCGCAACGACGTGGCGCGCCTGAAGCAGTCGATCGTCGCGCCCGATGACGAGATTGCAGAGGGCTACGAAGTGGTCTCGGTGACTACACCCGACGGTAAGACAATGACGGGTATAGCTCGTTTCTACGATAGCTTTTCGGTGCGCCTGCTCACCGTGTCAGGCGAGGAGCGAACTTTCTTTCGCGACGAGTTGACCTCGGTGCGCCGCGACATGCGGTCGCTTATGCCCGCGGATTACGGAAAAAGGCTCAGCCCAAAAGAACTGGACGACCTTGTGGCTTATATAGTGAAGGTCCGGCAGGAGGCGGTTGCGCAGTGAAAGGGCTGGCTTGGGTTCTCGCGGCTGCGTCGCTGCTGGCGGCTCCGCCGGTGACGTTCGATGCGTTGAAGAGAGCGCAGGAAGATCCGGATACCTGGATCTCCTATGGCAAGAACTACGCCGGGTGGCGTTATAGCCCGCTTTCGCAGATCGACACGAAGACCGTGGCGAAACTTGCACCGGCGTGGATCCTGCAAACCGACGCCAAGGGTTCCAATGAGTCCACTCCGCTGGTATTTGACGGAGTCATGTATCTGACGGGCCCTTCGAACGCCGCCTGGGCTGTGGACTTACTTACCGGCCGTAAGATCTGGAGTTACTCCAAATTCGCTCCTTCTGGTCTGGGGTTGTGCTGTGGTCCGGTGAACCGGGGATTTGCGGTCTTAGGAGATCGGCTTTTCAAAGTAAACATTCAAGCTACTCTTGCGGCTCTGGATCTGAAATCGGGCCACGTGCTCTGGGAAACCGAGATAGACGACTACCGCAAAGGCTATACGGCCACTGCCGCACCCTTGGCCATCAAGGATATGGTGGTGACCGGCGTTGCCGGCGGGGAATGGGGAATTCGCGGTCGCGTCGATGCTTACGACGCGGCTACCGGAACACGGCGCTGGCGTTTCTACACCATTCCGGCCGCGGGCGAACCAGGCGCCGAGACCTGGGATCGAAACTCGAATAGCCACGGCGGCGGCTCCACGTGGATCACCGGCACTTACGATCCCGAATTGAACCTGATTTATTGGGGCGTCGGGAATCCCGGGCCTGACATGGACGGCGACGACCGCGGGGGCGATAACCTATATAGCTGTAGCCTGGTGGCGCTCGACGCCGACACCGGCAAGATGAAGTGGTATTTTCAGTTCACCCCGCACGACGTGCACGATTGGGACGCCGTCGCCGATCCTGTGTTGCTCGACCTGACGATCGGTGGGAGACCGGTGAAGGCGGTCGTGCAGGCAAACCGCAACGGTTTTTATTACGTTCTCGACCGCACCAACGGAAAATTGCTGGCGGCCAAGGCCTATACCAAGATCAATTGGGCAGACGGGATCGGTCCGGATGGTCGCCCGATTTTGACGGGCAGGCTCGACCCGACAGCCGAAGGCACGGTAGTTTGTCCGGGACTGAGCGGCGGACACAATTGGGAAGCTACGTCGTATAGCCCTAAAACCGGGCTCTATTATTTCGGCTCGAGCGACGGCTGCGAAATCTTCACGCAGCGGAAGCAGGAGTTTGTGGAGGGGCGTCAGTATCAGGCCGGAGGCAGCCAGAGGCCGCCCCGCGAGCTGAACGGCGGATCTGTGAACGCTGTCAATCCCGCCACCGGAGAGCGTAAATGGCGTTACGAAATGCTGCACCGTCCTGCCGGACTACTGGCGACGGGCGGCGGCCTGATCTTCACGGGAGATACAGACGGTTACCTGATCGCGCTGGATGCGAATACGGGGAAAGTACTCTGGCATTTTCAGGCCGGAGCGGAAATCAAGGCGCCGCCGATCAGCTATTCGCTGCGCGGGCAGCAGTATATCGCGATTGCCGCGGGATCCGATGTTATCGCTTTCCACTTGCAATAGCACACGGCGTATGCGACCCCTCGAGCAGACTACGAGTATGCCGGCATCCAAGCGCAGCGCGTCTAATCAATTCCTGCCGACTGCGGAGGCGGCCTGAGATGGACTACAGGCTCGAAGGTAAGCTCGCGCTGGTCACCGCGGGTGCGTATGGAATCGGACAGGCGATCGCCAACCTGCTGACCGCGGAAGGCGTGCGTGTGATCGTGGCGGATATCGATGAAGCAGCGCTGGCGGCGGCAGGCAGCAATTGGGTTGGAACCTTCGCGGCGGATCTGGCCACGGCAGAGGGGATGTCGGCGGCCATCGATTTCGCTCTGCAGAGATTCGGCCGCGCTCCGGACATCCTAGTCAATAATCTCGGCCTCGCTGACGCCGCGCCATTCCGGGAACTTTCCGACGACCGCTGGGCGCGCGCATTTTCCATCAACCTGATGGGCGCTGTGCGCACCTGCCGTGCGCTGCTTCCGGCTATGGCGGAACGCGGCGATGGGGCAGCAGTTAACATCGCTTCCGACTTGGGTAAGCAACCGGAGCCAGGCCTTATCGATTACGGCGCTTGCAAGAGCGCGCTGTTGCACGTGACCAAGGGTCTGGCGAAGGAGTACGCGCCGCGCGTCCGGGTGAATGCCGTGTCGCCAGGACCCGTGTGGACGCGATTATGGTCGAGGCCCGGCGGCATTGCCGATCAGCTTGCCGCGCAATACGGCACGGACCGCGAGGCCGCCGTCGAACAATTCCTGAAGGACCGCCAGATGCCGCTCGGTATCGGACAGCCGCAGGACGTGGCGCACGCCGCAGTATTTCTGGCTTCGCCGCTGGCGCGCTTCATCACTGGAGCCAACCTGGATTTGGGAGGCACGGTGCGCGGGCTTATTTGAGAAAGCTTATGTATTCTAGGCGGCATTTCGGCAAGATCGCGGCGGGGGCTTTCACGGTTCCGCTATGGGGTGCGAAGATCGACTCCCGCGTGAACGGCGTCGCTATCGGGTTACACACCTACAGCTCTTCGGCTTACCCGCACGATGGCGTTCTCGACGTCATTCTGCAATGCATGAAGGACGTGGGTATCGGTGAGTGCATTCTGCAGGCCCAACAGATCGAGCCGGGAGAGCTTTGGCAACAGATTCGACAGAATCAGCCCGGGGCGCGCGCAAAGCTTGCCGCGTGGCGCTCGTTGGTTCCTCTGGATTACTTTGCGTCCATTCGACGCCGGTTTGAAGACCGCGGTATCGAGATCAGCGGCTTCAGCCCCTCTCTGAGCGCGGATGCTTCGACGGAGGAGTTGAGTCGCGGTTTCGAAATGGCGGCCTCGCTGGGCGCCTCGATTGTAGCGGTGAGCGGGACGATGGCACTGGCGAGACGGCTTGCGCCCGTCGCCCAGCAGCGCGCGATGCTGGTGGGTTTTCAGGGCCGGCCTAACATGAGATCCGCCGATCCGGAGCAGCTGTCGCGGCCCGAGGACTACGACCGCGTGCTGGCGCTATCGAAATACTTTCGCCTGAGCTTCGATATCGGCGATGCCGCCGGCGCCGGTTACGACGTGCTGCCGTTCCTTCACGCGCGTAGGAACCTGGTCCACAGCGTGTATCTGAAGGATCGCAGGAAGGACCGCACCAGCGTGCCCTGGGGCGAGGGCGACACGCCGGTCGCAGGTGTGCTGCAGTGGATTCGCGATGGAAAATATCCGATCGTGGCATTCATCGACTGCGATTATCAGCCCGATACAAATCGCGCGGCAGATATAAAGAGATGCTTCGCATACGCCAGGAAAGCCTTGGAATAGAGGGCCCGCCCCGGAAGCCGACCGCCGCGCCCCCGCGCCGCCCTTCGCGGGCGAGGCTTTGGATTTGCTTGGTTATTGTCGCCGCCACGTGCGCGGTATATGCTCCCGTACGCAGTTTCGACTTCATCAATTTCGACGATCCTCAAACCGTTTCTGAGAACCCGCACGTGCGGCAAGGCATCACTCCGGCAGGTTTGCGCTGGGCATTGACTTCAGTGGAAGCGGCGAACTGGTTCCCGGTGACGCGGGTTTCGCACCTGATTGACGTGCAGCTGTTTGGAATGACGAGCGGGCCGCCGCACGCTGTGAACGTGGCGCTGCACGCCACGGCAGCGGTGGTCTTGTTCCTCTTCCTCTGCGAAGCCGCCGGGGCCGCGGCGCCCGCCGCGCTGGTGGCGCTTCTGTTCGCGCTGCATCCGCTCCACGTGGAGTCGGTGGCTTGGATTTCCGAGCGCAAAGACGTGCTGGCTGCGCTGTTCTGGTTTCTCGCGCTGTGGGCCTACGTTCGATACGTGAAGCGTCCCGGCCTGCGCCGGTATCTGGCGGTGACGGCGTGGTTCATCCTGGGGCTGCTGTCCAAGCCGATGATCGTTACGCTCCCCTTCGTTTTTCTCCTGCTGGATTTCTGGCCGTTGCGCCGTCCGTTGAACCGGCGCCTGGTGCGCGAGAAGGTTCCGTTCTTCGCGCTCTCGGTAGTGGCTTCTGCGGTGACTTTCTTCGTGCAGAGTCAATCGGGCGCGGTCGCCTCCTTCGGCGCCATGTCTTTCGCGCTGCGTCTGGAGAATGCGCTGGTCACGTATTGGGTGTACCTCGCGAAAACGTTCTGGCCATCGGGCCTGGCTATCTTCTATCCGTATCCTTCCCAGATTTCGTTGTGGCTCGCGATTCCGGCGGCGGTCGGGTTGGCCGCGATTACAGCCGCTGTGCTGTGGGCGCGGCGGCGCGCACCCTACCTCACGGTCGGCTGGTTTTGGTATTTAGTCACTTTGTTACCCGTGATCGGCATCATCCAGGTTGGCTCGCAGGCCCGCGCCGACCGCTATATGTACGTGCCCATGGTCGGTGCCGCCATCGCGCTTGCGTGGGTCGCGGCAGATTTGCTGCGTCGTCGGCCGTGGATGCAGGCGGCGCTCGCCGCAGCGGTTGCGCTCTCTGCGATTCCCATTGCCGCGGCGCAGGTGGCCGATTGGCGCAACAGTGAAACCCTATTCCGCCACGCCCTCGAAGTCACCAAGGCGAACGATGTTGCCGAACATAATCTAGGCAATTACCTGATGGGGGTGCCTGGCCGAATGCCGGAGGCGATCGAGCATCTCGAAGCTTCGCTGCGCATCAACTCGTCGTCAGCCAAGACGCACGCAGACCTCGGAGCCGCGCTGCTTCGCATCCCCGGCAAGTTGCCCCAGGCGCTCGATGAGTTTCAAGCTGCGGTGCGGCTGACGCCGGATTCCCCGATTTCGCACAACCTCCTGGCCGATGCCCTGGCGGCCACGGGACGGCTGCCAGAGGCCGTGTCCGAATATCGCACGGCCATGCGATTCGCGCCGGGTTCTGCCATTCCGTATAACAACCTGGGGAATGCCCTGGCGAAAATGGGCCGGATGCCCGATGCGATTGCGGAATATGAAGCTGCGTTACGTCTCGATCCCGATTACGCCGAGGCGCACAACAACCTGGGAGTGATTCTGGCCGATTTGCCGGGACGGCTGCCGCAAGCCCTGCAACACTTGGAAGCGGCTCTGCGGCTCAGGCCGGATTCCGCGCAAGCACACGTTAACCTGGGAATCGCGTTGGCCAAAGACCCGTCGCGGCTGAACGAAGCGATCGCTGAGTTCGAAGCCTCACTGCGCCTGCAACCGAACCCGGAATTGCAGAGCATCGTGGAAGGATTGCGCGCGGGCGCCCGCTGAATGAGGCGCCCGCCTGAGAGGGTCAGAAACGAATTCGCAGCGAGGCCTGCATCGAGCGCGACGGGCTCGCAGCAGTGGCCTTGCCGAACTGCGCGTTGGTCTGCTGTCCGGCCGGGTTGAAGGTTGCGGTCGAGTTGATGGTGGCGAACTGCGTGTGGTTGAACGTGTTGAACGTCTCCCATCGGAACTCCACCATCCGCTTGTCCGAATGGAACGGATGGAACTGTTTAAATAATGCAGTGTTCCAGTTGTTGAAACCGGGCAGGCGGAACTGATTGCCGGCGCAGTTGCTGCCGAAGTCGCCGCGACCCGTAGGACGCGTGAACACGGACGTATTGAACCATTGGTCGAGGGTTCTCGATCCCCATGCAAGGTTCGCGTTGCCGGTCTGGTCCGGTCCGCAGGTCGCAGCGCCGGACGCGTACGACGAGAAGACGCCGCCTCCGGTGAAGTCAAAACCGTCGGTGGTGGAAAGCGTCACAGTCTGAGTTGGTCCGTTCGCGAAGAGAATATTGCCTGAAATCTGCCAGCCGTCCAGAGCAATCTTCGCCGCCTTCCCGGCAATCACGCGACTGCCGTTCGGTATCGCGTATACATAATTGAAGTTGAACACCTGGCTCCCCATCGTGGTGTTTCGCGTGCGGCACAGACTGCTGGAGAGGAACTGCAGCCAACAACCGCCGGTGCCGCCATCGAATGTGTAGGAGCCTTGCAGTTGGATGCCGTTGATAAAACGGCGGCTGGCCTGCACCTGAAGCGAATCCCAACGGTTGCTCACCGCGGGACTGCCGATCGCAATGCTCGAGAATCCCTGGATCGGAACCAGGTATACATCGGGCAGGGGCTTGCCGGGAGCGGTGGAATCCTGTGATTGCGGCAGGAATCGCGTTCCGAGAGGCAGCGCGTCGAAGTCCCAGTTAGCCGTCACATAATGCTGCACCCATCCCACATAGGAGACGTCCAGCACCGTGTGAAATCCGATGTCCTGCTGGACGGCCAGGGTGTAGTGGTAGGTGAGGGGTATCTTGTTGTCGTTCTGCCAGACGCCGCTCACACCAGCCGGGTTTGTTACCGAACTAGCGGTGATAAATGAATTCAGATCCGTGTAAAGCTCTGTGCGTGTGAACTTGAATGCCGGACCACCGGCAAACGAGTTACTGCCGCCCTGAGCGTCGTGATAGACGCCGAACCCGAGCCGGACAGCGGTCTTGCCCTTTCCGAACGGATCCCAGGCGACACCAAAACGCGGGTCAAACAGCGGCGGTGGCGGCTTAATATATCCCGGAATAGGATTGAAGCCCTGTTGATTCTGCGTGACGATACCATTGAACAGGCATGGAGTGGATTCAGTAATGGTCGGCGGGCAACTGTAGCCCGTGCCCGGCACCATCTGGCCGATGTAACCCACCGGGTAGGTCTGTCCCGTCAACGGGTTCTGTGCCTGCCGGACACCGTTCACCAATACTGGCTGGTAGAGGACCGGAGGATGCCCTCCCCAAGTGGGATCGAATTTGGAAAATGTAAACTCTGAACCCTCGCCGGTGCTTTGCAGCGGTGGGTCCCACTTGTACATACGCAGGCCGATGTCGAGCGTCAGGTGGTGCGCCAGCTTCCAGGTGTCTTGCACGAACCAGGCCTTGGTGAAGAAGCGCCGATCCGGCGACGGCGGACGGCCGAGGTCTTCCTGGTACTGCTGCACATGACCGATGAACATATTGGCGAACGCATAACCCGTATTGCTCGGATCGTTCACGTCGTTCTGAAAATTAAAGACGCCCCCGAACAAGCTGGCGCGCGCCTGGGTGTTGCGTTCATACTCCCACAGGAAGCCCGCTTTCAGCGTGTGGGGGCCATAGGTGTAAGTCAGATTGTCCGAAATCGGGGCCGCGGTGTCGATTCCGGTAATCGGCCACCGATTGTCAAACGATGCGGCAGCGGCATTGAAACTGCTATTCTGCAGCGAGCCCGTGGTGAATCGGGGAATCAGGTTATATGGATTCTGCTGCGGCATGAACTGCGGCACATTTGCGGCCCATCCCGGCACGCATTGCGGGCTGGAAGCCACGGGGCAGCCTCCTGGGCCGAGGCCGGTGGTGCCGTAATTCCCGGCGCGCTCAATGCCCAGCAGGTCTCTGGGAGTTGACGCCGGCCCGATCTCTGTGCCCTCGAAAATCCCCATGCTGAGCTCGTTCACCATCCGCGGACTGATGACTCGGGTGTATTCCACTTTCGCCTGCGGGGCCCAAAAATCGTACTGCTGCGGCACGAGCCCCCACTTCGACGCCGAGCCGGCCGCCTGGATACCGGATTCCGCTGTCGTCCACGTCTGGTACTTGACGCTTATCGTGTCCTTTTCGGTCGGACGATAATCAACGCGGATGAGGTGCTGGGTGCGCGGATCGCCGATACTGGGCTGCTGCTGAATCCAGTTGTATCCGGTGGATTGGGCGGCGAGAGCATTCGGCAGCGGGAAAACATTCATCATGTTTGCGCCGAGTTGGCTCATCCGGTTGGCGGGAATCATGTTGTTTGGAAATGGCGCACCGGTATTCGGATCTTTGACAACGATTAGCGTTCCATTGTTCAGGCGTGAGTTGGAAAAGTCGCCTGCCCGTTCCTGAATGGTCGGGAACTCCCATTGCTGGAGTGCGACGGGGAGCGTCACCTGCGTGTTCTCGAACGAGTAGAAGAAGGTGATCTTCTTGGATGTCTTGGGCACCGGTCCACCGGCGGTTGCGCCGAAGGTATTGAATCGGTAGAGAGGCCTTGCGATATTCAGCTTGTTGTTGAAGAAGTCATTGGCATTCATGTCTTCGTTGCGCACGTACCAGTACACCGTGCCGTTGTAGGTCTGGCCGCCGTGTTTCGTGATGAAGTTAACCACCGGTCCGCCGCGCATTCCGTACTCGGCGGTGTAGTTGCTCATCTGAATATTGACTTCCTCAATGGCATCCATATTCGTGGTGCCGCTGAAGTTGCCGCCGCCGTTGCTATCGCCTCCATTGACGCCGTCGGCATAAACTATCTGGTTGCCGCCCTGGATGTTCGGGATCGTGCTCGAGTATTGGCCTCCCAGAATATCCCCACCCTGTGCGCCCTTGAGCAGCGGCTGCACACCAGGCATGATCGACAAGAGGCTGAGGGGATCGCGAGTTCGGTCGGGCGTCATGGCTAGCTGATGGTCATCGATGTGGCCCTGCACGGCGGTGGTGGTCGTGGCAACCGCCTCGCCTTGCGCCGTGACCGAAACGGTCTCGGAGACGCTGCCGATCTCCATTTGAAGCGATCCCAAAGCGACACGGGCGCCGGCCGTCACCACGTTGTTTCGTCTTTCGAACTGCCGGAAGCCCTGTGCTTGCACGCGCACCGTATACGGACCTTCGACCAAAGCCTGGAATGAGAAGTCGCCCGATGGATTCGTGACCATCGTGCGCACGTCACCCGTGAGTTCGAGAATCAAAGTAACGGAAGCACCGGGAATCACCTGCCCACTTGGGTCTGTAACCGTTCCGCTGAGCGATCCGGTTGCAATGTTCATTTGCGCGAGTGCCGCGGATGCAAGAAGCAGCGGCAAAAAGATGTTCTTCATAGAACCCCTCCCGAGCAGTATGGTGTTGCTCAATGATGCGGTTGCATATAGCGCAACACACCTTGCAAATTTAGTGGTCGGAATGTTATCAGGGCGTTAACGCTAAGTCAAGGTTCTTCTGGAAATTTTGCAATTACCACTTTATGCTTGACTTGGATTCGGCTCCGGTGATAAATTCCTGCCACTGTCGGATTTGCATCGTTGCATCATGTGCAATGGCGGTTTGGGGACTGAGGAGAAGTCTGACAATGCGGTGCAGGGATGTCTGGGAATGCCTCAGGAGGTCAAGGATGCTGCTGAAAAAAAGCGTTTTTATCGGCCCTCTGTCTGTTGTGCTCTCTTGGAACCTCGTACTGGCACAGCAGGCGCCGGCGGGTCTCACGATCAAGGTCATCCAGGGAGATGGCGCTGTTAATTTTGTAAACCAAGAGCCGCTGCGGGTTCCGGTCATAAGAGTCGCGGATTCGTCGGGGAAGGCAGTCACCGGCGCCAAAGTCAGTTTTCGCGCTCCGGATTCGGGTCCGAGTGCTAGTTTTCAAGGCGCGCGGACTCTTAGCGCCGTGACTGGTCCCGATGGCATAGCGAGGGCTGCGGGATTTACTCCGAACAGCGAGGCGGGAGCGTTTGCGTTGAGCGTCACCGCGGAGTACGACGGGCAAACCGCGCAGCAGCAGGTTACACAGAACAACGTGACTGCGCCAACGAAATCCAACCACCGCCGGTTGGCGCTCAAGATCGCGATCGGATGCGCTGCCGTGGCCGGGTTCTCGTACCTGATGTACACGGAGTTCGTCGCTAAGAATAAACCGTACGGCCAGCGCTAGCCGCCGCCGGCGTTGCGCGCGCGCGCCGAGGGGCCATGCAGGGTAGAGTCTTGCAAGTCGAATCGAAGCTGGTCCTGCTGGGAGTGGCAGTCTGTTTCCCCGCCGTGGGGCAGGGCGATGCGGGCGATATCTTTGAGGCCCGTATCCGCCCCATGCTGATCGCTCAGTGTTACTCCTGTCATGCGGACGTTAAGGCGGGCGGACTGCGGGTGGATTCCCGGGAAGGTCTGTTGGCCGGGGGAAGATCGGGCCCTGCGATCGTACCAGGAAAACCGGAAGGAAGTCTGCTGATCCTTGCGGTTAGTCGCTCCGACCCCAAGGTTCGAATGCCGTTGGGCGCCGCGAAGCTCACCGATAGCAGCATTGCAGACTTGACCGATTGGGTGAAGGCGGGCGCCCCTTGGCCCACGAATGCTCCCGCCCCACCTGGAGCACAACAAGCGCACTTCCACATCAGCGCTGAGCAGCGGGCGTTCTGGTCATTCCAGCCGTTGGTCCAGGAGGCTATCCCTGCTGTCAACAACACCGCCTGGCCGCGCAATGCAATCGATCGCTTTGTCCTGGCCAAACTCGAACAGAAGAACTTGCAACCCGGAAGGCCCGCGGATAAGCATACGCTGATCCGCCGCGCCACATACGATCTGACCGGTTTGCCGCCCAATCCGGAGGAAGTCGATGCCTTCGTTGCCGACAGTTCCCCGAATGCATTCCGCAAGGTAGTGGATCGGCTACTTGCTTCGCCCCGCTACGGCGAGAAATGGGGCCGCCACTGGCTGGATGTGGCCCGCTATGCCGACGGCGATGGGCGCGACACCCGCATGGTTTACACCGGATACGGGATGGCGAAGGACGGGTACGCCAATACGTTCCGCTACCGGGACTGGGTTATTGATGCTTTCAACCGGGATCTGCCTTACGACACATTCGTGAAGGCCCAGATCGCAGCCGACCTGATGCCGGAAAAAGACAGGCCGGACCTGCTGGCAGGACTCGGATTTTTCGGGTTGGGACCGTGGTTTACGGGAGACGACGTGGTCTTCGCCGAGGCTCGCGCCAATGAGCGCGACGACAAAATCGACGCACTCACCAAAGGCTTTTTGGGGTTGACCGTTGCCTGTGCGCGCTGCCACGACCACAAGTACGATCCGATCTCGCAAAAGGATTACCATGCGCTCGGCGGCGTCTTCGCAAGCTCCGGATATTTTGAGCACAACTTAGTGCCCGACCCCGAAGTGACCCGATACAAGGCCCAACTTGCGAAGGTGAAGGCGCAGGAAAAAACCGTGGACGATGCCGTCTACGGTTTGCGAATTGAAGTGGCACGTACGCTGGCTGGCCGGATTCCAGAATATTTCATGGCAGTGCGCAAGCTCTTTCTGACTCGGCCCGCTCTCGACGCTCGCAGCCTTGCCGGACAAGACCGGCTGGATCCGGACACGTTGCTTCGTTGGGCGCGCTACCTGAGCGAGCCGGGAAAGATCGAGTACCCGTTTCTGAAGCCCTGGTTCGCCCTGATGGCTCGTGGTGGCGGAACGGACGAAGAAGCTCGTCGAGTGGCCGACGAGTTTCGCAAACTGGTGCTGGACGTCATCCAGGAACGTACCGCGCTGCTCAACAGCAATGAACAGCGACGGCTCAACTACCAGCCCGGCCCCCAAGAGGCGCGCGTGCGGCTTCCCGGGGACCTGGTGCAATTCGAAATGTTCCAGTTCCGCCAGCAGATTGTGGAGCAGCCGATCAACCCTCAACGCTACTACGTCTGGCTGGACGTGGTGCAAAGCGAGGAAGGCGATTCGCTCCGCAAACCAGGCATTTTCGAATTCGAGTACAAAGACCTGGTCCGGTTTCTGACGCCGGCGCAAGTCGCCGGCCTCAAAGACATGGTGGCGGAGTACCGCGCTCTCCAAAAACAACTGCCTCCCGAGTATCCGTACCTGATGACCATCTCGGATAACCCGGAACCCACGAATTTGAAGCTAAACCTGCGCGGCAATCCGCACGCACTCGGAGAGGAGATAACCCGCGGCTTGCCAGCGATTCTCGCGGACTCGCAGAAGAGCTCCAGCGATGATCCGGCGCCATTCCGGTACGGAAGCGGCCGGATGGAGTTGGCCGAAGCCATTGCGCATCATCCGTTATTGGCGCGAGTCATGGCCAATCGCGTGTGGATGCACCATTTCGGCCGTGGGATCGTGTCCACGCCGAGTAATTTCGGAGCAATGGGCGAGCGGCCGACCCATCCGGAGCTGCTCGAGTATTTGGCGGGGCGGCTGATCGAGAACGGCTGGTCTATCAAGGCGCTCCACCGGGAGATCATGCTGTCGGCGACATATCAGCTCAGCTCGGAAAACGTGCCGGCCAACGACGACGCCGATCCGGAAAACCGGCTGTTGTGGCGCGGCCACATGCGGCGTCTGGATGCGGAGGAGATCCGCGATTCGCTGCTGTTTGTGGCGGGCGCTTTGGACGAGACGATGGGAGGCCCACCGTTGGAGCTGATCAGCCCAAGTAACCGGAAGCGGACTGTCTATGCGCGCATCCGGCGCGCGGATTACACATGCACCTCGGGAACCGGCGGTGTGGACCGCATGCTGGAGCTGTTCGACTTCGCCGATCCGGCCAGCAGCGTTGACCAAAGGATCACTACGAACGTGCCGCTCCAAGGGCTCTTTTTCTGGAACAGCGATCTCATGATGCGGCAGGCAGACCTGACGGCGCAGCGGATCGCGGCCGGAGGCGGAGACGATGCCGCACAAATCCAACGAGCCTACAGCCTGCTGTTCGGCAGGGCCGCCAAAAACGATGAGGTAAAGTTGGGCATCGGATTTCTGAAGAGCACCGGAGCTTCCGGTTGGCGCCAGTACGTGCAGGTCTTGTTAAGCTCCGGTTCGTTTTACTATGTCAACTGAGGGTTTCGCGGAGGGTCAATCGAAGATGGCGGAGCGAATCGGTCCAAGGTCGCGGCGCGAGGCGCTGCGCGCCATGGGCGGGGGTTTCGGAATGACGGCGCTCGCCGCTATGTTGGGTCGCTCGATGCGTGCTGCCGAAAGCGGCAATCCATGGTCGCCCAAGCAACCACACTTCGCTCCCAGAGCCAAGCACGTCATTTTCGTGTTCCTCAGCGGCGGGCTTTCGGCCATCGATTCCTTCGACCATAAACCGGCGCTCGATCGCTACGATGGCCAGCCGCTGCCATATCAAACGCCGCGCACCGAATTCACCACGGGAAACCTGATGCGCTCGCCCTTCGCCTTCGCCCGTTACGGCAACATCGGCCACGAAGTGAGCGAGATCTTTCCGCAAATCGGAGCAAACATCGACCAGTTCTGCCAAATCCGGTCGATGATCACGGACATTCCCAACCACGGGCCCTCCGTCATGATGATGAACACCGGCACTACGCGGTTCGGCCGACCTTCCATGGGGTCGTGGGTGACCTATGGCTTGGGTACCGAGGACGAGAACCTTCCGGGATTTATCGTCCTCGCGCACAACGCGGCCGGCGACGGCGGCGCCAGCCGGTGGGGATCCGCGTTCCTTCCCTCGGTCTACCAGGGAACTTTCGTGCCCACCGCGGAAGCCGACCCGAAGAAACAGATTCAATACCTCACCAATCCGCAGTTCGACTTGTCGCAGCAGCGCCGGCAGTTGGATCTACTGCAGCGCCTGAACCGCCTGGATCTCGAGGATTTGGGTAAAGCGCCGGAACTCGAAGCGACGATTCAGTCAATGGAAGTGGCCTTCCGGATGCAGACCGAAGCGCCTGACGTGTTCGATATATCGAAAGAGACTCCGGCGACGCGCGAGCTTTACGGCGCCGGTGAGTTCGGCCGCGCCAGTCTGGTGGCGCGCCGGCTGGTGGAGCGGGGCGTCCGGATGGTGCAACTGTTCCACGGCACCTGGGACCACCACGCCGACATTCTGGGACACAAGTACATGGCGGCGCAGGTGGATCAGCCGATCGCCGCCCTCGTGCGCGATCTCAAGCAGCGGGGCCTCCTGAAGGACACCCTGGTGATTGTGGGCAGCGAGTTCGGCCGCACTCCCGTGCTCAACCTGGGCGGGTTCCGTTCCGTGCATAATGGGCGCGATCACAACATCTACGGTTTCACCGTACTGCTGGCGGGCGGAGGAGTGAAAGCCGGGCTGGCCTACGGCGCTACCGACGAGTTCGGATTCAAAGCGGTGGAAAATCCGGTGCACGTGAACGACCTGCACGCCACGATTCTGAACCTGCTTGGGTTGGACCACACGCGCCTCACCTACCGCTACAGCGGCCGGGATTTCCGGTTGACCGACGTTGCCGGGCGCGTGGTGAACGAGATCGTGGGCTGAGAGAACCATGGGGCCCGAGAGGAAAATCCAGAGAGCGGCTATCCGCATTCTGCTGTTGTGGAGCGCCGCAAATGTGCCCTTAGGGGCGGCGACCGATCCTTCCGAAAAGAGCTGCCTGGCCTGCCATGATGGCGCCAAGCTGGTTTCACTCAAGCAGCATGGACTGCGCGGACCCGAAATCATTCCGGAAGATCCTGCGGAACGCGAAGCGGTTGCGGCGCTGATGTCCGAACCGGGTGCTGTGCGGCGGCGCGAGAAAGCCGAAGCATTTCTCCAGACCTATCCGGCTTCCTGGATGCTCGAGCCGGTCTACGAAGTGGCGTCCAAAGCTGCGATGGCGCAGGGTGATCTGCCGGCCGGAATCGAATACGGCAATCGCTCGCTGCGGCTGCTGCCGGAAAATCCGTTTCTGCTGCTGGCGCTCGCCGATGCCCGTCTTAAACAGAGCCAGTGGACGGAGGCGGCGCGTAATGCGGAGGACGGGCTCTGGTATTTGGGCCGTTTCTACCGCCCATCTTCGATAGATGAGCGAGCGTGGCCCGTCGCACAGGCGAAGCTCGAGGCGCAGGCTTACTACATCATAGGACGCGCTGCCGGAGCGGAGGCGATGGGGGCTACAGGTGCGCTGCGCGACCAGAAACTCAGGGCAGCGGAGACTGCTTTGCGCGAAGCTTGGCAGCTGGATCCCGCCGCGGGGGCTACACCGTTTCTCTTGGGGATGGTGAGGTTGAACCAGGGGCACATGGCCGAAGGAGCGGCTTTTCTGGCGTTGGTGGCCAATCCAGGCAGCGCCATCCGCGAGCAGGCTTTGGATCGTCTCCGCGCCGTCTACGGCGATGGCGCCATCGCCGGCGGAAAGCCGTTCGAAGCGTGGGTGGCGTCGTTGAAGGTGCCGGCGCCCGAGCCAGCCGCTGCGCCGCTTCCGGCACCACATCCCCGGCAATACGCGGGATCGGCCGTCTGTCGTGAATGCCACCAGGCCGAGCACAGTAGTTGGCAGTCCACTGGGATGGGCCGCATGTTCCGCCCGTACCGGCCCGAAGACGTCATTGGCGATTTCAGCTCGGGCCAGAATGTGCTGGACGATTCCGGAAAACCGGTGGCGCGCGCAGTCGTACGGAACGGACGCCACTATATGGAAATCCGTGATGGCCAGAATTGGAAATCGTACCCCGTGGACTATCTCATCGGTTCGAAGTGGCAGCAGGGATACGCCACCAAGTTGCCGGGCGGGGAAATTCAGGTTTTCCCACTACAATACAACGTGGCGCATAAGAGCTGGGTGAACTACTGGGAAATCAAAGATCCCGCGTATTCGGCGCGCACGGTCATCTCCCGCTTCCACGAGGTTGTGCCCGGCGCCACTTATCAGCTGGAATGCGCCGTCTGCCACACGAGCCAGCAGCGCTTTGCAGGCGCCGTAATGGAACCGAACGCCTCTTCGTTTCGTGAAGGCGGCATCAACTGCGAAATGTGCCACGGCCCTTCCGCCGGCCACGTCACTGAAATGCGTGCCGGCCATCCGCGGCCCAAAGACCCGTCGGAGCCTCCGGTCGATTTCCGCCGCATCCCGGCGACCGAGTATGTAGCCGTTTGCGCGCAGTGCCATATGCAGACAGGTCTGCGCGATCCCGAGCCCTCCGGCGCTCTCAATTATTCCGAAACCGGGAGCAAGTTTTACCGTCAGCTGGTGAGCCGCCCGTATGTGGATTATCCGCGCCGTGGTTTCTATAAGGACGGCCGTTTCCGCGAGACGGTATTCATCGTGGAATCGTTCGTGCGTTCGGCATGTTTTCGCAAGGGCGCAGCGCAGTGCGGCAGTTGTCACAATCCGCACCCGCCGGATGCCGCCTCCAATCTGCGGTCGCTCAAATATGGCGCCGATTCCGATCGAATGTGCGTCGACTGCCACACCCAATACCGGGTGCATCCCGAGACGCACACGCATCACGCCACCGCCAGCGAAGGCAGCCGCTGCGTGAGCTGCCATATGCCGCGAATCATGAATGCTCTTATGTTTGAAGCCCGCTATCACCAAATCGACGATATACCCGACGCCGAGGCCACCGCACGTTTCGGCGCGGCCGACAGTCCGAACGCCTGCCTGCTCTGCCACCAGGACCGCGACATTTCTTGGCTGCAGCGCGCGATGGCGGCATGGAAAAACCCACCCGGAGGGCGCCCATGAACGTTTCGAGTAATGTAGCGCGAGCCCGCGCGAAGAAGAATACGCCGAAAACGCCATCGATTCAGAGTCTCGACCGCGGCTTGTTCATTCTGGAAGCCGTCTCCCGCGCATCCGGTCCCGTGGCCCTCAGCGAATTGACCGAGTTGCTGGGAGTGGACCGCAGCAGCGCCTTTCGCCTCGCCAACACTTTGCGGCGCCGCGGATTTCTGGCGAATCCGAATGGCAGGAAGGACTATATTATCGGGCCCTCCATCTGGCGCCTTTCGCGCAAGCAAGACTGGCACAACGTACTCGTGAACTTCAGCGAGGAATATCTGCGAAAGCTGGCATTCCGCACCGGTGAGACGGCGCACCTGGCGGTGCGCGAAGGGCGGCAGGTTTTTTTCCTTCATCATTACCACTCGGGCAGCCAGGTTCTCATGGTTGCAGCGCGCACTGGCGAATTCGCCCCGCTGCACTGCACCGCCCACGGAAAGGCTCTCCTGGTGGATTACGGACTCGATGAGCTGAAATCACTTCTGGGAGGCCCGCTCGATCGCTATACGCCCCAAACCATCGTTTCGTTCACGGATCTGGCGCGAAGCTGCGCTCTCGGCAGGGAACGCGGCTTCATTGTGGACGAAGAAGAATATGTGGAAGGTGTCCGCTGCCTGGCCGCCCCGGTGCGGGACAGGGATGGCGCCGTCATTGCCGCCATTGGCACGTCCGCTCCCGAGAGCCGCATGTCGCGCGAGCGTGTGTCGGCGATCGCGCAGCAAGTCTGCCAGACGGCTCAGGAGGTGGGAGCCATGTTCAGCGCCGAAGAAGATGGCCGGTAGCGACGAAGCCATTTTTCGACTACACAATCGTTGACTTGCCAAGCCAGGACTTGATACCATTCCCTGCGCCGTCGATGCAGTCTGTGTTGCGTAATACGCAACCGGAGGGAGGTAATGGGCAATCAGCGCAACCCGGTGGTTCGCGCGGCGGTATTCCTCGTGGCCGCAACGCCGATCGTCGCTGCGGATGCCGTACGCAAGCCATACACCAGCTGGAGCGATTACGGCGGCGCCGCGGACTCGATGCAGTACTCCGCGTTGAAACAGATCGACAAGTCAAACGTCCAGAAACTGGAGTTGGCCTGGTCATACCTGGTGCCGGACCGCCGCGGCAATTTCGGGTTCAACCCCATCGTGGTGGACGGCGTGATGTATGTATTGGGTCAGAATAACGCGATCGTCGCGCTCGACGCCGCCACGGGGAGGCAGATCTGGTCGCATCCTGCCGATGACACAATCGTCACCCAACGCGGTATCAATTACTGGCACAGTAAGGACGGCTCCGATCGGCGCCTGATCTTCGCCGCGGGCCAGTATCTGACGGAAATCGACGCGCGCACGGGCGTCACGATCAACACCTTCGGCAATGACGGGCGGGTCAACATGCGAGTGGGCCAGCCCCGCCCGCTCGGAGGTCCGAGTGCGACGCCAGGACGCGTATTCGAGAATCTCCTCCTTGTCGGCTCGCAGACTGGTGAAATGTACGGCTCAGCGCCCGGTGATCTGCGAGCCTATGACGTGAGGACCGGCAAGCTGGTGTGGACGTTCCACACCATCCCGCACCCGGGCGAGTTCGGCTATGACACGTGGCCGAAGGAGGCCTGGACCTATGTCGGCGGTGTCAACACATGGGGCGAAATCTCGATCGACGAGAAGCGCGGCATCGCTTATTTCCCCCTCGGTTCGCCGACGCACGACATGTACGGTGGAGATCGCATTGGCGCGGGTTTGTATGGCGACTGCATTCTTGCTCTCGACATCCGCACCGGAAAGCGCCTCTGGCACTTCCAAGTGGTGCATCACGATCTGTGGGATTACGATCCGACAGGCGCGCCGAAGCTCCTGACCGTGCGGCACGAAGGCAAACCCGTCGACATTGTTGCGCTGCCTACCAAGTTCGGCCTGCTTTACGTCTTCAACCGCGTTACCGGCGAGCCGTTGTGGCCCATTGAAGAAAGGCCGGTGCCCAAGAGCGATGTGCCTGGCGAGCAATCCTGGCCCACTCAACCGTTTCCAACCAAGCCTCCAGCGTTCGCGCGGCTGCAGTTCAGGGTGGACGACATCAACCCCTATGTGGACGAAGCCGAGCGCGCGCAAATTCGGCAAACCATGCTGGCAGCGCGCAACGAGGGGCTGTTCACGCCGCAGACGCTCGGCCGCAACCAGATTTCTGTGCCAGGGGAATTGGGCGGAGCGAACTGGGGAGGCAGCGCCGCGGACCCAGAGACCGGCATGATGTACGTGCGCTCGCTCGATCAGCCGGCGATCCACACATTGAGCCTTCCCGGCACGCGCAGCGGCGGACGTGGCACTCCGGCGCAGCGCGGCATGGCGGTCTTCACCGAGCTATGCCAGAACTGCCACGGCGAAGCCGGCGCCAACGGAATTCATTCCATGGATCGGGTCACCATGATCCCCGTCAAGGAATTGGGCGCCGACCGCATCCGCCGCACGGTGCGGGGAGGAATCGGGCAGATGCCGCCGTTTGAAAATGACGAGCTCACCGACTCCAATCTCGATGCGCTCGTGGCCTTCCTCGAGGACCCGGCCGCGGGCCGGCGCGGTGACGGCGGCCGCTTCTCCACACCCGTGCCGCCGCCGCCGGCGGGAGTGACGCGCTACACCGCCCCACTCGGCTCTATGTTCCGGACTGCGAACGGGCTTCCGGCGATCGGCCCGCCTTGGGCTTCGATCGTAGCGTACGACTTGAACGAAGGCACCATCAAGTGGAACGCTCCGCTGGGAACGGTGCCCGCGCTCGCCGCGAAAGGGATCAAGGACACCGGAAACCCGCAGCGCACCCATCGCAACGGGCCGGCCGTCACGGCCGGCGGGTTGATTTTCATCGGGACTTGGGGCGATCGCACCGTCCACGCCTATGACAAGGACACCGGCAAAATTGTCTGGGAGCGGCAATTGGAAGCCAGTCCCGAAGGCATCGCCGCGGTGTATGAGGCCGGCGGACGCCAATACGTCGCGTTTTGTGCATCCGGAACGGCGGCGCAGCAAGATGGATCGGCCACGGAAAACATTTCGTTCGTTCCGGGAAAGCTCGAGGCTCAGGGATATTACGTCTTCGCTTTACCGAAAACGGCCAGCTCGAGAAAATAAGAGGACCATTCCATGAAGAAAGGTACGTTCGCTTTTATTCTTGCTCTTGCAACTATCGCCGCAATGGCGCAAACTCCTCCCGATGCGGGCAGGGGCGGGGCGGGCGGCCGTGGAGGTCGTGGCGGGCAGAATGCTCCGGCCATTGCGAACCTGTCGCTGCGGCCCACCGGGGCGAGCCTGGGCACGATCCGCGTGGGAGCGGCCGACGAGAAGATCTGGTTCGGATGGCGCGTCGGCATCCCCGCCACCGATTTCAAGCAATTGACCTTCGCGGAAGCTATCACCAAGTCCGACACGCTCGGCGTCACCGGAGTGGAGGCGTCCAGCTCACAGCGGATCGCTCCCGAGATTCCGAAGAATCTCGACTACCATCTGCAAGCGGGCGAACGTGCGGCTGTCGTACGGCGGTTGCGCGAGTACAACCAGCAGATCTGGGCCTATCGCGTGGAGAACATCGGCTCTGATGAAGCCTCCGAGCGAAACGTGCTGGAGTTCGCGAAAGCGATCAACGCGCCGATGATCATCACCGACGCCCAGCCCTCGGCGATTTCCAGCCTGGACAAACTGGCCGGCGAGTTAGGCGTCGATGTCGCCGTGGAGGCAACCAAAGACCCCAAAGCCGTCATGGCCGAGTTGCGAGGCCATAGCAAGCACATCGGCGTTGCCGCGGATCTCGGCGGATGGATGCAGGAAGGGATCAAACCGGTGGACGGGCTCGCCATGGTGAAAGACCGCTTGCTGGCGGTGGATATTCACGACCGGAGCGCCATCGGCGCCAAGGGCCACGATGTCACTCTGGGCAGCGGCGCGGGAGCACTGTCGGACTTCTTCCTGGCCGCTTATCGCGACGAACTGAAGCCGCTGTTCCTTTCGGTGGACGGGACCGGCGCCTCCGACGCCTATGCCGATCTGCAGAAATCGCTCAACGGTTTTGAGCGCGCCATGTGGCCGGCCATGGCGGCGCGCGTGCGGGCAATGGTCGATTCACCTCCCGGAAAAATCCGCGGCCCGGAACTGCTCAGCGCCGAAATGCGCAAGCAGATTGACGACGGTGCGCCGCGCAAGGCGATCGTGACCCCCAAGAAGCCGCGCAAGCTGCTGGTGACGGATCTCCAGATGTACTCCGGACACGCCACCATTCCTCACGGCAACTTGATGCTGGAACTCATGGGCAAGTACACCGGCGCGTTCACTCCCACCTTCAGCAACGATCTCGAGTTGCTAAAGTACCCCAAGGTCAAAGAATTCGATGCCGTCTGGTTCAACAACGTGTGCGGCATGGTGCACAACGATCCGGAAGTCCGCGAGGGCATTCTTCGTTTCGTGCGCGAGGGCGGCGGGCTGGGAGGTCACCACGCTGTCACCTTCGCCGACAACAACTGGCCCGAGTTCGCGGAGCTGATGGGCGGCTGGGCGGGCGCGCATCACACCGAAAAGCAGGTGATTAAGATCGACGACACCGGAAGCCCGCTAACCAAGAGTTTTCCGGCGGGCGGTTTCGAGCATACCGACGAGTTCTATCATTTCCCGGTGTATTCGCCATATAGCCGCGAGAAGCAGCACATCCTGTTGAGCCTGGATATTCAGCGGTCCGATATGGCGACCGCCGGCCGCTTGTGTCCCGAATGCACGCGCCCCGATCAGGACTACGGACTCGCGTGGATCAAACCCTATGGCAAAGGCCGGACCTATTTCACGCCGCTCGGCCACACTACGCCGTTCTATACGGATCCCATGTGGACGCAACATGTATTGGCGGCCGTTCAATACATCCTCGGGGACCTCGACGCGGACGCCACGCCGAGCGGGAAGCTGGCCAAGAAGTAACGCAATGGTGCGCCTCAACGGAACGCACCGGCGTTGGGCGGGCGGCCTCGCCATTGCGACGCCGCTCGCTCTGGCGCTGCTGCACGGACAGACTGCACAACGTAAGCCGCCTTATACCACCTGGAGCGATTACGGCGGCTCGGCCGATTCCATGCAGTATTCGGCGTTGAAACAGATCGATAAGTCAAATGTGAGCCGCCTGGAATTGGCATGGTCTTACACGGTTCCGGGTACGAGCGGCAGATTCGGGTTCAACCCTATCGTGGTGGATGGGGTGATGTACCTGCTGGGCAACGAAAACGCCATCGTCGCACTCGATGCCGCTACGGGCACGCAGATCTGGTCGCATCCCGTCGAAGGCCGGCCCACCGATCGCGGAATCAACTACTGGGAGAGCAAAGACCACTCCGACAGGAGGCTCATCTTCTCCGCTAACGGCAGTCTCCAGGAGATCAACGCCCGCACTGGCATCACGATCAACACGTTCGGCAACGACGGACGCGTCAACCTTCGCGACGGCTCACCCCGCACGGAGGGCGGCCCGACCGGAACTCCCGGCCGCGTCTTTGAAAACCTGATTCTGCTGGGGTCCGCTCCGGGAGAGTCCTACGGCTCGGCATTGGGCGACTTGCGCGCGTATGACGTGATCACAGGGAAGATGGTCTGGATCTTCCACACGATTCCCCGGCCTGGCGAGTTCGGATATGAAACCTGGCCCAAAGATGCATGGACCTATGTCGGGGGAAACAATACGTGGGGTGAGATTTCGGTCGATGAAAAGCACGGTATCGCCTATTTTCCGACCGGCTCGCCCACTTACGATTTTTATGGCGCAGACCGCATAGGAGCCGACCTGTTCGGGGATTGCCTGATCGCGCTCGATGCGAGGACCGGCAAGCGCCTGTGGCACTTTCAGGCGGTTCATCACGACCTTTGGGACTACGACCTGACCACGGGGCCAAAACTGCTAACGGTTCGGCACAACGGCAAGACGGTCGATGTCGTGGCCCAGCCTACGAAGTTCGGCTTCCTTTACGTTTTCAATCGCGTCACCGGAGAGCCGCTATGGCCGATCGAGGAACGGCCGGTACCAAAGAGCGATGTGCCCGGCGAGCAGTCTTGGCCCACGCAGCCGTTTCCGACGCGTCCGCCGCCATTCACGCGCCAGAGATTCACGGTGGACGACATCAACCCGTATGTGGATGAAGCCGAGAAGGCGCGTCTGCGGGAGCTTCTGCTGCATGCGCGCAATGACGGGATCTTCACGCCGCCCGCCACGCACAACACCATCGATATGCCGGGCGAGTTAGGCGGGTGCAATTGGGGAGGCGCCGCCGCCGACCCCGCGACCGGGATGCTCTACGTACGTTCCAACGACGCGCCCACGATGCACATTCTTTCGCAGCGGCAGCGGGTTCGCCTACCCGAAGGAGCGACGGTGGAACAGCGCGGCTTCGCCTTGTTCGCGCAACATTGCGAAGGTTGTCATGGCGCGGAGCGCACCGGCGTGACATCACCCAACGAATTGGGAACCGATGGCTTCCGTGCGCTGCTGCGTTCCGGACGTGGGCAGATGCCGGCCTTCCCCGAGCTTTCGCAGCAGGACACCGATGCGCTGGCGGCTTACCTGCTCAATCCGGCTGCCGGTGTGATCGCCGGACGCGGAGGTCGCGGCAGTCAGCAGGCGCCGCCTCCGCCGGCGGGTCAGACGCGCTACTACACGCCTTATGGAACGCTGAACGCCAACAATGGCTTACCGGCGATTGGCCCACCGTGGTCCGAGTTGACGGCATATGATTTGAACGAAGGCACAATCAAGTGGCAGGTGCCGCTCGGAACGGTACCGTCGCTAGCCGCCAAGGGAATCAAGAACACCGGCAGCTATCACCCCACGCGCAATGGTCTGGTAGTTACTGCTGGAGGCGTGATCTTTATCGGCACGTTTTCCGATCGCTCGCTCCGCGCGTTCGATAAGGACACCGGCAAAATTCTTTGGGAAAAGGGACTGCCAGCCGGCCCCGAGGGCATTCCTTCGGTCTACGAAGTTGCGGGCCGTGAGTATGTGGCCTTCTGCGCCCGCAACGGCCGCGTCTTCGACAACATTGGCGCCGAGTCGACGGCGTGGTCTCCGGGCCAACCCGAAGCCCAAGGCTACTACGTGTTCGCGCTTCCGAAAGGAAGGTGAGAAGTTCGCGGCGTACGTCAATCTTCCAGAATCGCCACCGCCCGCACCGGCGCGGCGGTCGTGTTGACCCACTTGACTGGGAAAAGGCTGAGCTTGAAGCCGTGGGGCGGGAGTTGCTCGAAGTTGCCCATGTTTTCCAGGTGGTAATACTCGCGCTCGAGCATCACGCGATGCGCTTCCCAGAATTGTTGGCGTTCGAACATCGCCCATACGGGCGGGTCGAACGTTACGGCGTCGATCCCCATGAGCTTGACGCCCTGGTCGAGCAACCAGTGCGTCGCTTCGGCCGTCATGCCGACGTGATCGGTTAGGTATGCCTCCATGTGCTGGATTTTGCCGGCGCCCGTGTGGATGAGGACGATATCGAGCGGCTTCAGCGTGTAATTGATTTTGGCCAGCGCGCACTTGACCTCGTTCACGCTGATGCCCGCGCCCTTGGACAGATGGCGGAAGTCCAGGCACACGCCGTCGCCATAGCAGTATTCGAGCGGAATGCCTTCCGGTCCGGGGCCGTCGGCGCGCATATGGCGCAGGGAATCCATATGGGTCCCGATGTGGTCGCCGAGCACAATCAGGCAGTGCGCTGTTAGCCAATCGACGCCGTACTTGGCCGCGCCGACGCGTTCGGCGAACTGCTGCCACGTTTCATACATCACTAGCGCGGGTCGCACCACGCGCGGGAAGCTGACCATGTCGTTGTGGACGGGCATGCTCAGGTCGATCAGTTTGCGTGCCATCTGTAGCTCCTATTGAGTCGCGGTGATCCCGCCATCGACGTAAAGGGTCTGCCCGGTGATAAAGTCGGAGGCGGGCGACGCAAAAAACAGCACCGCGTTCCTTACATCTGCCGTTTCCGCGATTCGGCCCAGCGGGATACGCGATACCAGCGCGTTATAGAAACTCCGATCCTCCAGATAGCTGGCCACCAGGTCCGTCCTTGTGAAGGTTGGCGCGACCGCGTTCACGTTGATGCGGTGCGGCGCCCATTCTGCCGCCAGTTGCTTGCACAACATCCCCAACCCGCCTTTCGTGGCGCAATACGCGGAGTAACCTCGGCCGCGCAACGCAAGCTGCGACCGCACCGAAGCCATATGCACCTGTTTGCCTCCGACCCCCTGCCGGATCATGTGGTGCGCAGCCGCCCTTGCCTGGAACATGGCGCCTTTCAGGTTCACCTGGAACACAAAATCGAAATCGTCCTCTGAAAACTCCTCGGCCTTGGCCTCACGATGCGAGCCGACGCAGTTGACCAGAATATCGAGGCGGCCGAAATGTTCGACCACCTCGTCTGTCATCCGGTCAATCTCGGCGACGGAGCGGACGTCGAAGGCCGCCGCATATGCGTCAGCGCCGCTCTCTCGCAGCGATGACGCGGCGGCGCACGCCTTTTCCCGATTGCGGCCCGCAATCGCCACTTTGGCCCCGGCCTCGGCAAGTCCGCGGCTGACCGCTCCGCCGATGCCTCCGTAGCCGCCGGTGACCAGCGCGATCTTTCCATCCAGCCGCAAGGCTTCGTGAAATGACGGCATCTATTTACCCACCCAGCCGCCATCCACGTGGATGGATTGTCCAGTGAGATAGCTGGAATCGTCCGACGCGAAGAAGGCCACCACGTTGCCGATCTCGCGGGGCTCGCCCGCGCGCCCCAGCGAGATCTGCGCAAGAATTCCCGGCAGCAGGTCGGGGCGCTTCATCACCCACGCTGTCATATCGGTGTCGATCAACCCGGGATGGACGCAATTCACGCGGATGCCGAGGGGCGTCATTTCGGCGGACATGTTGCGCGTCAACGCCTCCAGGCCCAGCTTGGTGGGCGCGTAATGCGTGCGGCCCGGAAGCACTTTGCCCGCCTGGATGGAGCCGATCATGACGATATTGCCCTTTCGATTTTCCGCCAAGACGCGTCGGCAGTAAACCTGTGAGCAAAGCCATTCGCCGCGTAGATTCACGTCGACGAGGCGCGTCCACTGGTCGTCGGTAAGCTCGAGAAAGGGCACGATGGTCTCGATGCCGGCGTTGTTGACCAGCACGTCGATCGGTCCCAGTTCCTTCCACACCCGGTCGATCATAGTCTCCACGTCCGCGCGGTTGGCTA
>Ga0126381_100001035_pt1 | contig 30171 bp, 26 predicted proteins | sample PanSoiMetPlot_28_FD_96465 | JGI IMG/M metagenome (GOLD analysis project Ga0126381, IMG submission 96465) | Tropical forest soil microbial communities from Panama - MetaG Plot_28 | ecosystem: Environmental > Terrestrial > Soil > Tropical forest > Bulk soil | place: Panama | collected 2016-02-17
CCCGACGAATATTCCTCGCCCGAGCAAATCGCCAAGGGGGCCTTGATTTTAGCTGAGACCTTAAAACTTCTTTCGGCGTAACGGCTCAATGCCGCACTCGTGGCGCTCAGTACCCAGGTGAATTCCAGCACATTAGTGCAAGCCGTCCATGCAGTGTGCCAGAATACCCCATTACGATGAGGGCCGCCGAACTAATAGAAGATATCCGCCAAACGATCACTGCAACGCCAACTCTCTGGTGGCTCGGGCACGCCGGCTTTGCCATACGCTTCGCATCAATTACCTTCTATATCGACCTCTGCGTCTCCGAAATCCCCGGCCGGGAGCGCAGAATCCCATCTCCGCTAGCTCCCGAACAAATCTCGAACGCCGACCTCCTGCTCACCACCCACGCGCACCCAGGCCATCTGGATCGCGTGGCGTCGAAAACCATCCTCGAAGTTTCTAAGTCCGCGCGACTGGTGCTGCCCAAGAGCGCTGCGGACTTCGCCTATGAAGGCGGAGTTCCCTACTCGCGCATGACTACAACCGATTCCGCCTTGCGCATCGAGTACTTCAAAGACAATCTCTATAGCCGCGTCTATGCCGTACCGTCGGCTCATCCCGATCTCGCGCACACCCCCAGCGGGGGTTACCCTTACCTCGGCTACCTAATTCGCTTCGGCCGCTGGACCATCTACCATGCAGGCGATTGTCGGCCCTACCCTGAACTCGCCTCGAATCTGATTCCGTTCAACGTGAGTGTAGCGCTGCTGCCCTTGGGCCCGGGAAATTTTACTCCCTCCGAAGCTGCGCAATTGGGAGCAGACATCGGAGCCTCATGGGTCGCACCCATGCATTACGGAACCTTCGACGACGAAACCTCGGCCGATTTCGTGAACCACATGCTAGGCCACCGCCCTTCGCAGCGTTTCCACATCTTCCAAGTTGGACAAAAGTGGACCGTTCCAGAAGAGTAATGAGCGAGTCGATAGCGCTATGTAGTGCAGGCTGGCCGCCTGCGGCCGATTGGCAATCGGCCCACTTAAAAGAGTGTCACTCCTCCGAATACCAAGATTTCCACCGCCGTCTCTCCGGAAAAAATCGGATCAACAACATCCCCGCTAAAAACCCGCCAATATGCGCAAACCAAGCGGTGCCGCCGCCCGTGTAGTCCGTCTCCGCCAAAGACCCGATCCCGCTGAAGAACTGGATCGCGAGCCAATACAGTAACAACCACATCGCCGGAATTTCCATCGTCGTGACGAAGAAAACAATCGGCACAAGCGTAATGATGCGCGCCCGCGGAAACTTCAACAGGTACGCGCCCATCACGCCCGCAATCGCTCCGCTCGCACCGATCGTCGGCACCCGTGAGTACGGGTTGAAGACGATATGCACCACCGCCGCGGCGATCCCACACAGCATGTAGAACGCAAAGAACCGCCAGCCGCCGAGCAAATCCTCCAGATTCCTTCCGAACACCCAAAGGAACAGCATGTTCCCTAAAATGTGCAGCCATCCTCCGTGCAAGAACATCGAGGTCACGATCGAAATCTTATTCAAATGATCTGGCACGATGCCCCAATGCTCGACAAACAGCGATAGCGTATATTGCGGCATCGATACCTGGTAAAAAAACACCAGGAAGTTTGCGACGATCAGCAGTGGCGCGGCGACGGCTCGGGCGTAGTTCCGTTCCGTGGATCTCAGAGGAATCATGCGGTCTGATGTGCAGTCCGAAAGTCTGCGTGCGAGGTGCGTCCAACCTTGGAATCGCCGAGTAAAGCTTTCACTTCACCGAGCGTTGCAATGCCCCCGCGCGCTCCCAGTTTTGTGCAGTTCAACGCCGCGGCGGCATTCGAAAACTCAAGAGCTTGCTCGATGGACATGCCCGCAAGCACAGAATAACAGAAGGCGCCGTGGAACACGTCTCCCGCGCCGGTAGTGTCGATGCAATTTACCTTAAATCCGGGAGAATAAATAAATCTTCCATTTTCTAGAGCAAGTGCGCCGTGCGCACCTAAGGTCATCGCGGCGACGCTCATTCCATACTCTCGCTGGAGGATCTCAAGCCCCTTGAAGGGGTCCTTCTCATTGGTCCAACGTTCCGGAAACTCAGAGTTAGCAATTAAATAATCGACCAAAGGAAGCACGTTCTCAAAGCCCGGATAAATCGTATCGACATCCACCGATACTTGTATGCCGTTCTCGCGCGCGAGTCTTGCGGCTTTCGCCACCGCGGGCGTATCGTGACCATCGATGTGCAACATGCGAGCGCAAGTAATCTTATCGGCAGTAATCGCCGAAGGATCGATCGTCAGACATTCCGGCCTGTTCCAGAACACCGTGCGCTCGCCTGTGGATTGATCGACGATGATGTACGCGCTTTGGTTCGCACAATGTTGGCGATGGATTACGTCGTCCAGGTTGATTCCCGTCGAGAGCAGGCTCTCTGCTTGAACTTTCCCGCGATGGTCGCCGCCAATCGAGCCGATGTACTTCGCCTTCAATCCGAGCTTCGCGCAAGCCACCATCGCGCTTGCGACCTGTCCGCCCGGACTCAGGATCTCATCCACGAAAGGAACCTTCCCGCCGTACGCAGGAAAACCGCGGACAAGCAGCAATGTATCCGTTGCGTTCAATCCGATTCCAACAATGTCAAAAGTAGGATTTTCGCTCACTCTACGAAGGAGAGTATCGCACGCAGAAGTGGGCCGTCCTCGGCGACATGGACGATTTCCGTATAATGATTATCGTTCGGGATGTAAATCAGCCGCACGTCATCGAATGACTTCTTAAGCGCCGCCGCGAAATCTCGAGCCTGCTTCGGCAATCCCAGATAGTCCCACTGACAGTAGCTCAGCAAAAACTTTGGAGCGCCCTTATGGATATGAGATAGCGGCGACGCGTCCTGCCTTGGCTCATTCGTCTTGAAGGCATTGATGTATTCGACATCGTAGACCCCGCTCATGGAAATGACTCCGCGAATCACATCCGGCGTCAAGCCGACTTTCTTTAGATAGCGATCATCCAGCGCGAGCAGCGAAACTTGATGCCCGCCCGACGAATGCCCGACGGCATAAATCCGCTTTGGATCTCCCCCGTACTGTTCGATATTGCGATACACCCATCCGAACGCCGCGGCCGTGTCTTCCATTTGCGCGGGGTGAATCGCCTCGCCCATCAGGCGATAGCTTGGGATCGCCACCGCAATACCCTCCCGCGCGAGCCTGTTGCCGAGCGCGCGATACAAGGACCGGTCACCTGTGGTCCAACTCCCGCCGTGAAGAAACACGATGACAGGCATGTTCTTCTTGTTCTGTGGAATGAATAGGTCAAGCTTCTGTTTGTTGTTCGCCGTGCCCTCGACGTACGGAATATCGGGATGAAAATCGACTCCTGCGGGGGTTTGCACGGAAGGCAGGCGCAGATCAAAAGTCTTGCGGATGTACAGAGGATTCGTAAAGATCCACGGCCGTTCTTCACCGTCAACGTCGAGCCACGCTTCGAGCCGGTAAACTCCGCCCTCATGCACCGTGAACTCGAGCTTGTTATCGTTGGCCTCGGCCACAACAGCGCCGTTACGAATCAACTTCAAATGCGCGGGCGTCGAAACTGCCGCGCGAATCTCTGTCGCCCCCGCAAGAAGTCCGGTCTCGACATCGTCTCCCATCTCGTAAACGCCCAAATTGTTTTCTGCAAAAAAGCGCACGCCGGTGGGATCGCAGAGCCAGTCATGCGCAACATAAGCATGTCCGGCGCGCAGCGACTTCTGGATTTCCTCCGGTCGCAGATCGGTCGCCAGAATGTGCGTCGATGTATTGCGAAACGCGACTAGCCGCGATTCAGCGCCATCATTCGGAAGATCCACCGAAGCGTAGAGCGCGACCGGCTTCGCGATCGTCGATTGATCCCACTTCGCCAGATCCGCTGCTTGGGGTCCGGTGGCCGCTCCGAATGCCTCTTCCGCGTACTGCTTCTGCTTATGCGCCGCCCGCTGCCACTTTTGAGGATCGTCCGGCCAAGCGTGATGTCGAAGCTCATGGCCGTCGAGCGCGGGCAAATTTAGAAACAGGACACGGTTCTCGACTCCCGTTGTATCGGGCGAGAAGACGATCTGCGCCTCTGCTTCACGAGCGTCCTTCGCGAGCGCAGAGCGCGGAGCCTTTTCGTTTGTAATTACGGCACGAAAGTCCTGATACACACCGAGCGGTTCGAGCACGCCGCGCCGCTTGTTCCACTCAATCCGCTGCTCATGCACGGCTTCAAGATGGCTGGAGTCCAGACGTTCGTAAGGCGTTCGCCCCGAAAGGAAGTAAGGGAAGAGAAATAGCGCGCAAAAAGCCGCGACCTCGCGGCGTGCACGAATGATGCCGCCGCAGCGTTCGTCGTACGCGGGTTTAATAGGAAAGAATCCCGCGAGCCTATTGCCTCGCAGGAGGCATTTCGTACAGGTACACAAGATGGCTTCCGTCGCTCTTGTCGACCTTCGTAGGTTTCCATCCGGGGACAGGATAGTCGTGCGAAACGACTCTTGCGCCCGGCTTTAAAAATTTCTCGAGTCTTGGACGAAGCTGCCGGTTCAGTGAACTTTCAAGATAAATTGTAACCACATCCGCGCCGGTCAAATCGGCTTGCAGCAAATCGCCCTGGATCACTCTCGCCTGTTCCGTGAGGCCCTCGCGCTGAATACGGGTGGTCGCCTGTGCGACGAGCTTCGGGGAAATCTCCACGCCGATTGCTTTCGCCTTATAGCGTTCCACGGCGGTGATCAGAATACGGCCGTCTCCGCAGCCGAGATCGATCAGCGTTTCACCCTGCTTGATGTTCGCCATCTCCAGCATGCGATCAATCACCCGGTTGGGCGAGGCGACGTATGGAGCTAATTTTTTTTCGTAGTGTTGCGGTTGCGCAATCGCCGGAATAGCGATCGCCATCGCAAGGATAAATCGAGGAGCCAATTTCATTTCGAATACCCGCAGAAGCTTCTCCCCACCTACAACATAAACGAGTTTACACCTCTCGTCGGGGACTCTACGTGGTTGGACGAGCTACGACGCAAGCCGGTTACGATTCGTTTACATCAAATTACGGGAGAACACTCGGACTTCATGTGCGGCGCGAACCGCTACTGCGCGGCCGACCCTACGGACGCCGTGACGTGGCTGTGCTTCGCCCGTGAAATCCGACCGACCATCTCAGTCACGGCAAAAAATAAATCCCGCGGCCGACTCACCGTGTATTCCGTTCCGCGAAACACTTTCACGGCCCGGCTAATCGAATCTTTCCAGGGGACCGCTTGCGGATTCAGCACGTAGTTCATGTAGAAAACCGGATAGTCTACATCCATTACAAACGGCTTCAGTTCATCCTCCGGAAGGCCTTCGTCGAGCATGATCTTCGGGCCGGCGAAGATCACGGCGTCCGGATGATCCGTTGAACCCATTTCCTGCTTGATCAGGCCGGTCAAAAATTCGCTCTCCGCGTGTTTCTGTCCGAGTTGTTTTAGATCTACCGTCCCGAGCTTCACCTTCTGCACGGCGTCACCGAGGGCTGGAAAATCGATCTTATCTTCGCTGGATTGCCGGTAAAGAACCCGCTGCTCCTGCATATTGAAGGCAACCAGCGAGAACTTCCCGAATTGCGGCTCATGCGAAAGCCGCCGTAACATTGTTACCAGCGCAGTGGTATCTGCGGGACGCAGCACCGACGAATCGGGATTTTGCGGCCCAAAATTTACCAGGATTTTGATCTTCAGCGACTCGGGGCTTGGGGCTCGCACCATCGGCGGATCGTCAGTGAACTGTTCAAACTCCGCCCGCTGCACGGCGCCAGGGGCCACCGCGAGTTCGATCTGTTTGTCCTTGGGAGGCAGCATCGCTTCCGTATCCCAGTAACTTGAGCACACGCGTTCCGCCCGGTCGCGCATGAGCCAGTCAACGTGGTAATTCCCTTCGCCTAAATCAATCGCGCCGGAAAGAATTGCATCGCCTTTGGCGTCTTCTTGGAGAAGCGGAACTTTGACCCGTTGTAGAAAGTACACTGGTTCGTCTTTGCGGTTCTGAGGCGTCACTCGGAAGAGGATCGTAAGAAGGTTTTCACTTCCCGCGAGTTCGCCCATCGGCACTTTCACATCAAATCCCGTGTGGAAGCGGAGGTCGAATCCAAGCGTGGCCTTCGCCGGAATGACTGTACAGGGCAGGTCTTTCCGGACCTCTTGTTCCTCCAGGACCGCCAAATCTGTCGAGAATAGGTGAATCGGCCCGCCCACTTGGGGGAGAAGGATCTGCCCGAATACTCCAGACGTAAGAAAAGCGATCCCTACAGGGAGGATTCTTGCTGTGACATTGGGGGCGGTCATATGATTCCGAACCATCGTCAAGCAACTCGTCTTCCGTTTTCAGAAGCCAGTATCCAGTATTATGTAGCAAACGTGGAATTCTGCAACAAGAATCTCATCATACACTCAAACGTTTCGTCAGAGCCGCGTCGCCGCCCTGACTCAATGCAGTCATTTAGACTGGAACTAGCGCCATGCTGAAACACATCGGCCCCTGAGAGCTCACACTCCAGGGGCCGACGGTAAAGAACGAATGAATTTAAGAGACCGAAGTTACTGCTTCTTGGCGGGAGCAGGCACTGGCGGCTTCGCGGGAGCCGGGGCAGGAACCGCACCTGGCTTGCTTGCGGCAGGCGCACTCGGTGACTTCAACTGTCCTGCTGCCGCTTGCTTGTCATAAAGCTCGATGATGTCCTTGGTGATGTCCACCGAGTTGGAGGCGTACAGGATGGGCGTGTTCGGGTTGCTTACGTCCAGAATGACGGAATAGCCGTTCTGCTGCGCGTACCGCTCGATCACCTGAACCAGCTTGCCGCCGAGTTCATTGATAAGCTTTTGCGATTCCTGCTCATACTCGGCTTGCGCATCTTCCACGTCACGATTGAAGCTCTTGGTCTTCGAGTCAATCTGGCGCTGAGTATCGTCCTTCACCGTCTGGGACATGGTGTTAGAGCCGCGCTGGAGCTTGTCCTGCAGATCTTTAATATCGCTCTGCTGCTTTTCGAGCTCTTTGCGTTTCGGCCCGAGGCGCGTCTCGAGGTCGGCTGCGGCGGCTTGGCCGTCTTTAGTGGATTGAATTGCAGCCTGGATCTGGATCACGCCGACTTTGTTCGGCACGGGACCGGGGGCCGCAGCAGCCGCGGGAGCCTGAGCGGCTACCGTCAACGCGCTTACGAACAGTAAACCGGCGGCCTGCCAGGTATTTTTCATATTGATCATCACAACGAACTCCTCAAAGTTTTTACTATGCTAGCACTCTCAACTTAATCCAGCGCACAACGGACGCGGCGGCATTAACTTTTCGCGCTTATCTGGACGCCGCCGCATCCTGTGCGCTGAGTTGGAAATCAGAAGGTTCTGCCGACGGTGAACCGGAACAACGAATGCCTCTCGTAGAACGGCTGCGGAAGGCCGTAGGTTGCGACGGAGTTAAGGAACGTCGCGCTGTTCGGGAAGTAGCTACGATCGGCGACGAAAGGAGGCTGCAAGAACTGACGCACCAGCAGAGGATTGTAAGCCCAATAAATGCGGAATGGCGCATTCACCACAGGCATCAAGACTTGAAGTTCCAGTCCGGTGGACATGCGCGGATCCTGAGTTCCAGGAGCAATCACGGCGCGGTCCGGGAAGGCAGCTTCCGGGAACAGCCCATTCAAGGTGTTGATGCGGTCCGGATTGAGCTTCAACTGGCTGGCAAGTGCGAGCTTATTGACGCCGGCATCAACGAATGCAGCTAGAGTGACGGGGCCGAAAATTGGAATCCTGTACTCGAAGTTTCCAACCAAACTCGTGTCGCCGCCGGGGAACACCATCTGATAGGTTGGAATCGATTGCGTCACATTCGTGTAGCTAACGGCTCCCGTGCTCGGATCGATGTACTTTTGCTGGCGTGCTGTCCCGTCGTTATTTAGCACGTTGATCGTGCCCTGAGTGGGAACGTAGGCGATCGGGCTGATGCCCCAAATATCGAATCCGCGAATGTCATTTTCGCCACCCATGTAAAAGCGGTTCAGCGGATTCGCCACCTTGCCGCCGTAGCCGGTAAGGAAGCGTCCGAGGAAGTGCATGCCGATTACGTGATTCTTCGCAAATCCCTTGCGGAAGTACTTCGCATCGATAATCGGCTCGATTTGATTCACATTGCCGCCCAGAAAGCTGCCTGAGAACTGCATCGAAAGCGAGAGGCTCTTGCCCGAGGTCGGCGTGATTGGATGGTTGACGGAATTGTACGTGTAGCTCGGAATCAAAGTGGAAGACTTGATTCCGTCCAATTGGTTTGGCCCGTTGATATGGAGGAAGTCGATGTATTGGTAGTACTGCTGCGCCGCATCCGTGAGTGTCTTCACGTTCTGCACGGTGTAGCCATAGCTCAAGCCCACACGGGCGAAACTGCGGCGGATCGGATAAGTCCCGAATACGGTAAACCCACGCGAATTCGAAACGTAGTTCAGCAGGTTTTGCGTGCCAAGCTGGTTATACAGCGGAATCAAATTGGCGCCCGCGAGCACCGATGCTTCACGCGCCTGATCGTAGTTGAACCGCTGGAGAAAGACGGTGAAGCCCACTTGAAGAGGGCGGTCGAGGAAGTAGGGCTCTGTAAAGCCAAGCGTTACGTCACGAGTTCGCGTGCCGAGTTGCGTCGATAAGCTCAGCGTTTCGCCGAGGCCTAGGAAGTTGTTCGTGGAGTAGGAAAAGCCGATGAAGCTCCCCGAGATTCCCGATACGCCGCCGCTCAACTGAACTGTGTTCTTACCGCGCTCTTTTACTTTGAGCGTCAAGTCCACGGTGTTCGTCTTCGTATCGCGCTTGATATCGACGGATTCGTTTTCCTTCAGCGTTTCGAAGTACCCGAGCTGGTTGAGGCGGAGAATGCTGACTTCCCACAGGCGTGAGTTAAAGATGTCGCCCTCGTCGATGAACAGCTCACGGCGAATAACTTTGTCGCGTGTGGTCGTGTTGCCGGAGAAATCAATGCGGCGTACGAAGAACTGTTTGCCTTCGTCGAAGGTCAGCGTCAGATCGATCTTGTCGGTGTTCGGAATCGGCTCGAAGCTCGGCTCCGCTACGAAGTCGATGTAGCCGAACCCGCCATAGAGCTTGCGAAGGTCTTCCATGCCTTTGCGGAGCTTCGCGGTGGAGAATACGTCGCCTTGCTGCATTCCAAAAATCGGACGCATCAAAGTTTCCGGCGTCCGGAACAACTTCACGCCCACGAAGTTGATGTTATTCAGGTGATAAAGTCGGCCTTCTTCGATCGTGATCTCGAGGTTCGCGCCCTTGCCCGGCTTGTTGGACTTGATCAAAGGAAAGCGGAACTTGCCGCCGCCGGTATCGACAATATCGAGCTTCGCGTCCGTAGTGTGCGCGGTGAAGTAGCCGTTGTCCTGATAGAACTGCTGAATTCGCTGCTGGTCCTCTTCAAGCTTGGTGGAATCGAAGGTCTTCGCGAAAAGATTTTCAAAGAAGATGGAGTACGGAATCCCAATGGGCCGAAGGTTGCGCATCGCGCGCCGCACCACTTTGGCGCTGTAAGCGTTGTTCCCGACGAAGGTGATCTCGTTCACCTTGACCTTGGGGCCCTCATCCACCACGAACGTGATTTCCAAAGAAGAAGGAGGAATCTGTTTTACTTCGGGCTTGACGGTGGCGAATTGACGGCCGCGCTCCGCGAGATATTCCTGGAGAACATTGGTCGCGCGCTGGACTTTATTCGGGTCGTACTGCGCTTCGACGCTCAGGCCGACTTTGCGGTCCTTGAATCGGTCCAGAATTTCGGACACGGTGATGGACTTCATGCCGTCGTATTTGATTGAGCGAACGATGCGGCGCTCGACAAGCACAAAGCGGACAATCCAGCCGGTCTTTCCGGGCTCGCGCTCCATGCGGATATCATCGAAGGTGCCCCGATTCCACAGCGCCATGAAGTCGCGGTGGAGTTGCTCCTCGTCGTACTTGTCGCCCTTCTTTGTGGAGATCAACGCGCGCAGCGTGTCTTGTGGAATTCGACGGGCTCCGCGAAACTCGATCAGCTCAATGATATCTTCCGGAGGCGCCTCCCCAGGAGCGGTATTGGTGACTTCGGGCTTCGGAGGCGCTGGCGTTTCTGGCTGCGGAGTTTCCCCGCCTTGCGGCACCGTTTCGAAGGGATTCGCCTTCTTCTGCTGCGGAGGCTGGGGCTTCGGGGGAGCCGGTTGTGGGGGATTCTGCTGGGCTAATGCTGTCAGCCCTAGGAGAAAAAAACCGGCCAGGCAAAACGCGGACGCGCGCAGGCAGCCAGGCCTGTAGACCTTCATGCTAAACAGGATTCCTTTCCACTCTGCGCTTTTCTCCAGACGTATCCCTTAAAACCTAGGTTTCTAATAAACCTCAGCATCACCTCTACCCTTAGGCCACCCCATGTTTGACCCGGCATGTTCTCGCCCTGGGCTGCCAGGGCAAGGAACGGGTGATTCAGCGAGGCACGAGTCTTCAGTTTACCGCACTCTAGTTACTTGTGAAGGCAAGCAATTGGTTAGCAGCAGGCGGGTTTTGGACTGTCTCGCCTAACTTCCGCAGCCAGACTCCGGGACCGCCTGGTAAGCTGTTCCGGCCGCAACAAGCGCTTCGATATATCCGCTCGAGGAACCGCCTTCAAGTCCTGGACTGAGCAGGGCGCCGGCCATACGGCGCGCCCTACTAACCCGCCAGTGCTTCGTGGCGGCTTTGGCCTAAGTAACCGAGGCAAAGTCCATAAACCAAATGACCGAAGAGCAACGCCGGCGTGAACGAATAGACCGGAATCAAAGGATTGAACAGAGGCCAGAGAACCCACTCGGTAAGGGCGTACCATCCTAGACCCGTGACCAGGCCGAGCAGCACCAGACGCCCACGTTGTCGAATAGACCCAAAAGAAATCCCGAAGAGGCAGCCGAGCGTCCCCGTAATAACAAGATGAAACGCCCACCCGGAGATAGTCGGCATTCCGATTCCCCGGCTCAACGCTCGCGGACCATAGAAAGTCGAGCTCAAGAGATTGGGAGATTCCCACCAGCCTCTGCCGCGAGCGACGGAAAACAGGGCCAGTAGCGCAAACATCGCGATCCCGCCAATGACTCCTGCTTCGAGGCCTGTCGCGGCGCGTCCTAACGTGCGCGAACCTTGGGCTACTTCGGTTGAGAAGTTCTCGGGGCTCACATTTTCTTTGACGCTGTAGAAGCTCAAATGAGACGTTGCCGTCCCAATCAGTGTTTGTTGGACGAATCGTCGTCCATATGTGCCATGGACATTTCCGTGTCCACTCCGGCTTTCGGCTCGTCGAGGCCCTGCCGTTCCTCCTCCTCTTTCGGAGTGTAGTACGAGTGGTAATAAGTGTATTTACTGTAGAGCTCACCGCGACGAGCGCCGTTCACCACGATACCGACGACATTGTTGTTGCAAAGCGACTGCATCGCGCGAGTGACCGAATCGATCGTAGTATGACCGATGCGAACCACCAGCAGTGTTCCATGGCAGAGCGTGGATAAGAGACTCGCGTCCGCGGCGAAAAGAAGCGGCGGGCTGTCCAGGATGATCCATTGGAAGATTGCGGGGAGCCGGTCCAGCATAACCTTCACTTCGCGAAGGTTCAAAAGCTCAAGCGGGTTAATAACCGCTTCGCCTGCGGGCATGATGCACAGATTCGTGCCCGCCACTTTACGGATAGCCTTCTCAAGAGGACAGCGGCCCAACAAGTAATCCGTAATACCGGGACTGCGGTCGATACCAAACAGCGTGTGCACAATAGGACGGCGGAAGTCGAAGTCCGCAAGCAACGTCGGATTATTATCCAGGTGAGCCTCCGCCAGTGCGAGGTTCGCGGCCGTGAGCGATTTACCTTCAGCCGGCGATGGGCTGGTGACCACCAGCGAATGAATCGGCTGGAGGCTTTTCATGTGGTTGAGGCGCGTGCGAAGCGTCCGGAATTCTTCCATGGGTGCTTCGTGAGGTCGTGTTACGTCGATCAGCAGCGAATCCGTTGCCGTACGGAAAGGGATTTCCTCGACCCGGTCAAGCAGGCCGGCCAGGTTTGGACCTGGATCGAGCGTGGCTGCGGCGGCTTTACCATCGATGGGAGAAGACATCCGGGCTGCTGGCGGCGAGAGGAGGCCTGCTTGCTCGGCGCGGCGTAGGGCATCATGAACTCGGCTCATAAATTCAACTCTTTCTATTCTGCATCGATCGCTGATCCTGTTGGAATCGCTCCGCTTCGTCGCGGCTCGATATTTTGTCAAACCTTCGTAACGTAGTAGTAAACGACAGATCCCGCAATGATCACGGCCGCTGCCAGACTGGAAGTAGTCCAGCCCAACCACGCCATACGCTTCCGGCGGCGAACGACAAAATCGTTTTCGAGCAGCGGAACGCTTCCCAAGATCGCCATTTGCGTATACGCACGGACATCTTTCAGATTCTTAAGAGACGTGTCCTTCATTTCTCGAGCCCCTGCAAGCACCAATCCGAGCACTAGGCCAAGTCCGGCGCCCATTGAAATAATCATTGGGCGCTTCGGTTCCGTTGGACTCTGGGGAAGAGAAGCCGGATCCAGCAATTCGAGCGTTTCTCCCTGCTTGCGGCCTTCCATTTCCTGCGCGACCTGTGCTTTGTTGTAATTCTCCTGCATGGTCACGAAGCGCTCCTTGGCGAGATCACGATCACGAATGAGATCGCCGTACTGGCGCTCTCCCACGGGAACGGATTCGATACGTCCCTGATAGGACTTCACGGAATCGCTCGTGCGCCTAATCTCTTTGTTGTAGCTGTCAATTTCAAGATTTTTCGCCTCGATTGCGGACTGAAGGCGCTGAATGTTGCTCTCGGCGTCCCGCATTTCCTTCGCCGCCTGGGGATTCAATGGACGCGGGCCATCCTTCTTCGCTTTTTCCTTTAAATCTTCGATCGTCTTCGCATAGGTTGCTTGGTCTTCTTTGGCGATCTCATCCCTGCGCTTTTTCTCCATAGCAACGCGGTCCTTCAGAAGTTCCACATCAGGATGGCCTTCCGTGTAACGCTGCCGGAAAATGGCGAGCTGCTGTTCCAATTGAGTAATATTGCGCTCTGCTTCAAGCAGCCGCTCACTCTTGGCGTTTATCGGGGCGCCATTCGCTCCGATGGAGTCAATGGTCGGTTCCTTTTGAAGCGCGGTCAATTGGTCTCGCGATATGCGCAATTCCGTTTCGAGCTGTAGCTTGGTTTGTTCCGCGCGTTGAATCGAGTTGTCGAGAGCAGTGACATTGATTTGCAGAGCCTGCATTTGGCTCATATTGGCAGTGACCTGGTCCGGCAGCCTGCCATTGTTTTCGATGCGGAACTTGGTCAGCTTGGTTTCGATCTCATCGAGATCCTTTTTGGCTGTGTCTGCCTGATCCTTCAGAAACTCAGAGGTGATATACACCTGGTTTGTGCGGTCACGAACGTTCTGATCGATGAATCGGCTTACCAGGTCCTGCGTCACCTTTTGGGCCGTGTAGCGGTTTTCATAAGAGAATTGCACGATGAACGCGGGCACTTCGTGGCCTGGCCCTCCGATGCTCTGTACGGGCAGGATTTGAATGGCTTTGCGCATCTGATCGATGACGTCATCGATCGGCATCCTGCTGCGCTCACGCTGATAGAGACCAAACGTGTTGATGATCGTGGTGAGCACCGTTCGGCTGAGAATGGTTTGCGACATGGAGTTGATGCGATCCGTCATCAACTGATTGATCGCGGAGGGCACCATGCTTTGCGGAAGCTGCTGAGGCTGAACCTTGACGACCGCCTGCGAGCTGTAGCTATCCGGCCATAGATACACCGCGACGACGCTTCCCACAAGCGTCAGCAGAAAGGGCCCGAAGATCCATCCCTTGTGGCGGCGAAGGATGTCGATATAGTCCTCGACGTCGAGGGTGCGCCGAGGCACGCTATAGGCTTCCGTGGGTTGCATAAATACTTCCTTCCTCCGAGTGGTATTGCTTTCTGTTTTCGACCGCTACTTCACCGCGATCGTATCGTTATTTTGCACCTGGATATTCGTATCCAAATGCTTGCCTTTGAGGATGTCCTCGTAGTTAAACTTGATCCGTTCCGAGCCGCGCATGATGACGATGTTCTTCTTGTTCGCGAAGTCACGAAAGCCGCCGGCCTCATTGAGCGCTTCGAAGACAGTGATCGGGGTGACCAGTGGATACTGGCCAGGCCGGTTCACTTCCCCGGAAACGAAGAATTTCTTGCTGTTCACCTGCAGCACGCTCACGACGACGTCCGGCTTGTTGATGAATTCCATGAGCGCTTTGGTGATGTTTTGACCCAGCTGCTCAGGCGTGAGCCCCGCCGCTTGAATATCTTTGATAAGCGGCACGGTAATTCTACCGTCGGGACGCACGCCATACTGATGGCTAATCTCCGGTTCACGATAAACGCTGATGAAGATAATATCTTCGGGGCCGATGACGTAAGAGTCTGGAACAGCCAAACCATTTCCGCCGCTCGCATCTGTTACGCCTGGATTTGCCTTCGGGGCTTCTTGCTTGACGACGTCAGGGGTCGGGTTCTTATCCGCGCCTCTGATTTGCGCGCTCGCGGCAACGGTGGCGAGCAAAGCGACTGAAAGCAGCGCGAAATACTTTACGATCACGACAGGAACCTCCTGGTTTCCTTGAGCGCCCGCTTTCCGGCGGACAGGCGGAGTGTGACATTTCTCAGCATACCGTATCAATTTCTGCCCAGGGAGCTTCTCTCGTGGCCCTGCGGCGTTTCCCTAGTGCTACTATCGACAAAACACCAAAGATGAAGAGCGCGTCTAGTAGAAGTGGTACTAATACCTTCACCTTAGGGGGTTCCAATCATGAGCTATTTTCTTGCAAAGACTGACCCGGAAACATACTCGATTGACGACTTGGAGCGAGAAAAAAAGACCAGCTGGGATGGTGTTACGAATCCGCAGGCGGTCGCGGCAATCAAGCGCATGAAGCCGGGAGACAAGGTATTCGTATACCACTCAGGGAGTATATCCGGAGTCGTAGGACTCGCCGTAGTCCGCTCAGAACCGCGCCTGGATCCAAAGAACCCGAAGTCGGCGGTAGTGGATCTGGAATTCATCACTCGCCTGGAGCCTGCGGTGACACTCAAAGAGATTAAGGATTCGGCCAAATTCGAAGAGTGGGCTTTGGTCGGCCAGGGAAGATTGTCTACAATGGAGGCGCCAGGTTCTTTCGTCGCCTGGATGAAGGCAAAGCATCCGACAGCAGGGATCTGATCCGGCGTCCCCTTGCTCCGAAACGCGCTCGGACTCTTTGAAAAGGGCCGCTCTCCCTTCGCTCGAGCCCGAACTTCTTTCGCGTCGCTCCATCGGATGCTTTGTCCGCTGTGGTCCATTACGTCCTTTAGCGCGCTCCTCCTCCCTCTCCGAAACATAAAAATATTGACTACTGGTAAGTTGAAAAAAATGACAGACTGATCGAATTCCAACGCTGCGAACTCATTGAAAACACTATGTCGCGGCGCCAAAATTCGCCACTGATACGCTTGTTTGACCCGCGGCTGACGTCTGTTCAACAACGACGCACAATGGACGGCTCTCGCTCTGCCCACAAATGAGTTACCGCGCGAGCGGCTGAATTTTGCCGTGCACTCCAGCCGACGGTTATATTTTTGATTGCGTGGCGAAAAGTTGCAACTTTGGGCGGTATCTGAGTAGCCTCCTAACCGCGGGCGGGTTCTAATAAGAGATAGCCCCGCCCGTGAAATTTAGAAGAGCCTGCGGGACGTGGGGATTGTCTGGACAACCAAGTGAACGGATTCGACAAACTCTCCAACGACGAGTGGAAAGAAGTAATCGCACAACTGCGTCACCGTCTGAAGGGCTATCAAAGCCGCCTGCCGCATTTGACTTCCGTGGACGACGTGATCAGCGAAGCGCTGGCGAAATATGGAAAGAAACAGTTAGAAGAACCCGGGCTTTTGGGTATCGTCAATTTCTTGCACAAGGTATCGCAGGACCTAATTGTCGACAGCTATCGGAAATCGGCGCGGCAGAAATCGGCCCCGATCGACGAAGCTATCAGTCAATCGCGCGAATCAGACCGAACGATCTTCGCGCAAACATACGTGAATCAGTTAATTTCGCAAGCTCCGGAGCGCGATAGACGGTTTTGGAACGCGCTGCTCGATGTGGCGCGAAGCGGCAGCATGAAATGGCCATTCCAGGAAGCAGCGAAGGCGCTGGGAGTAAAAGCGAAGGACGTGCAGTCATTCAAGAAGCGCGCCAAAAGGGCGGCCGAGAATCGTGACTCGGCACGGACACAAGCCGTGCTGGTATCGGAAAAGTGGTAGGTTCATCATGTTTCAACGACTAACCAAACGATCCATCCGAGCGGCGCTCAGCGAGATGGACCGGCAAATGGATGCATCCACGGGCTGTGTAGGAGAGGTGGACCTCTCGACGCAGCCCGAGTTGTATGACGGTGCACTGGAACTGTTGGAGCGTGCTCGGCGCAAGGGAACCGAAAAGCGGGCCGGCGTTTTTGTGGGACATCCGTTGTTGCAGACCGCCGTGTGGGCCTCGGTCGCTGGCGTGCTCTTAGTCGGGGCCTTGATGTACAAGAACGGGCAAAATGAGCTTGCGCACAGAACACAGCTGGTAGACCTCCGCCAATTTGTGGATTCTTCGATGAGGTCATCGCATCGCGACCAGCTCGCTTTGAGGATGAACGATTCTGCGATAGATGTATCCGGCATGGTGGGCCCTGTGCGGATCGAAGGCTGGGAGCAAGAGACGGCGCCCTATCTTTCAAATTCGCTGGTTACGGGTTCGCGCGAACGTGCGAAGGCGCCCTCGGATGTGGACGTCATTCGCCAAAGCGCCGCACTGGCAATTTGCCTCCTGGGTCGCGTTCCGGGGTCGGGATTGGCGGAGCAAGCCATGGATAACCCTATGGAGGCGGCTGGATTCGTGAATCTTCGGGGGGCTCTCTCCGGAGACGTTAACGACATGGCGAGTGTTCTGAACTCGATCCACGCTGTGCCGGAACCGGGGACCTTCGGTCTTATTGCAATTGCTTTGGTTGGGTTGGCAGGTTCCGCGCTTGCCCGGCGGCGATTGCACGCTCGTTAGCGGGTCTGGTCGCAAATCGTGACTTAACGGCCCAGCAGTTCCACAGGAGTAATGTAGCACCCCACTGCCTTAGTGCGCGGCGTCGCCACGCTTTTTCCGGCGATAACCTGGTCGAGCGCATTCCGAAGATCGAACTCCGTAGCCTCCCGCCGGGATTGCCCCCACGTCGCCCACATATTATCGATCCGCCCGCGATAAGCGATCTTCCCATCCGGCAGAATCACTGCGGCTTCAGGCGTCACGGTGGCCCCCGCAGCTTTCACCAGCACTTGCTTTCCGTCAATCACCGCCGGATATCCGCTATGCCCGAACTCCGCCATGTGCTTCTCGACTTTCGCGGGCGTGAGGTCCCCGTCGATATAAGCAAGGGTGCACTTCGCCGAGCTTGCGTAGGCCTCACAGATCCGATGAATCTCGCGCGCATAGCGATTTGAAATCGGACAATCGTCCGTAATGAAAAACACCAACGCAGCCTTACCGTGAGCCTCGAAAGGCTTCTGCGCCACCCCATGGATATCCGTAATCGTAATACCCGGATTGACTTTTTCTTCAGCTCCGAATGCAAGCCCGGATCCCAAGGTCAACAGGAGAACCCCAGTGACCAAAGTGGCACACGCACTCATGCGACCCGCCTCGCACTCCTGCCGGCGCAAAGTGGCCGTGAATTAAAGCTTGGCCGTCTAGTCCACCGCAATCGTAACTCCCGGCTGACTCCCAGCGTCGCCAACATGAACTTCTACAGGAATATCCCCAAACGGAGTATCCGCGGGAACGCGCACATTTACCTGCAGCATCCCCACTTGCCCAGGAGCCTCGCCCGCAAAGAGCACATCAGCCTGCTTACCATTAATCAAGACCGTAACCGGCCGCGAAGGAATCGCCGTATTCGATGAAGTTGTGACAAGCCCGTCCACGCCCCCCGGCAAAGTCTGTCCCTCACCCGTGGCAAAGACCGAAACAATTGATCCTGCCTTGGCCGGATTCTTAAATGAATTCACCTTGCCGTCCTGATTGAGGACCGCACCCTGCCCGCTGCCCGTATAATCCACCGAAAAAATCGATGGCGCAACGGGTGTCACCGCCAGCGCGACCGAATCCGACGTCCCGCCGCTGGCCGTCACCTGCACCTGCGTCCCGAGCTTTCCATCCACCGCATAGGGAACGACGGCGGCTACTTGACCGCTCGAAGCGTAGAGCAAAGGAGCCGGTGTGCCATCGAATAGTACTTGGGTCCCGCCGAGTGAAGTGGCAACCTTGCCATTGCTCCCAACCTGCGCCGTCTGAAGCGTCGCAGGGCCGATGCGGGATCCATACAGCACCACAATCTTCCCCGGAGTCACATACCCAGGCTGTGTGCTCGCGCCGTCCACCAACCCGGAGCTTACAAACAGCGGCTTGTTTCCAACCTGAGGAGCCCGCACGAGCGCATACCCGATCGTCGCCAGCCGAAGCGCGTTCAGATCGCTCTCAACGTGCGGTAAAACGTTCAGGATCAAACTCCCCATTTCGTCCGTCGAATTCTCCCCCCACTTCACTTCCTTCGCTGGGTAATTGGGATTCTTCAAATTCGCGTCCGAGTTGTCATACGTGTACTCGCCATCGAGTCGAGTTCCCTTGGGCAGCGGGATGAAATTTTTGTAGATGTATTGATCCTGCCAGCTGAAATCCCAGCTTTTGATCCAGAGCAAAATCTTTACTTCGCCGGTGGGCAGCGTCGCGGTCAACTTTGCGGACTTGCCCAGATAATGTGAATGCGCGCTCACGCTTACCGCATCCACGTCGACGGGCAGCGTGAACGATCCGCGAACTTTGTAATTCGCTTCCCCCGCGGGAATATCGATGTTCGCCTGAACCCCAAAGAACGCGGGCACCTGAAGCTGCGTTAAATCCCGAGTGGGCTTGTCCCCAAAATAAATCCCAACCTGCGTCTTCTCTTGCTGGGGCGCGCCGTTCAAATGGAAGTGCATCTGCATCAGCAAATCCGAATTCGCCGGAAGCGGCAGCGTGACGCCGTCGGGAAGATACTGCGGAGTCGTTCCCGGAACCCATCCCCCCAAGCCTCCCGTAAGAGCACTCAAGGGATTGCCAGTCGCCGTAAACACGGTGCCGAGTCCTGGAAATCCGGGCTGCCCATCTTTCCCGTCTAACGCCCGCGCCGCCCCCGTGTTGTCTGAATAAAACAATACGTGATGCACCACCGGCCGCGCCGACGGCTTCAACTCAATTGCCCTTATCCACTTATCCCGCATTACACCAGTTGGCAAAACGAAATTGCGATAAATGTCCGGCCCTTCCGCCGGAACATTAAAGGGGACCGACATCTCCAAAATCAAATCCGGCGTTCCAAGCTGCCACCCGTCCGGAAACGTAGGTACAGCAGGAGTCGCTGCCGGATCACCCTGCGGCATTCCAGCGTTGTACCACTGAGTAAACAGAGCGATCTGCGCATCCGTCAACCGCCGGTTATCGCGAAAATCCACCCATCCAGACTCCGGTTTCCAAGGCGGCATGTACCCCGATTGCACGGTTTCGACAATGGTCCTTCCATGCTGCACCGCGTCTTGGTAAGTGATGAGCGAAAACGGAGCCACCTGCCCAGGCCGATGGCAACTCGTGCAACTGGCATAAAAGATCGGCGCAATGTCCTTGCTAAATGTCGGCGCCGTCACCGGCGTCTGCGCCGTCGCGCAAGCTCCTGCAATTAACAAGCAAATAACACCAATTCGAAACATCTTGCTCTTCATCCTAATCCAATCCACTCACCACGGGGGCCAATATGTTCAGACCTAACCTGTGGCACAGGCTTTAGCCTCTGAACCTAAAACTGCTGCGATTCCCTGCGCCGACGCTCCTTCTTCAGCCGATCCTCCCGCTCCTCCGGCTTCTCCCCCGCGAAATGCAGCGTCACATCGGCGATTTTAGTCTTCTCGTCAATATCTGTCTCCGCCCGAGTCGACTTCCCGAGGTTGTCAAACAAATCATCCTCGCGAATCCGCGCCAAAAAACTATCCGGAAAGTCCGCATTGAATGGCTGCCCCTCGCGATTTCCCCACATCTTCCGAATTTCCGGCTCGCTGAAAATATCTAGCCCTTCGATCTTCAACTTTCCAAAGTGGTATTGGTCTCCCGGCTCAACCGTAATCGCCAAATCCACCGTGTGCTTATCGTCGTGAACCTGCCGCTCGACTTTCTCCGACACATGCAGATACCCATCGCTGTCATAATGCTTGTGGATCCGCTCCAGCCCCGCCTTCACATCGTCGAAGTTCGCAATATCGCCCTTTTTCAAATCCGCCACCCGAGCCAGCGTAGTGGACTGCGCAGAAGTCATCCCCAGGAACCTTAGATCGCCCAGATTGTAAACTTCACCTTCGTTCACGGTGACGTTCACAATCACGCCATTCACCCGCTCCGCCTTCGCGATCGTGACCTTCGGAAACGAAACTCGAATCCGCCCTCGAGCCTCATAAAGCGGTCGAATCGACGAATCCAGCCTCCGCTGAACCTCACCCTCCGTATAAGGAACCCCGATCGCCGCCTGCGCGAAGGTGTCGATCAACAGGTCTTCCTGAATCACCGAATTGCCCGTAAACTGCACCTGCGCAATACTCGGCCGAGCTTCGATAGGAGTGAAGATCACCGCGTATTCTTTGGAATCAAGACGCCCGAGCTTCCCGCTCACCTTGACCTTCCCCCCGAGCTGCTTTTCCAAAGCATCCACATAGCGCCGCATCACAGCTTCGGTAACCGGAATCTCATTTTCAAAAATCTCGCCTTTGAAGGCCGAACGCAGTACATCATCCTTCACCGGCATGTCCTGAAAAACGTAAGGGAAGAACTCCATCAGTTCCGCGATCTCAATCACTGCATCGAAGCCCTTGTTCGAAGCGCTCGGCTTGAACTCATAGCCCACGTTCAAAAATGCCCCGCTGTTGATCAACCGCTGGCGCGCAGCATCGAAATCATCTTTGTTCACAGCGCGGCCAAGGGGAAGCGCAGCGACGGCCAAAATCTTCGCCGTCGGAACGTGCTTATTGCCAATGACTTTCAGGGATTCGAGAGGGTACTTCTGCGGCGCCTGCGCTTGCGCAAATGTCGCGCACACTACGGCGAGAACAGCGATACTCCGCACACTCTAAGGATAATCGACAGCTTGAAGCACCAGGCATTTCAGATAAAGCGTCTCCGGGACCGTCAACAAAATAGGATGGTCGGCAGCCTGTACACGCCGCTCCATAACGCGAAGACTCTTCTTGGCGTCCAGAGCCGCCTGAGCCACAATCTCCAGTAGCATAGCCTCGCTCACATGATGCGAGCACGAGCATGTCACCAAAATCCCGCCCGGCTCCAGCATTCGCAGTGCGCGAAAATTGATTTCCCGGTACCCGCGCGCCGCGTCGTCCAGCATCTTGCGCGACTTCGCGAAGGCCGGCGGATCCAAAATGATGGTCGAAAACTGCCGTGCCGATCCCGCCAGGTAATCGAAAACATCCGCCTCGCGAAATTGGACGTTCGAAATCCCGTTCGCGTCGCCATTCGCCCGAGCCGTATTCAGCGCCGGAACCGACGAATCGATCCCCTCCACCGACTCCGCTTTAGGAGCCACATGCAGCGCGAATCCCCCGGTCGACGTAAAGCAGTCGAGCACTCGTCCCCGCGCATAACGTGCCGCCGCCACATAATTCTCGCGCTGATCCAGGTAAACGCCCGTCTTCTGCCCATGCAGCAAATCCGCTTGCAGCTTAAGCCCGTTCATTCGAATTGGCACACGCTCCGGCACGTCCCCCGCGATCACTGAAGTCTCAACCGCCAGTCCTTCGAGCTTTCGAACGCTAGCGTCATTCCGAGCCACAATACCGTTCGGGGACAGCAGTTCCGCAAGGCAATCTACAATCGCGCCGCGAGCCCGATCCATCCCCTGGGTCAGCAACTGCACCGAGAGGTATCCCGCGTAGCGATCCACAATCAATCCCGGAAGCAGATCCGCTTCCGAAAACACGACCCGATAGGCGTCCGAGCCTTCAACAACACTTCTGCGGTGCGCGATAGCCTGGCGAATCCTTCGCTCAAAGAATGCCCGATCCGCGGGCTCGTCTTGAGTGGAAAGCATCCGCAGGACAATTTGCGAAGTAGAACTAAAATGCGCCGATCCGAGCAGCCGCCCCTTCGGATCTTCCACCCGCACGCAGTCCCCCGGTTGAGCATCGCCGCGATCCGCAACGTCGCTGGAAAAAATCCAAGGATGACCGCTAAGAACCCGATCCGCCGCTTTCCGATTTACTCGGACAACCATGTTTACAGGGAAAGGCATGTGTATTGGAATGCAATGTGGGGCAGATTTGGCACTCTCCGGCGGGTTGGCAACCGCCTCTCAACGTCTCAAGGCGCTCCAACAGGCGGATTACCAATCCGCCGCAGATTGCCAATCTGCCCCACAAACCCTATCGGCTCGCTCCCACCAAAGCCATCGAAGCGTACCCGGTAGCCGCGTCCCGCATAAAGCGAATCTCCATCGAATCCGCAGGAAACTTCTTATTCAGCGACTGCGCTTCCCAGAATCCGGCTGGATCCTGATGCGCCGACAACCAATCGAGAGCCTTCTTCAGATGTGCATCCCTGTGTGAGATGCCCGCACGCTCCAGAACGAAAGCCGTGAAAGCCGTAGCATACCCATTCGAGCCTGGCTGCAATGGAGCATCCGGATGCACATTCCATCCGCCTAGCGACGCCATACTCCAGCCGCCGTCGCTTTCCTGCTTTGCCCAGACTTCCTTAAGCAATGCCTCGCGCTGGCTCTTCGAAACGAGATCCGGGACCCGCATCGAAGCCCAAAGCAACAACAGCCGGTTCTGCAAAGGCTGCCCCTCCCGGTGCGAGCCCAAGAACTCCTTAAGCGCAGCGAAATTCTCGCTCGGAGGCACATAAGCGGGCGCAACCCCCGCCGCGAGCGCCGCCAACGACCCAGCAAAGAACGGCGAAGCCTCCGTCTCCCACGGGTCGAGGTTCAAGCTATACCACGGCCACGAGCCCTTCAAGGGACCATCCTTCAACTGCCTCTCCCACAACTTCGCAAGCACCTGCTCCGTCTCCGGCCTGAGCTTCCCGCTTTTCGAATCCTCCATCGCATCCAACGCGCTCAGAAACACGGTCTCTACGCTAATTTGAATCGCAGGCTTCTCCGCGCTACCCAGCACGCGCCCCTTCATCGCGTCGTGAAGTCCAATCTCCCATTCTGTCGGCCCAGCTTCGCCGAGTTTCTTCCTCAAATCCGGCCGAGCCATCAAATAGGCAAGCCCCGTATGGCAAGAAATACAAGGCCCGCCCGGGCCTTTAGCCGTAGGCCACGCGAACCACAACTTCTGTCTGGAATCCATGTAGTCCGCCGCACTCTTCGCGCTCCAATCCGCGCCAAACAATGCGGGAACCAGCAGCGCGACCGGCACCAATCTCACCATGCCGACATTGCCCCTTCAAACAATCGCGCCAGTTCCTCCGGCCCCGCCGCCCTCGGCGACAACTTTGTCACCCGATGCTGCGGCAGCGTCCCCTCCACCAACTTTGGAATATCCGACGATGAATATCCCAACTCAGCCAACCCGTTAGGCACACGCACCTCCCGCATGAACCAGGTAATGCGATCCGCCAAAATCTTTCCCGCATCTTCCTTCTTCGCGCGTGACACATCTACGCCCAAAGCCTCGGCCGCGATCAAATGCCGCTCTGGATTCGCCGAAGCCGTAAACCGAAACACCGAAGGCGCATTTAAGATGACCGACATCCCGTGAGGAACCAAAGGATAATCAGCCAAATATCCCGGAGCCCGGTAACTCCTCACGTTCCCCGAAACCGGATAAGACATCCCATGCGGTAAGTGAACACCCGCATTCCCAAACCCTACGCCCGCATACGACGCTGCCAGAATCATCTGTGCCCGAGCCTCATCATCCCCGGGATCGCGAAACGCCCGCACGATATACTCCGCGCACATTCGCAAAGCCTGCAATGACCAAACATCGCTAATCGGATTCGACCCCTGATAAGCGGGGCGAAGCAACGGTTTCTCCGGCAGTGGCCGCTCCGAGTACGGCATCGCAGTAAACGATTCCACCGCATGACACAAAATGTCGAGCCCGCTCGAAGCCGCCACCTGCGAAGGCATCGTGCGTGTATTCTCCGGATCCAGCAGCCCTAGCGTGGGCTTCAACCGTCGGCCGGCGATCCCCGTCTTTGCGTGCATCTTCGTCAAATCGAAAATGCTGACGCCCGTAGTCTCGCTCCCCGTTCCCGCCGTCGTTGGAATGGCGATCAAGGGTTTGAGTGGCCCCGGAATGGGCAGCCCCTTCCCAATCGGCGGATTCACATAATCAAGAAAATCTTCCGGCGGATAAGTTGTATAGAGGTTGACCGCCTTCGCAGTATCGATCGTTGATCCGCCGCCTACCGCCACAATCGCGTCAAAATCCAAGTTCGTAGAGAACCGGATCGCGTCCTGAAACGATTCGTCCGTCGGCTCCACGCGCACCCGATCGTAAACCGTGAATCGAATGCCCGCGGCATCCAGCGAATCTAACACCGTCTCGCAAGGCTTCAATTTGCGAATTACGGGATCAGTAACGACCAGCGCATTCTCCACGCCCATATCGCGCAGGTCCATCCCCACTTCGCGAGTCACACCCACGCCAAAGCGCACACTCGACACCGCCATCTCAAATGCAATCTCTTTATTCAAGCCGCCCCCGCCTTAGCCACTTGCGCCGCACTCTCCAACTTCTCGACTCCGCGACAAAGCTCTAACAACCTCCGAGCCTGCGTCTTAGGCAGAATCCCATCCGCCAAGTCCAAGAACTTCGCGTCAAGCTGCGCGTCGGACATCGGATTCTTGACACTGGAAACCACATGCTCCACGTATTTCTCCAACCGCCGGCCATCCTTCAGCGTGATCGCGATCCGGACTTGGTCCTGCTGAATCGCCGGGTCCACCGTGGCCGTCACCCGATTGCGCAGCCCCACAATCCTCGAATCCTTTACCAGCTTGTCGGTGAACTGCTTTTCTCCTGCGGCGCCCTCGACAATCGCCAGCGCCGCCGCATAGTACACGCTGAACTTCCCATCCAGCCCGGTCTGAGGAGTTTTCTTACCCGTCAACTCCAGGACTAGCGGATGAACTTTCAAATCGATTCGCTCAATTTGGTCCGCCGTCAAGTGATATTGGTTGCGAAGGGCAATACAGCCCTCAATGGTCGGATGAATCACGACGCCGCATGCGTACGGCTTATAAGTGTTTAACGAAATCTCATAAGTCGACCCGAGCTTCCCGGTAATCTCATCCCAGTTGTGCTCCGTGCTGAGCACGTTGACCCAGCCTGTCTTTGCTTCAAGCCCATGATCCGAGCTAGTAAAGTTCTTCGAAGCGAGCATAGCCGCCGTCAACCCGTTTTGCGCCGCGCGCCCCGGATGAAAACTCTTCGTCATGGACCCAAACATCTCTTTGAGCCCCACTGGTTGCACCGCCGCGATACCCAGTGCCCAGACCATCTGCTGCTCGTTCAGCCCTAGAGTCTTCCCCACCGCCGCAGCCGCTCCAAACGGTCCGACGGTCCCTGTGATGTGCCACCCCGCGTCATAGTGCGAAGGATAGACCGCATTCCCAATGCGGCACTCCACCTCAACGCCCAGAACGAGCGCATTCACAAAGTCTTTCCCGGAAATCGGCCGATACTCCGACAATGCCAGCAGCGCCGAAGCAACAGGGCTCGCTGGATGAATGACAGTCCGCAGATGCGTGTCATCGTAATCAAAAATATGCGAGCTCACACCATTGACCAGAGCGGCATTCATCACATCCATCCGCTCCTTGCGCCCAAGCAATGTAGCCTGGTTCGTCCCCGCAAACGGCGCCATCGCCGCAACGACAATATCGACAGCCGGGTCCTTGGCCCCGCCAACTGCGCACCCAACCCAGTTGAGGAACGTCCGTACTGCTTCCTTACGGACTGGAGCGGGCAAATCCTCCGTCCGAGCCCCTACCACCCAACGGGCAAGTGTCCGAGTCACATCTGTAGGCGCAGAATTTCCCGCTGCTCGCACCTGTGGCGCCGCCACTCCGGTGAGGGCCAACGAGCCAACAAACCGCCGCCGATCCACGTAGTCAATTGTACGTTGCAAACACCGAGGCAGCCGCGATCGCGCTCAAGACCTACATGCTCGCGTCTTCGCCTACATCTCCTGGGGAATGATCCGAGCCGCAACCAACGGCTCCGGCGGGCTAGACCATGTGTTGCTACCTATCACACTGACATCGCTCTTGATCCCACTCCTATTCCTTCTAAAACTCCGCGAATTTCGGACTTGAATGCGGCCTCAATCTGCGTAGCTACACTGTATGTACTAGAATCAAAGCACGGATGGCGGTGCGATTCGAATGGAATTTCACCAAGAACGAAAACAACGTCCTGAAACACAGCGTCTCGTTCGACGAAGCGAGAAAAGTGTTCAGCGATCCGTTTGTAATCGTTCGCGAAGACAGAGTTGTGGAAGGCGAAATGCGCCTCCATGCGATCGGTTACGTCGAGCGCGTCTTGCTTGTCGTCCATACCGTCAGAGAAGACGGCCTCGGCGAGATCATCCGAATCGTCTCGGCCCGCAAGGCGACCCGTGCCGAAAGGAAATTCTATGAAGAAGAAGCCTATTAAGAAACCCGGCCGGATCGTCACGAGAACGATTGAACAAATCGAAAATCGCAAGATCACGAAAGCCGAACGAGCACGTCTGAAGCGCCTCGCAGCACTACCCGAGAAAGAAATCGACTTCAGCGACATTCCCGAAATAACAGACTTCACGGGTTTCGTGAGAGTGCATCAACATCCCGAACATCACCTGCACCGCGTATTCTCCCGATTGCTCTCAATTCGAATTCCGGAACCTGATATTGCTCTGGCACAGAAACTGGCCGCCACCAAGGGTCTCCCCTATCAGACCTATATCAAGTCCGTCCTTCACGAAGCGCTCGAACGTGAACGCCTTGCCGCGGAGCGAAAGTAGACTCTAATGCGCACAAATATTACCCAGGCCACCGATCCCACCCTCTATAACGAAGACCTGGCCCCCATCCCCCCCTCCAAACGCACCTGGACCACCTACAACTACGCCTCCCTCTGGGTCGCCATGAGCGTCTGCATCCCCACCTACATGCTCGCCTCGAGCCTCATCGCCGGAGGCATGAGCTCGTGGCAAGCCGTTGGCACGATTCTCTTAGGCAACCTCATCGTGCTCATCCCGATGCTCCTCAACGCGCACGCCGGCACGAAATATGGCATCCCGTTCCCCGTCTTCGTCCGAGCCTCCTTCGGCGTTCGAGGCGCCAACCTTCCTGCCGTCCTCCGCGCGCTCGTCGCCTGCGGATGGTTCGGAATTCAAACCTGGATCGGCGGTCAAGCCATCCATTCGATGCTCGGCATCTTCTCGCCCTCGCTCGCCGCCCCGGCAGCGTCCATTTGGGTTTGCTTCTTCTCCTTCTGGCTGATCAACATGTTCGTCGTCTGGAGAGGCATTGAAACCATCAAATTCCTGCAAGGCGTCGGAGCCCCACTGATGCTCGGCGTCGGACTGCTCCTCCTCTGGTGGATCACCCGCAAAGCCGGCGGCCTCGGACCCGTACTCAGCACACCGAGCAAATTTGAAACCCTCTCCGACTTCATCCCCTTTTTCATTCCGTCCCTGACCGCGATGGTCGGCTTCTGGGCGACCGTCGCCCTCAACATCCCAGACTTCACGCGCTACGCCGTAAGCCAGCGCGCCCAAGCAGTTGGCCAGGCGATGGGCCTTCCGACTGCAATGACTATTTACTCGTTCATCGGCGTCGCAGTGACCTCCGCCTCCGTCCTGCTCTTCGGACAAGCCATCTGGGATCCCGTCCAGCTCATAGGCCAATTCAATCAGCCCGTGGTCGCCTTCATCGCCCTGATCGCGATCCTTATAGCGACCCTCAACACGAACGTTGCAGCGAACGTCGTCTCCCCGTCGAACGATTTTTCGAACCTCAACCCCAAGCGCATCTCCTTCCGCACGGGGGGGTTGATTACGGGAGTCATCGGAGTCCTCATGATGCCCTGGAAGCTTCTCGGCGACTACGGAGCCTACATCTACGGCTGGCTCGTCGGGTATTCCGGCCTCCTTGGCCCTATCGCTGGAGTCATGATCGCCGATTACTTCATTGTGCGGAAACGCGAACTCAGCCTCGAAGACCTCTATCGCCGAGGTGGCGTCTACGAATACTCCAACGGCATCAATTGGCGGGCAATCGCTAGCCTGCTTATCGGCATCGCAGTAGCGCTCATTGGTACAGTAGTCCCCGTCCTGCGTTTCTTATACGACTATGCGTGGTTCGTAGGCTTCGCCATCTCGGCGCTTGCATATGTAGCCTTCACCGACCCCGCAGCCACCCAACCGCAACTTACAAATGTCCAACGAAATCCAGTTCGATGAAGCGCTCGCAGAGCATCTTCCTCCTTACAGCGCCCATGAAGCGCTGGTAGAAGCCAACCGTTGCCTCTTCTGCTATGACGCTCCCTGCACTCACGCCTGCCCCACCCACATCGACATCCCTCGCTTCATCAAGAAAATTTCGACGAACAATTTGCTAGGCTCCGCAAGAACTATCCTCGAAGCGAACCTCCTAGGCGCCACCTGCGCCCGAGTGTGTCCCGTACAGGAACTCTGCGAAGGCGCCTGCGTCCTTGGCTCGGAGCACAAGCCAATTCGAATTGGCCGCCTCCAGCGCTACGCCACAGACTACGTTCTGACCAAGAACGTCGAAGTCTTTAAACCCGGCGCGCCAACTGGGAAGAAAGTAGCCGTGATCGGAGCTGGACCCGCCGGCTTAACCTGCGCGGGAGAACTCGCCAAAGCCGGCCACCAGGTAACAATCTTCGAAAAGCGCCCGCTAGGCGGTGGACTTTCCACCTACGGCATCATCGTCCTCCGCGAACCAGTCGAAATCGCCTTAGCCGAAGTCGAAATGGTGAAGCGTCTTGGAGTCAAACTCGAAACGGGCACAGAGTTCGGAGTGAACAAAAGTTTCGACGAAATCAAGGCGCAATTCGATGCTGTCTATCTCGCATTTGGCCTGGCTTCAACGCAGATGCTCGCAATCCCGGGCGAAGAACACATCCTCGACGGCCTCGCTTATATCGAACAAAGCAAGATGGACCCGCGAGGCCTGAAGATCGGCCGAAACGTAGTAGTCATCGGAGCCGGAAACACAGCAGTCGACTGCGCCACCATAGCCAAACGCCTCGGAGCTCAGCGAGTCACCATGGTCTATCGCCGTACCGACCAGGAAATGACTGCCTACCCGCACGAGTACGACTTCGTGAGAAAGGAAGGCGTCGAGTTCCGCTTCCTCACACAGCCCGTCGAGGTGCAAGTTGAGAACGGCTGCGTCAAAGCACTCAAGTGCGTCTGTATGGAGCTGGGCGACCCCGACCATTCAGGCCGCCCTTCGGCGCGTCCCACACCAGGCTCAGAATTCGTAATCGAAGCCGACCAGGTAGTAAAATCCATCGGCCAGAGCAAACCTCCGCTCGCTCCCATGCTCGGCTTGGCTATCGAAAAGGGCTACATCAAGGTCGACAGCAATTTCGAAACCAGCCACACCGGCATCTACGCCGGAGGCGACTGCATCCGCGCAAAGGGAGCCGCATCAACGGTAATGGCCGTAGAAGACGGCAAACTAGCCGCCCGTGCAATTGACAAAAAATTGAGAGGTCTCTAAATGGCCGACCTAAGCATTAACTTCGCCGGCATTAAATCCCCCAACCCCTTCTGGCTGGCATCCGCGCCGCCCTCTAACTCCGGCCACCAAGTCCATAAAGCCTTCGAAGCCGGCTGGGGCGGGGCCGTCTGGAAAACCATTGGCGCACCCGTACTCAACGTATCCAATCGCTACGGAGCATGGCACTACAACGGCCAAAAAATGCTCGCCATCAACATCGTCGAGCTCATCTCTGACCGTCCTCTCGAA
>Ga0126381_100001036_pt1 | contig 30108 bp, 37 predicted proteins | sample PanSoiMetPlot_28_FD_96465 | JGI IMG/M metagenome (GOLD analysis project Ga0126381, IMG submission 96465) | Tropical forest soil microbial communities from Panama - MetaG Plot_28 | ecosystem: Environmental > Terrestrial > Soil > Tropical forest > Bulk soil | place: Panama | collected 2016-02-17
GATCTTCATGTGATTCTCCAGTGATTGATGCTGCAACAGACTGACACGCTGTCAGTCCGTGGTGCAGCCGGTGGTGACGGCGTAGCCCTGCATGATGATGCGGGCCACCGCCGCGTCGCGGGCATCCTCGCTGACAAACAGGATGACGGTGTTGCGGTACAGCCTGAAGCATTTGAGCCAGTAGCGTTTGCGCATGTTCATTCTCCTGTGATTGGCTGGCGCACATTCTGACAGGCTGTCATTCAGTGCGCCATGTTTATTGCACTGTCAACCGGATACTGCACTAACATCATAACATAGTACAACGTATTCGTCAAGGGGCAAATCGCGGCGGATCATGCTGACGGCAGCGGATAATCCGGCAGACGATCCGGCACACCATGCGCGTGCGCGAGCGCGGCACTGCGCTCCTGCGTCTGCGCGTTCAAGGCATCGCCCCACAGGTCGAACGCATGCGCCGGGGCGGCTGCCTGCGGCACAACCGCCGCCAGCGCGTCGTAACGGGTGCGGAAGGCGTCGGCATGCCCGCGCACATGATCGACCATGAAGGCCGACCAGACCTCGGGCGTGCGGCGCAGCACGGCACCGGCGAGCCTTGCCGAGACGTGACGCGCGTAGGTCGCCACGACAACCGCCGGTGCGGCATGGGTAACCTTGCCAGAAAGCGCTGCAGCGGCTGCGGCACAGGCGGCAAAGGCATCCCCCTCACCCATGCCCGCGAACGGGTCAGGCATGGCGGCAAGCAGTTCTGCACGGGTGCGGGCGATCAGCGTGACGAGCGCCATGCGAATCTGGCGCTGCGCTTTCGCGGACAGGTTGTCCGTGTGCGCCGCCTCGTCGCGGTTGCTCACGCCAAGCTGGATACGATGCTGCAGCATGCTGGCCGCACGCCACGATTCGCCGGTTACCGGCACCGCGTCGCGCAGCATGGATCTGAGGCCCGGCCACTGCACACCCAGCGCACGCAGCGCGGATTCGAATTCTGCGAGCCGCAGGCCGGTGCCCGACTGCGCGGCACCACGCAGCACGCGGCCTGCACGATCCACACTGCAGCCCCACAGGTCGGCAAAATCCGCCGTGGTGAGATGCGGCCAGCGCTGGCGCAGCAAGTTAATCAACTCGGTTTGTAAATTGTCCATGACTATTGACTCCTGAAAGCGATTGAAAATCTCTGTCCCATGACAATGATACAGTGGCAAGCATAACCCGCGCGGGTTTGCGCTGTCTATATCCCACTGCCCCATGTCCCATGGAAAATATCCCTTAGCGCCGCACAGAAAAAATTCGTGGGACAAAATTGTTTTGCGCGCAAAACACGTTTTGAATTTTTCGTGTCCACACGCGCGCGTACGACAGCATGGGACATGGGCAAATACATTGTTAATAATATATAAAAGTATTGATTATTATAGATGTAAATAGAATTAATGCCGTCCCTCTGCAGTATTTTTGCGTATGCCGTAGCAGGTTTTTTTAACGCTACACTGTGTCTGCTGTCCCAAAACAGACGTGTTTTGCCCCAAAAATTTGCCGTGATTCCAAATTTTGTAACTGGTATCAACGCGCCAAACGGCGTTTTTTGCTCTCGTGCAGTGTGCAGTGTGCAGTGTGCAGTGTGCATCGATCAACGTAATGACAGTGCGTCATTCTGTTTACACCCAAATCTAAACCGTCCAAATGCAAAAAGCCGCTCCGAAGAGCGGCAAAGTTTGTCCCATGTTTTGCTTATGCGACACGCGAAAGTTGGCCTTTGCGCGTACTTTGGAACCATTCGACAAGCGCCGCGCGATTGCGCGTATCGTTGTTTGCCCACGCGAAAATCGCTGCGATGTCTGCATCGTACTTGCACAATGCCGCGTGAATGTCACCCGCGCGCGGCTTGTCCGCCAACAAAGGCGACTTGTCGCCGACAATCGCAGACGGGTTAACACTTGACGCGTTAGCAGTATCCTTCGCGATGGTTTCGTTCGTTGCAGGCGTGGTTGTGACAGTCGCGCCAGTCTTTTCCTGCTTTGCTGCAGTCGTGCGACCATCGACCGGGGCCGTGCCGTTTGCGACCTGTGCGGCTTTTTCATCGGCGCGTTTTTCCGCAATCGCCTTTGCCGCCTTGCTTTCCGAAACCGGCACGACATAACCGCCCGCGACGGCGCGACCGCGCACGGACCGTGACCAGTAAGTGTTGAACGCGTCAGACTGGCGCTTTGCCCATGCTTTGCCTTCATCCGAATCCGGCAATGCCTTGCTCGGGAAACGCAGCGCATAGTCCGCCATGTAAAGCGCCTTGTGTGCGTCGCGCATCTTGTTGTACGCGTCAACCGTTTTGCACGGTTTGAGCATGACAAGCGCACGCTTGTCCAGATCGGCGGCGATGGTTTCGCCCGCATAGGTCAGGCCGATGAATTCGCGGATTGCGTTGTACGCGTTATGCGCGTTTTTCGCCTTGCTCGTGACCGCGACATCGGACGTGGGCAACGTTGATTCAACCTTGATGCCAAGCGCCTTGAAATTCAGTTCAAACATTTTGATTCTCCAATCATTAGGGGGACGGCGCACGGCACCATGCCGCGCTACCGCTACAACCAACTACATACAACAGGCTCCATTGTGAACCTGCTAACGGCTAGATGCAAAACGACTTTCTACAACTCCCTACGGAATGACGCGCCGTCATTTTGTGCGGCGACCACCCCGGCCCCCACCCCGCCGGATGGTACCATCGAAGCACCCCGGGGTACCCCGCGCTCACCGCACAGTCTTGGGCCAACTACCCCTAAACGCGTTTAACATCCAGGCGTTAGCTGGCCCCGGTTTTTCATGCTTTACACTTAGCTGTTAACGACACGAACACGTGTGCCACCCGGACCACTTCGACCTGAACCCTGAGCATGTCGCGACCGCCGTTCGAGACGGTGAAGCGCACCGCATCCTCGGTGCACACGAACTGCTGTCCCGGCGGCACACCGAACGAGTACCCGGCCCATGAGTCAGTCTGGCATGACATGCTGTTGCCGTTCGTCTCAGGGCACATCGGCCACCTCCAGCCAGACGCGCTGGCACACACGGGGCAGGCTGCCGTCCGCGATCACCTCGAACTCCATGCTGGCCACCTTGTAGCGGGCCTGCCGCACGAACACCGCCGCCCCCACGTGCAGGGTGTGGCAACTGTGCACCGTCAGCAGCAGCGTGTCGCCCGACACGAGCCGGAACTCCACCAGATCGTCCATGCCGTAGCTCATGATTGCTCCTGACCACCGTGGTCGAGCGGCGTGGTCATGTCCACTCCCCGGTGCATCACCGGAACATCACTCTTGCGGCTCTCGTCAATCACCCGGTTCGCGAGGCTGCGCAGCACGTCCTCGCCCTGTGCCGCCACCGTGTAGCGCGCGCGGAACTCGGCCACTTCCGCAGGGGTCGGTGCCGGGGCCACCGTGTCCTGCCAGTGCGGCATGTCGCGTTCCACCTCGCCGCGCAGGTCCAGTGTCAGCACGGGACGGCCCACCAGCACGTTTTCCAGTGTGGTGATGAGGTGGTGTTCCATGCGGTCGGCAAGGCCCCGCATGGCGGGCGGGCACCAGTCCACCGCCACTTCCCACAACTCATACGTCGCGAGGTGCAGGGCCTCGTGGCAGGCGATGCGGTTCAGATGCTCGTCAGTGACCGACACGTTCCAGCTATCACTGATATCGAGCGTGAAGCGCTGCTCGTTCATCTTCACGTTCACGCAGGCGTTGTACGTCTCGACGTGGATGAAGCGGGTGGACTCCCAGTGCCACTGCGTAAGCTGCAGGGTGGTGAGCCACGAGGTGAAGTATTTGACGAACTGGTGGAACCCGGCGTCGGTCAGGGTGTAACGCGCCTTCAGGTGCTTGTCTTCATCGACTGGCATGGTTATGCTCCTTGGAGTTGCTGCTGTTAACGTAATGCAATATTGCAGTACGTCGCCTGCTCAGGGGAGGTTACATGGCGCGTGCACCGAAACCAATGGATTTTTCCAAGGCGCTTGCGCTGCTGAAGGTCGGCGCGACGGTAGCCCGTGAGGGCTGGAACGGGCGGGGCATGTTCCTGTACCTCGTTCCCGGCTCAACCTTCAGGGTTGAAAAGGGGCGGCCCATGGCGGCGCACTGGCCAGTCGGGCGCGCCGTCGCCTACCATGCCCACATCGACCTGTTCACCCCGACCGGCATGCCGGGGGGTTACAGCGTGCCGTGGCTCGCCAGTCAAACCGACCTGCTGGCGACTGACTGGATCAAGGTCGATGCCGCTGCGCTGATCCCGCCGCCCGAAAAGGTCAGGGTGCTGCGCGTCAAACCCGAGACAAGGAGCGCTACCGTGAAAGTCCCGAAGTCGAACACCCGTGCCACCCCGGCCAAACCCCCTGCGCCGAAAAGAAGCGCCGGTCAGACCCCGGCCCCCCGCTCGCGCGGATCGAGTCCCAGCGCCAGCGGCGCGGCGGCGAAGAAGGCCGCGCCGCGCACCAGCAAGGCGGCCACCCCCACCACCGTCACGCGCCGTGCGGCGCGCCCCGGCTCGCCGTCCGCACAGGCCACGCCCCCCGGTCTGCCCGGTGGCATCGGCGATCAGGGGCCTGCGGGTCCGGTGCCCCCGCCCGGCAAGCGCATCCCGCCGGGCGCTGCGGTGCCCCCGTCGCCCATTCCGCCTGCCGTTCCCCCTGCCGACATGGCCGGGCCGAACAGCGGCATGCCGCCGGGAGACTGACCATGCGCATCCGCATCGAATGGGAAGACGACCGTCCCGAGCCGTACTGCCTGTCGGTGAAGCACTTCGACCGCAGCGGCAGCGGCGCGCTGCGCGGCCAGCCCACCATCGTTGAACTGCGTCCCGGTGTGACGCACATCGCCGAAATCGGCGCGCACGACGACCTCGTGCTGGAGCCGCACCTGCACCCGCTGCCGCTGCAGTATCACGGGCAGGATTAACACCCTGTTTTGACATCCCCTTTCGTCCATGTCTACCCTCCCCCACAAGGAGGGTCAGACATGGACGAATGGCTCAAGCCCAGCGGCATGCCGGTGTTCGACCGGTACGACCCGCGCATGATTCAGGAACTCGTGCTGCTGGACGACGCCGAGGCCGTCACGCTTGCGCGCTGGGGCCTGCCGCCCGACGAGATGGAGCGCTCGGCGCTCTTGCGCGCGCAGTGCGACGAACTGGCCGGTGAACTCAAGCGCAGCGGGCAGACGGCGAAAATCAAGGCGCGTCTGGCCTGCGAGACGCTGATCGGCGAGGCGTTCCGGCGCGCCAAGGCGTCGGTAACACTAGGTGATGTGCTGGACGCGCTGCGGGTGCTGGGCAAGCTCGGCGATCTGGAGCCGCGCAACGACGCCGCCAAGGTCACCGGCACGATTGTCAGGGTGGACCTGAATTTCGCCGGGCTCGGGTTCGCTCCGGCGGCGGCTGCCATGCAGATGCGCGCCGCCCACCTGCCCGACGCCGAGGACGTGATCGAGGGGGCCATGCCGGTGGCGCTCGCTGACCTGCCCGTGGAGCCGCTGGAATGAACTGGCGCGTGCTGCTCTCGTGGGTCATCGTGATCGCCGCGTTCGTCTTCGCGGTGATGCTGCTGATGAACCTCGCGGCCTGCACCTACATCGAAACCTACGGCAACGGCAACACCGTCACCACCACGACCGATACCGGGGTGGTGGTGCCCATCGTGAAAGACCCGGCCCGGCTGCAGATCAACCGGCCCGGCGACCAGCACAACTACCACTATTACGGGAAGGACGAATGAGCCTCGCGTTCACCCCGCCGGGGCCGGTGGCCGCGCGCTTCATGGCGTCGCTCGCGCCGGTCGAGATCATTGCCGGGCCGCTGGGCAGCGGCAAATCCACCACGTGTCTCTTCAAGCTGCTGGCCGTGGCGCTGGCGCAGCCGGTGGTCAACGGCGTGCGGCGCGCGCGCATGTGCGTATTAAGGAACACGGCGGCGCAACTCAGGGACACCATCAAGCCGGTGATCGACTCGTGGTTCGTGGAAGCGCCCGAGCAGCCCCTCGGTAGCTGGGCGCTCACCGAGATGAAGTTCCGCCTGAAGATGCAGTTGCCGGACGAGACGATTCTCGACATGGAGTTCTGGTGCATGGCGGTGGACGAGCCCAAGGATGTGCGGCGGCTGCTGTCCATCGAGTTCACGGCGGCGTGGGTGGAGGAAGGCCGCGAAATCAACGCTGACGTGTTCGCGGGCCTGCAGGGGCGCGTGGGCCGCTACCCGGCAGTCGTCAACGGGGGCGTCGCGTTTCCCATCGTGATCGTCTCCACCAACTACCCGAACGTGGGCAGCTACTGGCACGGCGTGATGCTCGCGCCGCCTGCCGGGTGGGAGGTGTTCGAGCAACCGGCGGCCATCCTGGACGACCTGTCACTGAACCCGCTGCGGGAAAATCCGAACCTTCCCGACGATTACTATGACCGGCTGATATCCGGCAAGACCGAGGAATGGCTCAACGTCTTCCTCAAGTGCAAGTTCGGCACTGATATGGCAGGGCTGCCAGTCTACCGTTCCTCCTTCAACCGCCAGATGCACGTCGCCGCCGACAAATTCGAGCCGCTGCGCCACCAGTCGTACCCGCTGGTGGTGGGCATGGACAACGGTCTGACGGCGGCGGCGGCAATCCTTCAGCAGGATGTGCGCGGTCGTCTCCGGGTGCTGGGCGAAGCGTTCGTCCCCGAGGGCACCACGATGGGGGTCGAACGCTTCCTCGACACACTGCTGATACCGAAGCTGCGAAACGAGTATTACGGGTGTCGCATCATCTTCAGCCTCGACCCCGCCTGCTTCCAGCGTCAGCAGCGGGACGAAACCACCATCGCCGATGCGGTCAAGGCTCGCACCTATACGGTTGAGCGTGCCGTCACCAACTATACGGAGCAGCGCATCGGTGCAGTAGAGCAGGCGCTGGTCCGGCAGATCGACGGTAAGGGGTATTTCCAGATCAACCCGGACTGTACGCATCTCATCAACGCCTTCGAGTGGGGGTATCGCTATGCCCAGCACCGCGACGGCACACCGAACTCAGAAACCGACCCGGTGAAGAACATCTTCAGCCACATTTCCGATGGCTGCCAGTACGGTGTGCTGCACTGGCACGCGCCGATGCGCGAACTGCGTACCCAGCAGCGCAAGGTCAAGGCGTCGCCGTACCACTGGGGCAACCTTCAATAAGGAGTTAACACAATGGCCGGGAACGCAACCGCCCCCTTTGCCATCGCGCCGCCGGGGCAGAGCCAGCCAACCACACCCGCACCCGTGTTCCCGTCAGGTTCCGGCGGTGGGCCGGGCAGCGCGCCCACCGGCACGCAGAGCCTCGGTGCCACCAACCCGCAGGGCGCGGGGCTGGGCGGCAGCCAGATGCCGCGCGCGACGAGCGTGGGCGGCGTGCTCGCGATCAAGAACGCAGCGGCCACCACGCAGACCATCATCGCCGAACAGATTCGCGCGGCGGCTACGGTGAACGCCACCAGCGTAATGATGGGGCTGGTGGGGACGCTCAGGCAGTGGTGGTTCTGGAGCCGCACCGCCAAGCAGCAGACCATCAGCGAGTTCATGCTGCAGTGCATCCGCCAGCGCCGGGGCGAGTACGACCCCGCCAGCCTCGCGCAACTGCAGCGCGACGGCGGCTCGAACATCTACATGCGCCTGACCGACAGCAAGTGCCGCTCGGCGCTCGCGTGGCTGCAGGACATCCTGCTGTCCACTGACGAGGATGACAAGCCGTGGGCGATCAAGCCCACACCGATTCCCGACCTGCCGCCGGACCACCAGGAGGCGATCATCAACGCGGGCGCGCAGACCGTGCAGCAGATGCAGCAGAGCGGCATCACGCTGAACATGGCGCAGATCGAAGACCTGCTGCTGGAGATGAAGTCGGTCACGCTGAACAAGATGTACGACGAGGCCAAGAAGTCCACCGACCTGATGTCGAAAAAGATGCAGGACCAGTTGATCGAGGGCAACTGGATGAACGCGATGTCGGAGTTTCTGAACGACTTCGTGACGTTTCCCTCGGCCATCCTGAAGGGGCCGGTGATCCGCAACAAGCCGCGCCTCGCGTGGGTGCAGCGCGCCGGGCAGTGGGCCTGCGACGTGCAGATTCAACTGGTGATGGAGTGGGAGCGGGTCGATCCGTGGAACCTCTATCCGTCGCCCGCCGCCGTTACGCCGCAGGATGGCTACCTCATCGAGTACCACATGCTCGAACCGTTCGAGCTTGAAGAATTCATCGGCGTCGAGGGGTACAGTGACGCGGCGATCCGCGCCGTGCTGATGGAGTACGGGCCGACCGGCAAGAACGGCACGCAGGACTGGACCACGTGGGAACTGACGAAGAACCTCGCCGAGGGCAAAAGCACGACTGCCGTCTCGAACAACATCGAAGGCAAGATCGCGGCGCTGCAGTGCTGGGGCAAGGTCAGCGGTCAGGAACTGCTGGACTGGGGCATGGACGAGTCGCAGGTGCCCGACCCGACCAAGAACTACGAAATCGAGGCGTGGCTGATCGATCGCTGGGTCATCAAGGCCGTCATCAATCCCGACAAGCTCGGACGCCGCCCCTACTACATGTCGAGCTTCGTGAAGACGCCCGGCAGCTTTTGGGGGCAGGGGCTGTGTCAGGTGATCCGCGACATCCAGTCGATGTGCAACACGGTGGCGCGCGGTATCGCCGACAACGTGGCGCTCGCCAGCGGCCCGCAGGTGGCGATCAACGTCGAGCGCGTGCCGATGGGGCAGGACATCACGCGCCTCACGCCGTGGCAAATCTGGCAGACTACCAGCGACCCGATGAACAGCGCCCAGCCGCCGATCATCTTCTTCCAGCCGGACGACCGCACCGCGCAGTTGCTGAACTGCTACAGTGCGTTCGCGGCGATGGCCGACGACATCACCGGCATTCCGAAGTACCTGTCCGGTCAGGTCGCGCCGAACATCGGGCGCACCGCGAGCGGCCTGCAGACCATGATGCAGAACGCGGGCAAGACCCTGAAGCAGGCCCTGAAGCAGATCGACACTGATGTGATCGAGCCGAGCGTCACGCGTCTCTACTATTACAACATGCTCTACGGAACCGATCCTGATCTGAAGGGAGACGTTAACATCTATGCCCGTGGCTCTGCGCAACTGATCGCACAGGAAGCGGCAGCGCAGCGGCGCAACGAGTTCCTGCAACTCGTGCTGAACAGTCCGGTTGCGCAGCAGGTGGTGGGCCAGAAGGGGACAGCGGCACTGCTTCGTCAGGCGTCGAAGGGTCTGGATGTCGATCCGGACGACCTCGTGCCACCCGCCGCGATTGCCGACCTGCAGGCGCAGATTTCCCAGCGCATGGCGGCTGCGTCTGCCGCGCAGGCAGCGATGCAGGGTGGCGGCACGCCGCCGCCGGGCTCACCACCTGCGCCGATGGGTGGCATCCCCGGTGTGGGCACACCGATGCCACCGCAGGGCACGCAGGGCGTACCGGCACAACCCGGCGGCATGCGCGGCCTGCCCGGCATGCCCGCACCGCAGGCGGTCGCCCCGCCCCAGCGCGCGGCCATGCCGATTCCGCCCGCCCGCATGCTGCCTTCGGGCGGCCCGGTGGCTAATGCCTTCCCGGCACGGAGGGCGGCGTGAAGCGACGTATCGCCATCCGGTGGACATGCTCGAACTACTGCCACCACCAGCACCGCACCCGGTTCGGTGCGTGGCTGTGCGGGCGTGTCCAGTACCTGTGGCACCGGCTGCTTCGCCTTGACAGTTAACAATCACATGACTAACGTTCCGACAGATGCTGAACACTGACGCCAACACCCAACGCGGGCTGGCGCAACTCAGCCCGGCAGTGAAGGCCATGCTGACCGACGAGTTGATGACGGTCCTCGACCAGCTTATCGAGGCCCCTGACACGGTGCTGCTGTACCGTTTGCAGGGCCGCGCGAAGCTGCTGAAAGACGTGCTTCGGATGATCGAACACGCCGAGTCCCATCAACGCTAGGAGTCAAGACATGCCTCTCCCGAAATCGGTTGTCGCCCAGGCCGCCGAGGCGGACCGTATGGTCCGCGTCATCAACGGCACCGCGCAACCCGGTGACGAAACTGCCGGGGTGGACCCCGCCACCCTCCCACCCGCGCTGAACGATGTCGCGCCGCCCGGCCAGCCTGCCAAGCAGGCACGGCAGCGCGTACCCGCGCCACAGCCGCCCGCGCCGCCTCCGGCGACACCCCCTGCACACCATGCGCAGCCTCCTGCCACGCCTCCAGCCCAGCCCGGCGAGACGTGGGAGCAGCGTTACCACGTGCTGCAGGGCAAGTACAACGCCGAGGTGCCAGCCCTGCAGACCCAGTTGACCAACGCGATGGCCGCAATGGGCAACATGGGCCGCGAACTGGACAACCTGAAGACGCAGGTGGCACAGCGCCCGGCAGCCCCACCCCAGCAGCCCACGGCCCCGCCGCCGAGCTTCAGTCCCCAGGACGAGCAGACGTGGGGCGCGGACATGCTGGACATGGTGCGCCGGGGCGCGGCACAGGAAGCGCAGCGCCTGATGGAGCCGGTGGTGGCCGAGAACACGCGGCTGCGCGCCGAACTGGCGACGCTCAAGGGGACCACGGATCGTGTCGTGCAGACGCAGCAGCAGACCCGCGAGGAAGTGTTCTACCAGCGTCTGGCCGAACTGATCGGCTCCGACTGGCAGCAGCAGAACAACGACCCCGGTTTTCTGCAGTGGCTTGCCGTAATGGAGCCAATGCTGGGCAAGACCCGGCAGGAGCTTATCAAGCAGGCCGCCGAAGCGCTCGACGCGCAGCGCGTCGCAGTGTTCTTCAACAGTTACCGGGCGACGTTGCCACCCCCTGCGGCAACACCGCCTCAAACCGAACTCGGGCGGCAGGTCACGCCAACGGGCACACGCGCAGCGGCGCAGCCGGTCGCAACGGGTAGTGCAGGGACAATTGAAATCTGGTCGCCGGACGAGATTAACCAGTTCTACACGGACGTGTCGCGAGGCAGGTATCGCAACAACCCGCAGGAACAGGAGCGTCTGAACAAGGCAATCACGCAGGCCGTCGCTGAAGGACGCGTCAGATAGTCCAACGGTGGGCGGCGTTACTCAAGGAGAGTAGGCGATGCCCACCGTATTCCCGATCCTGCCGGGGTCACCGTTCGACGTGACCCCGGAATATTCCGGCAACTTCATTCCGGCCATCTGGTCGGGCAAGCTGCAGGAGAAGTTCTACGCAGCGTCCACGTTCGCTGATGTGGCCAACACCGACTGGGAAGGCGACATCAAGGGCATGGGCGACACTGTGTACATCAACACGATCCCGACTGTCGTCATCAACGACTATCAGGTTGGGATGACCCTGAACTATCAGGTGCCGACCTCCGACAAGCTCGCCCTGCAGATCAACCAGGGCAAGTATTTCGGCGTGCAGGTCAATGACGTGCTGTCGTATCAGGCCAAGCCGAACCTCATGGACATGTTCACCGCCGACGCGGGCGAACAACTCAAGGTGGCCATCGACCGCGACAACTGGGCGGCGACGTTCAATCAGGGCAGCGCCGCCAACATGGGTGCCAACGCAGGTGCCATCAGCGGTGCCTACGACCTCGGCACGGACGCAGCCCCGGTTCACCTCTCGGGCGCGAACATCCTGCAGGTGATTACCTCCCTGTCGTCTGCACTCGATGAGCAGAACGTCCCCGAGTCGGACCGGTGGCTCGTCCTCACGCCTTACGACCGCCAGATGCTGATGGCCTCGCCGCTTGCACAGGCGCAGTTCATGGGCGACCCGACCAGCATCATCCGCAACGGGCGTATCGGCACTATCGACCGTTTCACGGTCTACGTGTCGAACCTGACGCCGCAGGGCGCAGCAGGCATGAACTGGGACGGCACGGCCAACGCAGCGCTGCCGAAGCGGCATACAATCATCGGTGGCCACAAGTCGGCGCTCTCCTTCGCCAGCCAGATCAGCAAGGTGGAAAGCCTGCCGAACCCCACGGACTTCGGTCAACTGGTACGTGGCCTCAATGTCTACGGTCGCCTCGTGAGCAAGCCGGAAGCGCTCGCACTGGCCATCGTGAACTAAGGAGCGCGCCATGAGCATTGCATCGAAGATGTCTGCAATGGGGTTGTGGCCGGAAGCGTTTCAGGACGTGCAGTTCGTGCACGCGGCGGGCACCACCGAGGCGACCGCCAACCGCGCGGAACTCTCGGCCACGCTCGTGATCGCGGGCGGCACGGGTGGCGTCGTCATGGATGGCGGCGGCTCGCCCGGCGACGAAATGATGGTCGTGAACGCCACCGCCGGATCAGCGAACCTCTACCCGGCAGTCGGCGCACAGATCAACGGCGCTGGCGCGGGCACGGCGCTCGCCGTGACGAACGGCCACGCCACGACCCTGCTCTGCCTCGTGCCGGGCCACTGGTTCGTGGTGGCGGACGTAGCGCTCACCGGCACGATCCCGACGCAGCCATCGCCGTAAGGGGCGCGACGTGGGAGCCTACGTCACGTGCCAGATGGTCAATGAACGCGTCCTGTACCAGATGCAGGACGTGGGGATGCCCGCGAACCCGCAGAGCGGTACGCCCACGCCCGGCGGGATCGTGACGCAGTATGGAAACATCCGCTGGACCGTCGAGGAAATTCTTGACTGGATCACCGACGCCCAGCGGGCTATCACCCTGCTGCGCCCGAACTCGAACAACTTCGTCGGCGTCATCCCGCTCGCGCAGGGACCGCGCCAGAAGCTGCCCAACGGCGGCTGGTTCCTGCTGACCGTGAACAACAACATGGACTCGACCGGCACGAAGTACGGGCGCGCCATCACGCTGACCACGTTCGACATGCTCAACCGCGAGAATCCGAACTGGCGCAGCGACCCGCCCAGTTCCATCGCGTACAACTACACCTTCGACCTCACGGACCAGAAGGCGTTTTTCGTCTGGCCTCCTAACGATGGCACCGGCTACTGTGAGTGCAACTGGGTCAAGACGCCCGACCAGCACACTGACATGACGCAGATCATCGAGCTTGACGACATCTTCATGCCGATCATCGTTGACTACTGCTGCATGCGCGCGTCCATGAAGGACGCCGAGTATGGTCCGGGGCTGGAGTATTCGAAGTATTTTCAGGGCCTCTTTATGGCGCAACTCACCGGCAAGGATCAGGCAGAGAAAGAGCAGTCGCCTGACGCCGCGCTACCGACAAAGAGTAACCGCTGATGCAACCCGTCACGCCACTGACGCCCCAGCCGCTACCGCGCGCCTACACCTCGTTCGAGTCGATGTGCGACGAGGTGCGCATCTATGCGCCGAACGTGAGCGACCGGCAGGCGCTGCACGTGGTGCGTCTGTCGGCCATCGACTTCTGCAGGCAGACCGGGTTGTGGATCGACTACATGACGCCCATCGTCGGGCAGGCCATGCAGCCCGAGTACGACATCCCGACGCCCGCGAACTCGATCATCAGCTACCTGTCGGAGTGCTGGTATGGCAGCGTGCGTATCGACCCGCAGAGCATCGAGCAGTTGAAGAAGCGCTATGTGAATGACTGGACCGACATCTCGATCTACAACGGGCCGCCGGTCTGGTACACGCACACTGACCTGTGCCGTATTCGCCTCGTGCCATGCCCGCGTGACAACACCGCGACGCCGCTCGACGCGATCACCGGATTCATGTGCCTGCAGCCGACGCTCGACAGCCTCGGCATGCCCAGCGAAATCGCCGTGCGCTGGATCGAGGGCATCGGCTTCGGCGCACGCGCGCGGCTGTACCAGACACCGGACACACCGTTCTACAACCCGGCCATCGGTGCGCAGTACGAGCGCAAGGCGATGAACGAAATCGCCAAGGCGAAGATTCAGGCGAACATGGCGCGCGGGCGCGGGCCACTCACGATCAACAAGAAGCCGTGGCCGTGGGGAGCATGACATGACCTGCTGCAATGACAATGTGATCCAGCTAGTGCAGGGCGACACGCGGCCATCGCTGCAACTCGTGCTGTATGACGCACAGAACAACACCGCCTATGACCTGAGTGACATCGGCACGCAGGTGTTCTTCATCCTGAACAGGCAGGGCAGCACGAATGCCAAGGAAGCGATCCTGTGCCAGAAGCTGCCGGGCACCGTCGATGCCAATGGTCAGGTCACCTACCCGCCCGCATTCAGCGTGCCGGGCTCGGGTGGCCGCGTTGAGGTGCACTGGACCGATACCGCGCTCGATACCTCGGGGAGCTTTAACGGCAAGCTGCAGATTTACTGGAATGACGGCACGATCCAGACTACCTTCGACAGCATGACGATCCAGATCAGTCCGGCGTGGACCGGCCTGCCGATGGGTCCACAACTGCCGCCAGCGGTGGGAGCGATGGCATGAAGTGCGATACGCGTGCGCTCACCTACCAGTGGTGGAGCGAGCATCTGAAGGCACAGCAGACCGGTGGCAGCACCTGCATGCAGGCGCAGCCGCAGGAACTGTTCACCTTCGACACGTACCCGCAGAGCCGGTCGCTGAACCGCATGCTCAACGATGACCAGCCGGTGGTGGATAACTTCTGGTGGCACTTCACGCTGGGCCTGAAGGATTTTCCCGACACCGTGGTGATGGCGGACGACTGGGAGCGTGTGGTGCACTACGAGCGCACGTTCGTCAGTTCGGTAGTGCCGGTCGATGCCTTCCAGATCGACGTGAAGTGGATCAGGCGTTTTTATGACGACCCGGTAGTTATAACTGACGCGGTGAAATTTTACATAAGACCCGCAGTCAAGCAGGACATCGTGGTGATGGACGATGCCCTCACATGGAAGCTGCACAAGGTGTTCGCCGACACCGTGATGATTAGCGACTCGTTTACCAACGGCCACAATCAGGCCGAGTCGGACAGCGCGACGGTCACCGATCACGGTGCGATTCTCAGCCAGAGCTATTTCGATCATACCGGCAGTCCTAACGGTTACTTTGCCGCCGACTACTTCGGCTACGGCTATACGTGGTAGGAGCGCTCATGTTCAACGATTTCGTCAAGATGCGCGGCAAGGTGAAGATCGCGCTGTATCGAGCCGATGGCACGCGTGAATACCGCTGCTGGAACAACCTCGTGATGACCGTGGGCAAGTCCTTCATCGCGAGCCGCATGGTGGGCGCGACGCCCTCCGTCATGACCGGCATGGCCGTGGGCACGGACAGCACGGCTCCGGCGGTCGGGCAGACCACGCTCGTCGCCGAAGTGGCGGGCAGCCGTGTGAACTTCGACAGCGCAGGCGCTGCCGGTCAGGTGGTGACCTACACGGCCACCTTTGGTCCCGGCATCGGCACGGGTGCGCTGCAGGAGGCGGGCATCTTCAACGACCCGGCGGCGGGCATCATGCTCGCGCGGGTGACCTACCCGGTGGTCAACAAGGGGGCCAACGACACCATGTCGGTGACGTGGACCGTGACGGTGACCTGACATGTCCACACCATCCGAAATGGCCGGGCTGGTACCTGCGCCGAACGTGCCGCTGAACCCGGCGCAGACGCAGCTAACGCTGCGGCTCGTCAAGGGTACGCCGCTCACGAATCAGGAAGGCGACAACAACTGGACCAACCTGAACGCGGGCAAGCTCGACGTGGCCAACAACCTCGGCGATGTCACCAACGTGCCGCAGGCGCAGATCAACCTCGGCGTGCCCGATGTCGCCATCGTGTACGCGATTGCCTTGGGGTAAGCCATGCCCTCAGTCCTGACCTCGACTCCCGCCGCTGCCGTGGGGCAGAGCAAGGTGGTCGTGTACACCGCGCCGACGAGTCCGGCCACGACTGCGACGATCATTGGCTGCACCTGCTCGAATACCGGTGCAGCAGTCCAGCATGGCAGCGTGTTCATGCGGCGCGCCGCTGTTGATTATTCAATCATCACCAACGGCGTCATACCGGTGGGCAACACGCTCGCCGTAGTCGGCGAGGAAGGCAAGACCGTGCTGCAGCCGGGCGACTCCATCGTGGCAGTCGTGGACGTGGGCACGATGGATGTGATTGTGTCGCATCTGGAGCAAACGTAATGGCCTACATCGGTCCGCGCCCCTTCCCGTTCTTCGTGCCGCCGGGTGCGTTGCTGCCGGGCTCGGTGAACTGGTCTGCGTTCGATGCGCCGACCGTCGCCGCGATGACGGCAAACCGTAACCGGATCATCAACGCAGAGTGTCGTATTGCGCAGCGCGGTGGCAGCGTAGTCGTTGGCGCGAACGGTAACTTCTTTGGCGGTCCTGACCGGTTTCAGGCTACCATCGGTGCGAGTGCGGGCGGCCAGTACACGCAGTACGCCGGGAACACCATGACTTATGGTGGCTTTCAGCGCTACACCGTTCAGCAAACGGTCAATACACCGATTGCCAGCATGGCGGCTGGTGCCTACTGGTCCGGCATCCAGCAGACCATTGAAGGTTATAACGTCTACGACTTTATTGGCCAGCCATGCACCCTATCGTTCCTGTTCCAGTCGAACGTGACGGGTAATTTCAGTGTGTCGATGTCGGATGCGCCAGCGGCAAACTCCATTGTCAGCACCTTTAACTATCCCGTGGCGGGCGTGGTACAGCGCGTGGTGCTGAACTGGCCGCCCGTTGCTGCAAATATTCCGAACACCAGTGCAGCGGGCCTGATCCTGCGCATCGCGCCGTTGAATCAAGCGCAGTACCAGACCAGCACCTTGAACGCGTGGCAGGTGGGTAACTTCCTGACCGCTGCGAATGCAGTGAACTGGGGTGCGGCGGCGAACAACTACATCGCCGTGGCTGATCTGCAACTGGAACTCGGTTCGATTGCCACGTCGTTTGAACGTCGCTCGATCCAGCTTGAACTGTTGACGTGCCAGCGCTATTACAACGCAATGGGTCAACTGTTTGGTGCCGGGTATGTGCAGAACAGCTTGACCAGCGCGGTTTATATCATACCGATTTCGCCGGTCATGCGCGCTGCGCCGAGCGTTACATTCTCTGGCACGTTCACGTTTGGCGCAGCGACGGCAGGTGGGCAAAACCTGCCATCTACTTCGATGGTTAACGCGTCGGTGACACCGGCTATGTTGTACGTGCAGGCAACCGGACTGTCCGGTGTTGCTAGCGGGCAGGGTACGATTCTCTCGGGCCTCGGTGGTTCGGTGATCGCTTTGAGCGCGGAGCTTTGACATGGCCTACATCGCCGGTAACCCGCTCCTGTCGGTCGCGCGCCAGTTGACAGAAGGGGCTGCGCAGCAAGGGCAGAATACCATCCCGATTCCGGGTGGCATGGTGCCCACCATGAACGATGTGTTCGTGGGTGGTGCGTGCCTGTCGCAGGGCGACTACGACGACAGCGACGGTGCGCAGATCAAGCTCACGAAGGCGATGAATGCAGGCACGCAGTTTCGCGTGGTGAGCTATGCGCCTGGGCAGACCGTACAGCCAGTCGGCGGGCAGCTTGCAGGCTTTCGCAACCGGCTCGTGAACGGCGATATGCGCGTGGCGCAGTACCAGTCGAGTGTGACGAACAACGCAGCGGGTAAGGTTTATGGACCTTACGACCGCTGGGCAACGAACACCAGCACAACGGGTGCAGTGACTGCACAGTTTTTGGCGATGCCGTGGGGGCCGTTCACGCGCGCCGGTCTGCAGGTAAAGGTTGTGACTGTGCCAACCTTTACTGGCAACCTGTTCTGGCAGCCGGTTATGCAGTTGCTGGAAGGTTTCGATACCTACGATCTGGTGGGTGCGCCGCTGACGCTATCGTTTTTGTTCCAGTCAAATGTCGCCGGATTGTATTCGGCTACGCTACAAGATTCGGGCACGCAGTCGTGCACGATGACGTTCAACTACCCCGTGGCAGGCGTCACGCAATGGGTAAGCATTACGTTTCCGACGCTGCCTACGAGCCTGACCATTCCGAACTACGGTGCGATGGGTATTACGCTGCGTATTGGCCAGATCGGTGTGGGTAGCGCTGTTTCACCCACAGTCGGGCAGTGGATTTCAGGCACGACCATTATTGCAGCGAACAGTGTGAACTGGGCGACGGCGGTCAATAACTATATCGCTGTTGCAGAGGTACAGCTTGAAGCTGGCGCACTGGCGACAGCGTTTGAACGTCGTCCGATCCAGTACGAGATGTCGCGTTGTCAGCGCTACTATTGCAAGTCCTATGCGTATGGAAACTACGCAGGTACAAACACCGGGCTTGCTAACGGCATCATTGAGGCGACCGGTAACCCGGCCAACGCGACGATTGCCTCGATTCGCTTCCCGGTGCAGATGCGCACGCTGCCTACGGTAACAGTGTATGACGGTGCCGGTGTGGCAGGACAGGTTTCAGTGGACGGCGTGGTAGCAGGCACATCGGCAGGTGTTTCGATAGATAACCAGTCCGAGAATGGTTTCAAGGTTTTTGCTGCGAGCCATTTCCGGGTGAGCGCGCATTACACCGCACAGGCAGAGCTATGACACAGGCACAGAACCTCGCTGACCTGTCGCAGCTTTTCACGAAGTGGCCGCTGCCGTTTCGGAACAAGCTTATCAACGGCAAGTTTCCGATCTGGCAGCGCGGTGGTGGTCCATTCAATGTGCTGACCGGCACCGTGACTTACACAGTGGACCGCTGGTACACGTGGACTAATGGCGCGACGATTACGGTAGACCTGAATCCGCCGTCGCCGCACCCCGGCTTCGCGCAGAGCTACCACGCGAAGGGTGCGGCAGGCACTACGCGTATTAATGTCGGTCAACGCATTGAGTCAGCGAATGCGTACGACTTGGCCGGGCCGGATGGTCAGGGTCAACTATGCACAGCAAGTGGCTGGATATGGTCGTCACAGGCGATCACACCGCAGTTCCTGATCTATATCCCAGGTGCGAGTGATAACTTCGCAACTACCACAGTCGTCACGAATGTCGTGTTACCGCCGCTCGTGGCGAATACATGGACATACTTCAGCACTACGTTCATGTCGAGCAGCCAGTATCACCTTGGCTGCCAGTACGAAATTGATTTTCCTGTGACGGGCGCAGGGGATATTGCCGTAACGGGTTGCCAGCTTGAATCTGGTTCGGTCGCTACGCAGTTCGAGCATCGCCCGTGGAATCTTGAAATGTACATGTGCCAGCGCTATTACCAGCAGGTTAATAGCGGTAATCCACGGTGCTGGGGTGGTATAACCGGCGCGAATACGGCGGACTTCATTCACTACCCGCCAGTCGGCTTCCACCACGCACCGACCGTAGGGCTGTACCAGAGTGGCGCAGGCACGCTGATGGAGTCAATGCCGTTTGTACAGGCCATTACAGCAACGTTTACGCTTAGTAGCGTGCACGTACCTGCGGTTGGGCCGCTCGACTTTCAGTTACAGGTTGCCAGTCCGTCGCCTGCCATTACCCTTGCATGGCCAGCCACATGGCTGGGTGGCCTGACCTTGAACGCGGAGCTTTAGCATGGCCAACTATTTCGTTGTACCGCTGCAGCCGACCGATCCGCCGGACACGAAGAACATGATCGTGGACAAGGATCGGATGTGCTGGATTCCGCCCGATCCGCTGAACACGGACTATGCGGCGTACCTTACGTGGGTGGAGGAAGGCAACACTGCACCGCCCTGGACACCCGGAGGCTGACATGGCCAAGAAGAACTGGATCGCCGACGCTATCCAGAAACCCGGCTCGTTACGTAGGTCTTTGGGCGTATCCGGCGACCGCCCGATTCCTGCCGCCAAACTGAACGCCGCCGCGAAGAAGCCCGGCGTGACCGGCCAGCGTGCCCGGCTGGCCAAAACCCTGAAGGGCATGAAGTAAGGAGCCTGCGATGACCGGGCACGTCAAGACCGCCGACAACGCGTTCGGCAACATCGCCGCCAGCATCGGCACGACCGACACCACGATTGCACTGCAGTCGGGGCAGGGCGCGCGTTTCCCGGCTGCAGGGGCAGGCGCGAACGGCGACTGGTTTTACCTGACGCTGATCGACCCGAACAGCGGCACGCTCGAAATCGTCACGGTTACCAACCGCTCGACCGACATCCTGACGGTGACACGCGGCACCGCCAGCACCGCGCCGCACGCGTTCCCGGCAGGCAGCGGCTGCGAGGCGCGGCTGATCCAGAATATCTTCAACACCGATTTCATCAACGCGTTCATGGCGCGTGACGGTCAGTATGCAGCCACCGCGAACCTGAACATGGGTGGCTTCAGCATCACCAACCTGCTGCAGATCACTGACCCGACCAGCCCGGTGCTGGTTGGCACCCTGCGCAACATCATCGTCGGAGGCACCATCATCATGTGGCACGGCAACTGGACCACCAGCGGCGCGGCGCTGACCGCGCAGGGGTGGCTCTACTGCGACGGCACCAACGGCACGCCGGACCTGCGCAACGTGTTTCCGTGCGGTGTACCCACTGGTACGGCCCAGTCCGGCGCGGGTGGCGGCACGCACAGCCAGACGATCAGCGTCGGCAACATGCCGAGCCACGCCCACGGCGTGAATGACGGCGGCCACAACCACGGGTTTAACGACCCCGGCCACGCTCACGCCGTGAACGACCCCGGCCACCAGCACAGCATGCCGAAGAACGCTTCGGCGCAAGCGGGTAGCGACAACGGTGGGATGCCTATCGGCACCGACCAGCCGTACTACTCGACGGGCCGCAACCCGCTGCCGACCAACGGCGCAGGCACAGGGATCAGCATCGCGGGCTCCGGCACCGGCTGCTGGCTGTCGGCGAGCGGCGCGAACATCAGCATTCAGGCGAATGGCGGTGGCGCGCCGTTCGATAACCGCCCACAATACGTTGGGTTGCATTTCCTGATGATGAAGCCCGGCGGACCCCCCGCCCTTGAGTAAGGAGAAAGTCATGGCAGGCGAACGTATCAAGCCACGTGCCGACATGGATTCGCTGGGCGGCACGTCCGGCACCGAGTACCGCCAGTGCAGCGCGCCGCGCTCGCAACTGAAGGACGACCACACCCCGTGGGGGCAGGCCGTCGAATCGCAGGACCGCTCACAGGCCACGCGCGTCTATCCGAAGCCGGAAGGCAGCGGGGCCGATGCTGTCGAGGCCGGGGCCAAGGGCGTGTATCCACGCACTTTCCCCAAGGGTGGCTGGTACGATCCGGCATCCCCTGCCGAGAACCAGCTTAACAAGGAAGAAAAAATCCTGAGCGGTGAATGATATGGCAACTACGTCAGGAGGCAGCCGTGGCAAACCAAAAGTCCAGCCCAAAAGGCAGGCCATCAGTGTTGGAAGTGAGCATCAAGCGCCGCCCGATGACGATGGCCGAATTCGAGAAGACGAAGCAGGACCGGGATCAGGACCGGCGTTCGGGCCTGAAGGAGGGGAGCCCGGCGGAGCAGCGGCAGGACCGGGCAGCCCTGAACCGGATCAACCGCTCTCGCGGGCGCAACAGGTGATTGCAGCGTACCCCGGCAGCCTCGTCGGCGGACGGCACATCATCCGCCTGGACGGCGTGCACACCGTCATCGCCGAACTGAAGAAGGGCGAGTGGGTGCTGACCTTCAAGGGCGAGCAACTGGCGAAGGAAATGTTCGGGAGATGAAATGCCCGCCGTCAAGCTGGAAAACTTTCAGGGGATCATCCCGAAGGCCCCACCGACCCTCCTGACCCCCCAGCAGGCGCAGCGCGCCGACAACATCCGGCTGTACGGCGGGGAACTCCTGCCGTGGCGGAAACCTTCGTTTGTTTACAAACCTGCCAACGTCAATCCCGTGGTGTCGATCTACCACGTGATTAACACGTCCAACGGGCAGGACCGGTGGCTCACGTTCGAGGCGGATACGGACGTGCAGCTTGGGCCGGTGCCGAACCCGCAGGAACAGCGCCTGTACATGACGCAGGCCGGGCACGCGCCCATGAAGACCGACTGGGCGATGCTCTCGACCGGCAGCGGGCCTTACCCTGCCTCGACTGTACCGATGGGGGTGCCGAACCCGGCTACCGCCCCGACGCTCGCGGCGAACGGCACGGGTAGCGGCACCGCGATCACGCGTGCCTACGTGTACACGTGGATCAACATGTTCGGCACCATCGCCGAGGAAACCGGGCCGTCCAACGCCGCGACGGTGAACTGGCAGAGCGGGCAGACCGTGACCGTCTCGGGCTTTCAGGCTCCCCCCGGCGCGCCGCAGAACATCCAGTACATCCGCATCTACCGCACGGTGACGGGCACCGACCCGACGCAGGTGAACTACTACGAGGTCGCGCAGATTCCCGTGGGCACCGCGAGCTTCGTGGACAACATCAGCGACGCGGCGATTGTCGGCAGCCCGCTCTCGACGGTCGGTTGGGGGCCGCCGCCCACCGACCTGCAGGGGCTCGTGAGCCTGCCCAACGGCATGCTGGCAGGCTGGTCCGCCAGCAATCAGGTGTGGTTCTGCGAGCCGTACAACCCGCACTCGTGGCCTGCGAACTACATGCAGCCGCTGTCGTTCGACATCGTGGGGCTGGCGGTCTACGAGCAGAACCTCGTCGTCATGACGAACACCTGCCCGTACATCCTGACCGGCATCCACCCGGCGCAGATGACGGTGACCCGCATCAACCTGTGGGAGCCATGTGCCTCGAAACGCTCGATTGCCGGTGACCTGTCGGGCGTCCTGTACGCATCGCCCAACGGCATTGTCGGCATCAGTTCGATGGTGCAGGGCGTGATTACCACGGGGCTGATGCGCCGCGACGAATGGCAGAAGTGGTTCGATGCTGTGCACATGATCGGCGCGATCTACAACGCACAGTATTTCGGCTTCTTCCCCGACACCAACGGCGACAGCTTCAGCGGCGGCTGGGCCATCGTGCTGGACAAGGCTGACAACCCGTACATGCAGGCGTCGGTGAACATGGACGTGGCGAGCTTCGCGCACGCGCCGCCCTGTGGCCGCATGGACCAGTACGCCACCGCCGTGGTGGTGGACCGCGTGAACGCGGCGATGTACTACGTCGATCACCTCGACAACACCATCTACCAGATCGACGGCGACCCGCTCGACTACCAGATCGGCGACTGGTACAGCAAGCGCTTCGTGCTGGCGCGGCCCGTGAACATGGCTTCGATCCAGACCGATGCGGACTACGAAGCAGACGACACGCCGCTGTATCAACTCGTTGCACGCTACGAGACGCAGAACCAGCAGTGGCTGGCAGCGCATACGAGCGGCCCGTTCGGCGGGACACTGAACAGCACGCAACTGAATGGTGGCGGCAACCTCACCGGTCTTGGCAGCACGATGGGTACGCTCAATGGCAGCTACCAGATTTGGGACGTGCCGAGCATCTTCGACTTCCGCAGTGTGAACGTGAAGGTGTACGCCGACGATCAACTGGTCTTCACGTATAACCCCATCAGTCTGGACCCGGTGCGCATGCCTGCGAACTACAAGTGCCGCACGTGGGAAATCGAGATATCGGCGAACTTTCGCGTGCGCACCTGTGCGCTCGCCACGTCGATGTTTGAACTTGGCAAGACAGGACAAGGGTAATGAGCGCAGCGGAAAAGAAGATGTCGATTCCATCAGCGAATCAGGGCACCCTCCAGAACACGCAGGAAGCCCAGCGCTTTCTGGAGGCGGTCAAGCAGAATGTTGACGTGATAACGGGACGGGCACATGGCACGACCGAGATTGATACGATCCCACAGGGCGCTACCCTCGTTACCGTTATCGCCCGAATCAACCAGATCATCACGCGGATTAACTCATCGGGGACGTGACATGTATGTAACGGGCGAGCAGAAGATGGAGTATTACCAGTTTGCGTCGAAGCTGCTGGAGTGCAGGCTGCGCCCCACCTATGACTCACGCATCCTCACCACCATTGACGAATTCGGCGAGCCGCTGGGCTGCATCGTGTACCGCTACATCACCGACAAGAACCTTGAGATGATGGTGGCGCTGCCGTATGGTGCGGGCGGCGTGTCGCGCGAGTTCGTGCACCGGATGTTTCACTTCCCCTTCGTGCAGCTGCGCCTGCCTCATATCTCGACCGTTGCGGACGAAGCCAACGAGGCGAGCGTGAAGCTGACACTGCACGTAGGTTTCACCATCGAAGGACGCATGCGCCGTATCTACAACGGGCGGGACGGCATCATCTTCGGGATGTGCCGCGACGAGTGCCGCTGGATCGGCCCACGCTTCAGGAGCGAACATGGGCAAGAAATCCACACCGTCGCCTGACGCGGGTATCGGCACCGCTGCACAGCAGATGGCGAACATCTCGCAGGACGAATGGAATTGGTTTCAGAACCAGTACCTGCCGAGCCAGAACGCGCAGCAGCAGGTCGTGCAGGGCACGGCCAACACCATGCTGTCGAACTATCTGAACAACTACATTCCCAACATGGAGCAGCAGTACACGACCACTCAGCAGCAGGCGGGTCAGGTCGAGGACCAGCAGCTTGCGCAGATGACCGCGCAGGCGCAGCAGGCCCAGCAGCTTTACGGCGCGTTCGATACGAGCTACCTGCCGCTGTATGGCCAGATCGCAAGCGAAGCGGCGGCCAAGGGCGGGCAGGCCGATCAGGACTATCAGGCGATGCTCGCACGCGGCGACGTGGCACAGCAGTACGCCAACGCGGCTACCCAGCAGCAGCAGTACCTCGCGCAGTACGGCATGAGCCCCACGAGCGGCATCGCCGTGGCGGGCCAGCGTCAGACCGCGATCAGCCAGGCGGCACAGGAGGCCGCCGCGCAGACCGCCGCGCGTCAGGCCGCCGTGAACCTCGGCTGGACGTGGCAGACCACCGCCGCGCAACTCGGGCAGGGGCTGCTGTCGGCGGGTTCGACAGCCTACGGCAACGCTGCGACCGCCGGTCAGAACGCCGTGAACACCGCGATCAACACCATGAACGCAGGCTCGAACGTGACTGCCGGGTATGCCGGTGCGCTGAACACCGCCGCCGCGCCGATCCAGTCGGAAGCGGCCATCGCCAACCCGCTGTCGCAGGGCACGCAGGCCGCCACGGGTGCAGCGTCCGGCAGCGCCACGGCCCTGAACCAGCAGTACCAGACCCAAGGCCAGATCGCGGGTGCACAGCAGCAGGGCTTCGGCTCGATGGTGGGCGGCCTGCTGGGCGCGGCGGGCACCATCGGCGGCGCGATGCTCGGCGGCCCGGCGGGCGCGGCAGTGGGTGGTTCGCTCGGCAGTGCTGCGGGCAAGGCCATCGCGTAAGGAGACGATCATGGCATACGGCAGTTTTGGCGAGGGCTTCGCCTCCGGCATGCAGGCAGGCAGCGAGGTCGGCCAGCGCGCGATGAACGCGTACTACGGTGCGTATGAGCGCAATGCCAACGCTGCCGTCGCTGACCAGTTGAGGAACCCCGGCACGTCCACCAATACCTTCACGCCCGACCAGCTTCAGCAGCAGTACGGCGTGGATGCGGATACGGCCAACCAGATTTTTCAGGTCGCGCAGAACGATCCGAACAAGGCGCTGCAGATGGTCAACGCCTTGCAGTCTGCAAAAACCAGCGGAGTGCAGCAGGGCACTGCCATTGCAACGGGCGACACCGCTGGGGTGACCACGGCCCCTGTGCCGATGACCTCGCCCGCCTCGCAGGCCATCCCCGGCGCTGTAGCCCCCACAGCGGGCTCGCCGGTCATGGCTGATACATCCGGTGTCGGCGGCGTCACGGGCGGCACCACGGGCGCGGGAGGCCCTGCAGCGCCGCCTGTTGCCATCCCCACGACCGGCGGTGCGGGCGCAACGGTTGCGAATGCGCCGATACCCGCACCCGGCATGACCGCCGGTCCCCTCACGCAGGCCATCGGTGAAGGTGCACCGACGCCCCCGAGCGTTGCCGCTCCAGCGGCAGCACCTCCTTCGGCCATCCCTGCCGGTGCCCCGCAGGCAGCGGGTGGTGTGCCTGCAGCCGGTGCGCCTGCGTCCGGCTTCAACATTGGCATGGTCCCCGAGGCGTATCGCGACGCGTTCGCGCAGGCCATGAAGGATCACCCCAACGTGCCGCCCGGCGTGGTGGCGTCGATGATCCAGCAGGAATCAAGCTGGAATCCGAACGCCGTGAACAAAACAACCGGCGCGACCGGCATCGGGCAGTACATGCCGGACACCGCACAGCGCCTCGGGCTCGATCCGCATGACGCTGCCGCCAGCATCGAGCAGACCTTCGCCGACTTCGACCGGCGGCTGCAGGGCGGCAGCAGCGTAACCGACGCCATCAAGGGGCACTACGGCGGCGACGACCGCAGCCAGTGGGGGCCGAATACTGCCGCCTATGTCGGGCAGGTCGCCCAGCACTACGGCCAGTACGGTGTGGATTCGAGCAACCTCGCAGCGCGCCCCGCCACGCCGACCACGGCGGCTGCGCCCGCTGGCGGCACCACGCCGCAGGGTCCGCAGCGCGACGTGCTGAACGCCGATAACCGCATCGCCGAGCGCCCGTTCTACGGCACGGGCTCGACCCTGAAGCTGAACAGCGACGGCTCGATTTCGATCCAGCATCCGAACTCGACGGCGGACGGCTGGCGCAATGCCGCGCAGAACTTCCTGCGCTTCGGCCACATGGCGGAAGCCGGTCAGGCGATGGACCGCTACTACGAGGCGCGCGCCGACGAGGTGCAGCAGCACGTGCGCGACGTGATGACCTCGAACCTGACCGATGACCAGAAGGTGGGCGCGCTGCACAACACTACGGGCCTGCAGATTTACAAGGTGGGCGACGGCCAGTATGTGTCACCGGAACTGACCGGCGCGCCGGACGCGAACGGCCAGTACCGGCGGCTGTCGATGAACGACCTGGGCAACTACGCGACGGCGCTGGCCACCAAGGGCGGCCTGATGGCGTATGACCAGCACCAGCAGCAGATGGCCACGCAGCGCGCGCAGGCTTACGAGGCGACGCGCCGGGGCGATTACTACGGCGCGATCATCCCGAGCCGCGAGGACATGGCCGCCGCGCGTCTGGCCGCACGCGGCGGTGCAGGCACCAAGCCGCCCGAAGGCAACATGGGCGAGTGGAACAAGACCGACAATACGGTGCCGGTGCGCATGCCCACCGAGGACGGCAACGACTTCGTGACCCGCACCATGACCACCAACCCGCTGGGCGATGGACTGGCCAGCCAGCAGGCGGTCAGGCAGCTTGCGGACGACAAGGCCGAACTCGTGAAGAACCCCGACCCGCGCGTGAACGGCGCGGGCCAGTTCAAGATCGTGCCGGTGATCCGTGGCCTGCAGTACGATCCGCGCTCGAACCAGACGCAGGTGCCGCGCACCGCGCAGGGCAAGTACGATACAGGCGCGGGCGAACTCGGCTACCAGTTGCAGGTCCAGCAGCCGGACGGCACCTACCAGACGGTCGCCATCGACCCGCGTGCGGACAACAACACCATCTACCGGGGAGCCGGAGCCGGGCGCTACCCGACACTGAAGGCTGCGCAAACTGCAATGGATCGAGTCCAGAAAGTCACCACGCCGATACCCGGCCTTGCCCCGTCATCGGTAGGCTCCGTGCTGGGCGCGATCCCCGCGCCCGAACAGCAGCTTTACTGACGGGAGCCAGCCATGTCTGATGTCGTTGGCAACCCCTTCATGATGGACCCTTCGGCCTACGTACCATCGCCGGGCGCTGCGCCGCAGGGCGCGGTCACTGGACCGCCGCCGGGCATGGCCGTTGCGCCGTGGCAGGCCCCACGTCCCATCCCGGTTCCTGCGGGCGCTGTACCGACGCCCGGAGTCGGTCGTCCTGACTTCGTAACGACTGCACCCAGCGTGCAGCCCGCCAACATGTCCGACGACGCTGCCGAGGCAATGCGCAAGGCCGGGATGATGGACGTGGGCAGCGAGTACGCGCACACCTATCAGGACACGTCGCCTAACGCGCAGGGCCAGTGGAGCGACGTGGCGCGCGCTACCGGCCAGCGGCTGGTGGGTGCTGCCGAGGCGTTGTACGGCACGCTGGCGGATTCGCCCGAGGCGCGCCAGAACGCGGTGATCGCCGCACAGAACGCGCAGGCGTATGAAGCCAACGCCGCGCGTCAGGGCATGCCACAGGGACTGTCGGACATCCACGGTGTGGGCGACCTCGGCAAGATCATCGGCAAGGGGCTGATCGAGGGTGCGGGCAACATCGCGCCGATCGTCGGTGGCGGACTGGTGGCCGGTATTCCCGGCATGGTGGCGGGCGTCGCCGCCGACGCGCTGGTGCACTCCGGCACGAACCTGATGGATCAGGGTGCAGCCGGTCAGGCAATGGATGTTACGAGCGCGCTGGGCTACTCGATTCCGCAGTCGCTGCTCGATGTCGGCACCGCCGAAATGACCGGGGGCTCCGGTATCGGCGCGTCGATGCTCAAGGCGATCAGCGGCGGCGCGCGGGCCGGTGAGGCAGCCGCCGCTGGCGGCGCGAACTGGCTGATGCGCATGGGCGCAGGCGCGGCGGGCGAGGCCGTCGAACAGGCGGGCGTGGGTGCCGGGCAGGCTGCCCTGCAGGACCTCGCGACGAACCGCGACGTGACCTCGCATGACGTGCTGGAGGGGGCCATCCTCGGCGGCATGGCGGGCATCCCGTTCGGCGCGGCACGCGGCTTCCACGCCTCGACCGCGAAGCCGCCCATTCCCGAGGTCGAACCGACCAACCTGCTGCAGGATCAGGCAGGCACCGTGCTGCAACTCAAAGCGCCTGAAGCGGTTCCGCAGCTACCGGCACCGGCTGAACGCGGCGCGGCACCGCAATTGCCTGCACCCGCCGAGGTGCCGCGCCTGCCCGCGCCGCTGGGCTATGGCCAGCCGATGGTGGGGCCGCCGCCCGAACTGGTCGGACCGCACCCCTACGCGCCGCAGCCGCAGACCATGATGCCCGCCGCGAACGTGCCGCGCACGCCGCCAGCCGGTGCCGATCAGGCTGCCATCCAGTCGCTGCAGGGCATCACCGACACCCGTGGTCTGCCGCCGCCACCGGCAGGCGGTGCTGCCCCCGGTGGCCCGGCATCGCCGGTAGCGCGTGGTCCTGCATCGCCCATGGGCGGACCCGCCACACTGCCGATTGCACGTCCCGGCGAGGTGCCGCCGCTCGTTGGTCCCACCCGCCCGATTGAGGTGCCGCCCAGCAGTGCAGGTGGAGGCCCGCGACCGGCGGCTCCGACCCCAACTGTACCAGCCATGCCGCCGCGCGCACAGGCCGCACTCGACCGCGCTGCTGCCTCCGCTGCCGCCGACCGCGCAGCCGCTGCCCGGCAGAGCGCCGCAGCAGCGCTGGCACAACCGCCTGTGATCGAGCGCACGCCCGTGCCTGGTGGGCGCACGCCCGAGGAAGCTGCACGCATGCAGGTCGCCGCCGCCCCCATCGTGGACACCATGCGCCAGGCATGGGCCGACCACAACAACGGCAGCGGCGCGGGCTTCGTGCAGGCGATGGGTAGCGTGCTGCAGCAGGCACGCGGCGACGCCGACCGCGCCGCGCAACTGATCCGCGACAAGGCCAGCAGCCGCACCAGCGTGAGTTACGACCGCCTCGACGCCATGCATCAGGCACTGACCGGCGAGACGATGGAGCAGCATGCGCAGGGGCTGGCAGGACCGCCGTCGCCTGCCACCAGTGCACGCCAGCTACGCGTGGACTATGCGGCGACCGATAACCCGGCCACCCGCGACGCCCTGAACGCGGCGCACCAGCAGATCACCGGACAGGGCATTGATGACTTCAACGCTGCGCGTCGCGAGGCGCACGCCACCGGCACTGCCGAAGCACCCGACACGGCGGCCAGCGTGCGCCAGCTACGCGTCGATTACGCCTCGACGGAAGACCCCGCAGCGCGTGAGGCGCTGAACCGCGCCCACGAAGCGCTCACCGGCCAGTCCATCGAGGATTTCAACGCGGCACGCCGTGCCGCACACGAAGGAGAGGGAAATGCCCCTGAAGTCCGGCAACAGCAGGCAGACAATCTCGGAGAACATCTCGGAGATGGTGAAGGCGGGGCACCCGCAGAAGGAGGCGGTGGCGGCGAGCCTGTCGAACGCGCGGCGAACCGGCCCGAAGCCGTTCAAGCAGCCGAGGGAGTCGGCCAACCCGTTCGCCCGCCTGCCGAAGAAGCCGCGCCGCGCCCGGTAAGCGCGATCAGCCGCTGGATGCAGACGGCAC